>Ga0214472_10000224_pt1 | contig 76027 bp, 53 predicted proteins | sample RVTome_6_FD_207662 | JGI IMG/M metagenome (GOLD analysis project Ga0214472, IMG submission 207662) | Soil microbial communities from uranium-contaminated site in the Upper Colorado River Basin, Wyoming, United States - RVT140D175 | ecosystem: Environmental > Terrestrial > Soil > Contaminated >...
AGGCGGCGAGGTCCTACCTATGGAGCCGGGGTGTTCGAACACTCCGGAACGGTGTTCGAGCAGCTCCGGAATCGGTGATCGACCACACTCCGGAACGGGTGTTCGATTTCACCGGAATACGCACCCATGGCTTCCTCACCCGCCTCGAGCTCGCCCTGGGCCTTCCGGCTTCCTCGACCGAAGCCCCTCTCCGCGTCGCCTGCTACGCGCGGAGCATCGCGGAGCTGGAGGCGCAGCAGAACGGGGGCAAGCACTTCTTCTCCGCCTCGTTCGCCACCGACCCCTGGCGCACGGCCCGGAAACTTCTCTCGCTCCGCGACGAGCTCCTCCTGAACGGGTGGACGGCAGGGGGCGGGGAGGCCGGTGGTGGTGGTGCGACGTCTCCTCCCGCCCGCCTCGCCGTTTTCGCCGCGTTCGAGCGCGGGCCCGCGGTGCCTGGCGAGGGCAGTGGCCCACCGGATTCAGGGCCACATCAGAGCCGTCCCCGCGTTCCGCCCACCCACGCCTCGGGCATTCCGGACCGTATCCGCCGCTTGCTCTCTCGTCTCGAGTGCATCCCGTCCGGAATCGAGACCCTGGAGCTGGCCGACGCCCTCGACAGTTTCCCACTTCTCTGGCGCCGGCTCTTTTCTCGTCTCGAGGCCCGCGGCACCAAGGTGGTCGAGTGGACCGAGCCCGGTTCAGGCGCGGCCAGCCCCGACTCGGGACTAGCCCGCGCCAAGGCGGCACTCGCAAGTAACCAGATGGTTAGCTCGACGCCATCTCCGATTTTCGACTCCACGTTTCTCCGCCTCGAAGCCCGCTCCCTCTTCGAAGCAGCCGAGGCCACGGCGGCCCTCCTGCGCACTCACCTTGCCCAGGGCACCTCTTCTCCGTTTTCCTCTTCTTCCTCTTCCTCTTCCTCCTCCTCTCCCCCCTCCTCCCCCTCCATCCTCCTCATCCGCGACGGCGACCCCCGCACCCATGCCATCCTCGACTCCGCCCTCCGCCGCCACGGTCTCGCGGTCCCCGGTCTTCGCCTTTCTTCCACCCACCGCCCAGCCTGCCAGGTGCTCCCCCTCTTCCTCCAGCTCACCTGGGAGCCCGTCGACACCACTCTCCTCGTGCAGTTCCTGCATCTCCCCGTCTCGCCCGTGCCAGGCACCGTGCGGCGGCACCTGCTGCGCGCCCTGGCCAGCGCCCCCGGCTTCGGCAGCGACGACTGGACTACCGCCCGCGACAAGGCCATCGCCTCTCTGCGCGAGAACTACGGCGACGACGCCGCCACCCACGCCGAGACCGCCATCCGCAACTGGCTCGACATCCCCCGCACCCCGGATGGCACGCGCGTGCCGCTCACCCGCGTCATGGACCTGACCCGTCAAGTCGCCGAGTGGCTAAACCACAGAGCCCACCCCGCCTCCGCCCTGACCCGCACTTCCTCCTCGCCCACCGCCAGGCGCGGCTCCTCATCCAGCTCCTCGCCCTCAACCCGGAGCCCGACCTCGAGCGCTCCGACCTCGAGACCCTCCTTCGCGAGGTGACCGGGACCGGCACCGAGACCGACTCCTTCCCGCGCGAGGCCGGGGCCGTGCGCGTGGTGGGCATCCCGGCCGCCGTCCTGGCGGAGGTCTCCACCGTCATCTGGTGGCAGTGCGTAGGCGCCGCAGTTCCCCGCGAGCCGCGGCCGTTCTGGAATGACGAGGAGACCGCGTGGCTCGCGGCCCGCGGCGTCGAGCTTCCCTCACCCGAGGCGCGACTCCTCCGCCACGCACGGGAGCTCGCGCGTCCCGTCCTCTGCGCGCGCGACCGCGTCATCCTGGCCCAGGAGATCGGGTCATGGGGGAAAGCACCACCACCCTCGTCGTCTCCGCCGGCGCCGGCAGCGGCAAGACCCACCGGCTCGCCGGGGAGGTCTTCCGCGCCATCTCGTCGAGGAGGCTGTCCGCTACGAGTGCCGGGGCCTTGCCGCCTGAGGGGCAAAGTCAATCCTCGACCGAGAGGAGTGTGTCCGGAGGCAGACGTTTCGTCCCAAGCACTTACAGCTGCCCAACGTTGGGCAAGGACGCCGTCAACCCTTTCTCGGGGCAACAACCGCCCATCACTCGATCTCCAGCACGATCGCATTGGTGCGGCTGGCGGCAATCGCCGCCGTGGAGCCGTGATCGGCGATGAAGCCCTGCAGGGTCACCTCGATGGGTACGTGGTGTCCCTTCGGAAGGTGCAGCACGGTGGACGGCGCCGGCCACGAGGGAAGATCGGGATCTCCGAGGAGAGATGGGTATCCAGCGTTGTTCCAGATCCTCCTCGGACGGGGGAAGGTTCCCCGCCAAGGGGTCGGGAAGCAGAGGGTCCCGAGGCCGGCAGGGTGAGGGGCGACGGTGGTGCCGTCCGGTGTGCCGACCCAGGCATAGAGGACAAAGGAGGCCGGCACCGGTCCGGCGGGAGAAGCCCGCATGGCGATGGTGATGGGGTCGCCGGCCGGGACCGAGACGCGCCGATCCACCCCGGAGACGCCGTTGACGAGGAGCACGTCGACGGGCGGGCCCGCGGCGGCGCCGACGGCACCTGCTCCGATGAGACCGAGGACGTCATCCGACTGGAAGCGCCCCCGGACGTCGTAAGGAGTCGGAACCTTGTCCAGCCAGACGGTGAGGATCTGCGGACCCTTGGAGGTGACGCCAGAGCACATCACCGGATCCGATGCGTACTCCTGGATCACCTCGGGCAGGCCGATCGGATGTCCACTCGGGGAGAGGTAGCGGCCGACCACGTCGAGGCGCTCGAAGGGAAGGCGAGCGTCGCGAGAGTCGTAGGTGACCCTGAAGAGCCGGGAATGACCGTCATGGACGAGATCGAGGTGTCGAACATCGTGGTAAGCCGTGAAGTCAGGTGGCGTCAAGTCGAGCTTTCCACCCACGAAGGCACCGGAGGCGGCGATGCGGCGGCCGAAGATCCCGTGAACGCCGTCGTCGGGGAGCCAGACCACCAGGAACTCCCGTCGATCCGCTCCGAATGCCACGCACTGGTCATTCTCGCCGAAGGGAGAACGATCGACGACGAAAGGCTCGCCGAGGGGAATGGCCTCGGGAGAGAGCCACCGTCCGAACAGCGTGTGATCCGGACGCCGATCCTCCGACCAGATGACGAGAGAGCGACCGGTCACCGGGTCGCGGGCGACGTCGGGACCCCCGTGGCCCTCTTCCGCCGGACTGACGAGCCGGCGTTCGCTCACCGATCCATCGGTCGATACGTGGACCGCGTAGAGGTAGATGTCGATCTCGGTGTCCTCCGGCCTGTCGCTGAACAGCACGACGTGCCCGTCGCCCGAGAGATCGACGGCAAACGGAAAGAGAATCGCCCGGTCGAGCAAGGTGACGAGGAGCATCGGCTCTCCGAGGAGGGCCCCGTCGCGGGAGATGACCTGCCCGACGATGGTGCCCTCGAGCTGCTGCCGCCACGTGACGAGCCACCCCAGGGGATGGGGCGCGACCCTCGGGAAGAACCGGTGGCTCGGACCCGAGGAGATGCAGAAGTTCTCGCCGGCCAGCGCGAGATCCTCCAGCCTCTGGCCCCAGATCGCGATCTCGCCCGTCCGATCGTCCACGAAGATCGCGAGGAACTGCTCGCTGACGGGATCGTAGCCGACGGCCGGAGAGCCCTGTCCGCCGTCCCCGACCGAGATCGGGATGTCATCGTCCGCGGCCCGGGCGGACGGTGGGGCGGCGAGAAAGGCGGAGAACAGCAGGGCTGGAGGAAGGAGCAACGTCGCAGCCAGGACCGGAATCCTCATGGCGCACCTCCGATCACACGGGCTCCGGGGAACAGGATCGCCTCGGGGAGGGGCAACGAGCCTTGATCGCGCTCAAGGAGCGTCGGAAAGGTCATCCGTTCTGCTCCCCCGGGCGCGTCGCCACGTCGGGCAAAGGCCACCGGCCCCGATCCACATCCTCAACCCCGAGCGTCCGCCACCACCCGCCGCAGCTCGCCAACGAACGCGTCCGCGCCCCTCACCTCTCCCCGAACAGCATCATCTGTCCCGCGATGTCCGGCCTCGTTCTCGGGATGACGGCGTCGGCGAGGGACCCGCCACCGTCCAGCAGATCATGGATGCTCTCGTGCGATGCGGCCGTCGTCACCACCGTCCCCTCGGCTCCGGGCTCGAGCAGCAGGATCTCGTCGAGCCCGATCCCCTCGTCCCGGAGGAGATCCGGCGCGTGCGTGCTCAGGAAGATCTGGTGGCCGGTGCGACGCTGCACGCGTGCCAGCATCTGGGGCAGGAGGCGGACGATCTCGGGGTGTAGCGAGAGCTCTGGCTCCTCGAGGAGGAGGGGACCGTCCCGGTCCATCGCCACCCAGAGAAGCCCCATCAAGCGCAGCGTCCCGTCGGAGAACTGCTCCTCGGTCTGCCAGGCTCCCTGGGGGCGCCAGTGCTGGTACTTGCCGCGGAGATGGGGCGTGCCGCGGGAGTCGCGCCAGAGCTCGATCTCCTTGAGCTGCGGAACCGCCACGCGAAGGGCCTCCTGGATTCGGCGCAGGCGGGCGTTCCGGGTGCGCTTCTGTATCTTCGCGACCTGCTCGAGGAAGTCGCCCCCGAAGGGGTCGTTGGAGCGGCCCGCGGATCGATCGGGCTCGCGGACGAGCTGGGGCACGATGTGCAGGTAGCGGATCGAGGCGAAGAACACCGCCAGGTCGCGGAAGTCCCGGTTGACGTTGACCTGCTCGAGGAAGGTCTGGGTCAGACGCGCGGGGTCGGCATTGTCGTCTGCCGTCGGGCGGGAGAGGAGCTCACGATCGTCACGAAGCACGCGCTCCTTGTGGACGACGGGCTGCGGCCGGCGCTTCTGGGTCTGATTGAACGCGAGCTCATACGTCCACCGGGCCCCGTCAGCCCCCTCCTGGAGCTCGACCTGGATCTCGACGTCGGGAAACCGCCGCGCGGCGAGGCACCGGAGCGCGCTCACTCCGCCGCGCCGGGACACGGCCTCCTGGAAGCCGCCGCCCGAGGAGGCGAGGTCCCGGAGAAACCGGAACGCATCCAGGAAGTTCGACTTCCCGGAGGCGTTGGGTCCCACCAGGAACACGCGGTCGGGGATCGCCACCTCGGCGCGCGCGAAGTTCTTCCAGTTCAGGAGCCGCAGGCCCCGGAACCTGAGATCCCGGTTCATCGGTCGTCCTCGGTCATGGTGGGTAGGGGGAACCCCCTCAGGGAAGAGCAACCCCCGTCCGTTTCGCGATCTCGCGAGCGAGCTCCCGAAAATCGCGGTAACAGTCCTGGACAGCCTGCGTGTGGCCACCGATGGCGCCGTCGGCAGGGCGGAGGGCGAACATCGGCTTGCGGGCCTCCTGAGCAAGAGGCATGAGGCTGCGGAAGTGCTTGAGGGTCGCGAGACAGTGTGGGTCGTTGGCGATGGTCAGCCCCCTCTGGGGTTTCTTGTCCAGGACGGCCAGGTGATAGGTGCCCGGGATGCGATCCATCCATCGCGCATCGGCCTTCACAGGGCGGTCGAGGCGAATGGCGTGCTGCATGACGACGTAACCGGCAGGGGTCATGTCGCCGGCAGGTAGGTCCATTCCGGCCGGCGATTCCCCGAGTCGTTGCTTCCAGCCATCGCGCCAGGTTCGCAGCCGGGGGCCGAGGTTCTCCAGGCCGGCGAGAGAGAAGAGGTCGGGCGCCAGCGGCACCACGACGTGGTCGGCCGCGATGAGGGCCGCGCGATTGATCGCCCCGAGATTCGGGCCGACGTCGATGAGGACCAGCGAAGCCTCGCGTGCGCGCGCGCAACGGGAGATGACCTCGTGGAAGGCTCCGATCACGCGAAACGCTCGCTTGTCGCCCTCGAGACAGCGGGACCACTGGAGACTCAACTCGTCCTCGAAGGCGGAAAGGGAGAGATCGCCGGCCAGCAGCGCGATGTCGCCAACCTCTTCGTAGACCGGCTCGTCAATCCCGCCCTCGCCCTCGAGGAGGGGGCGAATCGGAGTCATCACGGTGTGCCGGGGGCCGCTCGCGTACAGACTCTCCAGGGTGTTCTCGTCGAGGAACATGGTCGTGAGGTTGGCCTGGGGATCGAGATCCGCAGCCAGGACCGTCAGCCCGAGATCGGCATACATCCAGGCAAGGTGGTACACGAGGGAGGTCTTGCCCACGCCACCCTTGTTGTTGAAGAAGGCAATGGTCTTCATGGGGCCGGTCTCACGATGACCTCGACCAGGTTGGGCGAGAAGCGGAACTCCGGGTCGGGATTCGAATTCTCGCTCAGCGCCTCGCGCGAGAGCGGGATTCCCAGCCCGAAGCGCTGCGCGAAGCCGAGGTGGTGCATGAGCTCGGCAACGAGTGGGTTGCGGTAGTCCGTGTCCCCTCCGCCGAAGTTGTCCGGGTTCATCCTCCCGTACAGGCCGCCCGGGCTGCGGATCTCGATCCGGTCGGCGTACCAGTAGAGCTGCACGGGAGCGTTGGTGCCCTCGTAGGCGCGGTGCATGACTGCATTGTGAGCGAGCTGCTTGAGAGCCACGACGGGATAGTCCGGATTGCGAATCTCGCGGGAATGCTCGTCGATCCGGGTCCGGACGGAGACATTGATCTCGATGAGATCCTCCATTCGCCGGAGCATGTCCTCGAGCCGGCCCGTAAGGCGCTTTTGATCCCGAATCGGGTCCGTCACCCCGACGCCGTCGATGCGCAGGAACTGGATGGAGGCTCCGGGGAGCCAGGCCTGGGGATCCCGCCCGAGGGCCAGGAGAGCGCCCCAGGTCGGGTGATCGCGGACCACGAGTCGCAAGGACTGAAGCTGCTGCTCGATGGGGCGGCGGTTCTGTTCCAGCACTTCCGGGGCCACGGCCTGGGGCAAGAGGCGGCTGCGGGCATAGTCGAGGTCGAGGTCATCGAGGGTCGCCTCGCGGACAGGACGGAGATCGAAGGGCCGGTCTCCGGCCCGCCGGCGCTCGGAGAGGTCCCGTTCTTCATCCGGCGTGGCCCGCCTCGTCGTGGGGCCGACCTTCACCCACACGACTCCCTTGTGGCGGACGGGCGGATCCTGGGCAGGTTGCACCTCGATGGCGACGACATCGCAGCCCGCGAGTCGGCGTTTCTGCACCGTAATCGAGGGGAGCGGAAGGATGTTCCCGTCTCCGCGCATCTGGGCGAGAGTGGTGAGCAGGCGATCGTCGATGGAGAGGTTGGCGCAGGAACCATCGTCTTCGATGCCCACGAGAATCACCCCCGGACGGCCGTGTCGGGGCAGGTCGTTGGCGAAGGCGCAGATGTTGTGCCGGATGCTGCTTCGATCTGCCCCCGAACGCTTGCGCTCGACGAGGTCGGACTCGAGGTCCATCATCATCGCCAGCAACTCGTCGTCTGGGTAGCTCGTCATCCCGGCTCCTTCGCCCGGCCGAGCGGGACACTCCGCTCACTGCCATAACTCCATTCTGGAGGTGGTATAGCATGCGCCCTGTCTGGCTGCCGCTCGGCTGCTGGGGAACGTCCGACCATGGTGAGGAGCCTTCCACCCCACCCCCTCCCATGCTCTAATACCCACGCCCAGCGACGGCCCTGGCCACACCCGCCGCTGCTTCCGGGGAAGCCTGACCCATGCTCCACATCCTCCTCTCGCAGTCTCTGGACGGTGAGCCGTCCTCGCTCCTGGCCGCCTCTTCCCCCGCCACCGCCGGCCGTCTCCGCCTCGGCCCCCGTGCCCTCCTCTCTCGCCTCGAGCTGCCTCTCGGCCTTCCGTCTTCCTCGATCGAAGCTTCTTTGCGCGTCGCTTGCTACGCGCGTAGCGTCGCGCATCTGGAGTTGCAGCAGGGCGGCGCCGATCCCTTCTTCTCCGCCTCCTTCACCACCGACCCTTGGCGCACGGCGCGCAAGCTCCTCGCCCTCCGCGACGAGCTCCTCTTGAGTAGGTGGACGCGAGGGACACAGAAGGAGGGTGGGGCGGCCACTCCGGACGCTTCTCCTCCCCCTCGGCTCGCGGCCTTCGCGGACCTCGAGACCATGGCCGCGTCAGTGGGCGTGGGACCAATCCCGGCTTCGGCGCCGCCCAGGCCGTCGACCGACAGACGCGCACATCCCACCCACGCCTCGGGCCTCCCCGACCGCATTCATCGCGTCATGGTTCGCCTCGAACGCATCCCCTCGGGCATCGAGACCCTCGAGCTTGCCGACCCTCGCGACAGCTTCCCTCTCCTCTTTCGCCAGCTCTTTTCGCGCCTCGAGGCCACGGGAACGAAGGTCGTGCAGAGGCCCGATGAGCCGGACCAGCTCTCCTCCGCCGACCCCGCCTCCGACCTCGCGCACGCCAAGGCCGCTCTTGCGGCGGGGCAGCTCGGTCGGACCGAAGGGATTTCCGAACCCGACCGCGGCGCGTCAGCCGTACCCGGCACAGCGCCCTCGCGCTCTGCGGTAGGCCACGCAAGGGAACTGACGCCGGGGGGCGCGGTGACCAAGGCAGACGCCGCGGACAGGGCAGGCGCCGAGGCCACGGACGCCACCTTCCTCCGCCTCGAAGCCCGCTCCGTCCATGAAGCCGCCGAAGCCACGGCGGCACTGCTGCACAGCCTTCTCGCGCAGAACGCTGCTCCTCTGTCTTCTCTTTCTTCTCCTTCTTCCTCTTCCTCCTCCTCTGCGTCCTCCTCTCCTCCCTCCTCTTCCTCCCTTCTTCCCTCTTCCTCCCTCCTCCTCATCCGCGACGGCGACCCGCGCACCCACGCCATCCTCGACTCGGCCCTGCGCCGCCACGGTCTCGCCGTTCCGGGTCTTCGCCTTTCTTCCACCCACCGCCCGGCTTGCCAGGTGCTCCCTCTCTTCCTCCAGCTCTCCTGGGAGCCCGTCGACACCGCGCTCCTCGTGCAGTTCCTGCAGCTTTCCGTGTCGCCTGTTCCCGGATCTGTGCGGTGGCGGCTGCTGCGGGCAGTGAGGGAAGCGCCCGGTTACGGGAGCAAGGAGTGGCACGAGGCCAGGGACAAAGCCATCGCGTCCCTCCGCGACCGCTACGGCCACGAGGCCGCCGAGCGCGCCGCGACAGCCTTGCAGCAGTGGATTGACGACGTCCCCCGCATCCCCGACGGCACGCGCGTGCCGGTCATCCAGGTCATGGACCGTACCCGGCAGGTGGCCGAGTGGCTGAACCGGATGGCCCACGCCGGCGACGAGCCCGATCCGACCTTCCGCATCGCCCACCGTCAGGCGCAGCTCCTCCTGGAGCTCCTCGACCTCCACCCCGCGCCCGACCTCTTGCGGCTCGAGCTGGAGGGGCTCCTGCGCGAGGTGACCGCGACCGGCACGGAGACCGTTGCGTTCCCGCGCCAGGCCGGAGCGCTGCGCGTCGTGGGCAGCCCGGCCGCCGTCCTCGAGGAGGCCTCCACCGTCGTCTGGTGGCAGTGCGTCGGCGCCTCGGTGCCCCGCGAGCCGCGGCCGTTCTGGAGCGACGAGGAGGTCGCGTGGCTGTCGCAGCGCGGCGTCGAGCTGCACTCTCCCCGGGAGCGCCTCCTGCACAGGGCAAGGGAGCTGGCTCGTCCCGTCCTCGCCGCCCGCGACCGCGTCATCCTCGTGCAGCCGCAGCACGTCTTCGGCGAGAGGCAGGAGTCGCACCCGATCTGGGACCAGATCGTCGCACGGATCGCCCCCGATCGCGCGGCGCAGCGGCGCCTCACCCTCGATGCCGAGGAGCTCCTGCGCGCGGACGGGCCGCTGGCTCCCCTCGTGCGCGAGCGTCCGGTCGAGAGCCTCCCTGCGCCGGCCCGCCTCCTGTGCACGAGCCATCGCCCGATCCGGCTGCGCGAGCAGGAATCACCGAGCTCGCTCGAGCGGCTTCTCTCGTGCCCCCTGCGCTGGGGCTTGAGCTACGGGGCGAGCCTCTGGCCGCGCGATCTCGCGGTCATCCCCACCGGCCCGCTGTTTCTCGGCACCGTGGCGCACCGGGTGGTGGAGAGCGTGCTCGGAGAACATCTCGACGCCGAGCTCCCGGTTCCCGAAGAGGTCGAGGAGCGCATCGGACTGCGGTTCGACGCCCTCCTGCCGCAGGTGGCGGCACCTCTCCTGCGGCCCGAGCGGGAGGCCGAGCGCGGCCAGGTCCGGGCCACGCTGGTCCGCTCGACCGGCGAGCTGGTGCGGCTCCTGCGCCTCGGCGATTACCGCATCGCCACCATCGAGAAGGCACACGACAAGCCTCTCGGAGACGGGAGGCTCGGCGGCCGCACCGATCTCGTCCTGCGCCGCCAGCGCGATGGCCTCGTCGCCGTGGTGGATCTCAAGTGGGCGGGCAAGACGAACAAGCTCCGGGCCCTGCGCGAGGGCACCGCGCTCCAGCTCGCCGCCTACTCGCACCTTCTGCGTGAAGGCGACGCGGGCGGGTGGCCGCCCACCGCCTACTTCCTCTTTCCCTCGCGGCAGCTCCTGTCCACCCGGCCCGCCGAGTTCCCCGGCTGCCAGAGGGTCGACGGGCCCGACGAGGGTGCGGTGTGGGCGCGGGTGGTGCGGTCCCTGGACGCGGTGCGGGAGCGCCTGGCGCGGGGCGAGGTCGAGGTACCGTTCCTCACCGCCGAGGACAGGAAGGGCTTTTCCGGCTTCGGCGACGACGGCATCGCCATTCCCGCCCCGTGCAGGTACTGCGAGTATCAGCTCCTCTGCGGGGCGGAGGAGATCGAGTGATGGAGAGGGGCCCGGCCAGTGCGCGCAAGACGGGACGCCCCGACCTCCACGTCGTCTCCGCCGGCGCCGGAAGCGGCAAGACGACCTTTCTTGCCGGCGAGGTCGAGCGGGCCATCGCCGCCGGCACCGCGCCCGAGGGCATCCTCCTCACCACGTTCACCCGCAAGGCCGCCGCCGAGCTCGAGGAGAGGGTGCGCGGGAAGCTCTTCGAGAAGGGCCGTCATGCCGAGGCCTGGCGGCTGCGGCAGGCCTGGATCGGGACGGTCGACAGCGTCTGCCTCCAGCTCCTCCAGGAGTACGCCTTCGAGGTGGGGGAGAGCCCGGAGCTGTCGGTGCTCGGCGAGGGCGAGGACGTGGTGCACTTCAACCGGGCCCTCGGCGACGTGCTCAAAGGCGAGCGGCAGGACGAGCTGCGCCGGCTGTCGGAGCGCCTCTCGTTCGAGGCCAGGGACGACGAGAGCCTCGACTGGCGCACCCTCATCAAGAACATCGCCGACGCGGCCCGCAGTAACCGCATCGCGCCGGCCGCGCTCGCGGACTCGAGGGATCGGAGCCTCCAGGGAATCCTGGGGCTTCTGCCGCCTGTGGGGGACGCCGACGCCATCGACGGTGCGCTCGTCACCGAGGTCGACCGGGCTTGCCCGGCGCTGGAGGAGATGAGCCGGGGTGGAGGCGACTCGACCCAGGCCACGCGCAACGCGCTCGGCACCGTGCGCCAGGCCCGGGGCACCGTCTCGCGCAACGTGGCCTGGCTGAAGTGGTCCGAGTGGGCCTCGCTGGCCAAGCTGGCGCCGGGGAAGAAGAGCGCTCATCTCGTGGAAGGGCTGCGCGAGGCGGCCACGCGCAACGCCGAGCACCCGCGCCTGCGGGAGGACATCACCCGCTTCGTGACGCTGCTGTTCGACACCGCCCGCGACAGCCTCGAGCGCTACCAGGCGAGAAAGAAGGCGATCGGCGTCCTCGACTTCGTCGACCTCGAGGAGAAGGTCCTCCGGCTCCTCGAGAACGAGGCGGTGCGGCGCTCGCTGGGCGCGCGGCTCGAGCTCGTCCTCGTCGACGAGTTCCAGGACACGAGCCCCATCCAGCTCGCTCTCTTCCTGGAGCTGGGACGGCTGGCGCAGCGCTCGGTCTGGGTGGGCGACCAGAAGCAGTGCATCTTCGAGTTCCGCGGGGCGGATCCCCTCCTCATGGGCACCGTGCTCGAGGAGGTGAAGGACGGCGACCGCCTCGGCCACAGCTACCGGTCGCGGCCCGAGCTGGTGGATCTCGTCAACCGTTCGTTCGCGGAGGTCTTTCCCGGCCAGGGGATCCACGACGTCACGCTGGAGCCGAAGCGAAAGGACCACCTGCCGTCGCCGGCCTGGCAGAGCTGGGTGCTGCCGGGCGGGAGGGCTCGGGTCCAGGTCGACGCGCTGGCGAGGCACGTGGCGCGCCTCCTCGCCCGGCCCGAGGCGCATCCGGTCCTCGACAAGAGGAGCCAGAGCGCGCGGGGGCTCCTGCCCCGCGATGTCTGCGTGCTCGCCCGCACCAACTCCCATGCGGTGGCGGTGGCGGCGGCCCTGGCCGGGGCGGGGGTGCCGGTGGAGCTCCAGCGGCCGGGGCTTCTCGGGTGCCTCGAGGTGGAGCTGGCACTGTCGGGGCTGCGGCTCCTCATCGATCCATGGGATGCCCTGGCCGCGGCCCGGATCGTGTTCCTGCGCACGGCGACGGGAGGCGCGCGCGAGACGTTTCTCGAGAGGCGGCTCGCGGCGCTGGCGGAGCTGGAGGACGGTGGCGAGAAGGGCGCAGATGGCGACCGGGGCGAGGAGGATGCCGACGACGCCGTTGTTCCTCCGGAGACCGGGGGGCATGACGCGGCGGCGGCCGCCGAAGAGGCGGGAGGCCCCGGCGAGGATGGTCGTCTTTCGCCCGGTCTTTCCCGCGCCCTGGCCGGCTTTCTCGACGACGAGGTCGTGCGAGACCTGGTGGGTCTCACCGCCGAGGCCAGGACGCGCGACCCGGTGGCTCTCCTCGAGCTCGCCATCGAGAGGTCTCGCGTCCACGAGATGTGCGAGAGGTGGGGCCAGCCCGGCCAGAGGCTCGCCAACCTCGAGAAGCTGCTCGCCCTTTGCCGCGAGGTGCTGCAGGTGACGCGCGCCCGCGGAGAGCCGCTGGCGGCGGCGGGGCTCGTCGCGCACCTCGAGCAGATCGCCGAGGAGGGCGAGGACGTGCAGGCAACGGGAGGCGCCGATGCCGTGCGGGTCGCCACCTACCACGCCGCCAAGGGGCTCGAGTGGCCAGTGGTGATCCTCACCGAGCTCAACAAACGTCCCGAGCGGTCGGTGTTTGATGTCGCGGTGGAGGGGGCCGAGAGCTTCTCGCTCGACGATCCTCTCGGCGGACGGTGGATCCGCTACTGGCCCTGGCCCTACGGGAGTCATCGTATCGGTCTTGCCCTCGTCCAGGCCGCCGACGCGACGCGCGAGATGGAGCGGGCCCGCACGCGATCGATCCGCGAGGCGACGAGGCTTCTCTACGTGGGGATGACCCGGGCGCGCGACACCCTGGTCTTTGCGGCGGCCCGGGCGAAGTCGGGCCGGAGCCCCGCGTGGCTGGAGGTCCTCCGCGATGGGGAGGAGGAGCCGACGTTCGTCCTGCCCCAGGACGAGGAACCCGAGGTGGTGGCGATCGATCCCCTCGCGCCCGCGCCGGATGGAGAGAGAACCACACGCTGGTTTGCGGGGGCGGACGCGATCGTCGAGCGTCCGCCAGGAGTCGTCCTCGCGTCGGAGTTGCGGTTGCCCGAGGAGAGGGAGGCCGCGGTGGTCGTGACCGCCGAGAGCATCGGCCCGAGGCGCGCCCTCGCGTCGGGCGCCGACATGCAGAAGGTGGGAAACGCGGTGCATGCGTACCTGGCGGTGGACGTGTCGCGGCTGGGGGAGGAGGAGAAGATCGAGATCGCGGGGGAGCTGCTCGAGGCGCACGAGGTGGGGGACGGGATCGCGGCGGGCGACGTGGTGGCGATCGGCGAGGGGCTGCGAGAGTTTCTCGAGGCGCGCTGGCCCGGGGCGGTGCTGCATCGCGAGTGGCCGGTGGCGCTGAGGATCGAGACCGAGCACGGGGACGTCGAGTTGCATGGGACGGCGGATCTGGTGCTCGAGACCAAGGACGGGTTCGTCGTCGTGGACCACAAGACGTTCCCGGGGGGAGAGAGGGAGCTGACGGAGAAGGCAAGAGGGTTCGCGGGTCAGCTTGCGGCGTACCGGCGGGCGATTGAAGAAGCCACGAAGAAAGAGGTGCTCGGGACGTTCGTGCACTTCCCGGTGAGCGGCTGGTGGGTCGGGGTGGAGACGGGGGGCGTGGGGGTGGTAGACCCGAACCATCGAAGCCCCTCTTCCGAGCCCATGACCGCCGACTGAGCGCCGGTAGGAGATGTTCTCTCCCAAGGACTTACAGGTGACCAACGTTGGACACCAGAGGCTGACCGATTGCCCGCCCCATCTGACGCGCCTGCGCCACTCCCCGTAACCACCGCCCCTCGCTCCCGTCTCTTTCTGTAGCGGCACACGTTTCCGGCTCAACGAATCGTGCCGCCAGCAGCACAGCCGCCCCCGATCATCCGAGAGGAGCTTGATCCCTGGGACTTCCAGGTGTCGGACGTCCGGCACCTGGAGCATCACCGGTCCACTTCTGGCCCCAATCGAGACGTTTTCGAGATACGACTTGCTCGCATCATGCTGAATCTGGCATACTATGGACGAGCCCAAGCGACCGTTGATCTGGATGGGAAGCACCCTGAAGGCCCTTCGACCACCACCGCCACCACCAGGACCTCCCATGACCAAGAAGAAACCAGCTCCTCGCACTCGCCGCGGCTCCGGAAACGTCTTCCGCGATCTCGGCCTTCCGGAACCCGAAGAGCTCCTGGCCAAGGCCGAGCTCACCCGGTCAATTGCTGGCATCCTGAAGAGCCGCAAGCTCACCCAGACGCGGGCCGCTGAGATCCTCGGCGTCGATCAGCCCAAGGTCTCGGCGCTCCTCAACGGGCACCTCCAGGGCTTCTCGGCCGATCGCCTGCTGCGTTTTCTGGTGGCCCTGGGCCAGGACATCGAGATCAGCATCAGGCCGAGGCCGGGTCGAAGGGGCAAGGGACGGATCAAGGTGGTCGGTTAGGGGGGGCAGTGCGGCAGTAGCGGCCGAGCGGCCGTCAGAAGGAGACGTGTTCCCCCAAGGGCTTACCGGTGTCGGACGTCCGACACCTGAGGTCGTGGCCGGGTCCCGGGGCCTTGCCCGTCACTCCTCCACGACGAGGGTGACTCTGGTTTCCGGGCGAGGGCCATTCACGAGACCTGGCCAGGAGATCGCCGGCCGCGACCGCCTCCTACCTCGCCAGGTACCGCACCCCCTCCATGCCCTCGAAGTCGGCATCCTGCGTCCAGAGCATTGACTCCGTCGCCCGGGCGGTCGCGAGGATGATCGAGTCGGCAAGAGGAAGCCGGGTGCTCGCGCTCAGGCGTGCCGCAGCCAGGGCCAGCTGTGCATCCAGATCGACCACGCGTGCTTGCTGCATGGTGGCCACCGCGTTCAACGCCGCGGTCTCGGATCTCTGCAGGTGGACTCGTTTGTAGACCTCGAAGAGGGTGAGGGACGGCACCACGAGCTGGTCGGTGTCCTCGATGGCCGGGGCGAAGAGCTCGCTTCGCGCCGTGCCCGCGAAGTACTCGAGCCAGCCCGAGGAGTCGACGACGTTCACGCCCGATCCTCCTCACGGTCGACCGTGGTGTCGAGCCCGGGCAGGAAGCCCCGCATCTGCTTGACGGGCCTCTGGGGGATGAGCTCGATGCGGCCGTCGACGAGCAGCGCATGCAGCTTCTGTCCAGGTCTCAGGCCGAGCGCTTCCCGGATGGGCTTCGGGATCACGACCTGGAACTTGGGCGAGACCGTGATGGTGGTCAAGGGCGATCTCCATCGATGGATCAAACGTCGTACGAATATTCTATCGATGAGAGATCGGTATGTCCAGAGCGATGCCACTTTCGCGCGTCCTCCGTGGAACGGTGTTGGCTTCTGCCTCCCGAGAGAAGAGACGCCCGCCGGAGCCGGAGGTGACGGTCCCGGGCACTGAATCGGGGAGATGTTTTCCCCCAAGTACTTACAGGTGACCAACGTTGGACACCTCCTCCTCGTGCGACGAGGATGACCTGGCCCGGAGCCTCGCAGAATCGCTGGACTCCGAACCTTTCCTCGACGCTTCCCGGCCGGAGGAGCATTGGCACGGTAGGGCCTCCAGTGATCCGCAGGGAACGGTGGGGGCAGGTGCCGACCAAGTCCGTTGCAAGACCGGGAGCGAAGACCATGAGCCGTGAGAAGCCAGCCAGTCCCTTGTCAGCTGTCATCCCGACCCTACTTGGCGCGACGACGATCGCCTGCCTGATCGTCGCCGATGTGGCTCATGCGCAGGTGTTCTCCTATCCCGTGGGGAACCGGAACCCGGGCGAGTTCACCGAGGCCAACGATGGTGACGGCTGGTACAACGCGCAGGATTTCCAGGAGTTCAACATCGACTTCGGGGGCTATCACGCCGGAGAGGACTGGAACGCCGAGTCCGGGGGCAACAGCGACGTCGGCAGCGCCGTCTATGCGATCGGCGATGGGCAGGTGACGCTGGCCAGAGAGGTCTTCAGCCAGTCCGGGGCCTCCATCGGGGACGCGGTGGCGATCGAGCACCAGCGCCCGGAGGGGCCGCCGCTCTACAGCCTCTATCTTCACGTCACGGCTGCCGTGCAGGTCGGTGAGACGGTCCAGCGCGACCAGGTGATTGGCACGATCGCGGATCTGTCGGCCGCGTCTCTGTTCTCCCATCTCCATTTCGAGATCCGGACGCTTGCCGTTCCCCAGCAGGGATCTCTCTATCCGAATGCCCTGCCGAACGGGTACTACGCGACGTTTCAGGCCATGGATCTGGACGGGCTCACGGTCGATCCCTCCGACCTCATCGACGCGAGTCGACAGGGTTCGGGAGGTGGCAAGCAGCTCGCACAGTGCGCCCTGTACGTAACCGACATGGGCGAGGAGATCGAAACCTTCGGGTGCCAGATGCCAGGACCGATCCGTGGGCCGAACAACGAGGGTGACTTCTGGGGATTGACCTTCGGTCCCGATGGGAAGCTCTACGTGTGCTCGAGCCTGTTTGGTCCCGACCGCGTGCTCAGATTCGATCCTCTCACGCGTGAGCCCTGTCCCGGTCCGCTGGGGTCCCTCGATTCGGCTGACTTCGTCCCGCCTGACGACAATCGCAATGGGGGCCTGCGGGACGGTAGGGGGCTGACGTTCGGACCGGACGGGAATCTCTACGTATCAAGCGGAACGGATGAGGTGCTGCGCTACCACGGGGTGACAGGAATCTTCCTCGACCCGTTCGTCAGCCGACGGGCCGGAGGCATGGACGATCCGACGGATCTGGCCTTTGGACCGGACGGAAACCTCTACGTGTGCTGTCTCCGTGGTGGTACGGGCCTGAGCGAGTCGCAGGTGCTCGTCTTCGACGGGGTGACGGGCTGTTTCCTGCGGGCTCTGGTCAGGGATGATCCGGGTACGCCCATCGATGAGACGGGTGGTCTCAAGGAGGCCTGGGGGATCGCGTTCGATGCACAGGACAGGGTCTATCTCACGAGCCACCTCAACAACAAGGTGTTGCGCTATGACCGCGTGACGGGAGCGGTGATCGACTGCTTTGTGCAGCCGAACGCGGGTGGGCTCGACAGACCCTTCGGGCTTGAATTCGGGCCCGATGGAGACTTGTTCGTCGCCAGCAACAACACCGCCAATAGCGGGTTCTCGGACGACTTCATTCTCCGGTACGACGGGCAAACAGGTGTGTTCAAGAATGTCCACGTCGAGCTCCCGGGAGGGACGGCTACCTATCTGAAGTTCCGGCCTCCTGGGCTCGTCACGCGACCTACCCTACTGGTGGGTCTCGGAGAGAATCGTGTCTCGCGGTCGGCCTCGGACCCGGTGAGCCTCTGCGCGAGATTCGTCAACAAGCCGGTGCCACGACGTGTGCTCGTTTTCGTGTGGATCGAGGATCCGGATCGCATCGTGCATCCGCTCGCTCTTCCGCAGAACTTCCAGATCTGTCCGGAGCGCCCCCAGCAAGGCCAGATTCCCCCTGGCGCGGGGCCGGTCGTGTCGGGCAGCCTGGACTTCTCCACGTCGTTCCGGATCGGCACGGCGGGCGCTGGTCTGCTGACCGAGGACGGCGAGTATGCGGTCGGCGCACGAGTTGTGGACGCCTTCACCGGGGTCGTGCACAGCAGCGCGCGGGTGCCGTTTGTGGTGGTTCCGTAGAAGGCAGGCAAGCTGTGAGGAGGCAAGGTCATGAATCCGTCCCTGAAGGTCTCGAGAGTCGGTCTGGCGTTCGCTCTTTTCCTCTTCATCTTCCCGTTCGTGCGCCTCTCCTGCCAGGGCCAGGCGATCGTGTCGTTGACCGGGGTGCAGCTCATCACAGGGACCTCGATCGAGGAGCCTGGATCAGGATCACCGAAACGGGAAGCCGACGGCGAGTTCCTCGCTCTTCTCGCGTTTGTCTGCGGCCTGGTGGCGGCGGTCTACACCTTCGTCAGGATTCCGAAGGCCACCGTCGTGACCATGGTGGCGAGCGGCGGTGCCGCTCTCTGTCTTCTTCTGCTCAAGCTGCGCATCGACAGCCTTGTTTTCCGGCAGGGTGAGGGTGTCATCCAGACGAGCTACGGCATCGCGTTCTGGCTGGCATTCCTGATCTTCTCCGGAGGCTGCGCATTCCATGGGTACCAGCTACGGCAGTCGATGGCGGCACCGACGAGTTCGGTGCGCACCGAGCCGGCGGCACCGGCGTGATGAACGCCCTGGACTTTCCCGAGGAGACACTCCATGAGCTCCCATGAGGTGAAGAAACGCTTTCTCGTCCTCCACACTCTCTCGTCGATCATCGGAATCGTTGGATGGGTCGTAATCGGGCTGAGCGTGATCTTCGGCGCCTACGCCGCGATCAAAGGCGGAGTGGCTTTGGAGGGTATCGGGACTGACATGACACCGGGTGAGCGGCGAGCACTCGGCGCTCTCGGCTCCAGCTGGGCGGTGGTCGGAGCGGTTGGTGGAGCGATCGTGGGGCTCCTCGTCGTCGCCCTCGGTCAGGCGGGAACGCTCGGACTCGCCATCGAGGAGAACACGCGAGCGTCACGGGAGCTCCTGGCGAGCGGCGGGACGGGGAGCAACCTGTGATCCCGCACGAACCCAGCAGCGAGGAATCCATCGCATGGACAGCGGCACCATCCCCCTGGAACTTTCGGCCGACCCTCTCCTCAGGGACCTTCCCGAGGTCGACGGTTGCAAGGTGCTCGAGCCCTGCCTGATCCGGAAACGGCTGGGACACGGAGGCATGGGGGTCGTCTACCGGGGCCGCCACCGTCATCTCGAGATCGACGTGGCGGTGAAGTGTCTGCGGCCCGAGATTGCCGCGGCGCATCCCTCCGCGGTCACGCGCTTTGTCCAGGAGGCCCGGCTCTGCTCGCGTCTCAGCCACCCGAATCTCGTCCGGGTCCTCGACATGCGCCACGAGGGTCCGATTCACTACATCGTCATGGAGTACGTCGAGGGGGAGACGGCCCGGGCGCGAGTGAATCGAAAGGGCCCGCTCTCGGTGGTCGAGGCGACCTCGATCGTAGCTGCCGCCGCCAGGGGACTCGGCTACGCCCACGAGAACGGTGTCGTGCACCGGGACGTCAAGCCCGACAACATTCTCATCTCGCGGAAGGGCGAGGTGAAGGTCTCCGACCTGGGCCTGGGCAAGGACCTCGGCTCGGAGGCGGGGCTGACCTCGGCCGGGGGCATGCTGGGAACACCGCAGTACATGGCACCCGAACAGTACGACGACCCCCGGTCCGTCGGACCGCCTGCTGACGTGTATGGCCTCGGGGCGACGCTCGTCTTTCTCCTCACCGGGCAGGATCCGATCCCGGCGGGCGAGGTGGCGATGGTCATGAGGCGGGCGTGTTCGGATCCCTTCCCCGCCGTGCTGGCCGGCTGGAGCGCGGTCATTCCCGAGGCGATGGCAAGCATCGTGAGGAGCGCGACGCGGCCCGAGGCGAGCCAGCGCTTCCCATCGGCGGGGGAGCTGGCTCGGGTCCTGGAAGAGCATCTCGCGGGGATCGGCGCGCAGGCGAAGGAGGCCGTCCAGGATGGAGTGGAAAGGGGAACGGTGTCGCCGCCTCCGCTGATGAGCAAAGGGTTCGAAACTTCGGCACAGACACGAGCCCGGTGGAGGAGACTCTCTGGCGAGAGAATCCAGCAATTCTTTGCCAGAGCCGTGCTCATCGGCGGGATCTCGGCTCTCGTGGCCTGGTTCCTGTTTCGGCCCCCTGCGGGCTTGTCCTCTCCACCCAACCGCCTTCTTCACGTCGAGACGGGGATGGTGCTGGTGCTCGTCGATGGCTCGACCCTGCGAGCTGGCTCCGGTGCCGAGACGACGATGGCTCCTTTCTATCTCGGCGAGACCGAGGTCACCAACGAGCAGTACCGGAGATTCCGGCGCGCGCATCGCAGCGGGAGCGTCGAGGGTCAGAGCCTCGACGGTGACGAGCAGCCGGTGGTCGGTGTGAGCGCCAGGGATGCCGACGCGTACTGCGAGAACTACGGCCTCCGTCTCCCCGCAGAGGCGGAGTGGGAGCTTGCCTGCCGGGGCCGGATCACCGGCGACTATCCCTGGGGTTCGGATCCCGATGATCCCGCCGGCGCCAGATACGCCAACATCCACAACGAAGGGAACAACCAGGGACGCCCGGTCGATCGCAAGGGGGTGGTCTGGGACGACGGCTACTTCGTGACGTCGCCGGTCGGGATCTTCCAGCCCGATTTCTTCGGTCTCCACGACATGATCGGCAACGTCATGGAGTGGTGTAGCGACGTGGTGAGGATCGACGGAGTCCGGCACCGGCCCGTGCGAGGTGGGTCCTGGGGAAGCTCCCCCGACATGTGCCGGATCGATGCGAGAGTCCTGAAGTCCGAGACCTTCCGGGAGCAACACATCGGCTTCCGCGTGGGGCTCGGTGCTTCTTCGTGGAATGAACAAGGCTTCTCGGCCCTGCCCGAATCCGGGCAGCCGGGGCACTGAAGGAGGAGGAAGATGGTGCAGTGGAAAAACGGATTGGTGGCGTTGGGATTGGTCGTGCTCTCCGGTTGTGTGACAGATCTGACGTCTTCTCCAGTACCTCCACCTTCCGAACCGACGTTCGTGGAGCTGCCCTTCCAGAAGTTGATCAACCCTGCATTCCTCGATGAAGTCAGCGGAAAGTGGGTCCAGTCCGTGGCCGCCTTTGGCGGAACGGTGGACCTCGTTCTCGACCTCCCCGAGGAGTATCAGAGTGGCTATGTCCGGCTGCGACTGTTCGCGCCGGACATGACCGGTGGGAACAGCACGAATGACGTCGTCATCCCGAAGTCGAAGAGTGATCCCGTGTTCGACATGACCATGGGAACGAAGGTGACGGTGTATGGTCGCGCGCAGCCGATCACCCGGACCTATCGCGGAGGACAAAAGGCGTCGGGATTCCTTCTCCTCGTCGAGAGGATCGAGCCCCTTCCCTGAGATTCACTCCACCTCCAAGCACACCCTCATCCCTGCCGTCTGCTGGTAGATCTGGTTCGGGCCCTGGAAGATCCGGCTGGCGGCGTGGAAGTGGGCGGGGAGAGACCACTGGAAGGAGCCGCCGTGCAGGTGGCTGTCCTCGTGCTTGTCTCGGTGGCACCACTCGACCGCAATGCCGCCCGCAAGGCCCCTGACGCCGAAGGGCGATTCGTCGATCGGCCGGATCAGGGACGCTTTGTCCCGTCGGATGGGAAAGGAGTGCCACCCCGTGAAGAAGCGCCAGTCGAAGGTGTCGCCCCAGGGGAAGAGGCGACCGTCGGCTCCGCGCGCGACGGCCTCCCACTCCTGGCTGGTGGGCAGGCGGTAGGTGCGGGAAGCGCCGACTCCCCCCGGTTGAAGAGCGGTGAGCCACTGGCAGTAGATGCCGCAGTCGACCAGGGTGATGGCGTTCACGCCATGCCAGGGGGGATGCCCGCGCTTGAGCCTGCCATCGGGTGTAATGTAGAGGGTGACCCGCTCGACCTGCGCCGGATCGGGAGGATCTTCGGCAAAGGCGTACCCGTCAGCTTTCTTCGGGAGCAGGCCCCACGTGTGGTGCCAGCCAGAACCGGGAAACCCTTGGACGATCCTTTCCGCCACCGGGTCGTTGATGATCGGCGCATACTCCCCGAGGCTCACCTCGTCTCGCCCGACGAAGAAGGGCCCTACGGAGACGATGTAAGATTTCCTCGAGGCAATTGCGCCGGGATCGCCGCCGATCCTGGCCACGAAGGGTGGGATGTAGACCATGCCCGGCGGTGTCGTGCCGAGCGGATTGAGGGAGAGCCGCAGATCGACGCTTCCGGCGTCTCTTTCGGCCTCCAGGACGACCGGGTACCGGAGATCCTCGTAGCCCTCGCGCCGCAGGAGAAGGAGATAGGACCCCACGGGGAGGCTCCTGCTCGGGAGCAGTGTCTTTCCGATACAGGTCGGCTCGCAGGTCACGAGGGGGCACGAGGTCGTCCAGAGGCGGAGGCCATGAGGCTTACCACCCTGGAGCACGGCTTCGGTCGCGCTTCCATCACGGACCACCGTCAGGCGGAGGTCCTTGCGCTCCTCCGCCGGGCCACGGAGGAGAAACTCCTCCTCTCCCAGTGATCGGATCCAGGCGGGATCCAGGGGTGCTGTCACGATGCGGGTACCGTCCGGCTTCTCCACCTCGACCGAGACGCGGTCCTGGCTGCCGGGCGCGAGCTGGAGGAGGAGCTTGATGACGTGGGCCGGGCTGTTCACGGCCTTCCCCTCGATGCTGATCAGCCGATCGAAGGAGGCGACCTCCACGGGCCGCGGCTCCTCGCTCCATTCAATCCAGCCGTAGGTCGACTCGCCGATCGGCCGTCCGTCCAGCGCCGTGATGAGATCGCCGGGACGCAGCCCCGCACGATGGCCCGTGCCCGCTTCGTCCACGGTTTCCACGCAGAGGCAGATACTCCCGGGCTCGACGCCAGCGGTGTCGTTCGCGTCCAGTCTTCTCTCGTCCTCCCCGTTCCAGTCGTACGCAACGGGCACCACTCGGTCCTCGTCGCTCGCGAGGAGATTGCTCAGTGACTCGTAGCGGTAGACGTACACCGAAGCGCCGGAAGGATCGCTCGTGACCGAGAGGCTCCCCCTGGGCTGCAGCACCGCCTCCAGCTCGGGATCGAGCTCCCGGATCGTTGCCGCGAGGGCCCTGGCTCCCTCGACGTCGCCGGCCCGGCGGAGAGCCTCATGGGCAGGCAGATCCACCCGCGCCCGTGTCCGTGAGAGATCCTCGACCGTGAAGAGGGCCGGGGCCCGTGTCACGACCCCCTGCGCCATCTGCAGTGCGCTGAGTGTCTGCAGGTAGCTGGACGCCTGCAGGCTTCGCAAGAGAGTGAGCCGTCGCTCCAGGTCGATGGGCGGAGGGCCGGGCATACCTCCCGAGCTCCCGGTGGCGTACCTCAGCTGGAGGTCCGAGAGGGTTTCCTCCTCACGTCGCACCGTCTCCACGAGGCCGGCGTGCAGGCTCGCCAGGGACTTCCCGGTCTCGAAGAGGCCCAGTGCGATGCGGGTCGCTCCCGGATGGGCCGGGCGCAGGAGGGCGATCTCCCGCGCCGCGGCGTGGGCTTCCCCCAGGCGCGCCGACACGTCGCCGGCGAGATCGGGGAGCTCCCCTCCCATTGTGCCAAGACCCGTGGTCAGGGCCTCGATCTCACTCCGGAGCTCGCCCAGGGTCGAGAGTGCGCCCTCGGTCTTGTCGGCGCAGGTGCGGCTCACCTGCAGCTGATTCCAGATCAGAAGAGAGCCGACCACGATCACGACCGCACCCGCTGCCACGACCCATGGCCTGTGCCGCCGCGCGAAGCGAAGGGTCCGGGTCGGAAGGCCGGCCGGTCGGGCGGCGATGGGCTCGTGGCGGAGGAAGCGTTCGAGATCATCGGCAAGCTCTCCGGCCGTCGCGTAACGCCGGTCGGGATCCTTCTCCAGCGTCTTCAGCACGATGGTTTCGAGGTCATGGTGAATTCCGCGCGCCAGGCGGGTGGGGCGCGGCGGCTCTTCCTCGGCGATGTGGCGCGCGAGCTCGTGGCTGGTCGCTCCCTGGTGGGGCCGGCGCAGGGTCAAGCACTCGTAGAGGAGGACGCCGAGGGAGTAGACGTCGGTCCGCCGATCGAGGGTGTCACCGTGCCGTGTGAGCTGCTCCGGGCTCATGTAGGCCGGCGTGCCCAGGAAGTCCTGGCTCCGGGTGAGGCCGGGCAGGTCCTCGAGGAGCGCGAGGCCGAAGTCGGTGAGCACCGGCTGACCCGTGGGGCGGATGAGCACGTTGCCGGGCTTCACGTCCCGGTGGATGACTCCCGCCTCGTGAGCCGCGTGGAGGGCGCGGGCGAGGTCGACGGTCCAGCGGCAGAAGATCTCCACCGTCCGGCCGCCGCCCTCGGGTGCGCCGGTCGTGACGCCCGCAGTCTCCATGAGCTGCCGCCCCGTCACCTCGGAGGTGCGAAGCGAGGTGAGGTCCTCGAGGATGGCCGCCAGCGATCGACCTTCGATCCTCTCCATGGCGATGTAGGCGACGTTGCGCGCGCGGTCGACGCCGTGGTCGTGGATGCCCACGATCCCGGGATGGGAGAGGCGTGCCGTGGCCTCGGCCTCGCGATGGAACCTCCTCACCACGGCCTCGCTGGCGATGTCGAGGCCGGAGAGGAGCTTGAGGGCGACCGTCCTCTTCAGGGGCTCGTGATGGGCCTCGAACACGCGGCCCATGCCGCCGCGGCCGATCTCGCGACCGAGGCGGTAGGGGCCGATCCGGGTGCCCTCGTCGGGCTCGGGCGATGTGCCTCGGATCTCGTCCTCGACAAGGAGGAGCCCCTCGATCTGTCCGGCGTGGGAGGGGAAGCGCCGCTTGAGGTCGTCGGGATCCACCGGCTCGCCCCGGTCCCGGGCATCCTGGATCGCGGCGATGATCTGCTCGGTGTCCTGGTCGGGTGTCATGGCGTTGTCCTCCTCGCGACGTCTGCAGTCCGGCCCCGGGAATCCAATGCGTTTCCGTCTTTTCCTCGACGAGCGGAACCGGATCTCGCATGGGCCAGATGGCAAGCGCCGGTGAGCCTCGACACGGCCCGTGACGCAGGCTCCTATCCGGGATCCGAGGTGAGGCTGCGGAGCTGGCGATGGACTGCGTGGCGTGCCTTGCCGCGCCAGGTGCGAATCGTCGATTCGGGTTTCTCGAGGATGCGAGCGATCTCGCCGCCGTCGCAGCCGGCCATCTCGAGGAGGAGGACGGTGCGGTGATCCTCGGGCATCTGATCGAGACAGGAGCGGATCCTCTGGCGCGCCTCACTGGCCTGGGCGTTCGTGGCCGGCCCGGGGCCATTGGCTGGCGGATCGGAGCCGCCCCAGGTGCCGGAGTCATTCGCGGGCTGGAGGGGAGCTTCTCGCTCCACCGCCCGGCGCTGGGCCCGGAACCGGGCGACCGCGTGCCCGAGACGTCTCTCGGCGACCACCGAGAGGTAGCGGCCCAGGGCGGCCGGGTTACGGAGCTCGAACCGTGGGAACTGCTCGATGGCCTCCCGGAAGGTCGACTGCACGAGGTCCTCGACGTCCACCTTGGCGCGCAGGCGCGCGGGGATGTGTCCGCGCAGGAGGCCACTGAGCCGCGGGGAGTGCTCCTCCAGCAGGACCGCGTAGGCGTCGAGGTCGCCGGTCCGGGCACGCCGGACGAGGTCGTCGGGATGGTCTTCCACGGGCGTTCTCCCTGGGCCCCGGGGGGATTGTGGGGGAGGGGTGGGGGGATGTCAATGGGTGAAGGGAACGAGGCAACAAATGGAGAGAGGAGAAGGAAGATGAGCAGCAGCAGACTTGGAGCAGGGGTTCTCCCGATCGTCGGCTTGATCCTGTGCCAGGCGGTCCAGGCGGCGGACTTTGTGGTCAAGGAGCCGCCTCTCGCGGTGGGCGGGGCGCCGTGGGGCATCGTGGCGATGGACGTCGACTGTGATGGGCATGTCGATCTGGTCGTGGCGGATACGTCGACGAATGGTGGGGTGAATCTGCTGGGGGATGGCAGCTGTCAGTTTCCCACCTCGATCCCGTGGGTAATCTCGGGGCCAGGTGAGAGGCCGCAATGCCTCGTGGCGGGGAACTTCTACTCGTCGGTCAACCCGGGACCCGACGTGGCCATGTCCGTCCCGGGCACCGGGCGTGGCTGGGCCAATGGTGATGGGGACTGCTCTGGTGCTTTCCCGGTAACGAACTACTCGCAGACGGATGGTGATCCGTTCGGCATCGCCGCGTGCCGGTTCAATGGCGATACCTTCGACGACGTCGCACTGGCACTGAGAGGTGCCAATGAGTGCAAGGTGTATCTTCTGGGTGGAATGGCTAATGCTCTGGCGACGATCACGCTCCCAACCGGCACAGCTCCCGAAGGCGTCACCGCCGCTGATTTCGACGATGATGGCGACTGCGACCTCGCCGTGGCCAATTCCGGGAGCGACGACGTCAGCGTGTTCCTGTGGAACGGGAGCGGCTTTGACGTCGCTCCGTTCTCCCCGTTCGCAGTGGGCACTGCACCCCGCGCCATCATCGCCAAGGATGTGGACGGCGACGCCATCCCGGACCTCGTCGTCACGAACATGGGCCAGGCCAGCATCACGATCCTGAAGGGGCTGGGAAACGGCAGCTTTGGCGTGTCCTGGACGGTCTCGGTCGGTATCCTGCCCAATGCGGTCGCCGGGAGCGACTTGGACCTCGATGGCGACTGCGATCTCGCGGTCGTGAACTCGGGAAGCAACTCGGTCACCATTGTCCTCAACGATGGTTTGGGCAACTTCACCCAGGCCACCTGCTCGCCCATCGGGGTGGGCACGACCCCTCGTGACGTGACGGTCGGTGACTTCGACGAGGACGGCTTCCCTGACCTCGCCGTCACCAACCAGGGCGACGGGACGGTCACGATCCTGCTCGGTGAGGGCGAGGAGTGCTGGATGCCGGGCTGCGTGAACAAGGGTCCGGGCCCGGTGACGGACGTTCTCCTGGTCAATGGCCAGGCCGGTGCGCGGCGCAGTCGCGAGGTTCACGTCGCTCCTCGGGCACCCATCACCGTCTCCCTGGATGCCTCGCCGGCCGGTCCCAGCCCGGCTCGCTACATGCTCTGGCTGTGGGTCGGCGAGCCGGTCAATTCCTTCGAGCTCGATGTGGGAACGGATGTCCTCGGTTGCACGGCGAATCCCACGCCGTTCCAGCCCTTCGAGGTGCCCCAGGCCTTCCGGTGCCTGAACGGCGGGATGCCGGAGGTGTTCTGCGCCGGCCTCAGGGGTCTTCCCGCTCCCGGGACGGCTCCGTGGATGAGGACCAAGGCCACGGGGTTTGCCGGCGGGACGTTCACGCTCCAGGGGGTCCTGGAGGATCTGGGCTCGGCGAGCGCAACGGGATTCAGCGTGACGAACACGGTTGTGATCCGGATTCCGTAGTTTGAACGAGAAGGGAGGCCGTCATGGTGACGAAGAAGGACCGCAAGGACCACGGCAGGGGAACCGAGGACCGATCGAAGAGCACCTTCGACCGGTTTCTCACCGACCTGACGGGGCAGCACCCGGGCACATCCGCCTACTACAAGGGGAGAAAGGGCGAGCAACTCGACAAGGACAGGAAGAAGTAGGGACGCCAGATGGCGTTCGCCTGCGGGGCGTCAGCAGTGGCGCCTCGCGGGCATCGGTCGGGCCGAAAGGCAGGCTGGAAGGAAATGTTTTCTCCCAAGGACTTACAGGTGTCGGACGTCCGACACCTGGCCGCGCCGGACTCGCTTGCCCGCGACTCGGTCGTGACTCGGCCTCGTTCACCTCGACCTTCCCGTAACCTCTCCACCCGCGCTCGCGTCTCTTCCTTCAGCGACAACTCGCCTCGCTCGGGGTCGACCAGCCCAAGATCTCGGCGCTCCTCAACGGGCGGCTCCAGGGCTTCTCGGCCGATCGCCTGCGGCGTTTTCTGGTGGCCCTGGGCCAGGACATCGAGATCAGCATCAGGCCGCGGCCGGGTCGAAGGGGCAAGGGACGCATCAAGGTGGTGGGATAGGGGGGGGGCGCGGCAGGACCGGCCAAGGGGCCGTCAGAGGAGACGTGTTCCCCCAAGGGCTTACCGGTGTCGGACGTCCGACGCCTGGAGCACCACTGGTCCACTCCTGGTTCCAATCCCGAGACGTTTCCGAGATACGACTTGCTCGCATCATGCTGAATCTGGCATACTATGGACGAGCCCAAGCGACCGTTGATCTGGATGGGAAACACCCTGAAGGCCCTTCGATCCTTTCCGGAGGAGGTTCGAGGCATCGTTGGCTACGCCCTGTACCTTGCTCAGCACGGAGATCGGCATCCAAGGTCGAAGGTCCTCCGAGGATTCGGCAGTGGCGGCATGCTGGAGGTCCTTGCCGATCACGATGGGGATGCGTACCGGGTCGTGTACACGGTGCGGTTCCGAGATTCGGTCTACGTGCTGCACGCTTTCCAGAAGAAGTCGAAGCGTGGAATTGCCACCCCGATGAAGGATCTCGAGCTGATCAGACACCGCCTGGGGCAGGCCTGCGACCACCACCGCCACCACCAGGACCTCCCATGAGCAAGAAGAAGCCTGCCCCTCGCACACGCCGCGGCTCCGGAAACGTCTTCCGCGATCTCGGCCTTCCGGAACCCGAAGAGCTCCTGGCCAAGGCCGAGCTCACGCGGTCGATTGCTGGCATCCTGAAGAGCCGCAAGCTCACCCAGACCCGGGCCGCCGAGATCCTCGGCGTCGATCAGCCCAAGGTCTCGGCGCTCCTCAACGGGCGGCTCCAGGGCTTCTCGGCCGATCGCCTGCTGCGTTTTCTGGTGGCCCTGGGCCAGGACATCGAGATCAGCATCAGGCCGCGGCCGGGTCGAAGGGGCAAGGGTCGCATCAAGGTGGTCGGGTAGGGGGGGCGGTGCGCGGCTGGACCGGCGGAGCGGCCGTCAGAAGGAAACGTTTTACCCCAAGGACTTACAGGTGTCGGACGTCCGACACCTCGTCTTCCTCGTCTCCCGTCCACTGGGGGATCTCATCCGGGGGGAATCCACTCCACGCGTCCGTTTCGCCAGATCGCAACGGGATTCCCGGCCAGCTTGTGCTGCCGCAGAGCGTCGCGGACCGCCTGACGCAATGCGCGGAGGATGCGTGGAATGTCGTTCACCCGCTCGGCCGGTGTGAGATCGGAGTCGGGGCTGGTCATGGTCGCACAAACTCATCGACGGCAAGTGCGCCATGAAGGAGGTGGCTCGCGCTCGTGCTCTTGCCGGCGCCATTGGGTCCGGCAAGTAGAACGACGAGCGGAGGACGCGATGGCATCGATCTTGTTCTCCGAGGGGGATCGCCCCACGCCTCTCAGGAGCTGGACGGTACGAAGGAGACCTGGTCCGACACGACCCAGGCCGCGTACTGCATGGCCTGGAGGATGTCCTCCGGCTCGAGCTCCGGGTAGGCTCCCAGCACCTCAGTCTGGGTCTTTCCGCCGCCCAGCATCTTGAGGATGACCGAGACGGTGATCCTCAGGCCGCGGATGGTCGGTTGCCCGAGGCAGACCTTCGGGTCGATCGTGATTCGGTCCAGCTTGGCCATGATCATCACCAGGCGTCTCGAGGTGAGCTGACGCCCTATAATATCACCTTCCGGCCGGCCTCCGGCCGTCAGAAGGAAACGTTTTCTCCCAAGGACTTACAGGTGACCAACGTTGGACACCTTCGACGCGACGGGCCCGGTTGCCCGCGATTCGGTCGTGATTCGGCCTCGTTCACCTCGCCCTTCCCGAAACCTCCCCACCCGCGCTCACGTCTCTTCCTTCAGCGGCACCATGCGCCGACCGCGACAGAACGCGATGATCCATGCTCTTTGACAAACTCGCCTTGCTCGGCGTCGATCAGCCCAAGGTCTCGGCGCTCCTCAACGGGCACCTCCAGGGCTTCTCGGCCGATCGCCTGCTGCGTTTTCTGGTGGCGCTGGGCCAGGACGTCGAGATCAGCATCAGGCCGAGGCCGGGTCGAAGGGGCAAGGGACGCATCAAGGTGGTGGGGTAGGGGGGCGATTGCAGGAGCGGCCGAGGGGCCGTCCGAAGGAGACGTTTTCTCCCTGGCACTTACAGGTGTCGGACGTCCGGCACCCGGGGTCAAGTTCGGCTCGCTTATCACGTCGGACTGCAAGAGTTGATCTCCCCAGCTCACCGAAGTTGCCCGCACCCCTTGCCTCGCTCGGTTCCCCTCGGCTACGATCCTCTCTGACTCTCGCTGGAGGGAACCATGACCAGTCGTGGCCGCAACAAGAAGAAGGGCAAGGCCCGGCGCGCCGTTGTCGCCGAGGCCCCGTCGGCGCAGGCCGTCGAGGAGGCTCTTGCCCGGGGCGACGCCCGTCTCGCCCTGGAGGCCGCCAAGGCTCTCGCCCGGGCCTCGAATAATCCTGCCGTCGAGTCCCTCCTGGGCCAGGCCTACGCCGCGCGGATCGTGGAGATGAGGGGCGCCGGCCTCGATCGCGAGGCAAGCGAGCTGGCCGAGGTCGCCCGGAGGAAGTGTCCCACCAGCGCCTCCGCCATCGCGGCCGCCCTCGCGACCGAGGTCGAGGAGACCTGGTCGTTTCCTCTGACCGACACGGACGTGGAGCGGCTCATGCCGCTTCTGAAGGAGATCGACCCCGCGACGGGACTTCCCGCCGACGCCCGGTCGAGCGAGATCCTGGGGCTGGGGCTCGTGCATCCCATGGCCGTCGCGCACTCCGAGGCGCTCGATCCCGGACATCCCGTCCGACGAGACGCCCGGGTGGTGGCGAACGCCATCCTCGGGCAGGCCGACGAGACGGCGCGAAGACAGGTAATGGAGAAGCTGGCGAGCATCCCCTCCGGGTCGCCTCTCTTCCCCTGGGCCTCGCTGCTGAGAGCCTTCGAGTTCATCCGGCAGGAGCGGTACGACGACGCCCTCTCCGCGCTCGATGGCATCCCCGGGACCTCGGCGCTGGCGCCGGCCCGGGAAATGATCCACGCTTACCTCGACAGGCCGGACGAGATGCCTGCGAGCCTCGCCACGAAGAAGGCCGCGAGCCTTTGGAACAGTCTCCAGGTCGAGACCCCGCGCGAGAGGCTCCGGCGTCTTCTCGACGAGGCGGTACTCTACGACGGCCGCGACGCCTCCTTTCCGCAGGAGCTCGCGCGGGGACTTTCGGTCCGCGAGCTCGGCTCGCCACTTCTCGTCCGTCAGGCGGCTCGCGGTGTGATGCAACGAATGATCCGGACGGGGGGATCGCACGACGACGTCGAGGAGGTTCTCGACCTCGTCCTGAAGAGTGCCTACGGGGGCCGCGGCGACGCGCTCGGCCGGATGGATCGGATCTTCTTCGCCATGTACCTCGATCCGCTCGCGGCGTCCGACAACCTCCTCGACAGGATCGAGGGGGGTTGGTCCGAGGTCTTCTCCGACGTCGAGAAGGCCGATATCTTCGCCCACGCCGTGGATCTGCTGCACGAGCGGGTCTTTCCGGAGACGGAAGAGGAGGACGGGGAGACGGTCGGGGAGGGTACGGGCCTGGACCCGGAGCTGCGCGCCCGCCTGATCGACAGGATCCTCTTGCTTCTGGACGGGGCTCTCGGATGGAACGCCGTGCCCTGGCACTATGCGCGTCTGGCCGCGGTCCACGAGGCCCTGGGTCAGGAGAAGGAGCTGGAGGAGGTCCTCGAGGAGTGGCGGGAGTACAACCCCGACGCACCGGATCCCCTCCTCTGGATGGCCGATGAGGCCCTCGAGCACGAGGATCTGGACCGTGCGATCGCCTTTTCCGTGCGGGCCCTCGACCGCAACCCGGAGGACGAGTCGGTGGAAGCGGTGCTGGCCTGTGCCTCCTTCCAGAAGGCCCTGGGGAGGGTCTCCTTCGGCGATCAAATGGAGGCGATCGCGGTGTGCCGGGCCGCGGCGAGCCGGCTTCTGCAAGATGATCTGCGCTGGACATTGCTCGGGCTCGAGGCGGTGGCGCGGAGGCTCGATGGGTCTCCGGGACGTCCCGCCGAGCCGGGTGACGGGTCTGGCGAGGTTCCGGAGCCCTTCGCCTACTGGGTGCTGAGGCGGATCGCGCACGTGCTGCCCGAGCCTCTCCGCGAACGGCTGCCGGATCTCGCCACGTGCCGGCAGCCTCGTTCCGAGGCGGATCTCCTGGCATTTCTCGAGATCGATGACGTCAACAGAGCCCTGGAAGATCAGCTTCCCCTGCCCGAGGAGTGGGGCCGCGAGCTCGATCGGTGGATCGCCGAGGCCGACGACCTCCGGGGCGAGGCCTGGAGCAGGGTCTGCGAGCTGGTCCCGGCCGCCGGTCACGTCGCCGGGTCGTTCGAGGCGACGCGGAGGGCTCTCGCATTGCCCCGTGGCGAGGTCAGGCTCGGCGACGTCCTCGTTCGCCGTGCCAACGTGCTTCTGGCGACCGACCACGGAGAGCGAGCCGTGGACTGCCTCCGGGCCGCCGCGCAGCTTGCGGGTGACGGGATCGACGATACGATCCTCGAGCTCGTGAGGATCCTGTGCAGGAGGAGCTTCCCGGACCTGGCCTCCTCTGCGGATGCGCCCGTCACCGAGGAGGAGCTGGAGGCGATTCTCGATCGCGAGCGGCGGGCGACCTTCCTCGAAGTGGCGCAGGAGACGTCGGGAGCCGTCCGATGAGGTTTCGTGATCCGTACGAGGTCCTGGGGCTCGCGGGGATTCCTCTCGAGGATCTCACCGATGACCGTGTTCTCGATGCCTACGAGGAGAGACGCGCGGACCTCCAGAGCAACGGCGGCACGGCTTCTCTGGATATGCTCGAGCTTGCCATGACGCAGGTCGAGACCGAGGGCGAGCGACGGGCGCTCCACCTCTTCGGGCTACCCCTGTGGGAGGACGCGGCCAAGCATCTCGCCGACCATCCGCCCGTCCTGGAGAGGATCGCTCCCTGGATCGAGATGATGCGTGCAGAGGCGGCCCGCAGGAGGAGCCCGTACCCGACCGGGGAGTAGCTGCCAGTGGCTGATGCGAGGGAGGGAATCATGGCCAGCCGGGTTCGCAAGAGGAGCAAGCGCGGGCGCACCGTGAGCGCGGAAGGGTCCACGGCGGAGATTTTGCCGGAGCGCGTTGCGGACGAGCCGGCTCCGCTCTCCCTCGAGGAGACGCGCCAGCATCTTCTGCTCGTGGCGAGCGAGGGAAGAGGGTTTATGGGTCAGCTTGCGGCGTACCGGCAGGCGATTGAAGAAGCGACGAAGAAAGAGGTGCTCGGGACGTTCGTGCACTTCCCGGTGAGCGGCTGGTGGGTCGGGGTGGAGACGGGGGGGGGTACTACTTGGGTCTGAGGTGAGCCGGGCCCGAGGGGACCAGGTAGGGCAAAGGGACAGTGAGTGACAGATCCACCACACGCCCGCCGAATGGAGACGTTTTCTCCCAGGACTTACATGTGACCAACGCTGGACAGATGGGCGCCGGTCTATCCGTCCGGACGGATTGGCAGCTCCCTTACACGGGTGATGGTGTCCGTGCTCGGTGAGATGTTCATGTTGGCGAGGAGCTTCACCCGGGCCATGGCGAGCCTCTCAGGGCGATGACGGTACGAAGGAGACCTGGTCCGACACGACCCAGGCCGCGTACTGCATGGCCTGGAGGATGTCCTCCGGCTCGAGCTCCGGGTAGGCTCCCAGCACCTCAGTCTGGGTCTTTCCGCCGCCCAGCATCTTGAGGATGACCGAGACGGTGATCCTCAGGCCGCGGATGGTCGGTTGCCCGAGGCAGACCTTCGGGTCGATCGTGATTCGGTCCAGCTTGGCCATGATCATCACCAGGCGTCTCGAGGTGAGCTGACGCCATAGGATATCACCTTCCGGTCGGCCTCCGGCCGTCAGATCCTGAGCGTACCCGTCCACGGGAAGCGCGCTCTGAAGAAGGGAACCCTGCGGAGCCTCCTGCGCGAGTCGGGCGTTTCGGTGGAGGAGTTCCGCGAAGCGCTGCAACGGGCCTCGGGCTTGCGGTGTGACCTCGCTTCCGCTCGAGCGCGGTACATCCGAGGGAGACGTTTTCTCCCAACGACTTACAGGTGACCAACGTTGGACACATCGACGGGCCGTGCCCCCCGACCACCCTGGCCTCGCCTCGAATCCGCGTGACCTCGACCTTCCTCGTAACCACCGTCGGCCGTGCCTCGTCTCTTTGTATGGCGCGGGATGGTAACGCACCGCGACCCGCCGCGGCCTCGACCGCTCTTTGACAATTCGGTTTGCTCCAGGACGTGGAGATCAGCATCACGCCGACACCGGGCCGGAGGCGCAAGGGCCGGATCAAGGTGGTGGGGTAGGGGGCGTGGCGACCCGAAAGCCCTACTCCCTCTCCCCGAAGTGCCCATCCAGCGTGAACGCCTGGTCGAAGTACCTCTCCTGCCAGCCCGGCCGGGCGCGATCGAGGAGGAGTCCCTCGGCCGCCCCGACCGCATAGAACGCGGTCCGTCGGGCCTGGCCGAGCCTTGCCGACTCGAGCTCGCTGTCGATCCGATCCCGGAGGGATCGGGCGACGTCTTCGAAGGAAGTGAAGTCGGAGAGATTCCGGAGCTCCGGGCCGGGTTCGTAGCTCTCGGATGCGAGCTCGGCCAGCCGGATCTCGGTGTAGCGGGCGATTCCTTCCTGCCAGAGCTGGAACGCGAGGTAGCGGGCGTCGGCGGCCTCGAGGATCGAGCGGAGCCCGACACGGGCCTCGAGGTAGGCCGCAAACCTGCGCTCGAAGTCGGGCCCCTCCGTGGCGCGCAGCGCGTCCAGGAGCGCCTTGCTCAGGTCCGCGAAGTGGGCCGCGACCTCGGGATCGTCATAGGGGAAGGCGTAGTCGAGCATCCACATGCCGGACTCGTCGCCACCCGACAAGTCGAGGGCGTCCACCCCGGCGTAGTATCCGGGTCGCGAGTACTGCATCTGGTGGAAGTGCTCGTGAAGGACGGTCACCAGCCAGGGAACGGAGGTTTCCGCAGAGGTGTTCTCGGCCTGCCCGACCACGATGGTCGGCACGCCGCCCACCGCGGGGAAGGTGGCCAGGTACCCGGTCGGGTAGGTTCTCTTGCGCACCAGCACGCTCTTCTTCAGGACCGGGTCCTCGCCGAGGGACTCGAAATCGTCCGACGGCGCGGGATGGCCGATGAGGAACTCGTGGTCAGGCGTGACGAGGAGGATGGCAAATGGCGCCTTGTCCCAGCCCGGCCAGACCCGATCACCCAGGGCGTCGAAGAGACGATGGGCCTCGGCAATGCGGATCCGGTCACGGTCGGGAAGAACCGGCTGGCCATCGGCCATCACGGGAGAGCAGCATCCGAGGCCGAGGAGCGGGACGAGCAGTCTCACCATCGGGCACCTCCAGGGGTGATGCGGTGCGGCGCGGGCCGGAGATCCTCCACGAGGACCCGGCGCCCGGGAGTGAGTACGCGCGAAGGGGAGGGAGCCTCCACAGCAGTGCCGGCCTCCGAAAGGAGATGTTTTCTCCCTTGGACTTACAGGTGTCGGACGTCCGTCACCTCCCGCCGGTCTCCGCGAGTTGACCGTTTCGGGTGAGCGATCTTGTGCGTCTCTCTTGCCGTCCTCGCTCCTTCTCGGCTACCATCCATCCCGAGTCTTCGAGGGAGGGAATGATGTCCGGCCGGGGTCGCAAGAAGAAGAGGTCCTCTCGTCGCGGAGTCGTCTCGGAGCCAGCCTCGGCCCGGGCCGTCGAGGAGGCGCTGTCGCGGGGCGACGCCCGTCTCGCCATGGAGGCCGCCAAGGCGCTGGCCCGCGCATCGAACGACCCCGCCGTCGAGTCGCTTCTGGGGCAGGCCTACGCCGCGCGGATCGTGGAGCTCCGGAGCGCGGGGCTCGAGCGGGAGGCGAGCAGTCTGGCGGATGTGGCCCGGAAGAGGTGCCCGGCCGTGGCCCCGGCCATCTCCGTGGCTCTCGAGACCGACGTCGAGGAGACCTGGTCGTTTCCGCTCGAGGATGCCGACGTGGAGCGGCTTCTTTCCCGTCTTGTGGAGATCGACCCCGACCCATCGCTTCCCGCCGATGCCGAGGCGAGCGAGATCCTGCGCCTCGGGCTCGTGGATCCGAGGGCCGTCGCCTTCTCCGAGGCTCTGCCTTCGTCGCATCCTCTGCGCGAGCAGGCCAGAATCGTGACCCGGGCCCTTGTCTCCGCGTGCGGGGACGGGTTCATCGAGGACGACGAGGCGCTGGCGGCGATTCCCGACGAATCTCCCCTTGGCCCGTGGGCCGCGTTTGTCCGGGCCCTCGATGCGCTCCAGGAGGGTCATCACGTTCCCGAGCTCCTGTCCTCCATTCCCGAGGCCTCGGCGCTGGCCCCGGCCCGCGAGCTGCTCGAGGCTCGCCTCGGTCCTCCGGGAACGCGATGCCCCGCGACGTCCGGCGCCGGGCGGCGATTGTGGAAGCACCTCTTTCGCGTCTCGGCGCGTGATCGGTGGCGAGACCTCCTCTCCTCGCTCGAGGCTTACGAGGGCGATGACCCCGAGCTCGTCGAGAGGCTCCAGGCCTACCTGGCCTCGGGGGTCGTGCGGCCGGTCACGCTCCGGCGTCAGGCCGTGCGAGGCGTCATGTTCACCATGGTGCGGAGGAACGTGTACTTTCCCGAGATCGAGAGGATCCTCGACGAGGCGATGGGACGAGCCCTGGGCAGGAAGGGCGTCGTGCTCACCGACCTGGACCGGATCTGGATCGTGAGCCTCCTGGAGCCGATGGCCGCAACGGACCGGCTCCTCGAGGTCCTCGACGCCTGGTCGAAGGAGCTCACCAGGGCAGAGCAAGTCAGCCTCCTGGCATGCATGGCCTCGAGGGTCGAGGACCGGGTCTGGCCGGAGCGAGTGGGGGTGGCCGACCCGTCTCTCGAGCCGGCGCTGCAGGAGCAGATGCTCGATCGCGTCGTCGAGCTCCTGGAGCTGGCCCTCGAGCGTGGTCTCGAGAGCGATCTTCTGGAGTGGCTGGCCTCCATTCACGAGGCCCGCGGGCATGAGGAGAGGTTGACGAAAGCCCTCGAGCGCTGGCAAGCGGAGTATCCGGAGGATCGAGATCTTCTGCTCCGGATGGCCGCCACCGCTCTGGACGAGGAGGAGGATCTTCCCCGGGCCATAAGGTGGGCGGAGCGGGCCACCGCGGAGCATCCCGGGAGTGTGACCGCTCGATGCTTCCTCGTCCGGGCGTCCTTCCTGCAGGCAAGGGAGCATCTTCTGGCCGGCCGTGTCGACGAGGCCCTGGCCCGGTGCGAGGCGGCGAGGGCCTCCTTGAACCAGGATGCCGTCGCATGGATCTTCCGGGGCTTTGCCGCCGTCGCGCGCCGGCTGGGAGAGGGTGGCGCAGAAACTCCATCGGATGCCATGGAGGACATTCCTCGGCGATTCGCGGACTACCTTCTCCGCCGGATCACGCTCGGCCTGCCGGAGGCGATGCAAAAGGAGCTGGGTGAGCTCGCGTTTTATCAGCCGCCCCGCGACGAGGAGGACTTCCAGGCCCTGGATCTCCTCGAAAGGTTCGACCAGTACCTCGAGGGAGAGCTTGCAGCTCCCTCCGAGTGGCGCCGCAGCTATCCGCGGTGGTTTGCCCGATCCGGAAGACTGCCGGCCGATCTTCTCCTGAGCTTCTGCGGCACCTTCGCTGCCCTGGAGGACCCGCTGACGCTGTTCCAGGTCACGCGCAAGGCGCTCGCCTACTCCGAGGAGGAGATCGATCTCGGTCACGTGCTCATGGTCAGGGCGTCGTGCCTCGGTCGAACCGGACAGCCCGACCGCGTCCGCGAGTGTCTCTGCGCGGCCGAGCCCTTCCTCGATCGCTCGAGCGACGCCACGCGAGAGCTCGTCCGGAAGGCTCTCGTGGACATGCGGCGAGGGCTTCCCGATGAGGCGTCAGACATGATGAGGCCGTTTTCCCGGGAGGAGGCGGTGGCGGTCATCCGGCGCGAGCGCGCGTGTCGTTCCCGTGAGGCTCCCGTGCAGCCGGTCCGTCCGGCATGGAGCGGCGCATGAGCTCGTTCGATCCCTACGCCGTTCTTCGCATCTCCGAGGACGCCACCGACAACGAGGTCCGGGCGGCCTACGCGAAGCTGCGGCGCCGGCTGGCGACGGAGGGAGATCATCGGGAGCGGCGGGAGCTCGAGGATGCCTTTGCCACGATCGTGCGAGAGAAGGACCGCTCGGGGCTCCGGGTCTTCGGCCTGTCGCTTCGCGATGAGCTCGCCGGGCTTCTTCCCGAGGACGGATCCGGGACGCGAGCGGGTGTCGGACTCTGGGTCGACATGCTCCGGGCCGAATCCTCCCGCCGCGAGAGCCCGTATCCCCGACGCAAGTCGTGAGAGAGGGAGGACACCATGACCCGCGTCACCGACATCCGGCACTACGAGGGCATCCAGTCGAGCGACGCGCCTGCGGCCGCCCGGTCCCTGGCTCTCTACCTCGACACCATCGTTGTCTGCGCCACGGCGAGAAACGAGGGGGACTACGACCTCATTCCCGTCCTCTGTCCGCGGCGTCCCGGTCATGTTCTTTGTCGCCGGGCGCTCGGGGTGGTCCGGATGGAAGGCCGGATCGCGTACACCTGCAAGGTCTGCGGGCGTGAGGAGGGGATCATCCGCGGTTACGAAGGAACCGCCACCGATCTCTCACGGGTTCCCTATCCCGATCCCATGGAGGACCCCTACGTCTGGTCGGCCTGGCTGGATCCACGCGACCACGAGGTCCTCCTCCGCACTCTGCTGCTCCCGCCGGACGCCGGATTCGAGGTGAGGCCGGATCTGCTTGCCCTCGCGGCACGGGCCATGACCCTCGAGGCCGAGGAGGAGAGAGTCGTGATCGTGCTGGGGGCCGATGAAGAGATGCGGGAGTTGACCTTCCTCACTGCGTCGCTGGCGCTTGCCGAGGAGAGCGCTTCCCGGGGGCAGACTCTCCAGGACGCTTGCGCGGCGCTCGAGGCCGCCGACGTCGGGCGTGAAGCTTTCCTGGAAAGGGTCACCCCTGTTCTGAGCGAGGCGCTGCGATTCTCCGACGGCCTTTCCCGGAAGGGCGGTTCTCACCTCCGGCTCGTCCGCCGGGACGTCTCGCGTCGCAGCACCACGAGCGAGGGAGCGGAGAGCAAGGAGACCAAGAAGGTCGGCAGCCGGAGAAAGAAGCGCCACGCCTGGACTTTCACCCGGAGCTTTCGGGCCGGAGCCTTCGGCTGGCGCTCGCAGCCCGCCATCGACCGGATCAAGAAGGCGGTCTCCGAGATCAAGAAGGTGGCGAGGAAGGATCCGGTCCTGGGTGGTGAGGGAGCGGTCCTTTTCCTCCGGCGTCTGAGCCCGGCCATCGAGGGGGTCGACGGCTCCTCGGGAGCGATTGGCACCGCCGCCAACCGGGCCATCGATGCGCTGGTGCCCATCATCGCCGACGCTCCTGCCGATGACGCGACCCGTGACCGCTGGCTGGATGAGCTGTTCGAGGCCATGCAGGACGATGGCCTGTGTTACCTCGATTCTCTCGGCGACCACTGGGGCGATCTGTGCGTCACCAGGGAGCGAGCCTCGCGGCGGGCGGATGATCTTCTTCCCTTCGTGCGCAGCGTCTTCTCGGAGAGGCGGGGGATCGCGATCTTCCACGGCACTACGGCATGCCTCTCGAGCCTTCTCCACGCGGGACGCCACGAGGAGCTCATCTCTCTCCTCGGCCTTTGCGAGAAGGACTCGATCTGGGCCTACTCCCGCTACGGAGTGCTGGCCCTCGCTGCTCAGGGACGGGTCGACGAGGCAATCGCGCACGCCGAGACGCTGTTCCCGGGAATATCGGGGGAAGGCCCCACCCGGGCCGAGATCTGCGAGCGAATCCTCCTCGACGCCGGAAGGAGGCAAGAGGCCTATGATCGTTACGCGCTGCGCGCGGCTTCCGGCACGAGCTACCTCCAGCAGTTCCGATCCGTCCGGCGCAAGTATCCGGAGAAGGACCCGGGGACGATCCTCAAGCACTTCATCGCCCGGAATCCCGCCGAGGAGGGGCGGTGGTTCGCGGCGGCAAAGGAGCTCGGGCTTCTCGAGCGCGCCGCCCGTCTGGCCACCCGCCCCGGCGTGGATCCGAAGACCCTCAACCGCGCGGCGCGCGACCATGCCGTGTGCGAGCCGGAATTCGCTCTCTCGGTGGGCCTTGCCTCCCTGTGCGCGATCCACGAGGGGCGCGGCTACGAGATCACCGGCCGGGACGTCCTCGACGCCTTTGATGCGGCCATGGCGGCGGCGCGTCGCCTCGGCCGCGAGGACGACGTGCTGCGGCCTGTGCGCAGGCTTCTCGAGAGCGATCCCGGGAGTCTGGTCGCCGACATGCTGAAGGGGAAGGTGGGCGGGGGATGAGGAGGCCGAGCCGGCGCTGTTCCTCGGGGGAAGCCTGACCGCCGAGCAGCGCCTGCTCGGGATGATCTCGGACGCGGCCCGCCCGGTCATCCGGACGTATCTCGAACGCAGAGAGGAGATCCCCTCGACCGCTCTTTGACAATTCGGTTTGCTCCAGGACGTGGAGAGGGCATCATGCCGACCCCGGGCCGGAGGTGTAGGGGCGGATCAAGGTGGTGGGGGTCGAGGGCGAGCGACCCGGATCGCGGGCGGGATCTCCTCCGAAAGGAGACGTTTTCCCCCTTGGACTTACAGGTGTCGGACGTCCGTCACCTCACCTCCCGGAATGGACGGCAGCGTCCGAAGGTGGGGCCGCCGTGAGGGGTCAGCCAGGCCTCCGAGGAACAAGGGCCGCCCCGGGATGTCCCGGGACGGCCCTCGAAGAGCATCGTTCTGGGGCCCAGTCGACTACGGCAGCTGCACGTCGAGGATCACCGCGTTGGTCACGCTGAACGGCAGCGCGTTGCCCGAGCCGAAGTCCTCGATGAGCGCCTGGAAGGTGAACTTCAGCGGGTTGGTGAGGCCGGAGCCACGGTTCACCGCGAAGGGAGCGCGCGGCGGGGCCGGCAGCTCCTGGACGCCGTTGCAGACCACGGGCGGGATGCCGGTGCCGCGCAGGCACCGGAAGGGCTTGGGGCCTCCCGCCTGGAGCGGGCCGGGGTTCACCAGCACGCCGAAGTCGATCCCGCTGGCCCGGAAGATGGCCGGGTTGCTGGAGTCGCCAAACCAGACGTACATGAAGTACTTGGCGTTGGTCAGGGGGCCGGCGGGTGAGGTGAGGAGGTCGATGGAGATCGGATCCCCGGTGCCGATGGTCACCCGGCGCTCGACGCCGACCCCGGCCGAGCCGTTGATGAAGAGGACATCGGTGATGGTCTCGCCCCCGAGCTCGCAGATGTCAACGTCGTCGACGTACCAGCCCTCGTCCGAGACGGAGCTGTCGCAGGCCATGCGGAAGCGCACCACGATCTGGGATCCGCCGAAGCCGCCGAGATCGACCACGACCTCCTCGCAGGAGGTGCCGGCGCCGCTCCACGCCTCGCGACCGGCGATGGGGCTACCGAAGCCGGTGGAGATCACCGAGTTGTAGCCACCCTGGAGGATGCGGTCACCCAGGTCGGTGAAGGAACTCCCGTCGACCGAGATCTCGATCACGCAGCCGTCGAAGTCGGCCTCGGTGATGTAGGTGTGGTTGAATTTCAGGGTCGAGCAGCCGGTGGGGAGCAGGATCGGCACCGTGTCGAGATCGTCGTCCTTGATGGAATCGATGTCGCTCGAGAACCAGGCGTTGCCCGGACTGCATGCGTTCGGGGTGGCGATGATGGCCCAGTCGCCGTTGGAGGTGGGAGAGCTGGTGGTGAAGTTGCCGCTCCCGCTCTCCATGTCGTCGGCGAAGACCAGCTTCAGCCCGGCCGCGTTGACGTTGCCGCCGCGGCAGTCATCGAGCTCGTAGGCCCCGATGTCGATGGTCTCCACCGCGTCGCAATCGCCGTCCTGCGTTCTCGCCCGGCCGCGCTGGTCGACGTCGGGGAGGGTGAGGAAGATGCTGATTCCCCTGGCGGCGAAGGACTGCCCGGCGTCCACCGCCGGCGAGTCGAGCTCGAGGGCCATGGTGGGGGTGGGGCCCCCGCCGGCCAGGTTGTTGTCGAGGATACCCTGGCGCAGCGACCCCGCGCCGGCATCGGCCAGGGTGGTCACCGGGTAGCGAAGGAGCTCGAACGAGCCGATGTCCTCGGTGGCGGTGCCATCGCCGTCACCGTCGGCAAAGCGGGTCTGTCCGCGCTGGTCGAGGGTGGAGTTGAAGGTCTCGCCGGTGTCGATGGCGGGAGATCCGCAGCCAAGGGCGTGGGTGGGGGTGGTGCCGCCGTTGTCGGCGAGCGGCAGGAGGAGGGGATCCACGGGGCTGGCGGCGGTTCCCACCAGGTCGCTGTTCCCGTTGGGAAGTCCGGCCGGGAACACCGCCTCGACCCCCGTGTTGTCGCCGATGAGGTTGTGACCATTGGAGAAGAAGATGCCACCGCCCGCCACCGCGAGGTCGGTCTCGTTTCCGGCCACGATCGTGCTCTGCAGTCTCGCCGCCGAGTTTCCCGACACGACGAAAGGGAGGACCCCGATGCCGGTGTTGTCGGTGATGATGCTGTCGCAGATGAGGAGGAACGGGGAGAATCCGCTGAAGGCGGTCACCGCGATCCCGGCGCCGCCAGGTGCCGTGTTCCCGCTGACCGTGGTCTCGATGACGATCGCCAAATCGTCGCCCGTGTAGTGGATGCCTCCGCCCTGGCTGGCCGCGGTGTTGCCGATGATCGCCGAGTCGGTGATGGTCAAGGACGTGACCGCGTCCGGAATGGTGTCGATGCCGCCGCCGTTGGCCGTGGCCGTGTTACCGGAGACGACGCAGCGGTTCATCTGGAGGAAGGCCTGCACGAGGATCCCCCCTCCGAAATCGGCGACGCCGTTGGAGATCGTCATGTCGTTGAGGGTGATGTCGGCCACGGAGGTGAAGATGCGGAAGTCGCCGGCCCCGTCGTCCCGGCGCACCGTGAGCTGATCGGCCCCGGGCCCGTCGATCTCCACCGGGTCGCTGATGGTGGGCAGGGCCGTGAGGAGGTTAGTTCCTGATGCTGGCGCTTCTCGCCGCGGCCCTCGGGTCGCCGGCCCGGGCCGCCACCTTCACCGTCTCGAACCTCAACGATTCCGGGGCGGGCTCGCTCCGGCAGGCGGTGATCGACGCCAACGCCGCCGGCGGATTCGACACCATCGACATACCGCCACGGGGACCATCAACGGTGCACCGTGCACTTCCCGGTGAGCGGCTGGTGGGTCGAGGTGGAGACGGGGGGCGTGGGGGTGGAGGTGGGGTAGGCCGTCAATCCGGTTGGATCGGTAGACCCCTGCCTCGGATGACCGTGTCGGTGATCGTCACGGCCGCGCCGGCTTGGCCCGGGAGATCGACGTCCTCAAGGAGGTGTTTTCCCCCAGGGACTTTACAGGTGACCAACGTTGGGCAGGCAGCCGTTGGGCGGATCGCGTACCCTCCGCACCCATGGCCATCCTCGTAACCGCCTCCTTTCCTGCCGCGTCTCTCCCTCCGGTGGAGATGCGGATTCCAAGGGTGCTCGGCTCCTCCGGGCCAGATCCGGTCCCTGGAGGCCTCCTTTTGAGGGAGATTAGAGAGTTTTTGTCGGCAAGATAAACTCAGTAAGCTCTGTATAATTGTGCTCATGGATCCCGTGAGGAACCCCTTTGCTCCCGGGGCCGGTTCGCCGCCCCCCGAGCTCGCCGGCCGGGACGAGCTCCGGGAGGCGGTACGGGTGGCCCTCGAGAGGGTGCGGAGAGGGATGCCGGCCAAGAGCGTTCTCATGGTCGGGTTGCGCGGGGTGGGGAAGACGGTGCTCCTCGATCGCATCAGGGAGGATTGCGAGGGCACCGGCATCCAGACGCTCCGCATCGAGGCGCCGGAGTACAGATCCCTGCCGGCCGTGCTCGCTCCGGAGCTCCGCCAAGCTCTTCTTCGCCTGTCCCGGAACGCGAAGGCCAAGGACCTGGCGAGGCGCGCACTCCGGGCTCTCGCCGGATTCGCGAAGGCGCTCAAGGCGAAGTACCAGGACATCGAGGTGGGGCTCGACTTCCCGCCCGAACCGGGTCTTGCCGACAACGGCGACCTCGAGCACGATCTTCAGGCCTTGCTGGAGGCCGCCGGGGAGGCCGCACGGACGGCAGGCACGGCCCTGGCGATGTTCGTGGACGAGCTCCAGTACGTGAAGGAAGATGAGCTCGCCGCGCTCATCACCGCGCTCCACCGGACCGCGCAGCGGCGTTTGCCGGTCGCCCTGGTCGGAGCCGGCCTTCCGCAGCTCCGTGGCCGCATGGGCCGCGCGAAGTCCTATGCAGAGCGCCTCTTTGACTTTCCCGAGATCGGCCCTCTCGCGCCCGAGGCTGCCGAGCGCGCCATCGCCAAGCCGATTCGCGACCAGGGTGCCGAGATCGAGACCCACGCGCTGGCCCACATCGTGGAGGCTACCCGGGGCTATCCCTACTTCATCCAGGAGTGGGGCAAGCACTCATGGGATGCAGCCGATGACTCTCCGATCACGGTGGACGACGTCGACGCCGCATCGACCATCGTGGTAGCGGCCCTGGACGAGAGCTTCTTTCGCGTGCGATTCGATCGCCTCACACCCACCGAGAAGCGCTATCTCCGGGCCATGGCAGGGTTGGGCCCCGGGCCGCATCGATCGGGAGATATCGCCGAGGCGCTCGACCGCAAGGTCACCTCCCTCGGGCCGACCCGGAGCTCGCTCATTGCGAAGGGCATGATCTGGAGCCCGAGCCACGGCGACACGGCATTCACGGTGCCTCTGTTCGACGAGTTCATGCGGCGCATCATGCCCGGTGATGAGTGGAGGTCGTGACGTTTCCTCCCTTGCACTTACAGGTGTCGGACGTCCGTCAACTCCTGCCGTAACCCATGCCTCCCCGACTCCGTCCTTTCCCGGGGCAGGTGAGTCGCTCACCTCCACGGATCGATTCCCGGGAGCAGGCTGCGGTTCCGGAGGAACGTCACCTTGTTCAGGAATCGCTGAGTGGCCAGGAGGTCGCTGGCCCCGTCCCCGTCCAGGTCGGCCGCGGCCAGGTTGCCGAGCGGCGAGCCGGCGAGAAACGCCAGGGGCGGCTGGCCGGTCTGCAGGTCGCGGGAGCCGGGAGCCACGAGGATGTCGCCAATACGCGAGGCGGCCAGGTCCTGGATTCCGTCGCCGTCGAGGTCCTCGGTGAGGAGCGAGGCAAAGGAAGAGTTGCCGGCAATCTGCGGACGGAGCTCGCGAGGGAATCCCCCCTGGCCGTCTCCCAGGTGGATCCTGAGGATCACCGCGGGATCGATCGTGGTCGAGGCGAGGTCGAGGTTGCCGTCGCCGTCGAGATCTCCGCTTGCGAGAAGGTTGGGGACGAAGTCCTCGACCTCCGTCACCACCCTCCGGAACCTCCCCCGGGGCTCCTGGAGCAGGACATCGATCCGGGTGCCGGTCCGGTTCCGGTACTCGCCGTAGGCGACATCCGTCCGGCCGTCGCCGTTGAAGTCTCCGGTCTCGAAGGGGCCTCCGAGTCGCCTCGTGGTCACGTCACTCTCCAGGAAGGACCCGTCGGGCTGGCCGCGAAGGACCGACAGGACATCTGGAGAGCGCTCGATGAGGATGTCCGGCATGCCGTCCCGGTCGAGGTCCTCGATCTCGAACCGGGAAACCTGACTCGAGGTCGCAAGGATCCGCGGCTCGTCGAACCGACCGTCTCCCCGCCCCGGGAGGATGCAGATCCCCGGCGAGGTGAGGGACAGGAGGGCGAGATCCATCCTTCCATCGCCGTCCAGGTCGGAGGCCTGCACGAGGAAGTTCTGCATGTCCAGGAAGGTGCGCCGCGGAGGAGAGAGCTGCCGGCCACCGACGTTGAGCCGCACGGCCACGGAGTCATTTGACAGGGACACCATGTCGGGGCGGCCGTCACCGTTCATGTCGGCGGTGAGGATCCGCCTGATGTCGTTTCCCGGGTCGAGCTCGATGGCGGTTCGTAGCCGGCCGCGGCCCGTTCTCTCCAGGACGGCGATGGCTCCCGCCTGGGTCTGGGTGAGCACGATGTCGAGCCAGCCGTCGGCGTTGGCGTCGACGACGCGGGAAATGGCGCCGCCCCCGGTCGGGAAGGGCCCTCTCACCCGGAAGGTCCCGTCTCCGCGGCCGCGCAGAATGGTGAGGTTTCCGATCTGGAATCCACCCGTCAGGATGTCGAGGTTTCCATCGGCGTCGAGGTCGGCGACGTGGATGCGGGAGGGGAAGGCCGGAAGGAAGGGCGACCGGACAGGCGGCCCGAGGAGTCCTTCCTCGTCGGACAGGAGAACGGCCACTCTCGCCGACAGGGGAAGCGAGACGACGACGTCCGTCCGACCGTCTCCGTTGAAGTCACCGGCGGCGATGTCTCCCAGGGCTTCGATCTCCACACTCTGGCCGTCGAGAAACGAGCCGTCCCCGGTGCCCGGATAGATACGCACCTCCCGGAAGCCTTCCGGGGCAATGGTCATGAGATCCAGCAGGCCGTCGCCGTTGATGTCCAGGGGAACGAGACGGAACCCCGGGCGGCGGACGTCGGAGAAGAGCGGTTCCGCGAAGCCGCCGCGGCCATTGCCGGCATGGAAGGCGAGCCTCATTGAGTCGTGAGTGACGAGGTCGATGTTCCCGTCGCCGTCGAAATCCCCCGCGGCAACCGCGAATGCGTCGAGGGTGGAGGTGATGACCACCGGCGCGAGAAGGGATCCCGCCGCATCCACGGGAACGTGAATGAGTCCCTGTCGCCCCAGCGCCAGCACGATCTCCGGCACCGGCCCGGGATCGAGCCGGGCCAGGGTCAGATCGTATCCCGAGGGGCTACCGGGTGAGATGAAGGAGCGGGTCGAGAACAGGGGAAAGCCGCCCAGACCGTCACCCCGTTGCACCGCCACCAGCCCGTTCGTCCCATCGATGGCGACCAGGTCCATGAGCCCGTCACGATCAAAATCCGCGACCTCGATCGCCTGTGGCGCAGGAAGGCTGGGAACGAGCGGCGCCGCCTCGAACCGGGGCTGGGCCTCGATGCCGCCGGCACGGAGGACCATCGCTGTCAGGACCGAGATGAGAGGTGCCGCGGTTCGAGTGAACTTCCTTGCGGTCGCCATGGTTCTTTCTCCGGTACCCTGGTTCACAATTTTCCGCAGCGTTGTCTTCAGGCACAAGGGGAACGCAACTCGCGGACCAATGTGAGGGAGAAAGGGCATACCGTGGCGGTACGCGGTGGCGAAAGAGAGGCGGATCCTGCTCGCCGGATGCCAATACCGATTGGACCCGTTACGTCGAGGTAACGACCCTACGGGAATGGGGCAGCTCGAAGAGGGCGGATCTTCTGCCCGCGGCGAATCGTGGCGAAGGCTCGCGGCGCGTCTCGACCTCGTCCTCGTCTCGACCGACCGCCTGCTCCGGTTTCTGGTGGCACTCACGCCGACCCCGGGCCGGAGGCGCAAGGGCCGGATCAAGGTGGTGGGGTAGGCCGAGCGAGCGACCCGCATCGCCCGCCAGATCGCTTCCGAAGGAAGCGTTTTCTCCCTTGCACTTACAGGTGTCGGACGTCCGTCACCTGGAGTCGTCCGGAAACTCTTCGTTGCGCGCACGGAGGATCACCGGAAGCAAGGTGGCAACGCTCTGGCAAAGGACGAAACGACGCGGTCCGACGTTGAGCAGGTTGGCGTACCAGTCACCGAGGCTTCCCGAGGATTCCGGCGGGCTGGCCTCAACGCGTCTCCACCCGATCCAGAAACCCCCGGACCACGGCCAGGAACGCGTCGCGGTCATCGTGCCATGCGATGTGAGCCGCTCCCGGAACGATGGCGAGCTCCGCCCCGGGGATGAGACGGTGGTACTCGAGCGCGGTCTCGGGCAGGATCTCGTCGTGCTGGCCCGAGACGACGAGGGTGGGCACCCCGATCTCGCCCAGCCGGCCGGTGCGATCGTAGGTTCGGAGGATTCCGGTGGGGGTGAACTCGCTCGGGCCCCACATGTAGCCGTAGATCGCGGGGTTCATGGTTTCGAGGGCGCGGGTGAGGTACTCCGCCCACGGTTGCCGCCGGGCCACGTGGAGGCGGTAGAACTCCATCACCGCCTCCTGGTACTCCGGTGATTCCGTGGTGCCTGCGGACTCGTGGTCGACGATGATCTTCCGGGTGGAGGCGGGCAGCGTCAGCAGGAGCTTCCTCGTATCCTCGGACCAGCGCGGGGCGCTCAGGCAGGGCCCGGCCAGGACCAGGCTCGTCACCCCCTCGGGCCGGGTGAGCATGTAGTCGGTGGCCACCATCGCGCCCCAGGAATGGCCGAGGATGTGCACTTTGCGCAGCCCCAGCGCCTCTCGCACCCGGGAGACCTCGTCGACGAAGCGCGGGACCGTCCACAGCTTCGGGTCGTCCTCGGCCGGGGAGTGGCCACACCCGAGCTGGTCGTAGAAGACGACGGGGCGCTCCCGGCCGAGCTCCCCGAGCGGCTCCAGGTAGGCGCTCGGGATCCCCGGCCCGCCATGGAGGACGAGGAGCGGGATGCCCGGTCCCTGGCCCACGATGCGGTACCAGACCCGGCCTCCCTCGACCCCGACGAAACCCTCGGCGGACGGAAGCGGAGCCGCAGGTGCTCCGGCGACCGGGCGAGCGGCGGGTACGGGATCCTGGGCAAGGCCGGGGCAAGATACGGACAGCGCGGCCGCCGAGCAAAGAAGGAGAGCGGCCAGGGCGTCCCGGGAGATCGTTCGAGTCATGGAAGTGTTTTTCCTGTTCGCGGCCATCCGGAGGGCCTCCTTGACACGAGGGGGGTGTGCAGCGTGTCGCCCATCTCGAGCGCCATTTTCAGGCGTCGCTCGCCGCCGAGCCGCCGCAGCGCGTCGAAATAGACGCGCTCGGCCTCGGGGCTGGTGTCGGGCGAGAGAGACGATTCGCTCATGGGGGCCGGGTCTCCAGGGCGGCCAAAGGCCAGGGTAGCACCTCGGGACAGGGCCGGGCTACTTGCCGGCGCGCTGGCCCCCTTCGGTGGGGCGCAGGGACGCCAGCCGGGGCCGGACAGGCGCCGGGGAAAAAAAAGAAGGCGGATCTGTCAGAACCTGGCGCCCTCTCCGGTAGAGGAGGGAAGGAGAGATCGCTCTCCCGCGCCTCGCCGGCGCCTACCGGCGCTGTTGCCCGCTCTCATCCAAGGAGGATTCCCCCGTGACCCGCCTCAGGCTTCTCTCACCGGTCTTCACTCTGGCGACCCTGGTCCTCGGGGCGGTGGCCCCGCCGGCCAAGGCTCAGTGCGGGCCCGACGGGCTCGACACCAATCCCTGCTGCACCCCGGCCACGGCCACCCTTCCGGTGTTCCCGGCCATCAACGACAGCTCGAAGTACATCTGCTTCAACAGCTGCATGCCTCAGATCAACCAGAACCTCTGCGTCACCATCAACGCCCCGGTGCCGGTGAACTCGGGTGGCATCGTGTGCGGCCTCTACCTCATCAAGTTCACGGTCAAGACTTGCGGGACCAACCAGAACCTCTGGACGGGCAACCTTCGGGCCCACTACTCGCGGAACTGGGAGGAGATCGACACCACCGGACAGAGCGTCGGGGTGTGGCGCTTCCTGCTCAACGGTGACTTCCGGCCCACGTCGTTCCTGCTCGGACAGCCCCAGGCCTCCAACCCCTGCGTGGTGCCGCCGTGCCGGGTTGCATTCAACAACCGGGTCTACGTCTCGGGCTACATCGACTATGCCTTCGACTGCACCAGTTCCACCTGGAACGCGGCGTGGGCGTTCCACCACGAGTGCGACGTGATCCACCATCCCCCGGGCTCCCCCCGCGCCGCACCCGCCAACGGCTTCCATCCCACCCGCTCCTACACCTGGCTGGGCCCGGGGACGACGTTCCAGGTCGATCCCATCACCACCCCCACCGCCTTCGGAAACGTTGTCCACGACGCCGTGCGCTGGAACGACTGGGCGAGCCTCCCCAACATTTGCACGTCCGATGAGCAGGCGGTCGGTCAGATGTCGATCCTCAACCAGACCTGCCCCTGCAATCCGATCCCGGGCATCGTGACCCAGTACGACGAGACCGATCTCAGGGTCATGGGCGCCTGCGGAAGCAGCGCGTTGACCCTGCTGCCTGCCGTCGTTCCGCTCCTGCAGAAGCGGATCGGCTCCTGGACGAATCCCGGTGTGTTTCCCGGCCCGGAATTCCTCTGCATGGTGTCGGGTGACATCGACTACTCCAACGGCTGCAACCTCCTCAGCTCGACCGAGTTTTTCGAGGGGGTGACCACCATCGGCGGCAACTTCGCCGTCGGCTACAACGGGGCGCTGCTCGACCGTCAGTTCGTCGATCTCGGGAGCTCCAACCGCAACCCCGTCAACCTGTCCCGCCGGGTGGGGGTGGCGCACGTCTCCGAGTACATCATGAACCTCAACGTCCAGTAGGGTTCCGGGACAGCCAGGAAGAGAGCGCCGTCCTGACCAGGCGAGCCGGGTGGCGAGAGCTGCCCGGCTCGCGCCGGCCTACTCGACGATGGTGAACGACCGCGCCAGCGACGAGCGCACCGGCCGTCCCCCTGTGTGGCTCACCGCTGCCAGGTGGACGGTCATCCCCAGCCCCTTGGCCAGGCGGGGGCGGCTGCGGATGGTGAGGGTGACATTCCCCTCGGCGTCGAGGAATCCCCGCGGCTCGCGAAAGATCGTCGGGGCATCGTCGTGGACGAACCGGCTCAGGATCTTGTCCCGGGTGAGGGGGATCGAGAGCCCGCGGATGGTGATGGGGCCGGTGCCGGCGAGAGAGGCCAGCAGGGCGTACCCGTGGCCGGCCTCGAAGGGGGGGAAGTCGAGGTCGAGGAAGATGGGAGCTCCGCTGGTGGCCGACAGCTCGGTCACCTCGAGGTCGAGGAACTTCCGCCACCGTACCGCGTGCACGCCCGCGGTGCTTCCGAGGACGATCTCGGGAACTCCGTCGCCATCGACATCTCCGGGTCGAGTCGAGGGCCGGACCCCGTCGAAGACCTGGATCAGGCGAGCGTCGGCCCCCGAGTAGAAGAAGGTCCGCAGCGGATTGGCCTGGTTGACGAGGAAGTCGGGGACGCCGTCCTCGTCGACGTCACCCGCGCCGGCCACCCTGTTGGCGTAGAAGCTCCCCCCGCTCGGCACCAGGGTGTAGAGAATCTCGAAGCTGGCGTCGAGGATGTACGCCGCCCCCCGGTTGCCGCTGCCGCTGATGTTTGCGCCCACAAGGAGGTTCGGCTTCCCGTCGCCATCGACGTCGCCGGCGCTGGCCACGCTCGCCCCGTACTGCTGGAAAATCCCCAGAGGGAGGAAGTGGCAGTTCATGGGGCTCAGATCCAGGCCGGAAAAGATGCACACTCCCCCTGTCTGCCGGTCCCCGCCGCGGGAAAATCCCGGCATCCCCACCGCGAAGTCGTCGATGCCGTCGTCATCCTGATCCTCGAGCCCGCAGACAGAAGAGCCGAAGTTCTCGGTGCCGGTGCGGCTGGTGGGCTCGACGGTGCCGATGATGCTTCCATCCACCCCCGAATGGACGTAGGCCACCCCGGCAAACGACTGTCCCCCGACATCCGTGTGAGGCGAGCCGACCAGGAAATCGGGATGGCCATCGAAGTCGATGTCTCCGAGGGCGGCCACGTCGATTCCGTACTGATCGTTCGTCTCCAGGTTGTTGAGGTGGTAGAGCTCCTCACCGGTCGGGCCCGAGAGCACGAACACCCGGGGGCCGCTGGCGCCACAGCACAGCCCGAACCCGTAGATCACGTCGTCGCAGCCGTCCTGATCGAAGTCGGCGGTGTCCAGGCTCGTGTCCGAGATGTTCGCGGTGGAGAGGTTGCGCTCCCACAACAGCGATGCATCGACGCCGTCGTAGGCGCGGACGATGTGGCCGGAATCATTGACGGAGAGCGCCACCATGTCCTGGTACCCGTCATCGTTCAGATCCCCGGTGGTCAGCGATCTCGCAAAGCTTGCGTCCGGGGCGGGGATCGTGTGCAGGGTGGGGTGGTCTCCTCCGATGCCCTGGGCCAGGCCGCAGGAGGCGCCCAGGATCAGGGGGGTGAGGTTCGCCAACAGTCGCGGCATCGGATTCTTCTTCGTGAGGCTCGACATCATCATCCGAGACTACTGGACTGTCCGGAGAGGGTCAAGGCACTGGATGCCGGTGCGGATGCGTCGTGGAGCGAGCGGCCATCTCATTTTTGTTCACCCGAGGAGCTCCTCACCAAGGCCGAGCTGACCCGCGCCATCGTCGGCATGCTGAGAAGGCGCAAGCTCACCCCCCTTGCCGCCGTCCCCTTTGGCGGGATACCATCCATCCGCTCCGTCAGTTCTTTCGCGTCCGGTTCGATCGGCTCACTCCTGCCGAAAAGCGTTACCTGCGGGCGATGGCGGAGCTGGGACCCGGACCTCATCGATCGGGAGATATCGCCGATGAGCTCGAGCGGAAGGACTGGAAATCGTAGATCGCGCAGTGTCGGACGTCCGACACCATCCGCGCGTCAGAATAGGAAGGGCCCATGAGTCACACCGAGACCCACCGCATGCACCGTATCGGCTGGCTGCGCGCGGCCGTGCTGGGCGCCAATGACGGAATCGTCTCGACGGCGAGCCTCGTGATCGGTGTCGCAGCCGCTGGCGCGGCGCATGGAGAGATCTTGACCGCGGGGATTGCGGGGCTCGTCGCCGGAGCGATGTCGATGGCCGCCGGCGAGTACGTCTCCGTGAGCTCGCAAGCCGATACCGAATCGTCCGACCTCGATCGCGAGAGAAAGGAGCTGGCTGCCGACGGAGACAAGGAGCATGAGGAGCTCGCCAGGATCTACGTCCGCCGGGGGCTCGAGCCGGCCCTGGCGGGCCAGGTGGCAGAGCAGCTCATGGCACACGACGCGCTCGCAGCTCATGCGCGAGACGAGCTCGGCATCACGGAATCATCGACCGCCCGTCCGATTCAGGCGGCGCTGGCCTCCGCGGGCACGTTCGCGATCGGGGCCGCCTTGCCGCTCGCAACCGTCGCCTTGACGTCCGTCGGAGCCGCCATTCCCATCGTGGCCGGAACTTCGCTGAGCTTCCTGGCCCTCCTGGGAGCGCTGAGCGCGCTCGCTGGCGGCTCGCGCATGGGGAGAGCCGCGATCCGGGTGACTTTCTGGGGAACGCTCGCGATGGGTGTGACGGCAGCCATCGGTGCCGTGTTCGGTACGGTCGCATGAAGCGAGCCTCATCGCATGTCGTCCGCATGGAGTGTGGCGTGTCGGGCGCGTATGAGCTTCCTCACTGGCCCCTGTGCGCTGGGCGTGGACCCCCTCCTTCGTTCTCCCAGCTGTCGATCGCCGCACGAACGGGAACCTTGCGTACAGCGACGGCCGCGTGCTGGGCACGCCGGTGAGGAGCATTCTTCCCGGCGGCATTGGCGTCACCGCCCGCGAGCTCTGCTTGGCGCAGGCGGAGGACCTCCTTCAGGATTGCGAGATCCTCTCGGGCCCGAAGGACGAGGACGTGAACCCGAGACCCCGGTGCGGCGATGTCGCCGTCGGCGTTGCTCGACGCGTTCGCATCCTCGGCGAGCTCGAGACCCGCAAACCGGAGCGCGTTCGTGGCATCCCGGCGAACACGAGCGCTGTTCTCGCCGATACCTCCTGTGAACACGACCGCGTCTACACCTCCGAGAACGCCCGCCATCGTGCCCAGGGCCCGGCGAATGGAAAGGACGAAGCGCTCGTACGCGAGCCGCGCGCGCGACGAGCCTCCATCGGCGGCCTCGAGAACCTCCCTCAGATCTCCGGAGACGCCGGACACCCCGCGAAGCCCGGAGCGCCTGGTCAGAGTCTCGCGGAGCTCGTCGACGCCCACTTCGCAATGCTGCTGGAGGTAGAGAAGGACTCCCGGATCGACCGAGCCCGAGCGCGTGGCCATCATCAAGCCTTCGAGCGGTGAGAACCCCATGGTGGTGTCGATGGAACGCCCGGTTTCGACCGCCGTGACCGAAGAGCCGCCGCCAAGGTGGCAGACGATGAGTCGCGAGGGAGGAGTGCCGAGAAGCTCGCTTGCTCGCTCGACCGAGTACGAAACGCTGAGCCCGTGGAAGCCGAAGCGACGAAGGCCCCACCGCTCGGTCCATTCGAACGGAAGACCGTAGCCGGCCGCCGCCTCGGGCATGGTCGCGTGAAACGCGGTGTCGAACGCCGCGACCTGCGGAAGCGCAGGGAAGGCGGCGCTCACGGCGTCGATTCCTGCGAGGGAGGCGTGCATGTGCTCGGGGTCGAGATCAAAGAGTGCCCCAAGCGCTTCACGAACGCTCCGGTCGATGAAGACGGCCTCGCGGAAGCGCGTGCCCCCGTGCACGATCCGGTGGCCCGCGACGTCGAACGGTGGCGCTTGCTCGAGCGTGGCCCTGAGCTGATCCGCGCGGGCAGCGCTGTCCTCCGCCGCCCACGGCTCACTCCCGCCGGCGAGGACCGTCTTGTCGGCGGCAAGCACCGTCCACTTCACGCTGGACGATCCGGTGTTGAGGACCAGGACGCGCGTCACGGGTGCCCTCGCTTCGATGCGATGCGAGCGAGCTCAACTCCGTCAGCGGCGCGTCGTGCGCCCCAGCGCCACTCGCGGACCTCCGGCATGTCCTGGCCGTGTTGGTTGATGTATTGCTTGTGCTCGGTCCGCTTGCCCTGGAGAGCCTGCTTGAGGGCGATGCCCCTGGCGCCGGTTTGCGGCACGCGGTCGATGACGTCCATGACGAGATGGAAGCGGTCCATGTCATTCAGCACCGTCATGTCGAACGGCGTGGTGATGGTGCCCTCCTCCTTGTAGCCGCGGACGTGGATGTTGTCGTGGTTGGTGCGGCGGTAGGTGAGGCGGTGGATCAACCACGGATAGGCGTGGAAGGCGAAGATGACCGGCCTGTCCCTGGTGAAGAGCTCGTCGAACGCGGTGTCGCTGAGGCCATGCGGGTGCTCGGATTGCGGCTGCAGCCTCATGAGGTCGACGACGTTGACCACGCGGACTTTCAGGTCGGGGAGGTGCTCGCGCATGATGGAGACGGCGGCGAGTGTCTCCAGCGTGGGTACGTCGCCGCAACAGGCCATGACCACGTCGGGCAGAGCGCCCTGGTCGTTCGAGGCCCACTGCCAGATGCCGATGCCCTCGGCACAGTGCTTGACGGCGGCGTCCATGGTCAGCCACTGCGGGGCCGGGTGCTTGCCCGCGATCACGAGGTTCACGTAGTGGCGGCTGCGCAGGCAGTGGTTCATCACCGACAGGAGACAGTTGGCATCGGGCGGAAAGTAGACGCGCACCACCGCGGCCTTCTTGTTCACGACGAGATCGACGAAGCCGGGATCCTGGTGCGTGAACCCGTTGTGGTCCTGGCGCCAGACGTGCGACGCCAGGAGGTAGTTCAGCGAAGCGATCTTGTGTCGCCACGGCAGATGCGCCGTGACCGCCAGCCACTTGGCGTGCTGGTTGAACATCGAATCGACGATGTGGATGAACGCCTCGTAGGAGTTGAAGACTCCGTGCCGTCCGGTGAGCAGGTATCCCTCCAGCCAGCCCTCGCACTGGTGCTCGCTGAGCATCGAGTCGAGCACACGTCCGGTCGGCGCGAGAAATTCGTCGTTCGGCTGGGTCGCGGCATCCCATTGACGGTGGGTCACCTCGAAGACGGCTCCGAGGCCGTTGGAGACCGTCTCGTCGGGTCCGAAGATCCGGAAGTTCCGCTGCTCACCGTTGAGCTTCGCCACATCACGGAGGAAAGGCCCGAGCATACGCGTGTCGCCGACGCCGTGCACCCCGGGCGTGGGCACGTCGGCCGCGTACTCGCGGAAATCCGGCATCCGTAGATCCTGGAGCAGCATGCCGCCGTTGGCGTGCGGATTGGCGCCCATGCGTCGATGCCCCGTGGGCGCAAGCTCCGCCAGCTCCGGCTGCAAGCGGCCTCGCTCATCGAAGAGCTCCTCTGGTCGGTAGCTCCTCAGCCAGGCATCGAGCAACGCGAGGTGTTCAGGATGGGCTCGCGGGTGGAGCGGAACCTGATGGGACCGGAAGGTGCCTTCCACCTGCAAACCATCGACCACCTTGGGCCCCGTCCAGCCCTTGGGTGACCTGAGGACGATCATCGGCCAGCGCGGGCGGGTGAGATCTCCATTGACGCGCGCGTTCTGCTGAATGCTCTTGATCTGCTCGACCGCCGTGTCGAGCGCCCCGGCCATCGCCTCGTGCATCAGCGCGGGCTCGTCTCCCTCGACGAAGATCGGTGTCCAGCCGTAGCCGCGGAATAGCTGCTCCAGCTCCTCCCGCGTGATGCGGGCGAGGATCGTCGGGTTGGCGATCTTGTAGCCATTGAGGTGCAGGATCGGCAGCACGGTACCGTCGGTGGCGGAGTTGAGCATCTTGTTGGAATGCCAGGCCGTGGCGAGTGGCCCCGTCTCCGCCTCGCCGTCGCCGACGACGCAGGCGACGATGAGATCGGGATTGTCGAACACGGCCCCGAACGAATGGCTGAGCGAATATCCGAGCTCGCCGCCCTCGTGGATCGAGCCCGGGCACTCCGGCGATGCGTGGCTGGGAATACCTCCGGGAAAGGAGAACTGAAGAAAGAGCTTCTGGAGCCCGGCCTCGTCCTGGCTGATGTCGGGATAGATCTCGCTGTACGTGCCCTCCAGATACGTGTTGGCGACGACGGCCGGACCGCCGTGCCCGGGGCCGGAGACGTAGAGCATGTCGAGGTCGTAATTCTTGATGACCCGGTTCAGGTGCACGTAGATGAAGTTCTGCCCGGGGGTCGTGCCCCAGTGTCCGAGCAGCATGTGCTTCACGTCGGCGAGCGTCAGCGGCCTCTTGAGCAGCGGATTGTCGAAGAGGTAGATCTGGCCCACCGACAGGTAGTTGGCGGCGCGCCAGTAGGCGTCCATCGCGTCGAGCAGATCCGGCGTGAGTGTGTTGGTCTTCATGGGTTCCAGGTCCTGTTGAGGCTCCCCCAATTTGGTTGAGAGGTGTGCTGTGGCGTTCACGAAACCATGACCGGCTCCACCCCGGCCAGGATCGGGCGCACAAGGAGCAAGAGGGCGGGCAGGACGCGCGACAAGGTGGTGATTCTAGCGGATCGGGGGCGCCGGGGCTCCTGCGTGGTGGGAGCCGAGACGGCAGGTGTTTTCTCCCAGGGACTTACAGGTGTCGGACGTCCGGCACCGGCGGCTGGTCGCCCGCGCCGACCCTGGATTCGTTCGAAGTAGACGCGCTCGGCCTCGGGGCTCGTATCGGGCGACAGGTAGGATTGGGGCCTGGGGGCCGCCGGCTTGCCCTATTCCTCTCCGAACCTCCGCACGAAGTCGCGGCACTCCACCGCGACCTCCATCTCCTCCTCCCCGCGCCTGATCCGGAGCCGCACCGGCTCCTTTGTCCGCAGCCTCGCCAGGCGGTTGAGGACCTTGGCCGGGGGGAGATCGAGGGTGCTCTCGCCATCGACGGTCAGGATGAGATCGCCCGTGCGGAGACCCGCCTCCTCGGCCCGGGAGCCGGGCAGGAATCCGGTGACCGCCGCCGGCTCGCCCGTCTCCTTCTCCTCGGAGACGAGGATTCCCGGGGACAGGAGAGCCTGCCCCGAGGTGGACGGAGGCCACCAGAGCCTCTCGAGGATGACCCGGCGGTGCGCGAGGTCGAAGGTCACGCGACAGTCGGCGAGGAGAGTCCGTCCGAGGGTCCCGAAGAGAGGTCCCACGTCGCCCTCGCTCTCCACCGGGACGGCGAGCAGGGGATCGGTGATGCGGAAGCCCCCGAGGTCGAGGGAGCGGGCCCGGCCGATCCTCACCTGGAAGCTCCCACCGATGCCGCTGAGGAGGAGCCGGGGCGAGGTGTCGGGAAGGTCTCCGAGGTAACCGGCCACGTCCCGGGGAGTGAACGGGTACGAGGCGTCCCCCGTGTCGACGAGGACGGGCGAGTGGATCCGCCCGTCATAGAGGCACATGGCCATGGGCGTCTTCGTGGTCCGGTCGAGGTCGAGCACCGTCCGCTCGCGGCAGTCGGGGAGCGGCGTCGGCGTGAGCCAGAACTCCTGGCCGTCGTAGATCAGGATCTCCCGGTGCGGGAAGTTGATCGACACCGCGCAGAACTCGAGGAGGTCGGCGCCCACGATGCCGCGCGAATCCGGATACCCCAGCTCGATGATCGTGGCCGAGGTGTTGCGGATGACGATCTGGCCGAGGCGGAGCTCGCGCAGGAGGACCCTCTTGCCCTGGACGGTTCCGCCGATTCCCTCGACGGAGCTGTCGCCTCCGGGCTCGAGCCCCAGCTCCTCCGCCAGGCCGACGTCGATGGCGGTGACGTCGGCGCCGGAGTCGAGCTCGAAGAGATACGGCCCCTTCTCGCCGATGTGCACCGGGATGAGGAGTGGATCGACAGGGCCGCCCATCAGGGTTCCGTGCTGGTGGGGGATCGGCGGGCTGTCGTTGAGGGGATGGCGCGCGGGTGCGATCCCAGGGGTCGGCAGCGCGCTCGTGTAGGGGGGAGGCGGCCCGCTGCCGGGGAGCTCGACCACGATCCGCGAGCGCGCCCGATCGAATGTGAGCCGGAACGGCCTCAGGCTCGCCGCGCCGAGGACCCCGAACTCCCGCATCCGGGACGGCACCGCGAGGTCCAGAGGATCGGCGGGAAGGAGGGCCGGGAGGTCTCGCAGGATGAGGTCTCCCAGCTCGATGCGGTCGACCCTCGTGAGCTCCGCCTCGAACGACTCGCCGAGGAGAGTGGCCGGTACGGTGGGAGTCTCCTCTTGCACGAGGCCGAGCGTCTTCGCGACCGACCGGGCGACCAGCGCACTCCCCGGGATGCCCGGCCGCACCTCGAACCCGTAGAGGACCGAGCCACCCACCACCGCGGGGACGATCCTTCCCAGCGGGGTCGGCACCTCGAGGAGCACCCAGTAGTCGCGCCCGCAGTTTCCCCGGAGCTTTGGGGGCGCCTTCCGCTCGAAGAGGTCGACACGCGCCTCGGGGAAGTTGAGCCTCACGCAGAAGCGCTCGAACAGGGTGTTACCCAGAACGCCGTCCGGACCCGTCTCGCCGTCGGGCTCTCCGCCGAGATCCACGATCAGAGCGGGAGGGAGATCGCTGAGAACGACTCCCGGGGCGAGCTCAATCGTCGCGATCCTGGCCGCGAGGACGGGACGCGTTCCCCGGAGCCCCTCGAGCCGGGCCGGGTCGCCCTCGAGCCCGAGGGTCCGTGCCGCGGAGGGAGTGAGCAGCGTCTCCCTCTGGCCGGTGTCGACGACGAGGCGAACGGGCCCCTTGCCGTCGATGGTGGCCGAGACGACGAGGCCCGATGCGTGGGCCTCGGCGGGGAGAGAGGCGAGCGGCTTCTCCCCGGCCAGGATCGGGCGCACAGGGAGCAAGACGGCGAACAGCAGGACAGTCAGGGCGGGCAGGGTGCGCGACATGGTGGTGATCCTACCGGATCGGGGGCGCCGGGGTGCCGGCGCGTTGGGAGCCGAGACGGCAGGTGTGTTCTCCCAAGGACTTACAGGTGTCGGACGTCCGGCGCCTCGTCGCCGGGCCGGGGGCCATGGGGAGAGTCCGGGGCGTGGATCCGTACCTCGCCAGATACCGCGCGCCCGGTCAATCCTCTCCCCGGGTCCGCAGCCTCAGGTTCTGGAGGAGCGACACGGTGCCTCGGATGCCTAAGTGCGCCGCGAGGAGGTCGATGGCCCCGTCCCCATCGAGATCGCCCGCGGCGAGATCGACGAGGTCCGAGCCGGCGACGAACCCCTCGACCCGGACACCAAGATTCTCCCGGGAGCCGAACACGACGAGCACGTCCCCCGTCCGGGCCACCACCAGGTCGTCGGTCCCGTCGCCATCGATGTCGCCGGTGAGGAGAGCCACCGGTGATCCCCCGTTCGGGACCCGGGGGATCACCTCCCGGGCGAACCCTCCCCGTCCATCACCGATCTGGATGCGGATCCGGGCCGAGGGGAACCGCTGTCCCGAGGCGAGATCCAGGATTCCGTCGGAGTTGAAGTCTCCCGTGGCCAAGACGTCGGGCTCGAAGTCCTCGAGCTCCGACTCCACGCGGCGAAAGCCTCCCCCCCTCTCCTGGAGCAGGACGACGGCCACGGGGACGGGCAGGCCATCGTTGTCCTTGCCGATGTCGTTGAAGGCGATGTCGATCCTGCCGTCGCCATCGAAGTCTCCCGTGGCGAGGGGGCCGGCGGCGCGTCGTGTCGTGACCTCCCGCTCCACGAAGGTCAGGTCCGCCCGTCCCAGGAGCACCGAGATGCCCGATGTCTCCGCGTCGACCAGGAGATCCGGAATCCCGTTGCGGTCGAAGTCGGCGATCTCGAGCCCGGTGGGTCCTCTCGATCCGAAGAGCGAGCTGGGTTCGCCAAACGTGCCGTCGCCCATTCCCCGGTGGAGCTGGATCTTCGGGGACAGGCCCGAAGCGAGCAGCACGAGATCGGTGTTTCCGTCCCCGTCGAAGTCGGCGGCCCGCATCGGGGGATCGGAGAAGGCAATCTCGGTGACCCGAGGAGGGGAGAGTCGCTCCCCGTCCCGGTTGAGACGCACCGCCAGCGAGGGGCCGCTCAGGGAGATCAGGTCGGGCCTTCGATCCCCGTTCAGGTCGGCGAGAAGAATTTCCGAGGCATGGTTCCCGGGGTCGAGCTCGGGGGCGGACCGGAGTCGGCGCCGGCCCGTCTGCTCGAGCACGGCGAGGGCGCCGCTCCCCTGCTGATTGAAGATGATGTCGAGCCGGCCGTCACCGTCGACATCGACGGCGCGGGCATGGACATCACCGACCGCGGCGATGGGGGTGGTCACCAGCCGGAAGGTCCCGTCTCCCCGCCCGCGGAGGATGGCGATCCCCTCGGAGCTCACGCCTCCCACCAGGAGATCGAGGTTGCCGTCGGAGTCCAGGTCGAGGACCTGGAAGTGTGCAGGGGTGATGGGGAGGGCCCTCGAGTACGTCGGCTCCGCCAGGGTTCCCTCCTCGTCGACGAGGTAGACCCCGATGCGGCGCACGGTCGTGAGCGAGGTGACCACGTCCTTGCGGCCGTCTCCGTTGAAGTCACCGATCCCGATGTCGAGCGCATTGGAAGGCCTGTAGATGCCCTGGCCAGCGCGAAACGTCCCGTTCCCCTGGCCCTGATAGACGCGGAGCACGGTACCCCGGAACGCGAGAGAAAGGGTGAGAAGATCCAGACGGCCGTCCTCGTTGATGTCCAGGGGAACGAGGACACGTCCGGTGCTCTCGAGCCGGGAGAAGAGGGGTGGCGCGAATCCGCCCCGGCCATCGCCGGCATGCCACGCCAGCCGCTGGGTGTCGCTCGTGACGAGGTCGATGTTCCCGTCGCCGTCGAAGTCCCCCTGGGCCCCGGCCAGACAGGTGAGCCTGGAGATGACCACGGGATCGAGCAGGGCTCCTTTCTCATCGACACCGAGGGAGACGAGGCCCCGACTTCCCAGGGCGAGCACGATCACGGGCGCCGTTCCTTCCTGCGGTCGCGCCAGTGTCATGTCGGCAAGGGCGGGGTAGCGAGGGTTGTCGACGAAGCGGCGTGAGGTCAGAAGGGGCAATCCCCCGCCGTTCCCCAGGGAGTGGATTCCGACGAGCCCGTTGACCGCATCGAGGACCACCACTTCCGGGCGGCCGTCCTCATCGAGGTCCGCCAGCTCGATCCTGGTGGGGGCGGGAAGGCTGGGGACGAGACGTCCCGCGTCGAAGAGAGGCTGAGCCTGGAGGCCACAGACGCCTCCATCGAATCCCAGGAGAGCGGTGAGGACGAGAAGCCTCGTCGCTCGTCGAAGCGTTGCCGTTGTCATGTCTTCCCCTGCCGTTTCTGCTGCCCGGTCACGACGCTGACGCCCGCCAAATCTCTCGGTGGTCCGTTACGCAAGATCCGGGCCGATCGACGCTCCCCCACTCCTGGACTCCGTGAGGCGTTGGTGCCACCTGTGGCCGTTACGCAGGGGTAACCGCGGGCCTCCCCGGTCGGCCCTCCTCCTCGTTCACGTCGGTTTCCGGTGACGTGGGCCTGACGGCAATCGCTCTGCCATCATTGTCTCCGGAGAGGCCCGGGTTGACCGCGATCAAGGAGGGGCGTCCGGCACTGCGCCATGATCAGAAGCAGAGATCCCGGATCAAGATCCGATTCCGGGCCTGGCGGCTCCCCTGGCCCCACCTCTATCTTGCTCCCTGTGCCGTTTCCAGGTGGAGACCCGTCCAAGATGGATATGGCTCATGCGCACGACGGGCGGTGGTGCACTGACGCGCGTCGTCAGGCATCGCGTACAGAAGGGACTCCTGAGATGAACCGTACACCTGGCGGTCGATTCGCGGTCGGGTTGCTGGCCCTCCTTGGAATGGTCCGTCTCGCCGACGCGCAGACGATCATCGTCGATACCGCCGATGACGTGGTCGACTTTGGCGGCGCCCAGCAGGTCGCGAACCTGCCCGGACCGGATGGAAAGGTCTCGCTGCCCGAAGCGGGGCTGGCCTCCGACAACACGCCGGGAGTGCAGACCATCGGTTTCCAGATCCCGCAGAGCGAGTGGCTGTACCAGAATTTCTTTCCCGGACGGGCGGTGCTGAGGCCGTTCCTGGGCTTCCGTGTCTTCGACACGGCGATCCTCGACGCCAGGACCCAGACCGCCTTCACGGGAGAGACGAACCCCGATGGCGGCGGCGAGGTCGTGATCTGGCAGGAGACCTACCTCATCGACAACGTGGGCGGCGCGGTGTTCGGCTTCGACAGGTCCAGCATCCATCTCAGCGGCGGATCCGGCAACGTGATCCAGGGCAACACGAAGACGGGCGTCGAGGTCTTCGATTCTCACTTCAACCTGATCGGCGGTGCCGCTCCCGGCGAGGGCAACACGGGCGGCTTCATCCAGATCGACCGTGCCAGCAACAACGTGGTCCTGGGAAACACCGTCCAGCGCGTGCGCGTTCTCGGCTGGATCGGCGGCGGCCAGCCCGCCATGAACAACCGCATCGGCGGGCCGACGCCGGCCGAACGCAATCACATCACCGGTCTGGGCACCCTCAACAGCGAGGGAATTCCGGGCGGTTTTGCGGTCCAGCTCTTCGATTCGATCGGGACCGTCCTCGAGAACAACTGGATCGGCATGACACCGGACGGGATGCAAGGTGGCCACCCGTGGACCACCGCGGGGATCCTGTTCGACGGCGAGAACCACGATACGACGATTCGCGACAATCGCATCGCCGGGATCCTCGCGCTCGCCGTGCCTCAGCACGGCCAGTCCTACTACGTCGGGTCCGCTCTCGTGATCGGTGGAACGGGGAGCGGCGTGACGATCGTCGGCAATGCGATCGGGCTGAACGCCGCCGACGAGCCCTTGCTGGGCAGCGTGACGGGCATCAACACCACGAACTACTACCTCGGGCCGGTCCAGGACGTCGTCATCGGCGGGTCAGTCGCCGGAGAGGGTAACGAGATCGCGGGGCATCTGCTCACGGGTATCAGCGTGGCCAACACGTTCTCCGGAGTGCGCATCACGGGAAACTCGATCCACGACAACGGCGGCCTGGGCATCGACCTGATCACCTCCGGGTTCCTGACCGGGGTGACGCCCAACGATCCGGGCGACGCCGATGACGGAGGCAACGGCCTCCAGAACTACCCCGTGATCGCCGAGGTCTTGGCCTCGCCGACCAGCACCACGATCGGCGGCTCCCTGGACAGCCGCCCGGATCGCGATTATCAGCTCGAATTCTTTGCCAGCGCCGGCTGCGACCCCTCCGGCTTTGGCGAGGGCACCACGTTCCTCGGCTCCGCCGTGGTGAGCACCGACCCCTCGGGTCTCGCCGTCTTCGGCGTCACCCTTCCGGTGGCCGCGCCTGCGGGCGGGTCGGTGACCGCCACCGCCACCGAGCTGCTCACCGGTAACACCAGCGAGTTTTCCGCCTGTTTCCCGGTGGGGGAAGGTCTTCCCCTCGCGGTGGACCCCCTCGTGCGCGGTCAGGCGGCCGATTTCACCGTCGCCGGCGCCAGCGCCGGCGAGCGCGTGAAGTTCCTCTACAGCCTGGTCGGAATCGGCGCGGGGCCCTGCCCGGCGATCCTGGGCGGGCAGTGCCTCGGCCTGCGGCGACCCATCCGGATCCTCGGTGAAGCCAACGCCGACGCCGCCGGCACGGCGGTCTTCGCCATCACCGTCCCGGCAAACGCCCGACTGGCCACCGTGCACTTCCAGTGCGTCATCCTTCCGGGCCCCGGCCGTGTGGAGGCGATCCTCTCGAACACCGTCAGTGCGTCGATTGTGCCCTAGCGCCTTGGCGTGATTGCTGGTTGCCCCGAGTCGAGGGGGCATCGCGGCGATGTCGTCTACTGAACCTTGAGGATCACCGCGTTGGTGACGCTGTACTTCACGGTGTTGTTTGCCCCGTTATCCTGCAGGAGTCCCTGGAGCGTGAGCGTGATCGGCTGAGCGAGACCCGAGGCCTTGGTCAGCGAGAAGGGCGCCTTGGCGGGACCGTTGACCTGGGTCACTCCCGTGCAGACGACGGCGGGAAGCCCGCCGCGCACGCAGCGGAATGGCTGGGGGCCTCCCGTATTGAGGGGGCTCGGGTTCGTGAGGTAGCCGAGCAGGTTCTGCCCCGCCCGGAGGATCGTCGGTTGGGACGGCGGACCCGTCCAGACCCAGAGCGCGTAGTTGGCCATCGCGGGGCCGGCAGGAGATGCGTCCATCTGTACGGTGATGGGTTGTCCCGTGCCGACCACGACGCAGGGGTCGCCTTCTTCCCTGGCGGCGATCCTGACGTCGTCGACATACCAGCCCTCTCCCGCAGTCGAACTGTCGCAGGCGAGACGGAAGCGGATCACGAGGCGAGAGCCGGCAAAGGACGACAGGTCGACGGTGGTGCGCATGCAGGGGGCGAAGATCTGGCCGGTCCAGGCGCACTGGCCGGCGATGGGGCTCGAGAACGAGGTCGAGATGGTGCCGTTGTAGCCGTTCTCGGTGATCAGGTTGCCGATGTCGGCGAACGGAGCGCCGTCGATCGAGGCCTCGAGGACACAACCGTCAAACCCGGTTTCCATGTCGAAGAGGTGGCTGAACTGGAGGACGGCCCCACCCGCCGGGAGCTGGATGGGAATCGTGTCCAGGTGGACATCCTTGATCGAGGCCTCGTCGGCGGAGAACCAGGCGTTGGGCATACTACAGGACTTACCGGTGTTGATGATCGCCCAGTCGTCGACTCCGGCATCGGCGCCGTGAACCCAGTTGGCGTCGCCGCCCTCCATGTCGTCCTCGAGGAACGGATTCACCAGGTTCACCGAGAGGACGTTGGTGCCCACGCTTCCCGTGAGGGTGCTCTCGAGCTTGTTCCATGTGCTGTTGATGACCATGAGGGTCGATTCGGCCCGGGACTCCTCTCCGGTGGCCATGTCCACCGCCGTCAGCCGGTACCGGCAGGCCGATCCCACGTGACAGGTGGGAAAGCTCTTGGAGGCGATGGCGATATCCACGTAGCTTCCCACCCCGGCGGGAACACTGACGGTGGAGGCCAGCATGGGCGGGACGGGATCGAGGGGGTCTCCCGCGGGCACAGGGTCGGGGCAGATCGAGATGGGAAAGTGATCGCCGTCTTCATTGGCGGTGGTCGAGGTCTGGATGGACGTGATCGTGAAGTCGACCGTGCGGGCGACGGCAGTGCAGTTGAAGACCCGGAACGTCCTCTTGGTCTCCACGTCGGGCAGCGTGCAACCGCCGGGATCGATGGGCACCACGCGCACCGACTCGGTGATGTCGACGGTGGCCGTACAGTCGGGAAGGTCGTTGGGACAGTTGGGGTCGCTCAAGCAGATTCCGAAGTTGCGCTCACCCGCGGGCGCGGCGGCGGGAAAGGTGAGGGTGAGGCTCCCGCAGAGCGTCGTGTCCACGGGAACCGTGAACGGTGTCGCGGGAATGCCGGAGAGACTCGGGACGGCATCGCCGAAGCCATCGAACTCGGTGATGATGAGGTTGGGGATCACCACGGGGGATCCGCCGCAGGGACCATCGACGTTCGAGATGCAGAGCTCGAGCGTGATGCTGAAGGGGTTGATCAGGTCCCGCTTCACGGATCCGGATGACAGGCTGCAAGCGGAGGTGCTGAGGTCACACGGCGGATCCGTGCAGGCGAGGGCGGTCGCGTTCATTCCGAGAATGACGCCAAAGATGATCGAGAGAATTCTTGTCCGTCGGTGTTTCATTCCTTCTCCTTGCTGGCCCCCATACCCTGACCGATCTGGCCCTCCCGGGCCGGGGCCGATCGTATCGGAGGAGCCGCCGGGGTTCAAGCGATGATCGGGTGGCAAGGCGATGCGGGGCCGATCGCATCCGACCTAACCCGTTTGATGTCTTGCCGGGGCGGGCAGGATCGTGGGGCAAGTCGTCGTGAGATACTGCCGAGGTTTCCTGCGTCGAGCGGGGGGGCAGGATCCGCCACCGCGCAGATCGCGATCGAAAACCTTCGCGCACCGGCTGCCCTCTTGCCGCATGCACCTCTGAGCGCGCATCCGGGCTCGCCGCGACACCCTGGTCGCCAGCGATCCTTTCGTGGGGAAGGGCTCGGGCGGAATCGGCCGCCTTCTCCGGCGCGTCCCTCGGATTCAGCAGCACCATAGGAGGTCTCCATGCATCGATTTCGTGGTCTCGTTCCTTCGTGGCATTCCGTCCTCCCGGTACTTCTCCTCGGCCTGGGAGCCGTGCTGGCTCCGGCCACCGTTGCCCGGGGCCAGGTGCGCTCGCTTCTCGAGATCACGAACGGTTCCTCGGGGTTCCCTTCGGGATGTATCGGGGCGGGTGATCAGTTCGGATCGGCCATCGTCGATCTCGGGGATCTCGATGGCGACACGATTCCCGACCTCGCGGTGGGGGCGGCGGAGGCCCCGGGGGGAGGATCCGCGCGGGGAGTGGTCCACATTCTCTTCATGAACGCCGATGGCACGGTGGGGTCCAAGGTCTCGATCGCGAATCCGGATCCTGCGATCGATCAGGATCTCGATGTCTTCGGACGAAGCCTGGCTTTTCTCGGCGACCTCGGGCCGGGAGCACCGACGCCGTGCGCGCTGGCGGTGGGTGCCCATGGCGATGATGGCGTGGGCACGCGGCAGGGGGCGGTGTGGATCCTCTTTCTCGATACCGCAGGCGGCGTGGTCGTCCAGAACAAGATCGTGTCCCTGGGAGGAGCCTTGCAGGACCAGGACGAGTTCGGGCTCTCCTGCGCTGCCGGTGATCTCGACGGAGACGGGGTCAATGAGCTCTTCGTGGGGGCGCCGGAGAACTCGAACCACCCGAGTCCGATCGGTGGTTCGGCATGGATCCTGTTTCTCGACTCGGGAGGGGCGGTTTCCAGCCAGCATCAGATCGCGATGCCGAGCCTGCCGATCGCGGTGGGAGACGAGTTCGGCGATTCGGTCACCTACCTGGGCTCTCTCGGTCCGGGAGCGCCCACTCCCCGGGCTCTGGCGGTCGGGGCCAAGGTGGTCAACGGGGATTCCAAGGGTGGGGTCTGGATCATCTTCCTCAGCGAGATGGGAGGAGACTGGGTCGTGGACCAGTTCGTGAGCCTCTCGGATGGCGCCGGCGGTCTCCCGTCGAGCATCATCAATGAGCGCTTCGGGAACTCGGTGGCTCGACTGCCCGATATCGACGCCAGCGGCGGTTCGGATCTCGCCGTGGGCGAGACCAGGGGAACGAGCGAGGGGAGAGTGTGGGTTCTGCTCCTGAATCCGGACGGCACGGTCAAGGAGCTGGTGCTCACGAGCGACGGCGTCAACGGTGTTCCCGGCGGGACCTTGCAGGGAGATGACAACTTCGGAGGAGAGGTGGCCCTCCTGGGCGCATACCAGGTCGACGGTCGTGACTGCCGGCTCATCCTCGGTGTCGGGTCACCCGGGGACGACGCCGACTTCGGCATGGCAGTAAACGCGGGCTCGGTGTGGATCCTCTGCATGGACTTCTGTGCCCTGGGCGGCGTCAACGAGGGCATCGGCCCCATCGAGGACGTGCTCCTCATCAACGGTTCGGCGGGCCTTCCCGCCCGCACCGTGACGGTGGGCGTGGGGCAGCCCATCAACGTCGCGCTCAATGCGCCCTCCGCCGGGCCGGCCTCGGGGATCAAGTACGTCCTCTGGGTCTGGACCTCGCCTCCGACCAGCCCCGTGGATCTTGCCGGGGGAGGCGACGACCTCGGCTGCTTGATCAACCCGACTCCCTTGCACGCCGGCAATCCGCAGCCGTTCCGGTGCGTGGCGGGAACGGGTCTGCCAGCGGCCGTGTGCGGTGGGGTGCCGGTGGTCCTGGCATCGCCAGCCCGTGCGCCCTGGAGCCTGACCAAGGCCTCGGGGCTCAGCATGCCGCGGACCCTCTCCCTCCAGGGCGTCATGAGGGACAACGGCGCCGGCAACGGCACGGGGTACAGCCGGACCAACGCGGTGACGCTGGTCATCGAGTAGAGACGGGCCGTCCGGGACCGGTCGTCATGGCCTCGGCTTCTTCGGCGGGGCCGAGATGACCGAGATCGCTACCATCCTCGCGGTCTCCCGCCGCACCGTCACCGCCGACTGGGAGTCTGCCCGATGCTGGCTGCGGCGCGAGCTTCGCGAATCGGAGGCGGACGGCGACTGACCCGAGGAGGTGAGCCTCTCCTGGTCGAGAAACCGGACATAGTTTCGTGAACGGCACACAGCTCGACGCGGCTCTGCGCAAGGCGCTCTGTGCGGAGCTCGAGGGCCTGGGGCGCCGGGTCGAGGATCTGCATTCGGCCCAACACGATCAGGCGCAGGCTGGGGTCGATCGCCAAGAAACTCTGCTGGAGCTCGACCACATCTGGAACGACCGCTGGACTTCCACCCTCCAGTCCCTGAGGAGCCTCGAGACCGAGGTCGCCGCGGTTCAGCAGGCGGTGTCGCTGGGCCTTGCAGCGCTGGCCGCGCGCATCGCGGTCACCGAGGCTGGAACCGCTCCGTCACCGGCGGAGGTTGCGCCGGAAGAGGATCCGACGGGGGATAACGGGGCGGTGAAGCCACGGGGCTACGTGGAAGGGGATCGGAGGCCCGATGGCCGGCGGCGAAACGATCACCCGCGTCAAGAAAACTGAAACCAATCATGCGCTCGGAGGCTCCGACTTGCGCTCCTCAGGTTGAACGGGAAAACCTTGAACCCTGAAACCGGAGGATTCTCATGCGCAATGGACTCGGACTCCAGCTTCTTGCCTTCGCCATCGTGGGCATCTCCTGTGCGGCCCACGCAGCCACGGGCGGCTTCCCGCAACCAGAGTTCCCGGTGGCGTGCGTCGAGGGGCAGGAGCCCCTGCACTTGAACTACGGGGAGCACACGACGGGGTGTGCAATCGACAGTAGCACCGACTTGGACCGGTTCACTTTTACCGGCACGGCGGGGGATGAGGTACGGGTTATCGTGCGGTCTCTTACGACTCATCTGGACCCGCGCCTCGAAATCAGAAGCCTCTGCGATCCGAATTCTCCGATCATATTTGCGAATTTTTGCAGCGGTCAAACCAGCGGTGGGTCCGGAATCAAGTGCACGATATCCGCTCCATCCCTGACTCTTCCCTGTACTGGAACCTATGGAATTTTTGTCTCCGATCAAGGATCAGACGAAACTGGGGAATATCAGCTTGAGATCGCACAGATTCTGCCAAGAGATGATGGACTTTGCGTCGACTACGGTATCCCGATCGGTGAAGTAGTCAATCAACCTACCGACGTAGATTTTGTGCAGTTTCAGGGCGCAGCCAACTCGATTGTGCGTCTGGTTGTTCGGTCTCTGACGAACCACTTGGATCCTCGGTTGGAAATCCGAGATCCGGCGGGCAACGAGATCTTCGATTCCTTCTGTACTGGACAGACCAGTGGTGGTTCCGGTATCAAGTGCACTTTGTCGACGGGGGACATCATGTTGCCACTGAACGGCACTTACACAGCAATCCTGTCTGACGCCGGAAGTGACGAGACGGGCTCCGTCGAGATCAACCTCGAGTGCATCGTCGGCAACTGCCCGGTCCCGGTCCTTCCCCTCTCCGTGTCCCTCGACATCCCCGACCGTGAGCTTTCCATCATGGACATGGAGCAGCTCGTCATCCAGGGAAAGCTCGTCAACGGACCGCTGCAGCCGGCGCGTCCGGTGCGCACGTTTGCCTGGATTCGCAGGCCCGATCTCTCCTCGATCTCCATCGTGCCCATGTCCTTTGCCGGGGTCTTCAACGTTCCTCCTGGTTTCGATTTCTGCATCAGCCGGCCGTCGAGCATCGCGGGCACCGGCCCGCTGACCGCCGAAGGGGACTATCTCCTCGGGGTGCGGCTGGTCGACTCCAACACGGGGCGGGTTCTCACCGAGGACGTCGTGGCCTTCACCGTCGTTCCGTAGACGCGTCTTCGGATGGGGAAGGCCGTGAGGGCGGCCGCCGTCCGGTGTGTCCGGTGTAGCAAGTCATGAACCGAGAGAATGGGGGAAGAGTCCATGTCCATCCGCTACCCACTCATCCTGGTCCTTCTGGTTCTCGGCGCGACATCGTGCTCCGGGGGAGGAGGAGGGGGAGGATCCCCCGTGGCCTTCGTCGAGGGAATGATCGACGCGAGCGGCGGCGTGCTGGAAGTCACGGATGCGCAGAGCCGGCACTTCGGTCTTCGGCTCGAAATTCCCGCGGGGGCCGTCGATGATCCGATTCTGTTCCGGATCCGGGAGGCGGCCAGCCTGCCACCAACGGATACGGCCGAGGCCCAGATGCTGCCCTTCGTGGAGATCCTGCCGGCCGGCCTCCGTTTCAACACCCCGGCGAGGCTCATTCTCGTCTATGAGGACGGCGATCAGGATGGCCGGGTCGATGGGCTCGACGTCCTGGAGGGTTACCTCGAGCCTGTGACCTCAGCAGACGGGGCGATGGACTGGGAGTATCTCGAGGCGGCGGCGCGGGATGGTGTTCTGAATCGGATCGCCGTGGATATCGAGCACCTGTCGTTGTTCGGACTGCTATCGGCGCCGAAGCTGCAGTCGGCTCCCGTCCTCCATTTCGGGGCCCCTCCGCCAGGTGACGTCGCCACCGTCAGGCAGGTGATCGTGGACGCCATTGCGAATGGGCCCTGGAAGGACCTCCTTGGGTGCCGCGATTGGGTCGTGTCGGAAACCCAGAATCCGGCCGCCGCCAACGTTTTCCTGGAATGGGGACCGCTCCCGCTTGACGTGGTGGCGCAGACCCTTCCCGCACGCGACGCGACGGGCACATTCACCTTCGCGATCACCTTCAACGAGGTTCTCTTCGGCAATCCTGGATTTCATCTCGATCCATCGACACCGCCGGTGGGCTTCGACCTCTACAGCGTGGCCGCGCATGAGATCGCCCACGCCCTGGGCCTGCCGCGAGATCACCTCGACGGCAATCCGCCGCGCGGAGCAGATTGCCTCCCTGCCCCACCGGATCCCACCGCGATCCTGGCCCCGATCCTCGACCCGGGCCTCGAGCATCGGCGGTTGACTCCGATCGACGAGGCATTTCTTCTGGACAGCTATCCGTTGCACTTCGACAGGATGACCCCCACGGGTCAGGTGAGTCCGTCCGGAGTGACGATCTCCTTCGAGGTCGAGTCGACCTGCAACTCCACCATGCTGGATCCCATGGCCCTGCGGCTGCACATCACCGATGGCCTGGGGCGGCTCAGTATCGTGGATGCCTCGGCTCTGGACGTGCAGCTTTCGCCCGACGGAACAAGCGGCACGGCGGCGTTCACGTTGGCGGAGAACTTGCCCCGGGGACCGGTGCTGATCCGGGCGAGTGCGGGTGATCTCTGCGGCCGGCGGGAGAGTATGGAGTGGATGTTCGAGGCGGGTCCACCGCCGCCAGTAACGCGCTTCAGCGGCGTGTGGACGGGCGGACTCGAGGTGGAGAAGGTGGGAGACTGCGGCTTCGCAGGCAGTCCATTCGATCTTTCCATGGAGTGGACCGTCAGCTCCAATGGATCCGTATCCATCGTCGATTCTCTCATGGAGACATGGACGGGAACCATCGCCGGAAACGCCGTCGCCCTGCAGAAATCGATTCATGTGGACTGCTTCGGTGAATACGAGAACTGGGATGTTATCTCGTATCAGGGAACCATTCAGGAAGGAGCCGCCGAGTACCGCTTGCAGATCGAAGCGGTGGAGGAATGGTGTCCTGCGGATGGCTGCATCTTCCTCTTCAAGTATGATGTCGCCTTGCCGAAGTAGGGGTGAGGTGGAACGACGTCGTACAAGATTCTCATTTCGGAGTCGGGGATTGCCTCCGGACCTGACGCTCCCAGCCGGCCACGATGGCCTCCGTGGAGCGCGTGGCCGTGTCGTCAGGCCCGTAGGCCTTCCTGAGGATGGCCAGGGCGCGGCGCATTTCCGCAAGACCTGCGTCGCGCCTCATTCCCTCCCACAGGGAAACAGCGAGCGGAAAGCGAGCATCCAGGGTGTTGGGATGATCCTCGCCATAGGTGGACTCCAGGGCGGACAGGGCCTTGGCGGCGAACGCTTCGGCTTCCTGCCAGGCCGCCCCTGCGCAGAGACACTCGGCAAGGCGAGCCATGGCGGTGGCCGTGACGGGATGCGTTGCGCCAAGAGATCGGGTTGCCCCATTCACATTGTGCCGCAGGAGGTCTTTCCCCTCCTCACGACGCGACAGCTTCACGAGAAGAACGCCGCAATTGGTCTCGATCTTGAGGGTTTCGATGTGTTCGGGGCCGAATTCCGATCGGGCGCGCTCGAGCAGACCCTCGGAAAGCTCATGGGCCTCGTCCAGCTTGCCCCCGGCCTCGAGAATGGCAAGGAGGTTGTTGGCTGCCACCAACGAGTCGGTTTGAACGACGGCGGTGGACGTGAGAGTTGTTTCGTGGGCCTCTCGAGCGAGGGCCTCTGCCTCCTTCAGGCGGCCCTGGAAGTACAGGATGCTGGCAAGGCTTCCCTGGGCGGCGAGGGTGTCACCGTGGGCCGGTCCCAGCAGCTCCTTCTGGAGCGCCAAGGTCTCGCGAAGGAGGGTCTCCGCCTCTTCCAGGTGGCCCTGATCCTCGAGGCAGCGCGACAGGTTGCCCATGGCCCGGAGTGTCGTCTGGTGGCGGGAGCCGAATGCCTGACGGTGCAGGGCCAAGGAGTCCTGCAGTACCTGCCTGCCTTCTGTGAGCTGTCCGGACTCCCGGAGCGCGATCCCGAGCTCGCCCAGACAATCGAGCGTCTCGGGCGCAAGTTGTCCCCTCGTGGCGACGAGCCCTTCATGAGCCCGGCGGAGCTGCAAGATGGCTTCGTCGAAGCGACTGAGGCTGGAGTAGGATGCGCCAAGCGTGTGGCGGAGGGAGGCGGCGACGGTCTTGTCGATGGACTCGTCGGAATCAAGTCGAGCGGCGGCTACGCCGAGGACCTCTGCCACGGTGACATTTGGGCCCCCGGAATACGGGCTGGGGGAGCGGAGGAGCTCGGCGAAGAGCTCGTTGAGATTGCGGGACGTTGCCTCTGCGGTCCGTGTTCTCATCCAGCCCAGCACGGATATCAGGAGCCCGATGACGATGGCCAGGGTGAGGCCGATTCCGAGGCTGAAGGCCGCTCGGTTGCGCCGCCGGAGCCTTCCCAGACTGGCCCGGAGGCTCACGCGCCGGCCGGCCAGGATCGGTTCGAAGCGGAGGTGGCGCCTGAAGTCGGCGGCCATCTCCGAGGCCGAAGGGTAGCGGTCCTCCCGGATTGTCTCCATCGCCTTGGCCACGATGAGCTCGAGGTCGCCTCTGAGGTTTCGGTCGAGCTCTCCCAGGGGACGCGGCTTGCCTTGCTGCCCGGCCTTGAGCGTTTCGGGCGGCGATTTGCCCTCGAGGTAATCGATTCCGTGCGCGGGGACTCCGGACAGCATCTCGTAGGCAACGGTGCCGAGGGAGTAGACGTCGGTCAGGGTATCGACGGACGGGTCTCCTGCGGCTTGCTCGGGGCTCATGTAGGCGATGGTGCCCCAGCGCTCGCCGGCCACTGTCCTGGTCCGGACCTCCGCGGTGCGAGCTCGCTCGAGAATCTTGGCCACTCCGAAGTCGATGATTTTTGGACAGCCGTCGCAATCGATGAGGATGTTGCTGGGCTTGATGTCCCGGTGGACGATCCCGTGCTGATGGGCGTAATGAACACCCTCGCACAGGGTGGCAAGCAGAGCGACACGGTCGCGGAGGGCCATGGGGTGCTCCTCCAGGTAGCAATCGAGCGGCAACCCGTCGATGAATTCGAGCGAGAAGTAAGGCAGGGCTCCTCGGGTGGTCTCGGCCACTCCGGCATCCAGGATCTGGGCAATGGCGGGGTGACGTAGTCGCCCCAGGGCCGAGATCTCGTCGTGGAATCGATCCACGAGATGCGTTCCGATGAGCGCGGGACGAAGAGTCTTCACGGCGACCCAGCGTCGAGGGTGCTGCTGTTCGGCGAGATACACAACGCCCATGCCTCCCTCGCCGATCTTGAACAGGATGCGGTAGGGGCCGACCGATGCGGGAGGGGGATGCTCGGTCGATGGGGAGGGTCGACGAGCGAAGGGAAAGAGGGAGTCGCCACGGCGATCGAGGGCCAGGAGGGCCTCCACCTCGCGGCGGAGGTCGTTGTCGCCGCGGCAAACCTCATCCAGGCGGTGCGCCAGGGCCTCGAGCTCGACATCGCGTAGCTCGAGGAAGAGGTGTGCGATCTTTCTCTGATGTTCGGGGCTCATGAGTGGGCGCCCTCCTGGAGTTTCCTCGAGATCCAGGCCCGTCCCAGCGCCCAGTACTTGTCGACAGTCCGTGCCCCGATTCCCAGGTGCTCCGCGATCTCGTCGCCGGTGAGGTTCGACGCGATCTTGAGCTCGGCCACGTGTGCATAGGCCGGCTCCATACCCTTCAGCTCCTCGAGGGCATCGGTGAGGAGGTTGACATCGACTCCGTCCTTCGAGGCGAGCACGGTGCCGGTCAAGGTGATCTTTCGGTATCCTCCGCTGCGCTTCTGGGCATGGTGTCTCCTGACGAGGTCGAGGAGGACCTTGGGGAGCTGGGCGGCCGCGATGGCCTGGAAGTCGGACTTCTGTTCTGTGCCGACGGTACCGGACCTCTCCAGCTTGAGCCACACGTCGTGCACCAGCTCGGTGGCGTCAATGCGTCGGAAGAGGCGGCCTTTCTCCCGGGAGAGAAGGATTCTCGCCCTGCGCCTCAGGTAGGAATAGACCGTCCTGGAGAACTTCCTCGGAGTCTCATCGCTGACCATGTCTTCCCTCCTCTGTCCTGGCCCTCACGTCCATGATCCTCATTGCACGGTCAGATTCTAGACGGCGTTCCTTCCACAGAGAATCCGAAGCTGCGCCGAATCGCAGCCGGCGTTTTCTGGCTGCCTGTCCAGAAAAAAAGCTGGACAAATAGAATCGCCGCGGCACTCGCCACCGGCACCTGACCACCCCGGTATGCGTTTTTTCTTCAAGTCGTGCGCTCTGGTGCCTCCGGTTGCGCTTCCCTTGGAGGTGGAGGAGGAATCGGATGGTCCGGTGACCGGGAGGACTCGCCTTTGGCTACAGCAAATTCCGTCGTGTGTTCGGTGGTGGCACTCATGGCCGTCCTCGGGCAGGCCTCTCGGGTGCAGGCCCAGCTGCGAGAGCATGCCGATCGCCAGCCTCTTGACGTGAAGGTGAGCCTCGATCCTGTTCAGGAGCAAGGCGACTCACGGTCAGGCGCAGCGGTATCGGGTGCGACTCGTGAGATCGAGACTCCACAGCATGAGCTGAGCCTTTCCTTCCAGTCCTGGGAGTTCGACGAGCTGACATCGGACGTCATCGACGTCACCACGGGGGCAGTGCTGGGAGAGGTCGATATCGAGGACGTGGAGAGGGATCTCCTCCGGATTCGGTATCGGTTCGGATCGACCGACATCGGCATCCACGTCGACCTCTTCAGCGAGGAGTTCACCGTGCCGTCGTTCCTGTCCGACGTCGATTTCGACCTCTTCGGTCTGGGCGTCGGCATCGATGGCCGTCCCGTGGTGGCTCCCTTCGAAAAGGGAGGCATCTTCGTCGACTATCTGCTCAACACCTCGTTCCACTACGGTGACGGCGACGTGCCCCTGATCGATCAGAGCGGCAACGTCGTGGGACGGATCGACCAAGATATCTATTACGGAGAGGTGATCCCGCAGTTCGGTGTCGGCTTCACGCGGAATGGATTCGAGGCCGCCGCGGGCTACGTGGGCAGCTTTCTCTACGGGCAGTGTCGCTTCCCACGCTTTTTGACGGGTCCGGCGGCTGGTCTTGCCGATTTGATTGACTTGCGAGGGCCCCCTGGAATGGCGTTGAGCGCGGAAGTTGGCTCGATCGCATCACGGCTGAGGGGATGA
>Ga0214472_10000225_pt1 | contig 75734 bp, 117 predicted proteins | sample RVTome_6_FD_207662 | JGI IMG/M metagenome (GOLD analysis project Ga0214472, IMG submission 207662) | Soil microbial communities from uranium-contaminated site in the Upper Colorado River Basin, Wyoming, United States - RVT140D175 | ecosystem: Environmental > Terrestrial > Soil > Contaminated >...
CATTACGGCGTGACGGTCGCCTACATAATCGGAGAGGCGTCGCAAGATTTATCTTGACGCTGCGCGCTGCCGTCCTTATGTTCTGATCCGTCAACAGCGCATCAACGCGCAAAGAGGATCAGACGATGGCAACCTACACCGACGCGCTTACGAGCATCCCTGACGGCGCCGAATGGTCCGGTTCGTTCGGCAATCCCGGAGAGGGCGGATACGCCGAGTATCATCGGACACAGAACGGCGAGCGGTACGTAATCGAGAACGGCCCGTATTACGCAGTGTATCCGTTCGATTGGTCGTGCCGCAGGCTCGACACCTAACGCCGTCAACAGCGCATCAACGCGCAAAGAGGATCAGACAATGACCGATACGCAAACCCATATCACAGACTGCATCCGGGAAGCGCTGGTGCGGTGCGAGACCTACCTCGTCAACACCGAGCGTGCCGACGATCCGGGCGTAATCGTCGGCAACCATGCCGACCTGCTGCGCTCGGTACGCTTCGCTGTTGCGGTACTCGATAAGCCCTATGCCGATTGCGACGAGATAGAGGCCGTGCTCGGTTCCCGCAACTGGTGCATCGCTCGCCGCTCGCCGCGGATCGTCGCGCGCTACGGCGCCGACGTGATCACCCTATCGCCCGCACGGTATGCCGAAGTCGAACAACGGGCGCTCGCTTTGCGCGCCGCAGCGCTCTAGCCACCGGCATCAACCGCGAGAGAGGATCAGACAATGAAGCCATGGTACGCAAGCAGGATGCGTGAAGCGCTGCGGATGGCACGGGCGCATGCCGGCAATCGCCACATGCGCGTGATCTGGCAAGAGCGGGCAGCGGATTACCGCGAGACGCTGATTGACGCGATACGCCGCGAGGCGGGCTGGACGCTCTCGGAGCGGCTGATCGGCCGCAAACCTCCCATCAACAGCGAGGACACCATGAAACAGATCAGCTTGAACGAGTGGATCGCCTGGCTCGCAACCGGACTCGACCAGCCGTTCTCCAGCGACCCGGAAGATCGCGAGAATTTCCTGTTCGAACAGATCGACAAAGCGCATCGCCGCGGCGCGATCGACTCCGATACCGCCGGGCGGCTGGCCGCGCATTTCGCCATCGCGTTCTGATCCGCATATCGCAGCGCGCCAGCCCTCAACCCCTGGCGCGTCACGATGCGCGGATAGTCCGCCATCTACCGTTTCAACGCGGGAAGAGGATCACCACAATGGCACGGCTCAAGAATTCTGTATCGGGATGGCGCCGCGCGTTCATGGCGCACGGCACGACGGCCGACGACGTGTCGCGGCAGGCTAAGGCCTATGTCGCCTGGCTCTGCCTCAATCGCGGCTGGTACACGGAAACCAGGATTTGCACCGAATGCCACGGCTCCGGCTGGACCTATGACAATCGCCCACCGACGCAACCGGATTATGCCTATGAGCGGATTGCATGGCGTCGCAGCTACAAGCGCTGGGAAAAGGCCCGCGTCAAAGCCGGGAGGCCCACGTACCTTGACGATGGCGACAAAATAACGTGCTGGGGTTGCGGCGGCTCGCGGCGCGAACGGTTGCCCGAACGTCTATACGATACCAGCCGCGCCGAGGCCTATATGAGCGAGCAGCGCGCCGACCTGGAGGCGCTGGCGCAAGCCGGCGTCGACGGGATCAGGCATCGGTTGTTCTGGCACGGCTTCCGGCCGGTCGTGCAGAGTTGCCGCTATCCGGTCGACTCGGCCGCTGATTACGATCGTCGCGAGACGGTGCGCGCCGGCTTGGTGGCCCAGATGGACCGCGCCTATGCCGAAGCGGCCGAAGCGCGCGCCGAAGGCGAAGCGGCATACGCCGCGGCATCGGATGATGATCGATGCGCGATGCTGAACGCTTCCGATCCCGAGAACAACCCCGCCTCTCGCTACGAATATGTCCGCGCTGCCGATCGCCGGTGCGAAGCGCTGCGCAACGACCTATACGCCTTCGGCCATTGCGACGAGAACTGCTGGGCGATCCCCGGCACGGCCGAGACAATCCATGTCGGCACGAAGGGGCCGCGGCGCGGATATGACGTGAAGCCGGCGCACTCGATCGTGCTCGAGCCTGGTCGCGCGCCCGGATCAACCGAGCTCGACGCGCTCGCCGGCGAAGCGCTGGCCGCGGTCGCCGGGCCGGTCGACCTGCCGCTTGCCGCCTGAACCCCTATCGTGGAAATTTTTGGCTGCACCCCTATCGTGGAAATTTTTGGACCATTCAACGCAACCGAAGAGGATCGAACCATGAAGACCGCACGCGACCTGACTCGCGCCGAGTTGGAAACCATAGTCGAGACGGCACAGCGCGCATTTTGGGGTTTCAACGGCGGCTTTGAGCCCGACACCGAATGGAATTGGGATCGTGTGGAGCAAATCGCGGGCGTGATGTCGGATGCCGGGCTGCGGCCCGAAGCGGGCATCGCACGATGACGACAACACCAACGACCGAACATCGCATCGCGCGCCTGATCAAGCGCCACCAACTCTCCCGCATCGAGTTGAACACACCCGACGGGCGGCGCTTCTGGGCAGTCGCTTACCCCTCGCCGTGGGGGCAGTTCGTTAATGCGCGTCGCGAAGCCGCGTTCCGAGCCGCAGACAATTTCCCGACGTTTTCGCTGGCGGAGGCAACCGCGATCGGCGAGAAAGCCGCGGCCGATCCGATTTGCCGAATGAGCGGGGATTCGATCCTTCACGCGATCGAGACGCTGGAGGGCGCGCTCCCGGCCTACCTCGCCTGACGCAACACCGAGCTTCCAGGGCGATGATCCTTGATCCGTGATCGTTGCCCGTTGAGCCAGCCCGCCGGGGTGCGCTGGTGGAAGAAAGACCCCGGCATTCTCTTTCGCCCGCATGGGTGATCCCAGCGGGCTTTAGGGCGTGACACCGCGGGAGGGAGCTAAATGATTGACTTGACGGTTTGCATGCCGCTTTGGGTGCCGGTTCTCATCCTGGCAGCCCTTGCTGTGATCACTAGCTTTGAGTTTGCCTGGCTCTATCGGCGCGATCTGGCGAACCGCGCCAAGGAATGAGCCCGACCCCTATCGCGTCGGTGCTCTGTCGCTGGGCACCGACCCCCCGTGGTGAAAATTTCTGGACGCTTGGACACCTGCCCCCGTGGTGAAAATTTCCGGCGTTCCGGCCGGCACACCCCGTGGTGAAAATTTCCGGCGTTCCGGCCGGGACACCCCGTGGTGAAAATTTCCGGCCGACGCATCGGGTGCACCGAAGTGTGAGGAGCCTTTTCCCCTTGTCAAGCAGCTTCTTGCGCGGTCGTTTCCCAGGGTGCGGCGGGAGCCCGAAAGCCTGTAATCGACCAATTGGTTAGAGCACCCTCAAGGGTCCGCGCCAGCCGCCCGACGATCGTGTGCCAGCGCGCATAAATCTCGCGTGACGCGCAAATCGCCGACGGGTGGCAGGGTTCCCAGCGCATCGTCACGATCGGTATGTGCGACTTGCGTTTCTTGCCCTTTTTCCCTTTCTTTCGTGGATAGGTCATGACTTGCACCTGTTGCGCCTCGATCCCGATAAAGCAGTCGGGCCGGGTGGCGCCCTTGGCGCAGCGCGTCACGATCACCTTCGACCAGGGGTCGAGCTCACCCACGGCCGTAATGACGGTCCGCGCGTCGGCCGCGCCATCGCGCGCCAGCATCACCGCGGTATCGCCGCCGGCAAAGCTGCCGTGGCATCCTCGCGGGATCGCCGTATAGCCGTGGTTGAACATCGTCGCCCGGTCGGACGCGTTGCGGTGGGACACGTAGATCGTTTGGCTGTAGGCCCACTGCAGCAGTGTCTCGATATCGGTCGGCTGCGGCCCCGAGTGTTCCGCCGGCGGGCAATAGGTGACCGGACCCCCTATAGACGCAATTTCTCGGGTGACCCCTATAGACGCAATTTCTCGGGCGGCCTGGAATTTTTCGTGCTGATCGACGCTCATGCGCTTCTCACCCGTTCCCTGTAGCGCCGCAATCGCTCTTCCTCGGTGACGCCCTGTTGCCGGCCATCGATCGGCAGCAGTAGCGAACGTTGACCATTCGGCGGTGGCGACGCCGGGCCGTCGCGCGGCCTACTCTCGGTCACCAGCCGCTCGAATGTTTCGCGCAGCCGTGGTGGCAATGCCGTGCTCCCCCGTTGCAGGAAGCGCTCGTAGCGGTCCCCTTCGTTGATTTCGTCGAGGAAGCGGCCATAGTCGGCGGGGCGCATGCTCCTTTGGGCGCGGGCTAATACCCGAACGGCCAACGCCTCGCGTTTGATGATTGTTGGATGCCGCCCGCTTGAATGCTCGCCCGCGTCCTCTTGAGGAGAAAAGAACCTATTGTCTCTATCTTCTTCTTGTTCCGCGGCGGGGTGAGACGGTGGATATCCCTGTGGAAAACCTTTGGTATTGTTCCGCGCCGAATAGCCCGAAGCCTTTGGTTTATCTCGATATCGGCGATTACGCGCCGCCCTCAGCGCCCGGCGCCGCGACACCTCGGCGGCGTCTCGCGAGACGCCCTCACCGTCTCGCCGATCGTCTCCGAGACGGCGAGACGCGTCTCCGAGACGCTGAGACGTTGCCGGAACGTCTCGCCACACCTGCGCGAGGCGCAGGTCGTCGTCGACCACGCCGCTGTGCTGCAGGCTGGCCAGCACGAGCACGACCTCGGCCGGCTTCCACCCGAGCCCGACAGCGAGGGTGCGCACCTTGTCCCGCGGTGACAGCCGGTCGAGCACCGGGTCGCCGGCGCGCAATGCGGAGAAGATGCTCCACACGACACCGGGCTTGACCCCGGCACGCCTGCCGACGACAGCCCAGAGGGGGTGATGCCAGGTGAGGCAGTCGCACATCAGGGGTCGATCTCCTCGACGACGAGTTCCCAGGTCGTCGCGTCGACCTGGCGCAATCCGGTGATGGCTTGTCCGTTGGCTTCGCCCCAATGCCCGGCCCAGACAGCGGTATCGACGGTCGCGACGTAACCGCCCCCTTTGTACCCCTCGAACCATTTGCCGATCGCCAGACAGCACTCTGCGATCAGCAAGGTCGCCGACCGCGGCGGCCCCATATCGAAATCGAGCGCCAGATCCTCGTAATAGCCGCGATAGCTGTGCAACACGGTCGGTCGGTAGCGCCCCGAGCCGAGGTGCACGACCGCATCGACCGGCAAGGTCCGCAGTTCCGCCATCAGCTTACTGAGGCTGAGCGCTCCGAGAACGACACCGGGGCTCACGCGAAGCACTCCCCGAGCCCGCCGAGCGGGTCGCCGCGCTCGCGCATCACCGGCGCGTCGTCGAGCCCGCGCCGCCGCCGCATGCCTTCCGCTCGCCGGCTGAGGCCGGGGTTCCTGTTCCAGTTGCGCGCCCGGACCGCCGCGGCCCGCACCCGTCGGTCCTCCTCGCCGGCATACCGCCGGAAGATTTCGGAGGCTGCCGTGCGGACCCGCCTCGGGTTGCGGGCATGCGGGTAGAAGGCGAGGCCGATCGCCAGCCAGGTGTCGCCCGCGCGGGCCCGGCGGATCAGCGCCGCGACCGCCGGGGCTTTCCAGTAGGCGGCGGGCGAGGCCGGCATGATCAGATCAGCCCCTTGTCCTTTGCCAGCCGCCCCGGCGGCGGGCCGGTGATCTTTGGCGAGAGTTTGCCGACTTCCGCCGCCAGGAAGGCTGATGGTGACGCCCGCCACTGAGCCTTGATGTTTTTGCGGTCGCGCCGGCTGAGGTATCCACGGCATTCAAGCCGGATGACTTCACCGTCTTTCCTCACCTCAACGCAATCGCGCAAGCCGCGCGCGGGCCGGAACCATGAACCGAGCCATTGCAGGAAACGCACCATCAGATCAGCCCCTTGTCCTTTGCCACCCATTCCGGCATCGCGAAGGTTCCGCCTTGCGGATCGCGCTCGACCAGGGATTTCGGGACCCACACCTCCCTGGTGCCGTCGAAGAGGAGGTAGGCGCCGTTGTCGCCCGGGGTCTCATGGCGCAGCTCGGCCTCGACATCGACGAGCTTGGGGCCGCCGACGGTTCTCCCGAGGGGGTGGCCGAAGAGATCGGTGCGGCGGGTTGCGGTCATCGGAGCAAGCCGCGCCCTTGCAGATCGGATAGGAGGTTGCCCGCTGCCAGCGACATCCCCTGTGTGACGAGGTCGCCCAGCAGCTGAGCGAAGATGACCAACAACTTGTCGCGCTCGACCGCCTCAGCGATCATTCGATCGAGGTCATCGCTGTGGCGCTCGATGTAATCCTTTGCGGCCCGCTCCAGGCGCGGCTGCAAAAGATCGATCACGATCTGATTGAACCACGATGGATGCTCGACGGTCGGCCGCGTGCCGTATCCGTTCCAGTTGGGCGCGGTTGATACTTTCGGCGTAAAAAACAATTCGTTGATCGATTTATCGACCAGACCGGCCAGCACCTCTTCCGGCATCATTTGGCCGATATTGTCCCTGAGCTTCTCTTGGATTGCCGCTTTGAAGGCGTCCAACGGATTGTGCGGTTGAAGTTCAGCCATGTGGTGATGCTTCCAACATTGCGACGGGGTGGCCGAAGAGCTCGGTGCGGCGGGTTGCGGTCATGGGCCTTCCCAACCACGCTTGACCAGCGCCTCAATCACGAGCCGCGCTATCCGCCGCGCCCGCTTCCGCAGCGCGAGGATGTGTGCGCGAACTTCCGGCGTCCAATCGGGCTCCGGCTTACCGAATGCCCATGGTTCTATTTCTTGTGCCACGGCCTCGATTGCCCGTTTGTGATCGGTGCGGCGGGTTGCGGTCATGGGGAAGTGCCCGAGGTTTCATCAAGCCACCGGCGCACTTCGGCATAGTGACGATCCATATCGAAACCGGGCAGCCAGTCGCGGAATTCGTCGACCCATTTATCCGGCGGCAATTCCGTAACTCCTCGGCGCAACATTTCGTTGTGGAATTTATCGACACAATCCGAAAGGGCGTCGCGCGCGTGCGCAAGCGGCATGCGAGCGGGCGTCGCGAGTTCCGTGTTCAAAGCTCCGGTCATTTTCTCGCTCCTCAGAACGGAATTTCATCGTCGAGTTCATCACGTCGCACATGCGCGCCGGCCGCTGCCGGCTGGGGGTACGAAGCGCCGCTGTAATCCTCGGGGGTTGCCTCCGGCGGCCGGGTGCCGGCGCCGGTGCTGTCGAGCAGCAGGATTTGCCCGCTATAGGCCGCGAGCACGACTTCGGTCGTATAGCGCTCGATGCCGTTGTTGTCGGTCCATTTGCGGGTTTGCATCTTCCCTTCGACGAGGAGCTTCGAGCCCTTGTTGACAAAGCGCTCGACGATCCCGACCAGGTGCTCGTTGAAGACGACGATCCGGTGCCACTCGACGCGCTCTTTCTGCTCGCCCGAGGCGCGGTCCTTCCAGCGCTCGTTGGTGGCGACGGTGAAATTGGCGATCCTCGTGCCGCCCTGCGTCGAGCGGATTTCAGGCTCGCGCCCGACATTGCCGATCAGCGTCACCCGGTTAAGCCCGCTCATAACAGCGCCCCCTGCCTTCCCTCTTTCTCGGCGACGGCGGCAATCGCCGCCTTGGCCGCGGCGAGGTATTCGCGGCTTGGGTCCTTGGTGACTTCCTGGCCCTTGCGATAGGTCCGCCAGACCTCCTTGCGGAGAGGCTTGGGGACCATGTACCAGTGCGGCTTGCACATCGACATGGAGGGCGGAACCTCAACGTCGCAGCCGATGGCGTGGCAGTGGTGAGATATGGTAAGAGCCACTTTTTGGTGGTCCTCTAAAGAAGGCGGCGGGAAATGCGGCCACTGTGAAGTGCTGTCTTCCTCGCGAAAAGCAGGCGTAAGCTCCTCGGCGCCGCCGATTAAATGGCGGTCGCGACGCCCCTCGCTCGCCGCCTCCAACCGGGCGATCAAATCGGCGCTCACGGCAGCACCCGATCGGGCGGCGGTTCCCCGGCCGGCGCAGGGCCGCCAAGCCCAATCGTGGCCTCCTGTCCTGTTAGCCGCGCCGCCGGGGAATCCGCCGAAGCCGCCGCATCGCGCACCCGGGCAAAGCGGCGGGATGAAGCGTCCGTCCGATCGAGCTTGCTTTGCCACCCGTCGCGGCGGTCGATCCGCGCGATATCCGCCATCAGGAGGACGCAGGCGCGGATAAGGCCCTCGCGCGGCGGGCAGTTGGCCATCTCGCCGAAGACCGCGGTCGGGAATATCTTGCTCGCGCGGTCGCGGCAGATGTCGCGCATCACATTGCCGGCCGGGATCGAATAGGCGCACGCCGCCAGCGCATAGGCCGCGGCGGCGCGCGCCATCTCGCCGAAATCGTGCAAATCCTCCTGCTCCGGGGTGAAGCCTTCCGCCGCCTCCTGGCGCAGCCGCTCGGCGTAGATGTCGTTGAGGATCTGGTAGGTGTGGTCTCTCATGCGGCAGCCTCCACGCGCTCGGCGATCAGCGCCTCGACAACCCCGATCCGCTCGCCGATCCATCGCATGCACGGCACGGCCATCGAGTTGCCGAGCGCGCGGTAGCGCGGCCCATCGGCTGCGGTCTTTCCGCGATAGGTGATCGCCGTGTAATGCGGCGGAAATCCCTGGAGTTTTTCGCACTCCACCGGAGTCAATCGTCGCACGGTCATGCCCGCGACGGCCGGCGGTTTCGTCCCGTTTACGGTCGGGCTCTCGGCCGAGAAATCATTGCCGCTTGCGGCAAGGCCCTTGTGCTGGAGGCAACCGCTCGTCTCGGTCGCGTATGCGTGGTTGCGCGACTTCTGCGCACCGCCGATGATGTTGTAAGGGATCAACGGCGTCCCGCGCCCGGTGCCGTCCTCGCTGGCGTCGAAGCCGTCGGCGCGGAGGCTGTGGGTTACGAACGTCTCGCTCTCGAAGTCGAGTCGCCCATGCGGGCCACCGTGCGCGTTGCATGCGGTCGCGACATCGAGCGGGCCGGCGGTGTTGTTGCCGCCGAAGGCCACGGCACCCGGGCGCTTGCTGCGGATCGCCTGGGCGACCTCGCGCTCTATCCCGAGGCCGCTCCGCGCGCCGTCCGAGCCGTCCGCACCCTCGCCGCTCCGGTCGAGGCAATCGCTGTCGATGCCGAAGGCGACGGCGTTTTCCTGTCCGCTGTTGCGACCAAGAGGATGCGCAATACTCCCCGAGATGTTCGGGTCTTGCGTCCCATGGAACGCGATCAGATTGTCGGCGGTGTCTGCATCGGCGCGCCAGCCGCTCCCGCCTTCAGGGCATCCCGCAATTGGCCGGGCAATTCTTTCCCCCGCTTCCCGGCGCGGCGCAGGATCCCCGCGCAGGCTTTCGGGCTCAAAAAGTACCGCGGCGGCAGGTCGCCAGTCTCCAAGATATCCGACAACGAAGACGCGGCGGCGGCGCTGTGGAACTCCGAAATGCCGAGCGTCAAGAATTCGGTAGGCGAACCCATACCCGCATTGCCCCAGGAGCGCGAGGAAGGCCCCGAAGGCTCGGCCGCCGTCAATCGACAGGATGCCGGGGACGTTCTCCCAAACCAGCCAGCGGGGGCGAAGCCGTCGAGCAAGATGCACAAACTCGATGGTGAGTCCGCCCCGGTCTCCAAGAAGGCCCGCGCGAAGCCCCGCGACCGAGAAGTCCTGGCAGGGGGTGCCGCCCACGAGAAGCTCGATTGGCTCATAGTCGCCCTCACCGATCGTCGTGAAATCGCCGTGGATCGGCACGCCGGGCCAGCGCTCGGCCAGCACGGCGCGCGGGAACGCCTCGATCTCGGAGAAGAACGCCGGCCGCCAGCCGAGCGGATGCCACGCGACGGTGGCCGCCTCGATCCCACTACACACGCTCCCGTATTTCATTGGCGGCCGCCCTCCCGGCCGCCGGCTGTTGGCGCTCCAACCCGCACTCGATAGGGAAGCGGCAGCGATGCCCAATCGAACTCGTCTTTGAAATCACCACACACATGCTCGCGTGGCGTGATCGCGTGGCCGCTCGTGGGGCGCAAAGAACACGAGGTCATACCCAGCATGTCCCACCGCTCCTCGCTGGGAACCGGAGCCGATTTTGTGCACTCGCCGATTAGCGAAAATATCGGCCGCCACCAATCGCAGCCGGCACAGCATCTCCCATGCATCCAATAAAAGCGGTCGATGCACTCTTGAACGATGTCTATCTGGTTGCTCACGACGGGCAACCCTCAGCCGTTGCCGAAGCCGTCGGGCTGTTCGGCGACCGGCCGCGGCGGCGGTATCGGCAGCGGTGGTCCGGCGCCGTTGACCTGGAGCGGCGGGTCGGTGTCCCGCTGCGCCCGGTCCCGCCGGCGCTCCTCCGCCGGGATCAGCAGATACCGCTCTCCGTCGAGGGTCATCGTCCGGACGTCGCCGTCGAGAACGGTGATCACCGGGACGCCGCGGACGATGCGGGTCAGGTAGATCAATTCGGCCGCCGCGCCCGGCGCCTGGCGGCGCACCAGGGTTTCGGCGGCGAGCGCGACGGTCAGCGGCACCCGGTTTTCCCGCTTCATTTCGCCGTAGGTGCTGCGGCCGAGCCCGAGCGCCTCGGAAAATTCCTCGGCGCTCATCTCGACCCGGTTGCGCATCGATTCGACAGCCGCGGTCTGCACCGCGTTGATCGTAGACTTGCGTGCCATGGGTTTTCCCTCTCCCCCCTGTTAGCCCTGGCGCCGGCGCAGCCGCTCGATCTCGGCGAGGATCAGCGCCCCGGCGATCTCCAGCATGCGGAGCGGCGGATGCTTTTGCTTCACCTCGTCCGGCAGCAACCACAGCGCCGCGGCCATCTTCTGCAGCTCATGCGGCGCCGCCGGCATCATCTTGATCATCGCGGAAATGGCATAGGAGGCGGCGGCGCCGGCCAATTCGCCCATGTCGTGCCGGTCGTCGTGCTCGGGGGAATAGCCTTCGACGCTGACTTGGCGTTTGCGCTCGGCAAGAATATCGGTCATGGCCCCGAGATCAGGACTGATATTCCCGGGAACGACGACCGAGACATATTCCAGGTCGTCGGCAACCGCCTGCCATTCGTAATACATGGAGGGGTGCAGCCAACCATTACCTGGGTCGCGCTTCACCACGCCGATGTCGCCGGTGCTCTTCCGCCGCACATGGCGGCCGATGTCCTGTTCAGTTATCGCAATGAAGCCGCTCATCGCCGATCCGTCGCCTGGCTGGCCCATTCCGCCAGTTCCGCAAGCGAGGCCTCGCGCAGCGCCGGCGGGATCGGCCGCACGCTCTTCGGCGCCAGATCGCGCGCCATCGACGGGGTATCCTTCGGGTGCTCGTCAAAGGCGACCGGCACCAGGGCGCCGCCGGGCGAGCGCTGCCAGGCAAACCAGTTCATCGCCATTCCTCCGCCTCATAGCGGGCCACCAGGTCGAGGGCGACGCCGAGCACCGAGGCGCGCGCAACCGCCTCCTCGCCAAAGCCGACTGGGATGCGCGACATCGACGGCGCCAGCAGCTCGGCCGGGATGCCGCTCTGCAGCGTGATCGAGACGAGGATCCCGGTATCGGCGAGCACCGCCGCCATATCGCTGCCGGTTTTGGCGCAGGGGCGCAAGCCGGGAGGCGCGAGCCCGCCCGAAAGGAAAATTTCCCTTGGGTCGCCATTTTCATCAAAGCCCACCCCGGCATCGAAGGCCATTTCGCCGACCATGATCGTCTCGGTAAAGCACTCCCGGCGGTTGGGGAGGCGACGACGGGAGGAGTCGGGACCGGGCTCGTTCCAAACGCTCGTGGTGCCATCGGCGCTCATGCGGACCTCAGCTTCAGTGCGGCGATGCAGAGCGCGAGGGCGGGAGTTTTCCCCTCGCCATAGATATGCTCGTCATCCCGGCAGACCGCGAAGGCCTTTGGGTAGATCTGAACCTCGGCTCGCACGGCGCCGTCGTTGACGAGGATCAGGATTTCTACGTCCAGCCCCTCCGGCACCAGCGTCAGCGCCGCGCTCTCGTAGGCGCCGCTTTCGGCCCACGCCGAGGCGCGGTTCCATGTCTCGAATGTGATCCAACGCCGTTTCTGGGCAAAATAGAGCGCGGCTTGGACATCCGCCCGCTGCGTTTCCTCAGTCGCCGCCTCCAGCCGGGCGATCATCTCGGCGCTCATGGTTCACCCTTCCCGGCAGCCCGTGCCGCCTCCAGCCGCTTGCGGGTGCGCCAGGCCTTTTGCGAGGCGAGCGACCAGGTGCGGAGCTGGCGCGTGATGCGCCACGCCGAGCGTGTTTCACGTGAACCGGCCGCAGCATCAACGGGTTGTGCCGATTTACCCGTTTCAGGTTCACCACGGAGACACGGAGGGCACGGAGCGTCATCGGCGCGTTCTGTGTCTACACATCGCGCGGGAGGCCCCAGGCACGCTTCGCTCGGCCGCGCCTCCGTGCCCTCCGTGTCTCCGTGGTGAACTTTCCTGCTCATGCTGCCCTCGCCTTCAGTGCGGCGATGCAGGCGCTGATCGGTCGGGATCGGTGGTCGGCTTGTCCAAGACGCAGGATTACCGAGCTGCCGTCCTTCAACTCCCACGCATTGGCGTTCCAGGCCATTTTCCCGCCCGGGAGCACGGCATAGAAAAGGTTGATGCCGCGCCGCGGGTAGTCGTGTCCGATGTCGGGGGTGTCCCAGAGCGTCAGCGCCGCGTCGAGCGAGGTCGTGTAATCAGGAACGCGCGGTTCCTGTCTCGCAATGCCGCGTATGGCGAGTTCGATATGGACATCGAGGGCCGCGCTCCCCTCGGTCGCCGCCTCCAGCCGGGCGATCAGCTCGGCGCTCATGGTTCACCCTTCCCGGCGGCCCGTGCCGCCTCAAGCCGCTTGCGGGTGCGCCATGCCTTGCGCGAGGCATTCGCCCAGATCGCCAGCTGACGGGTGATCCTGTTCACAACCCGTTGATTTGTCGGATGTTTCACAGAATACCGCCGACTTATTGTGGTTTCATCGGCGTTCGGCGCCGACGGCCCGGTTCCGGGCAACCCGGAGAGTGGCGAGGCTTTGGGGAGGGCGGTCATGGCGTCGGGCCGAAGAGTAACGCGAGGATGAGGATCGGCACCGCAATCAGCAGACCTCCAGCGATCCCCGATTGCGGACGCCAGCATTGCCACCATCGGGCGGGGCGAGCGAACCATGCGGCAATCGCAGCGACGATAGGTGGCGAGGCTTTGGGGAGGGCGGTCATACGACGCGAACCGGAATAAGCGTCGGCCGTTTCATCTTCGGCTTCAGCATGTGTTGCTTATAGGATCGCAGCGCGGCCTCAATTTCATCGAGGCACATCAGGATCGGATCACTGAGAATGACACCCGGCGGCGGTGCCTGTCCGCTGTTGATCAGCATGAGCAACGAGACAGTCTCGTTGACAAGCCTCAGCTCCCGGCCAATGGGGCGCGCGGCGACGATCATTGGACTGGCCCTCGCAGCGAGGCCATTGTGAAACCGGAGACCATTCGCCGCGGCCTCAAGCTGTTGCGCGAGGATCAGCGGCTCGACGTAATCGTAATCGATAAGCAATCGCCCCAGCGCGGAAGCAAAGTCGGCCCGATCTTCCAGCGGCCGGTCGCTCACAGCAGCTCTCCCACAGCCTTTGCCTCCCCGGGCCTGACCCGGGGATTGTCCGGGTCGGGGAAATTCTCTCTCCGGTAAATGCCGACCAGACTGTCGCCGTCGTCCGCGAGTTGTCCGTCAAGAGTATGAGGACAATCATTCGCGCCAGGAGCACCTCCACACGCGCCACATTGAGGAGCGTTATGCATAAGAGCTAACTCTCCATCTTTCTCAACCACCTCAAGTAAAGTCCAAGGGATAAAGCACCCCTCAAACCCGTCATCGACCACAACTATGTCGCCGACTTTGAGTTGGCTGAGCCGAGCATAAGGTCGCCCCTGAATATCGCTCACAGCAGTTCTCCCACAGCCTTTGCCTCCCCGGGCCTGACCCCGGGGATTGTCCGGGTCGGGGAGGAGACTTTTGCAGCGTCGGCAGGTCACCGCCTCGGCCCGGTTCGTCCATGTCGCCTTTTTCAGGTCGATCGCTCGCGGCGACTTCGCACAGAGCGGTGACACATGGCCTTCCGGCGAGATGAGTTTCGCCATGTGGACCGTTCGGACGTGCGGACGCGCTCCCACGGCGTTCAAGAGATCGGCGCCGTTCACAGCAGCACCCCGCTCGCCTTTGCCGGCTTGTCCGGGTCGGGGAGGTAGCGCAGCACCGGCGGGCCTTTGTGGCGCCAGTCCCACAGATACCAGGCGTAGGGGAAGCGCGGGCTGGCCTTGTCGTCGCCGGACCAGCGCGGGCGCTTGTGCAGCACCAGCTTGGCGGCGAACGGCGGTTTGAATAGCGGGTGGTTCTTGGCCGGCGCGTCGAATTCGTGGCGCTGCACGATCGCGACCTTGCCCTGGCTCGCCCGGGTCAACTCGAGCGCGCGGGTGATGAAGGCGATGGCCCGGTCGAACGGCGGATTGGTGACGATCGCCGCGACGGCGCCGGCCCGGCGATCGGCGAGCCACTTGACGGTAGCCGGGTCGAGAAAATCGCGGCCGGGCTCGCCATAGCCGTAATCGGCGATATCGGAGGCGACGACCGCCGGATGCCAGCGGTCCAATTCCCTCGCCATCCGCCCGTCGCCGCAGGCCGGCTCCCACAGGAGGCCGCGATTGTCGAATTCGACCGCCCGGCACAGCGCCCGCGTCACCCACGGCTCGGTCGGGTAGAAATCGTTGGCCGCGCGCTCGTACCCGGCCTCGCCCAGATTTGGCGAACGGCGGCTGGCGCTCTTGCGCTCGGGCCGGCGTTCGGTTTCGAGGAGGTCGGCGGCGGTCACAGCAGCCGCTCCATCGGCGGCCGATAATTAGTCTGGCGGTGCACCGTGGCGTGGATCACGACCCACCTCCGCCGACCAGAGGCAACCCGCCCCGCTCCTCCCGCTGCACCAACGCCGCCTGGCGGATCAAGAGCGCCCCGAGGGTGCGCACCCGGCGGTCGTCCTGGTCGAGCATCAGAAGCCCGACGGCGTATGCCTCCTCCGGCGACATGACAAAGGCGAGCCGGTCGGGGTCGGCGCCGGATTCATCGCCCGGGCGGGCCAGCGCCACGTCGACCCGCACCTTTGGGCGCTCGTCGAGCCCCACGCCCGACCCGACCCGGATGCCGGGCGGAAGGAGGGGGTCGCGGGAGGTTTCCATCAGGCGGCCTGCAATGCGGGATCGTCGGAGCCCGCGCCGTCGACGTAGACGACGCCGTCGAGCTGCTTGACCTCGTGCCCCGCCCGGCGCATCGCCCTGCGCGCGACGCGCCAATCGATCGCTTCGGCGATCTCAGGTTCACCACGGAGACACGGAGGGCACGGAGATAGGTCACATCGTTTCGCACCAGGCCTCATCAGGCTCCCGTCATCTTGTCGAGCGCCGGTCTTTGACATCGGAGGCGAAACGATAACTGTAAACTCCGTGCCCTCCGTGTCTCCGTGGTGATTTTCCGCTTCCGTCTCGATCGCGGCGATCATCGCGCGGATCGCCCGGCGATCGGCCCCCGAGCTGTATTTGAGGGCGGTGCGCAGCCGGTCGAGCCGTGTCATGCGCCGGCCCTCTCGATCGTCCAGATGCAGGACAGCCGCCGCGCGATCGTCCAGGCCTCTTCCTCGGAGGCGCAGAACCGCACCATGGTCCGGGTGTAGGCGTTGCTGCCGCCGGCCTTCCATCCGGGCCCGAGACGGGCGGCATCCTTGTGCGGGAGGACGGCGACGATCTGGGTCATGCTGCGGTGTCCGGTTCGGCCGCGCCGTCATCGCCGGCAACCGGTTCCGGGCGGTCGTCACGATACCAAGAGGCCCAGCGCCAGGGGTTGCAGCGCCAGCGTTCCCGATTCGGTCCGACCACGGCGGCGGCCACCTTGGCGCTCCCGCTGCGGCGCTTCATGTCGTAGATCGCCTGGGCCTCCGCTAAGGTCGCGAAGTAGACGCGATCCTGGCCCTCGCGCAGCAGCACCCATGGCTTGTTGAAATCAGCCATCAGGCCAGCCCCAAGGGCGGCTGAACCGCGATGCCCGGGCGTCGATCTGATGCTTTGGCCGGATCGGCCCGGCGGTTGCGGTCTCGACGATCTCGACCGCGAGCCCGCGCGCCTTCAGATCGGCGATCGACTGCCGCAGCACGTCGGGCCGGCGGCGAACGTCGGAGCCCGGCGGGCCGATCGTCGTGATGCATTCGGCACGGAGCACGCCGCGCAGCAGCTGGGCGACGACCGATTTGCCGACCGCCGAGGCGCCCATGATCTCGACCCTGACCTGCGGCTGCGCCGTGCCGGGCATCACGCGGCCTCCGGCTCGATCTGGATTGCCGTAGGGCGGATAAACCCACGGACTTGATCCGTGGGGCCATCCGCCGCCGCCGCCGCCGCCTCACCGAGATGCCGCGCCCGCGACAGCACCAGCGCGGTTTCCGGCTTACCCGGGAACCGGGCACCGGTGCGCGGGCAGAACCGGCCGATCGCCACCCGGCGCTCGACCAGCCAGCCGGCGGCTTCCAGCACCGCGCGCTCGGCCGCCGGCCGGGTGATCCAGTCGCGGCCCGCCATCACGCCACCTCCCGGGAGGAGGGCCGGACCTCGCGGCGCGCCTCCGCCAGGGCCTCGATCCGACCCAGGCCGTGTGCCCTCAACTTGTTGTAGATACGGCGCTGATCCGGCGTAAGACCGGCAAGCGGGTTTTTCTCGGGGTCGGCGAACGCGGCCTGGATCGCCGCCGACATCTTCGCCCGCATCTCGGGGTCGGCCCACGCGGCCTTCCTCGCCGCCGACATCTTCGCCCGCACCTCGGGGTCGGCCCACTGGGCCTTCGTCGCGGCCGACATCTTCGCCCGCACCTCGGGGTCGGCCAACGCGGCCTTGCTCGCGGCCGACATCTTCGCCCGCACCTCGGGGTCGGCGAACGCGGCCTGGATCGCCGCCGACATCTTCGCCCGCACCTCGGGGTCGGCCCACGCGGCCTTCCTCGCCGCCGACATCTTCGCCCGCACCTCGGGGTCGGCCCGGCGGGCGCGGACTTCTGGCGACAGGCGATAGGGGCGGGGCATCTCAGGCGGCCTCGCCGAGCCGTTTAATCAGTTCGCGCTCGGCCGCGCATTCGCACCGCATCGCGAGGCCGGCAACCACGGGTAAACCGCACCTCAAGCAACAGGGTGTTGCGATCGGAATTTCGCGACCTCGCAGGACGAATGTCTTCGGTTCCGACCGCGGGGGGAATTGGTGTTTCATGCCGCTATCGCCCCTCGCCCAGAGGGCGGATAAGCGACACGCCATCCGCCGCCGCCGCCGCCGCCTCGCCGAGATGCCGCGCCCGCGACAGCACCAGCGCGGTTTCCGGCTTACCCGGGAACCGGGCACCGGTGCGCGGGCAGAACCGCCGGGTCTCGACCTCGCGCGCGACCCGCCAGCCGGCGGCTTCCAGCGCGGTCCCTTCCGACGGTGCGCGGGTGATCCAGTCGCGCGGGGTCAAGCCGGCCATCAGGCGGCCCTCCGCGCATGGCAGACCGGCTCAAAGCCAAGGGCCAGCAGCCGGTCGCGCTCGTCGGGGCTGAGGGGCGGCGGGTCGACGGGGAGGCGTTTACGCCGGCTCTGGGCCGCGGTTGCGAGGGCGATTGCGGCGCGGGCGACGCGGTGCAGCAGCCGGTCGTATGCCCTCAAGAGGATCGAGGAAGGCCAACTCCGCCCGCAACGCGTCGAGCTGGCGTTCCATGCGCGCGATTTCGGATTGCCGCGCCGCGACGGCGTAGCGCCGGATGGTTTCTCCTTCGTAGTATTCGACACGCCGGACCTCCCCGTACCACCAGTCCGCAACCCGCGATCGTGGCAGTCGCAGCACCCTGGCTGCGGCCGTGATCCGGTCGCTGACCTTGAGGCCGGGGGAGCGCCTCACAGTCCCTTTGACGAGCTCGCCCAAATCGGCGAGCAGAACCACCGCGTTAGCGGCGGGCAACTTTCTTTGCTCGCGGAACGAAAATCCGGGCTCGCGGAATTCCGCGAGACCGGACGGGTTCGCCGTCAACCTTGGGGGGATTGACGACGAGGATACGAGCCATGCCGCTGACCCGGCAATCGCGGCTCGGGGGGTCACCCCGGCCGCAATGCGACGACACGCTCGATGGATGGTGGCGGCACCCGTGTATGGAGCCACGCGGTGCCGCCTCTCCCAGGGCTGCGATCAGGGTGCTAACCGGGGGAGAACTCGAGTGGCTGGCGAGAGAAAGGCTTGCGCCGCGCAGCTGGTCGAAATCTGACTGGCTGGGGCTCGACATCTATGCTGCCTTGTTGGATTCGGCGGGCGCGCAGAGCAACCGGTCATCCAGCGGTATCCCACGTTCTGCACATTCTTTCGCGAGACGATAATGCAGGCGCGCGGGAAAGCGATTGAACGATCGCCAGTTGCTGACGGCGCTGCTCCGCACCCCGAAGAGCGCCGCCACAGGACCATTGCCGCCCAACTTGTCGATGATCTCGCTCGCCGTCATGGGCTCGATATTTCACGTATCCTGAATTATGTCAAGAGCCGTGAACGTGAATTTTTTGCGGCGGGAGGCCAGGGCATTCTCGCAGGCATGGTTCGAGCGTTGCCTTCCGAGCACACCCCCCAAGCCATCGCGCGGCGCCTCATACGAACGCGCGAGGCCTTGCGCCTTACGCCGACCGAGATTTGCCGCCGCGCCGGTCTCGAAACCAACGCCTATAGCAATTGGGAGGGCGGTCTGCGGCCCGGCATCGACGGCGCGATTGCTCTTTGCCTTGCTTTCGGGCTTACCCTCGATTGGATTTATCTGGGCGACCCGTCCGGGCTACCCTACGAATTGGCGGTGAAACTGGCCAATCCCGGCGACACCCCGCCCCCTCCTCGGCGACGCGGGCGCCCAAGGGCCGCCCCGCTAAGCTGACAAATTCAATCAACGTGAAATTTCTCTTGTAAAACTTCAAAAGGCGTGAATATAATCCCCCCCACTCGCGAACAACCTCTCTCCTGGAGGTGATCATGCGGCCAGCACCCGGGAAAGCCGGGTGCACCGCTCGCGAGGGAGGGGAGGCCCGACGTGCCAGACCAGATCCCGATCCGCGGCCAGGCGGCGGTGCCGCCCGGCACTCCGCTGCAGGGCCTGCGCCAGGCCGAGGGCGACCTCGCCGTGGCGCTCGCCGAGCTGCACGGCATCGTCGCGGCGATCGACGCCGCGGCCGACAAGGTGCGCTTCGCCCGGGCCGAGCTTGAGGCGGCAGCGCTGCCGCGGGTCGCCGCGGCCGAGGCCTGGGCCGAATACTGCGCCCGGGATCCACGCCGAGCTCCTGGCGGCGCCGCGGATCGCCGCGGAGGGCCGGTGATGCCGCACCCGTCCGTTCTCCCGGTCCGGGAGCCCGCCTCGTCAGATCAGATCCGGACAGCCGGAAGCCCCGCCCCGCGCTACACCGTCCGCATGCGACCCGCGGGGCTCGTCGTCTTCCCGGCATGGGTCCACGACGCGCGGCACCCCGACGACCCGGCCGGCGCCCCCTGCTGCTGGTGTCAGGATATCCGGGACGCCGAGCGCATCGCGGCCGGGCTGAACCGCGACGAGATGTACCGCGCGACGCTGGGGTTCCTGATCGTCGACGAGGCCGCCAAACCGCTTGACGCCGAGGCGGCGGCATGAGGCTCGTACCCGCGCGCCATCCGCCGCCCGCCAACTCCGATCGCGGTCTCGACGAGTACGACGCCCCGCCCGGCGAAGAGGCCGGCAGGGAGATGATCCGGCTCGACGATCACCTGAGCCCCGACGCGGTGAAGGAGCGCCTGGCGCATCTCGACCGGATCGCGGCCGGCGGGGCGTTGCAGCCGCCGCGGCGCCGGCGCGAGCCGGCCTGGCACGGCTGGCTCGTCATGTGGGTGCTCTGGCCGATCGCCGCGCTTTGCGCGGTCGGGCTGATGGTTGGGGTGGTTGGGTGATGGAAACCCTGCCTCTCGACCACGTCGAGCAACCCAACCCGCCGCCACGTCCTACGCTGGCGGACGAGAGCGTGAGGCGTGCCGCCGCCGAGGCGCTCATGCCCGAGATCATTCGGTGGCTTGGTAAAGATTGGCAGGAAGCCGAGCGCGAGGACTACATCGAAGACTTGATGGAAGTCGCTCACGTATGGGACGGCTACCAGGCCGCGCGGCTGCTGGAAAGTCGCAGCCATTGGTCGCCCGATCAGGAGCTTGTCGAGATCCTCGGGGGCGCGGACGGACCGATGGCGGCCGATCGGGCTATCGAGGCGTGGGTCGCGGCCAACAACATCACCCCGAAACTGGCGATCGGAGACACCGTTCGAGCGCGACCCCGCGGCGGAATCGGCCCAATCGTCAACATAGACGCGGCTCATGCAACCTATACCGTGGCGACCACCGATTTTTTTCGGGAATACCCGGATCAGGCAGGCAAAGGCGGCGGTATCGTCGTTGCGTTCGAGGACTGTGCCCTAGCCGCCACATCCGAGGCGCCCAACCCCCAAGACACCGGCGCCGAACCCCGATGAACCCAAATCCCCCAACCTTACGACGCGGCCAAGGGCATCTTTACGGTGCCGTCCTGACTGGCGGAAAAGAAGCTGCTGGATTGAGTGCCGGACAAGACGGTGAGTGTCCGAGGACAGCCACGGGTCAACTGAGCCCGTCAAGATGTCAAACAACCCCGTCCGCCGGTGGAGGGCCTTTGTGTGGCGTCTTCCCTTCTACCCTCGCGACCGGCACCCTTTTTCCCCCACAAGGACATTCCCCCATGCCCTTCCCCCAGACCGGGCATGCGGCTGTCGCTGGAGGAGGTGGCTTGATGCGCACCAAACGGCTGTCGAAAGAGCAGAAGTTACAGCTCCCCGCAGTGCTGGCCGCAATCGGCGGCGCCGCGACTATCGACGAGCTGGAAGAGGCATTTCAGGCCGGGCATCGCGCGCTCGACGATCACCCGTTCTCGACGGCTTGGAATGAACGCGGCAACGCGATGCGCGCCCGCGGTTGGGATTTGATTGAAGCTGATCCTCAAGGCCACCTGATCCCGCGCCTCGGCGAGCGCCATAAGTTGTCAGTCGCTGGCGAGACGACGCGCGTCGGGTACGGACATAACGCCGCCGGCGTGCGGTGGGTTTGGGCTGAAGCCGAAGCGTGGGCTATCGGGCACCTGAAATCGCATGGCGTCGCCGAAGAAACGGCCAAGACCGTCTGGGGATGGTGCTTTGAATATCCCCATCGCGCTCTAAAGGTTCTTCGCAGGCGAGTGAAAGAACCATGCTTATCCGGTTGACACCCACACTACCTCTAGGAGTTAGGAAATGTCCGAAACCCGCGAATTTCCGACAGCCGCCATCGCCTCGCTTTCGACAGGCACCTTGCTGTGCAAGTTCAGCGACATACACGAGGCCGCTGAGTATTTGATGGGCCACCCAATCTGGACGCATCAATTCGCCGATAAGCAGCTTTTCGCTGATATGCGAGCGATGATCATCGAACAGTGCCCTGGAATGCCCGCGAGAGACGGCCAAATCACGCCTGAGAACTGGCGCGAGAAGCTCGCCGAGTTGGTCGCGGAATTAGGCCCCACACAGACAATCCGCAAAGGGGCCGGGTTGACCGCGATGCTGCCGACTGACGGCATCCCAGAGCACGTCGAATTGCTCGTGGTCAATGTTCCTTAAGGGTGGGTAACAACCGGATGAAGCATGGAAAGAACCATGCTTATCCGGTTGACACCCAAGAAACCTTATACCCACTACATCTAGGAGCGGCAAATGAACGTCAAAAAGCTCTACGAAATCCTTCGCGAGACAACTGTCCAACTGCGCAAGGGTGAAGTTTACGAAGGGACGCCAGAGCTTGTGGAACAAGCCAAGCGTGGCGACGAATTGAAGGGCGGCGGCGTTCTTGAAGTCTACGCCATGCCTCATGTCGCCGATGCCAATCCCGACATCGAAAAGGTCGATCTCGAATTTCTCGTAATCGGCGTCAATAAGGCCATCGCTGAAACGCGTAAGGCCGAATTGATCGAAATTCTTAAGGATTATCCTCAACCGGAGCGCCTTGCGGGCGGCCCGTCCTACATCGAAGTCGGTGCAGAGATCGGCGATCAAGGCGCGGCCTTCCAACTTTTTGCGCTCGGGAAAGTGCTCGGGCTTTGGGACGTAATCACGCCCGCGACGATGGGATTCGCGGGCGCGGAAGCGCGCCAGATGGCAGGCAGCGGTTTTGTCATGATGACGGGCTTCAAAGTGGCGGCCTAGGGGTAGTGGGTATGGGAGCGGTTGGGTGTCAACCGGATAAGCATGGAAAGAACCGATGATGCTGAGCACGCTGGCGCCCCCGTTTCTCGCCGCCGCCTTCGTGCTCGCGGGGTCGCTCGACTACGACCCGCGGATCCTGACGCTTCGCTGGCCCGACGGCCACGAGGAGCGGATCGCCGCGACCTCGCCCGATACCTGTGCGACGGCGGTCCGGGCGGTCGGGCTCGCCATCTGGCCGGCCGGCCAGCCGCCGCCGGTCAGCGCGTCGTGCCGGCCCGGGAACGGGTTTGCCGCCGTGGACCGTCAGCCCACGGACTTGATCCGTGGGGCCCATTGCATCCGCGGCTTCAACTGCGAGCACCCCCGCTGACATCCACGACCTGTCGCCAGGAAAGGAAGGGGAATTATATAGATGACTTCCTCTGCCGAAATTTACGCCATTTCGCTCTGGCAGCCGTGGGCATCCCTGATCGCGATCGGGGCCAAGCCATTCGAGACGCGCGACTGGTTCCCGCCGAAGTGGCTTATCGGGAAGCGAATAGCGATCCATGCCGCAATCAAGGCGATGCCGCGAGACGCGGAGGATCAACACGATTTCACCGAGGCGTTCGGCGGCCGAGGGTGGCGGGCCGTCGTGCCGAAGGGCGCGATCGTATGCACGGCGATCCTCGCTGGCGCTTACCAATGCGGCCATTCTGACCGCGAGAGCGTGAACGTGGTCCGGGCGATAACAGGATCGCGGGCACTTAACCGCATCGCGCTCGATACGTTCGGGGACTATGCGCCCGATCGTGTCGCGTGGTGGCTGACGGACATCGAGCCGCTTGATCCGCCCATCCCAGAAAAGGGGCATCAAGGTTTTTGGAAGTTGAACGGACTCCTGGCATGACGCAGGTAGTCAAGTATGTAATTCCCAAAGGAAGCACCCATGACCAAAGCCGACATGATCACATTGATCGCCGCCTACTGCGGCATTTCCTCCCGAGCGCGCGCCGGCGAGGCGCTCGATGCCATCCTCCACGAGATCGCCGGTGAATTGGTCCTTGGCAGGCGGGTGATCCTGCCGCATGTCGGCATTCTGGTCGCCACCGGGCCGATCGGCGCCCGCAAGGGGCGCAATCCGCGCACCGGCGCGGCGATCGAGATAAAGGCCTGCCGGCGCATCCGGTTTCGCCCGACCAAGTTGCTGAAGGCGAGGCTCGGCGCAACCATCCCGACGGCGGCGGAATAGAGGCCCGGCCGATGCTGTCGCGGAGTCATAAACTGTTCCACGCGATCGAGGCGGTGCTCGACATCGCCTGCCACCACCCCGCCGCCGTGCGCTCGGCCGACATCGCAAAGCGCGCCGGGGTCGACGGCCGCTATCTCGAGCCGGCGCTGCAGGCGCTGGCGGCCCACAATATCCTCGCGAGCAAGCGGGGGCGCGCCGTCGGCGGCTACCGGCTGACCCGGCCGCCGGCCAAGGTGACGCTCGGCGAGGTGGTGCGCGCGATCCGCAGCCTCGATGCGCCGGTCGCCGATCCGGCAAAGAGCCCGCTCGCCCTCCTGGTGGTCGGCCCGGTGCTGCGCGAGATCGAGGACACCGAAAACCTCGCGCTCGACAGGATATCGTTCGAGATGCTGTGCCGGATCGCGCGAACAGCCGCGGCGCCGGCCGGCGATGCGGAGGAGGCGGCATGACCCGAGATCAAAAAGCCCTCAAGCTGCGCCACGTGACCGGCGTATCCGCAAAGGAAGCATTTCGTTTTCTGCTGTTGTACGAGGCCGTCAAAGACATTGAGGCCGAGGCTGCTGCTGCCGAACGGATCGCGCGAACAGCCGCGGCGCCGGCCGACGATGCGGAGGAGGCGGCATAAAAATGGCGGAGCATCTGATCGACGGTGAGTTTCAGAGCGATAAATATCCGACGACGCCGCGCGGCAAGGTTCCGCTGTCGTGCAAAGACATGATGGCGCAAGACCTGCTTTGGGAATATGCGCAGCGTCGCCGAAAGATTGACGCCGACTTTTCGGCTGATCTTGAAGCCGCCCTTCGCGCCCAAGGCTATGTACCGCTCGATGAGCCGGTGCCGGCCCTCGATGCGAAGCATCAGCAGGTGTCCGACCAGTGCCGCGCGGTCGCGCACATCGCCAAAACCATCAGCGAGGTGCATGGCGATCTCGCCAAGACTTATGCGCACCACGGCCCCGAAGCACATATGGACTTTGTTGGTCGTTTAACCGCCGAGCGCATGGAGGTGCTCGGTGATATGGCGAACGGTATGGACATCGTTCAGCCCGAAGATGAATGGCTGAACCCGATCTTTGAAGGCGTGCCCGCGCTACCAATGGACCCCGCCATGACCGGCCGCTTCGACGCCAAAACCGCCTTCGCCGCATTGTCGCCCGACGAGCAGCGCAGCATCGGCGAGGCCGGTCTCCTCCTCGCCTATTGCATCGACCGCAAGGAATTTCTGGACCCGCCCGGCCGCGCCAAGCCGGTACCCCGGACCGATCTCTACCGTGCCTTCGAGACCGCCGAGAGCGAGGCCTACGAGTTGCTGCTCGACGCGGCGCGCGCCTGCGAGCTGCCGGAATTCGACGCATCGCCGCCGGCGCCGCCCGGCCTCGCAATCTTCGGCATCGCGCAATGCGCGGTCTGCGGCTGCACCGAGGCGCACGCCTGCCCGGAAGGCTGCGGCTGGGCAACCGAGGCGCGGGATCTGTGCACGCGCTGCGCCGCAGCGGCGCATTGACACTGAAGCATGCTTATCCGGTTGTCGCTCAACGAGGCTAGATGTTGATGACCAAAAAAGCACGACAATCTCTCATTGATTTCCTGCTGGCGTGTGCCCATCGGCGGGTTGATGCGCGGGCGGCGGTTACTCCGTGCTTCTATTACGAGTGTCGCGAGTGCGGCGGCTCTGATCTAAACCGAGAAGATTTGCACGTCCGACCGACGCTCGCTGGGGTGACGCACAGGCCCAACTGTCTTGTCGGGCAGTACCGCGCTATCGCAGAGAATGACATGCTCACCACGGAAGCAAACACACAACTGATCGCGGAACGCGATGCGATGAAGGGGCTGATGAAGAGACGAGCAGTTTTCATTCTTGGACTGTTGTGGAATGCGGCCAAGAAGCAGGAAGCGATTGAGAGAGAAGTCGCCGGGGAGCGGGAGGCGCGGCACAAACTAGAAGCCGCACTCACCGGGAAAGACAAAGCGATGGGCGTGCTGTTCGAGCGGCTGACAGCTGCGGGCGTCGATTGCTCCGACCTGATCCCATAGACCTGCGCCCTGCGCCGTATCCGAGGGGATGCCTGACATGGCCGACAACACGCACATCGGATGGACCGACGCCACCTGGAACCCGGTGCGCGGCTGCTCGCGCGTGTCGCCGGGCTGCGGCGGCGCCAACCACGAGGGCGGCTGCTATGCCGAGAAGATCGCGGCGCGGTTCTCCGGCCCGGGCCAGCCCTACGAGGGCTTTGCCCGGCGCACCCCGAACGGCGGCCAGTGGACCGGCAAGCTGGCGCTGGTCGAAGAGTCGCTTGACCTGCCGCTGCGCTGGAAACGCCCACGCCGCATCTTCGTCAACTCGATGTCCGACCTGTTCCACGAGGCGCTGCCCGACGCGGCGATCGACCAGGTGCTTGAGGTCATCGGAGCCTGCGACGATCAGGACCGAGGGCATATATTCCAGATCCTCACGAAGCGCGGCGTGCGCCAGCGCGACTACATGCGCAGCGCACGCGCCTATGACGCCTGGAACCGCCGCTGCATGGCACAGGAGGCATGGCCGCCGCGGAATATCTGGCTCGGGGTCTCGGTCGAGGACCAGGAGCGCAAGCATCGCATCGACGAGTTGCGCGCGACCCCGGCCGCCATCCGCTTTCTGAGCCTTGAGCCTTTGCTTGAAGACCTCGGGGCCATTGACCTGACCGGCATCCATTGGGTCATCGTCGGAGGCGAGTCCGGCCCCCGCGCGCGGCCGATGCATCCTGACTGGGCGCGCTCGCTCAGGGATCAGTGCCAGGCTGCCGGGGTGGCGTTCTTCTTCAAGCAATGGGGTGAGTGGATCGCCGGCGACGATCTGCCCAGCGAACATCAGGAGGCCGTCGAGCTCGGCGAGCGCCGGCTGCTGACCTATGACCAGGGGCAAAAACTGGCGGGCCGGCGAGAATATGAATTCCACAGCGACGGCTCGACGCTGATCCGCGTCGGCAAGCACGCCGCTGGCCGGCTGCTCGACGGCCGCGAGCACAACGAGTTTCCGGTATGAGCAATCACAGCAGCGGGATTCCGGCATGAGCGTGGCGCGCTGTTTCGATTGCGGCCCTGGTCGCGATCCGGGCGCTGCTCGGCTGGTGGGGCGAGCGGACCTGCGATTACGTGAGGCCCGAGACGTGCCGGGCTTATGTGAAGTGGCGGTCAATTGGCGGTCAATTGGCGGTCAATTGGCGGTCAAGGGACTAAATTTAGCCGATAGGCTAAACGATACTAAATATCGGCACGGCGCCGCTTCCACCGCCGGCAGAGAACTCACCGTCCTCCGTACCGCCCTCGGCTACGCGCACAGGAACGGCAAGCTGATCGACCGCCCGTTCGTCGAGCTGCCGCCGCGCCCGCCCGGTCGCGACCGCTGGCTGACCCGCTCCGAGGCCGCCGCGCTCTTGTGGGAGAGCCGTCGCGATCCCCATTGCCACGTCGACGTGATCATCGAAGCGATCGACGCGCTGATCGAGATCGCCAATGGCTGAAGCTCTTCCCGGTTGGCTTGAAGGGCTGAGCCACAAGGACTTCCTCTTCAACGGGTCGACGTGCACCGAGGATGCCTGGGCCAGGCTCGATTGGCATCGCGCCTATGTCGACATGGGGCCATCGCCGGCGGGAAACGCCGGGCCCTATTGGCACGTCCCGCGACCCTGCGACGAGACGATACAACGGCTCTACCCGAAGGTGCTGCGCTCAAAATGGCTGCTGCTGATCAGGCGCGCCGTCGAAGAGGCGATCGAGCGGGACCGGCGGCCGGCGGCGGCGCCGAGGACCCCAGCGCCCCGTAATAACCTTTCGGCGGCTATCCTGCAGGTATTCGCGAACAACCGCGGCCTGCGCCTCAACAGCGCCACGGTAATAGCGCAACTTCGGCGGTCCCATCGAGGGGTGTCGGTCAGACAGATTAACAACGCGCTCGATTACCTGAAACGAACGGGCCGCCTGATTCGCGTCGAACGAGGCCGATACGAGGCCGCCAATGGCTGAACGCCGCACCCCACCCTCGTTCTGCTTTCTGCCGACCCAGATGCCGGGCGAGAAGGCGGAAGCCTATCAGGCGATCCACGAGCATCATTGCGCCGACAAGCGGCCGGGCCATCTCTGCGCCGGCAAGGTGACCCTCGATCGCCTCGGGATCACCCTGTCGTGCCCCCGGTGCGGCGATCACCGCTCGCTGTTCCCGAAGGCCGCCGGATGAAGGCGATCAGACATGGCTGAGGCGCCCGCTGCCGGCTGGTATGTGATCCGCCGCGCCGGCGACGGCGCGGTCTCTTGCCTCTACACCGCCGGAGACGGCTGGTGGGCGATGTGCGGCCGGAATTGCCTGGGATTGCCCCCCGGCTGGTCCCTCGGCCCGTCGCTCGACGAGCTGCTCGACATCTACGAAGCGCGGCTCAGTCGCGCCCGCCGCCCCCGCCAGCACAACGCCGACCCGCGCGAGATCGACGGAGCAGCCGATGGCCGATCGGCCCGATTATAGAGCCGACGGCGAGATCGTCGAAATTTCCGGACTCAGCGGGGAGTGGAAGCGGATGCCCGACGACATTCGCTACGTCTACGCCGCCGGCTCAATGACCTGCTGTCCGATCTGCCAAGAAGCCGCCGCGGGAGTGCCGTGGGGCGGTTGCTTCATTTGCGACAAGCGAGGCTGTTGCGTCGCACTCGTCGATACCGGCGAGGTCTTCGTGCCTCTACCCGATCGTTCGCCCGCGTCGAGAAGCCGCCCCAGCGCCCGATCCGTTGAATAGACGAGCACCGGCATTCTAAATTTGGGAATTATATACATGACTTCCTCGAACTCAGGAGAAAAGCAGATGCTTGACAAGCTCGGTAACGTCATGCGCGGCGCGGAAATTGACCGCGAGGTTATAGACAGCGGTCTCGCGGTCCTCACGCGACAGGTGCGCGAAACATGGCTTGCGACCGACTATCCAAAGGCTATGCGCAGTGATGGCGCTCAATTTAGGCACGCTTGCCTTCACGCGACCAAGGCGATCGGCAAAATCACCGCGTTGATCGATCATGCCGATCACGAACGCCTTGACGACCCAAGAAGCCCTGGCCGCGAGCCTAGGGCCATTAGGCGAGGAAGTCATGTATATAATTCCCCTAAATTTAGTCCCTTGACCGCCAATTGACCGCCAATTGACCGCCACTTCACATAAGCCCGGCACGTCTCGGGCCTCACGTAATCGCAGGTCCGCTCGCCCCACCAGCCGAGCAGCGCCCGGATCGCGTAGCCGGCATGGCTGACAGAGCCCTCGGCAAATGGCCCAGCGACGGGCTTGCCGAATGGCAAGAGGGCGATACCGCCTTCCTGTCGCTCGCCTTCACCTGGCGTCTCGACGACGCCTACATGCGCGCGATGTGGTGGCGCGCTCGCGGGTTTCGGGTGCGCGCCGGCGGCCCCGGCATCTTCACGCGGAAGCACTACCTCGCCGAGGTCGCGGAGATCGGCGGCGATTATCCCGACGCGATCGCGCGGCACAGCCCAAACGCGACGATTGCCAGCCGCGGGTGCCCGGTCGGATGCTGGTTCTGTATCGTGCCGAAGATGGAGGGCCGCAACTTCACGCTGCTACCGGAGTTCCCGGTGCGGCCGGTGCTGTGCGACAACAACCTGTCGGCGCTCCCGCCCGCCTATCAAGATCACATCATCGCGCGCTACCAGGGCGCCGGCGTGCCTTTGCTCGACGCGAATAGCGGTTTCGAGCCGCGCACCTTCGACGAGGATGTGTTCGCGCGCTGGCGGGTGATCAACAAAGGCCCCTGGCGCTTCGCCTATGACGATCAGGCCGAGCGGGCTTATGTCGAGCGCGTCATGCGGATGCTGCGCGCCGTGCCGCGGCGGCGGAAGCAGATCTACACGCTGATCGGCAACGAGCCTTTCGCGGCGTGCAAAGAGCGGATCGACGAGGTTGTCGGCTGGGGCGGGGAGCCCTACGCCCAGCCCTATATGAAGCTCAACGCCCTGGAAAAGCGGCCGCACGTCCGGTTCGACTGGACGGAAGGGCTGCTGCTGCGGTTGCAACGCTGGTGCAACTATTCCCGCCGCTCGGGAGTGACCTGGGAGGAATACCGCGCCTCGGCCAAGACCAGCCGTCGCGACGACGGCCCGATGCTGGATTTCGCCGATGGCTGAGCGCTTCTACACGCTGGCGGAGGCCGCGGCCGAGCTCGGCATCCACAAGCGCACGCTGCAGCGCCGCATCGCCGAATCGGGGCTTGCCTTTGCCCGGCCGGGGCGCGCTCCCTTATTGACCGAAACGGACATGAAGCTGCTGCTGGAGACCACGCGATGCCGCTCAAGCTCATCCCGCCCGGACAGCGCCGCGGCAACCCGTTCTTCCTCCTCCGAGGGTCGGTCGGCGGCCGAGAGCTTGAGGTCTCTACAAAGACGGCGGACCGGAAGGCTGCTCGGCGATTTAAGGCGGAGTTCGAGCGGGCCCTCGCGCAGGATCGTCTCCCTGGACCTGGAGAGACGCTGAGCTTTGCCCGGGCGGCCGAGCTCTACATCGACTGGCGCGACCCCAGCCGCGCCGATCGGCGGCGCCTGGCGCGGCTCGGGGCCGTCATCGGGCGCCGGATGGTCGCCGATATCCGCCAGGTCGACCTGGTCGAGGCGGCCAACCTGCTCGCCCCCGACAGATCGGCGGCGACCAGGAACCGCGAGGTCATGCGGCCGGCCGCCACGGTGCTGCACTACGCCGCGACGAACGGGTTTTGCCAATGGCTCCGGGTCGCGCTGTTCCGCGAGCCCCGGCCAAAGACGCGGGCGGTCTCGCTCGACACGGCGGCGACGCTGGTCCAGGCCGCGCCGGACGGGCCGCGCCGGCTCTTCCTCCTATGGAGCTTTCGCCAGGGGACCCGCATCTCGGACACGCTGCGCGTCGAATGGGCGCAACTCGACCTGCCGCGGCAGACCGTGCGCATGAAGATCGGCAAGACCGACCGCTGGGCCAAATACCCGCTGCACCCGGAAGTGTTCGAGATCCTGGCCGCGATCCCCGCCGAGGCGCAGCGCGGCCGGCTCTTCCCGTGGCGCCAGAAAACCGGTGTCTACGCCTGGCTGCGGCCGATGACCCGCCGGCTCGGCATCCAGTTCACCCCGCACATGGCGCGCCACTCGCTCGGCACCTGGCTCAACGGATCGGGCGCGGGCCTCCGAACGATCATGGCCGCGCTCGGCCACGCCGACGCCAAATCCTCGATCCGCTACCAGGACGCCGATGTCGAGATCGTGCGTGCCGCCAGCCAAAAACTCGGGCAATTATCGGGCGGACCCTTACGCAAGGCGCAGGGAGGCTAGAGAGTGCACCAGCTTGGTAAGGGAGAGGTCGAAAGTTCAATCCTTTCTGGCAGCACCACCTAACGCGTTGAGATTGTTGCGACCAGGAAACCCGGCCCGACGCTGCGACGAGGCACCAAGATGACACAAAACGACAGAACGTGACGGAAACTGTCGGGGAATCGCCGGGTAAAATGTTCGCGATTCGCCCTCACGACGCAAGCCGCAGGCTTGTTGGTTAGCGCAAGCTGGGGTTGATCTTTGGGTGATTGCGGGTTGGCTCGGACATTCTCACGCTCGTACTTCTGAGTTATATTTGCATCATCATCCATCGTTCCCTACAATCCGCCAGGAAGGTCATGGACTGATGGACCCCGTATCAAGCCATCGAATACGCGGTTGAATTGCTAGTAAAAACGGGGTTCGTCTTCAAATACCAGTCGATGAAGACTGAAGCGAGATATTATCGGTGGTCCGACAACGAGCATAACGTGATCCGAGTCCGCCGCTCACAAACACGATCGTGGGATGCCTGGAATGGGGCGAATAGTGGCGAGAGTTACTTTCTCACCTAAAGCGACACCCGCGCATGGATTCTCTCACGAGCATGTCGAGAACGTAGTAGCCAGCGCTATCGGCCTGTACCACCTTCGGGTGACAGGGGCGATCGTCTACAAGGGGAAGCAGCCGCGACGGACATCTACCACCAGAACTACCGTGCCGGAGCCTCCGCTGGTCGCGGTGTCCGGATAACGGTTTACCACAGCCCCGATCATCTCGGGCAAGCACGGAAGGTAATCCCTAGCATGGCACTCTACCAACTTCCCATATCGGGAGACTTCATCGACCCCGAGACTGTGCGAGAGATCACGGTCTTGCCGAAGTCGCGGCATTTCAGCGTCGCGCATCCGGCGGCAACCTACCCGCCCCGCGTTGTTTTGGTCACCGCCGGCGGCGGGTCCCGAGTCCTGGTTTGCGACGGTGATGCCCACGCAATCGAGATCAGGGACGAGATCGCGCAAGGCTGTGGTGCGGCACCTCGCGAACGAGGCTTTGGAGCACGGAAAGGTGATGGAGGAACCGGACCGTGATTGACACCTTCAAGCTCGTCGGCAAGCGGGTCGAGCCAAATCCCGACCCAATCTATAGCCCGATATTCCACCAGATGGTCGGCCCGCTTCTGGTTTCGACGGTCTTTCTCGGCAGCGCCCCGCGGCGCGGCGACGGGCCGCCGTTGCCGTTCGAGACGATGATCCTTGACGACGGCGAGTCTCTGCACGAAGCGCGGACCGCGACTTGGGAACAGGCCGAGCGGGCGCATGCCGAAGCTGTCGCCATAGCGACGGCCCGGGTCAATGGCGCGGACCGGGGATATCCGGACTCCCCGCCCATCTCGTGCAAGCACGGAAGGTCATAGATTTGATGGACAACATGGTTGAACGAGCAGCGCGGGCCGCCTACGGCAAATGGCGGGAAGCACTAGGGACCGGCGCGTTCCCGTCATGGGAGGTTATCCCGCCGACAACCCGCGAAATGTATGTCTCGACACAACGCGCCGCGATCGAGGCGATGCGCGATGTCGATAGCGGATCACCTGAGATATTGGCTGCTGGCAAGCAATCCCTCTACTCATGCTCAGAAGACCCCGAGCTTGAAGACGCTCGCGGCTGCTGGCACAAGATGATCGACGCCATGCTCGCCGAGTTCTCCGGACTGTCCGGAAAACCCCCGTCGATGACCGGAAAATAATGGCAACATCCGTCAAACTGTGGCACCTAAAGGCTTGATACGTCGTGTGGCCGCTGCCTTCACACGGCAGGGGTCACTGGTTCAATCCCAGTCGCGCCCACCATTGTTTCAATGCGTTATGATATACGAGAAAATGGTGGCCATTATAATATGACCGGATTGCACCGCAGCATCGCAGGCGCACATGACCGACTATGATCCCTATCTCCATCGCCTTGAGGCCGACAGCGCAGCCAAGTCCGAGGCCGTGCGCCAGATGATCATAGAGGCCGGCCGACCTGACGTGCTGGCCCAATATGACGAGGCGATGCGGCTCAACCGGCTCGGCATCACCGGCGCGCGAGCGACCTGGCATAGCATCTCACCGGCACAGCGTGCCGCTCTCTTCGGCGCGGCGCATTGGGGCGGGAGGGTAGCGAAGCGCAAGGATTCTCCACGCTGCTATGGTTTCGCCGTCAACGGCGGGGTGACTGGGACGCTCTATCCGATCCGCATTTCGACAATTCGCAACCTTTGCGAGCGAGAGTTGATGGCGTGGGACGGCGGCGCGTTTGATCCAGAAGCCGAAGCGGTTGTCACCGAGCGCGGGTGCTTCGTGCTGGCCCACGGGCCGATGCCGAACGGCGAGAGATTCACCGGCTGAAACGACGAAGGCCGGCGCGGGAATCGCTCCCGGCCGGCCTGTCTTTTTGCGGCGGATTTATTCCGAACCTATTCCTGGAGCATCACTCCCGCCCCGCTGCCTTGGCGTCCTACCGGACGGCGCCGGCGACCTTGGCGGCCTCGGCGATCAGCTGCCGCGCGATGCCGGCGATCCAGGCGGCGCGCTCCTCGGGCGAGGTGCTGTCGCCCTCTGGCGGCCCCAAGGCGCAGAACCGCTCGCCAAAGCCCCTGATCGCCGCGACCGCGAGCCCGGCCGCCCCGCCGGTCGCGGCGTTGCCGGCCATCGTGCCGGCGGCAAGGGCGAGCTGCACCAGCGGGTTGGCCTCGGCCTTGTGGAACTCGGCGCAGCCCCGCGCGATCGCCGGGCCGGCGCGCTCCTCGAACCGGGCGATTGCGGCGGTGATGCCGGCGCAGCCGGCGAGCAGGGCAACAGCGATCACGCCGGCCAGCGCCGGCTTCCTGAGACACATCGGAGTTTTCCTTTTCGGCGGGGGAGAGGGAGGGGGCCGCGATCCACGCGCGGCGCGGGTTCAGCCCGCGGCCGAGGCGGTGTTGAGCTGCCCGGTGGTCATCGAGCCGGCCGGGAACACCGGCGGCGACACCGGCGGCGTCACCGGCGAGGCGGCGACCGGCATCATCGCGGTCGGGAAGAGGCGGTTGAGTTCGGCCCGAAGATACGTATCGGTTGCGGCCGGATTGTCGGGGTCCAGGCCGATCGAGCGCAATGCCGGCGCGAACTTGGCGACCGCATAGGGCAGCGCGAACGCCAGGATCGCATTCTTCGTTTCGATGTGATCGTAGCCCTTGGCGGCAATCGTATCCCGCATGGCGCCGGCGCCGGCCTGGATCGCCTTGCCGAGCGCATCGTCGAAGGCCTGGATCGCCTCGCTGTTCGCCTCGATGCCCAGCTTCCGGGCAAAGCGGCTCAGTGCCCATGTGCCGAACGTCGTGAGCGCAATCGCGCACAGCGATATGACCGCGCCGAAGATCGGCGAGAGATCGACTTCCATTGCCGCTTCCTTTTGGTTCCGAGGATCGTCAGCGCCGAGCGCCTTGTGTGGGGAACGGATGCGTCGGCTAGGGCAGGATGGGGCTGGCGCTCGCGTGCGCCGGCGGGCTTCTACCCTTCCAGAGATGCGAGTAGATTCGCGCCGCCCCATCGAGCGAATGCCAGGCGAATTCCACGTCGCAAAACGAGTCCCAACTCGGTTTACCCGCGAGCTTGTCCCACGCGAGGAAACGGCCGGTTTCCGGCAATCGGGATCTGAAGTGGTCGGCCCCCCACAACAATACGTTGCCGAATCGGAAGAGCGGGGTCGGATCAAAGAGACCAGCGTCGCCCGCAATACCAATGCCGGCGTGTCGATCGGAACCTGCCCAATTTTTTGGCGCGCCATTCGGCATGCTGCCTTTGCTGCCGCACGACCCTCGCGAAAAAGCGATGCCATAGGGCGGATCACTGATCACTGCATCGGCCGTCAGCCCTCGCGCAATCTCCCGGCAGTCGCCGAGATACAGCGTCGCATCGCCGATGCGCTCGATCCGGGGCATCGGGCGCGGCTCAGACCCCGTGCCGGGCGCGATAGGCGCGCATCGCCCGGCGGGTCAGCGGGCCCGGGTCGCCGTCGATCGCGCCGCGGTAGTCGCCGGCCGCGGCAAGCGCGCGCTGCGCCGCCTTCTGCAGCTCCACCGGATCGGCGGGCGATTGATGAAGCGGCGCGGGAGCGGCGTCGGGGCCGGCGAACTCGCCGCTCGCCAGGTATTGCTCGAACAGCCGGTTCTTTTCCGCGTCGACAGTGCCAAAGCTGTTGCCGACAGCTTTCTTGATCTTATCCCAGCCGCCGCCGCGGTAGCGCCAGCGCATGTAGGCGACCGTGATCACGGCCGAATTTTCCGGGACGTTCACGAGGTCGGGGTTCACCACCAGGTCGAGACCGGACAGCTCGGCGAGCTTTGCGTAATTGGCGCGCCCGGTGAGCTGCACCCCGCCGCGGCCGCGGAACTTGTAGCCGTCGCCGGGCTCGGTGTTGCCGAGCTGCCGGCCCGTGCCGTGCGACCCGTACACGTAGTTGAAGAACCACTCCGGGTAGGGCTTCAGGTCATCGATAAAGGCGTCGCCTTTTCCCCCCAGAGCGGTCTTGAAGATCGAGCGGATCCTGTCGTTGGCGGTGCGGGTATAGGCCATTTCGGTTTGCGGTATCCAGCCGCTCTCGCCGCCGACGATCGCCGCGATCCCCGCGCGCAGCTCGTTGTCCGCGATCCCCTGCGCATCCATCGCCGCGCGCAGCAGATCGGCGTTCAGTGCCTGGTCGCTCATCGGCGCAATACCTTGATCGCGTGCGGCCCGAGGCTCAGCGTCACCGGCTCCCCGCTGCGGTCCTTGTAGACCACGGTGCCGGTGTCCTCGTCGGCGCTGACCAGTTCGCCCTTGTTGGCGTTCGCCAGGCTGTCGAGCCGCACCGCGTTGAAGGCCTTGGCGCCGTCGCCGTCGATCGTCATGGTTTCCGCTCCTCCGTTTCCGTCTCAGCGAGCCGGAACTGCGTCATCCGGTCGGCGATGATCGCCTCCAGCTCCGCGATCCGCATTTCGGTCCGCTCGATCTCCGACTGTTCGGCCGGCGTGATCTCGCGCCCGGCCGCCTCGGTCAGCGCCACGACCCGGCGCAGCATGATCAGCGCCAGCCTGGCCTGGTCCAGCTCGCCCTGCCGCGCCGCGGTCATGTCGCTGTTGACCAGCGTGTGGATCTGCCGCAGCTGGGCGTGCGTCTCCGCGACATCGGTCCGGGTCGCCGCCGCGACCGATCGCGCCACGGTCGCCGCCACCTCGGCCACCTCGTCGGTCTTCGCGAGAGTGCGGCGCGCGGTCTCGTCGGCCTTCACCGCCACCTGGTCCTGCCGGGCGATGTCCTCCGCCCTCTCGCGGCGCCGGGAGCGCTCGTTGAAGAGGTTGATGGCGATCGGCGTCCCGAGGGACAGCACCCACACGACGGCAATCGCACCCCAGACGCCCATCTACCGGTACTCCAGCCGGCTCTTCATCCAATCGATCTGCCCGGGGATGTCGGGGCGGGAAGCCGCCGGCTCCCGCCTGTCGGTGTCCTCGAGGCCGGCCCGCGACGGCGCCGCCGGCAGGGGTGACCCCCGCTGAGCTTGTCCTCGCCCCCGCTTTCGCGAGGACAAGCTCAGCGGGGGCGAGGGCAGGCTTGGGGCGGGGCTGAAATAATCCGCCGGCACCGCGCACAGCGACGGCGGGCCGTCGGGGCACGCCGCGCACCCGCCCAGGAGCGCCAGCACAAGGGTCAGCGCGCGCCTCATTTCTTCGCCCCAGGTTGCAGCGACCTGATCGCGTTCGACACCGCCAGGTTCGTTTTTAGATCGCTGAGCGCGGTCCGCATCTCACTGGTGAACAGCTTCTCGTCGGTCTTTGCCTGCTCGAAGCGGGCCGCCAGGGTGTCGACCTTCGCCGCCAACAGCATCTGTTCGGTCGCCAGGCCGTTGAGAACCTGCTTGTCGTCGTACCGCATGACGGCAAGGCCGACAGCCGCCGACCCCAGGAGCGCGACAGCCGTGGCGATCGTCGGCAGGTTGAGGGTCGTGTCGACCTTGAGCATCGGCCGCAAGCTCATGCGACCGTCAGGACGCCGGCATTGCTCCACACCGTACCCGCGACCAGCCCCGCGGCGCTCGTCGGCAGGAGCGTGGTGTTGAACGTGATCGTGCCGTCGCGGTTCATCGTCAGGATGTTGCCGACGAGGCTCCCGGCGGCGTCGTGAGCCCAGAAATCGAGCCCGCCACCGGTGTTGCCGCCCCCTTCGGCTATAAGGTTCTTGCCGATCTTCCACCGCAGGATGCCGCCGGAATAGATCTTGAGCCAGGCGCCCTGGCCGGCGTCGGAATCGAGGTTGATCGCGGCCTCGGTCGCGGCGTCGGCGGTGACGCTCACCGTATTGCCGAACGATCCCTCGCCGACGAAGTTTGCCTCCCCGTCGCCGGTAAGGGTGCCATCGACGCCAAGATTCCCGGCGACGCCGCCGTTCCCGGAGATGCTGAGCGTGACGGCGGTCACTATACCGTCGAAGGTGGCCGTGCCGACGACCCCAAAGGTGCCGCCTACGCTCGCGTTAACGTCGATGACGGCGCTGCCGCCGACCGTCAGGTCCTCGGTGACGGCGAGGTCCGTGGTGATCAGCAGGTCGCCGATGATCTTGGCGCCGGTCGCGGTGCCGATGACGCCGGTGTGCAGCGTGAAGTCTGTCCCGTCGCACACCGCCGCCGTAACGCCGCCCGTGACGATCGGAACAGTATCGCCAGCGGCCAGCCCCGCGATCAGGTCAGCATTGGTCAGATTGACGATGACCGCAAGGCCCAAGAACCCCGCCGCGAAAGTGATCTTGTCCCCCGCTGTCGCGGTCCCAGTAATCACGAATGCGATGTTCTGGCTTTCCGGGCCGCTCAGCGTGACCGGGCCGGTGATCGCCTTCGGCAACAGGCCGGCCGCTTCAATCCCAAGCTGAAAATTGACAATTGACTCAATAGCGAGGACAATCGTGCCTTCCCAATCCGCGCGCCACATTGCATCGGTGATTACGTTGCCGTGGACATCGAGCGTCGATATTGTCATGCGGGATCACTCTCCGGAGAGACAAAAGATGGCGGAAGGCAAGGCGACAGATACAATCTTCGTCCCGTCCGGCGCGCTGGGCGGCTTCACCGCGACCGGGATGGTGGCGCTCGACACCACACCCCCGCGGATCACCTTTGAGCCGCTTGAGCGGTTGCGCTCCCTCGCGGAACGCGCCCAACGCGGGGCAAACGCCGGTGGTGATGCGACGCGAGCCAAAGAATTGGCCGCGATTGCCGATTGCATCGACGCGCTGTTCCAAGCGGTGCTCAGGCGATGAGCGAGGGCCTATTCAGCATGAACCGAAGGGGATTGCTTCTTGGCCTGTTGGCCGCTCCCGCGATCGTGCGGATGAGCGCGAAATGATCGTTAAATTCGCCGCCGCTGACACTTTCCCGTTCCCCATCGGATATCCGGTGCGCCCAGCCTGCGAGGATCGCGAACACGAGGTTTATTTCGATGCTCGGTTTCTGCGGGTCCCGATAAGCGAGGTGAGAGTCGGCGGCATTCCGTGGGGTCGGGTTGCCGGCAATCCCCAGGGTGGTGAATGGTCTTTACTGACCAGCGGGCGAATTAAATTCGGCGACGATACGTTCGGCGGTGAGGTCATCGTCTATCTTGAGCGGTATGCTGCGGCCTAGATCGAACTGGTCGATCTGGAACGGGCTGGGCGTAGCGGGCGAAGAACGGGTTTGCTATAGCTGGTCAATCTGCGACGAGAACGACCGCAGCGCAAAGAATGGGTTTGAGATCGGGCTGTCCCTTGAGATCGTGCCGTAAATAGCTTCTTTCTCAAGATTGTACGTGTCGTCGGGGAACATAACGACTACCAAGGGCTTTGAACGCCCCTTGATAAGTACAAGGCCGAGCACCTTGCTGCGTACCTCCGCCTCGGGCAAAACCGTGAAACCAAGATTGAGCCGGCGGCGGGTCATCCGCTCGGTGAAATAGGTCGAGCCTCCCGGAACCCGCGAGACATCGCTTTCGTCGATGGCCGTCCATTCCCAGCCGGGCGCAAGCCGGTCCTCCGCCGGTTCCCACACCTCGCAGGCGCCGAAGCAGCCGATCTGCAGCGGGGTCGAGCTGGTCGGATCAATGAATTCGACCTTGATGTACCGGCAGGAGATCGGGGCCGCCGGGACCAGGATGCGCGGATAGCCGAGCTTTTCGTACTCGTCGGGCATGTAGACGTGGGTGAGGGCGAGCTCGCCCCAGGGGTTCGCCTCGAACGGTGTGCTGCCGTCGGGCGGCCAGCAGGTCGTCCAGTCGGTATCGTAGGTGTTGGTGACGAAGGCCGGGTCGTTGCCGGCGCGCAGCCGCATGATCCCGAGCGACGTTGCCCGCAGCTGGGCGAAAAAGAACAGGCCGACGATGCGGGCGTACCCCAGGTCGACGGTGAACTGGGTCGAGCCCCAATCGAGGTTGGTCACCGCCTCGGCGACGAGCTGCGGGCGATGGTCGATGAGGTTGACCAGCGGCAGGCCGGGTTGCCAGACACCGCCCGCGAGGCTCGCCGCCGGGTCCTGCAGCCAGTCGCGGCGAGAGATCAGGATGCGGCGCGCCATCAGCACTCCTCTTTCTGAGGAGGCCAGCACCCCGTCCAGCCGCTATCGTAAACATCGCCGACGCGCGAGGCGTCGACTCCTGGCCGAACGGTGAGCATTCCGGTGATCGGCACAGCCCATGTCCCGCCGCGCAATGGCAACGATGCGTCACCTTGCCAGTCGCGGCGGCTTATGAGAATCCGGCGCGCCATCAGTACGATCCATGCTATCCGGTTAAGACCCATGAACACGACTGCTTGTGTTTTGTAGTTTTTCTTCCAGATTTTCAACGCGCCTAAGCGCATACATTGTTGGACGCGAAACTGTTTCGATAGGTCCTGACATAAAAGCCCCTTCACAGGTTATCCCTGCGTCGTGAAGACGCTTACAGATGCAAGAGGGGCAGAGTAAACCGCCCTCGTCGCCACTCGGAGAGATACCTCTCCATACCGAAAGGGGAATAATCAAGTCAGGGAAACCATGATCATTTCCATATGGGCGTTTGCAGTCGTGGCACGCGGCATTCATCGATCAACTCCTAGTGCCTGTGTGTGACAACCGGATCCTTTAATACAGGCTCGCGACCGGCCCGAGAGCGGTTGTGAAGGTGGTCGGGGCGAGGGCGGCATTGGCGACAAACCCGGTCGCATAGTCCTGCGCGGTCAGCTTCCCGGCGCCGCAATTGCCCTCCGTATGCGTCGAACCACGAACCGTCGCATTGTCGTATAAGGTCAGAACGTAATAGGTCGCCGGCCCGGCCGCGGCATAAGCGCCGCCGGTGAAGGCGATGCGCTGATAAACGCCGGCGGCGCCCGCAACGGCGGTGGAGGCCGAAGTCTTGAGGATGTTGCCTGCCACATCGCCGAGCCCGACCTTGACGTTGCCCGAGGCAACCGACCCGCCGCGGATCGCGATACCGGTCAATGTCGCGTTGGCGGGAACGAATATCTCGGCGGCATAGACTTCCGTGGCGACCGGCGTCTGGTCGGTGAAGGCCGCGGCCGCGCCATTCGATCCAACGCCGCAGGATGCCCAATTGCGCGGCGATACCGAAAATCCGCCGGCAGCCGCGACGCCGCCGGTTCCGGTAATTTTCCCCTCGACCGTCAGGTTGTTGACCCCCGGATCGGCCATCGTCGTGCCGAGGTACAACCCGCCGCTCGCGTTCAGCCGCATGCGGCCCGCGAGCGAACCGGCCGTGTTCATCGTCCAGAAGTCGAGCCGCGTCGGTACTATGTCCGCCGAAACAGTGCCAACCACCGTACCAAGTATTTGCGCTCCCACCTTGTAGATCGTTCCGTCCGAACCAGCCATCTGGATAGACATCACCTGGTCGGCGGCCGCCACCGCCGTATGGCTGCCGACCGTTGCGTTTCTTGATTTGGTGAACTGCAGGCCGGGGCCGGCCGTATTTGCCGAGTGCCTGCCGAACTGCACGCCGGGGTTTGAATAGAACTGATATTGCCTGGCAAAACCATCGGAGCCAACAAATGATGCCGTAGCCCCACCGACGAAAGTGCCGCTCTGCGTCTGCGTGCCCGAGAACACCGGGCTCGCGATCGTCGGCGCGGTGTTCATCACGAATGTCGATCCGGTCCCGGTCTGCGAGGCAATCGCCGTCGCGTTCCCGGTCGAGGTGATCGGCCCCGTCAGGTCGGCGTTGGTCGTGACGTTGCCAGCGGTCAGCCCCGAGGCCGTCCCGGTCAGGAACGTCCCGACCCCTGATGACGGCGTGCCGAGCGCACCACCCGACACGAGAACCGCGCTCGTCAGGATACCGCCGTCCTTGATGAGCTTGCCGGTCGTGCCGTCGAACGCGGCGATGCGGTCGTCTACGGCGGACGCCGGCCCGACGACATCACCAGACCCGGCCGCACACGCCCCCGCCGAGGTCGCGAGAACCCCTCCGGCAGTCAGCCCGACACAGCGATCCTGCGTGCCGCTTGCCGCTCCCGACAAGACGATCGCCGTACCGCTGAAATCCGGGTCGCCGCTGAACGTACCGGACAGCGCGTCGCCATTGTTCTTGAGAAAGGCACCCGCTGATCCAACGTTTATTCCCAATGCGGTTGCGACTCCGGTGCCAAGGCCGGAAAGCTCGGAAACTCCGAGCGTCCCGACCGTAATAGCAGCGCCCGCGCTCTCCTGCTTGAGCACCTGCCCCGCACCGCCCGTCGCGCTCAGATCGGCTTCAAGTCCACCCAAATTCAAAGCGAGCGGTGCGGGAAACGAGTTGACGACCTGCGTCTGCGACAGCCCAGGAACCGGCCAAAGCGAGGCCAGCAAGCCAAGAGCAGCGATGATCCTCGATTTCATCAAAGCACACCCCAGTTGCCGGTTGCACTCTCGACAGCCCATTGGTCGACGACAGAAGTCGGCACCAAACAAAGCGCGCAAAAGGGTTGATTATTCTGAATATACCCGGCCGCGGCGCTGTTGGTCACGTCATTCGCGATCTTCGCCGGTGACGGGGCTTTTATCCGCAGCATCTGCGCCGCCGTGACCATGAAATAAAACTTCAGATTAGGGTCCGCTACCCATGGCGGAAGCGTCAAAATCACGATGCCGCCGGCCCCGGTGTTGTCGAATACGTTGCCCGCGTCCGTGGTAAGAAGCGTGTAGTTCAGGGTCTTGGTGGTGAGACGCCTCGCGGCCTGCAATCCGCCGCCCGGTATCTTCCTGGTCGCGCCGCCGTTGATGAAGACGAAATACCCGGTGTCCGGGTAGGGCGGGCTTTGCGTCGGCCGCGTCGGGACATATGCCTTCAAGGCCGACATCAGGCGTCCTCCGTCAGCGGCGTAACAACGTCGTCCTCGAACAGGACGGCGAACCCGTCATCCTCGGTCAGGGCGCCGGGGTGCGCGATGGCATAGAGCGCCGCCGTTGGCAGCTGCTCCGACCACAGCTGCACCGCGTTGGCCCCGCCGCCCACTGAGCGCAGCACCGAATGCACCCGCGCGACGGCGTTGATCATCCGGTATTGGACCCCGATCGTGTCGTAGAGCGCCGGCATCTCGTCGGACGCCAGCAGATTGTCGCGGTCCACAACCTCGTAGAGCTTCCGGGCGACGGTCCAGGCCGGGATCAGCCGGGCGCCGATCGAGAGGGCGTCGGCTTCGTTGTTGACCAGCGAGGGGATCAGCGGCACGTCGACCGCGAGCGGTTCCGCCGTCTTGATCGATGCATCCTCAAAGACCACCACGGCGATGCCGGTCGATCGCCACTTCTGCTGATCCGCCTCGCTCACCGCCGTATCGGGCGGGAAATTGGTCTGCGGGTGCTCGTTGCCCGAATGCTCGATCCGGATCCGCCAGGCCGGCGGCACGAGCTGCGTCTGGTTCGCCGCGCCGATCGACAGCGCCGTCAATGTGCGACTCGCGGTCGTGGTGTCCGCCTGCACACCGGCGGTAACCGCGCCATCCACCATGCGTTCCGTCCACCAGCCGCCGAGCCCGCCCATGATCCGATCGAACCCGTCGAAACGGTTTACCGGGTCGGTTCCGGTGTAGAAGCCGATCAGGTACGGTGCCGCCGCGTCGAGCGCCGCCATCGCCGCCGTGTCGACCGTGCCGCCCGCCTCGGTGACGAGTGCCGTCATCAGGGCCGCGGTGGTCAGCGTCGCCCAATCGGCGCCGCGAGCGTCGCACCGGACCTCCATGCCCAAGCTGTCCTGGCCGAGTTGGAATTTTCCCGCCGCGAGGTCGGCCGACCACTCGCCATCCCCGGGCGGGCTCGCCGCCTCCTGCCAGGGAACACCGCCGACCCTGACCTCGGTAATCTCGGCGAGCGGCAGCCGCGACACCTGGTAGATCTGCGCAACGCCGTCGATCAGCGTCGGCGCGATGCACTTGCGCTCGCCCCGCAGCTCCGGTTTCGGCCGGCCGCGCAGCGCTTCCGGCGCGTCGTCGCCGTAGAGATCGGAAACAATCGGGCCGTCGAGCGCGGCGATGCCGGCCAGCGTCTTGATCTTGCCCGTCAGCGTGTCGTGGGTCAGCTCATCGACCCGGCCGGTGAAGACCAGCTCGAAATCGTCGTGATCGTCGCCCGGCGCCGCCAGGTAGACCCTGAGCGCCCGCCCCTTCCAATGGTACTCGAGTTTCGGCCAGATCGTCTCGTCGAGCGCAAAGTCGATCTGCCCGGCATTGACTTCGCCGCGGAGCGGTTCGCCGTACTGCTCGCCGGAAATCCGCGTGCCGAATTGCAGCGGCACATAGAGCCGCGGGTCGTACTGCACCCGGACGCCATCGACCGTCGCGGCCAGCGGGACGAGGCCGGAGGCCAGCCGCAGCGTCTCGACCACCGTGCCGTCGTGCAGGTCGATTTCGACGGCGACCAGGGTTTTTGGAATAACCGCGATTGGCGGGACTATCGGGACAGGGATGATCGCGGCAGGGAAAATACCCTGCGCCGGCAGGCCTTCAAACCAGAACTTCTGATCCACGCCTTCGTTATTTGAGAAAACCGGCGAGCCATTAAACCAGAACTTTTGATCGCCGTCAGGCACTAGGCCAATTCCCAGTCATCCACGTTGATCCACGCGCCGCTCGTGCCGTCGCAATCAACCACGAACTCAAACGCCCCGTCGTCGGTCGCCGCCCCGGTCGTGCCTGTGAGCTGTTCCCAATCTCCCGAGTCGTCGGCAACCGTCATCGTGTCGAGCACCACGTCATCATTGACCCCGAGAGCCGGGTTGGACTTTAGGATCAAGCGCGGCTGGCTCCCGGCGTAGAGCACGCCCCCGGCGTCGCCGGCGATCGACTTCCTCACCCACACCGATATCGTGATTGTCTCCGTATCGGCGACGGGAGCCAGTATCCCCCGGTGCTTCAGGGCGCTTTCCAGCTTGACGCTCGCGCTTGTCGGCGTGCATCTCTGCGACGGAGAAGCGGTATGGGAAATCACGCTGTCCGTGCGAAGCGCCCCAGTCGTCGCACCCTGGCCGACATAGGTTCGGTGATCCCCCGCAACTCCGTTGTGTCGCTGCGACGTAACAAACGCCTCGCTAATCAGACCTTCCACTCCCGAAAGTTGGGTTGCCGCTCCGAGCTTGGTGTTCGTCATCCTGAGCTGCGTGCCGGTTCCGAGAACGATGTCCGTCGTGTGCGCCGTCTTGATCCCGCTGACCGTCGAGAGGTCGCCGTTCACGATGTCGAGAATGAATATCCCCGGAGAACCATCACAAGCAATTCCATTCGAGACAGGAAACGACGTGTCTCCGTTGAGCACCGGATTTATTAAATAAACAATCCCGCCTATTGGGCTTAGAATTCGTATGTTCCCCCCATTACCAAAAAGCACAGGCGAGTCAAAGATCAGGGGATATGCGCGATTTTCAATAACTATACCCTGAAGATTATTTCTCCATGCTGTAAGATTTGTAACAGTTCCATTTATTCCCGAAATCTCAAACAGAAATCCTTCATTCGAATTAGAATGCGCAACATTTCCGCTATTAGGTCCCAACGTCGCACCTTGTTGAAACTCAAAGCCCCTGGCGCAAGAAACCGCGGTGTTGTTATTTACTGTTATTCCCACATCAGAAAATTCAAAGCCACTACGGCCTATGATGATATTATTATCAATAACAATATTCGTTCCCGTAGTTACAGCTACTGTAACGCCTCTAATAATACTAGCATTGGATACCCACCACATTACGTTATTAGCGAACGTAATGTTATCGGTTACAGAGCCAACTACCGTAAATGCTCCATCCTCGGTATCATGGATAGACGAGAATTGTATTGAGCACGAGCCGGTCGTTGTGTTTACTTCAACCCCACGTTGGTTCGTGCTGTTTTGCCCAAGGTAATAGAATTCAGCCCAATCAATATCGACTATCGATGTCGCGTTGAAATTCGCATAGGCCATGAGTGTTGACGAAACGCTGCGAATCTTAACGTTGCGGGTTATGTTGATGACTTCGGCTTGTGTCGGCGCCGTACCTGAATGGGCAAAAGCCAATCCGCCGCCAGCCCCGGCAAATCCATCTACCGTCAGGCTCGACGCCCCTGCGTTGCCGTTCAGCGCCCCAAGCTCTGATTGCAATACCGTCTTTGTCGTTGACGCAACCGCGATCTGGTCGTCATCAAGCCATCCGGTATCGGTATCTACCCCCAGGCTCGTTGAGTCGATCGCCTCATCCGTGTTGAGCTTGCACGAAACGGTATTGTTGCCGCTGGTTCTGGAAAGCCCCTGGATGTTGGTTGTCGAGCCATTCCTCCCGATCAGCCCGTGGCCGCCATCGACGGTCGAATCGAACTCCAACACGGCCACGCTGTCCCGCGGGATCGGCGTTCCGGTCGTGCCGATGTTGAGCGTTCCGCCGCTATAGACAATCGCGTGGCCCGACAGCCGCAACAGCGGATTGGCGGCGGACGTGTCCTTGAAGGTTAGCGTGCCGTTCTGGCAGATCGCCAGCGCGGGCGTGACGGTCGAAGTCGTGTCCGATCCGTAGTCGGTCGCCGCCGTCTCGTCCATCGTCACGACGTAGGCGTTGGCGCTCGCCGCCGAGTTCCAACTCCCCGCTACAATTACGTCGTCGCCCGTTGTCGGGGCCTGGTTGGTATCGGTGATCAGCAGCCGTGACCAGTTATTGCCCGAGGCCGAATACACCGTCGCCTGGTTGGCCGATGACGTGGTTACGTCGATCTTGTAGGCCGTGATCCCGTCGACCACCAGGCCGGTAGCGGGCTTGAAGATGATCCAACCGCCGTCGAGCCCGGCTGTCGTTGCCTCGGGCAGATCGGTCATGTTGACGGTGACGGTCTTCTGAACGCTGTTGTCGGATGACAGGATGATCGCGACCGTCATCGTCCCGGTCGTGCCGGTGCGGTTGCGGAACTTGATCCCGAAGGCGTCTATCGTTCCGGCGGCCGGCGTGAACGCGGCCGATCGCGAGGTCGTGCCCGAAGCCGTAGGGGGAACGGCCCCGCTCGCCTCGCTGTTGGAATAACTCGCCGCGTCGACGAGACCCCATGTACCAGCGGTCAGCCAGTTGCCCGATCCGATTGATGCGACAACGGCCACTCGTTATGCCCCATCCGAATCGAGGTAGACGAATTTCCGGCCCGGGCCCCAATCGATCGGCGCGCCGCCGTTCGTGCTGGCCTCGATCGTGATGCGGCTCAGGCTGTTCGATGCACTCGAGAACAGCCCGCTGACCCACTCGGTCTGCCGCCGGTCGGTAACCCGGTAGCTGCGGACCGTGCCGTTCGCCACACGCGATGCGAACGTGACGGACCCCGGCAGCGCTCCGCCAAGCACATAGGGGCCGAGCCCGGTTGTCGCCGTCGTCTCGGCGGCGGCGTTGGCGGCGGCCATCTATGCCACCCTCCTGCGCGGCGTCTCGGTCAGCGGCGGGGGCTTCCCCGTGTTCGACGTGATGGCGCGCAACTGGCCGACAGTTTCGACGCCGACGGCTTGAGTCAGTTTTAAGCCGCCGTCGAGCCGGGCGATCACCTCGCGCAGCAGCGCGACCACCTCGGCGTTCGATGCCCCCATAGTCTGCGCCGGGGCCTCGCCGCGGGGCAGGACCGTCGCCCCGCCTCGTTGGTACATCCATTCGTCCTGATGCACCTGCACCCACCCCGGCGGCGTGCTCTCGGTGCCCGCGGCGAACGACCGGCGCGACAGGACATCCTCGACCGCCGCCAGCACCGCCGCCCGGATCGCCGCCGTCTGCGGGGCGTTGCCGTAGGCCGCCGTCGACCGCGCGACCACATCCTGCCCGGCCGTCGCGAGATTGGCCGCCTCGGACAGGTTCCCGCCCCGCACGAGCGCAAGCGTGCGCTGGAAATTGTCGTTGGCCGCCGTCACCGACGCGGCGCCGGTCAGCCCGGACAGCCCACCGGTCGTCAACTGCTCTTTCAACTGCATCAACCCCTGCGCCTGCGTCTTCCACAGCGCGTCGAGCGTCAGCGCATTCAGCTTTTCGGCCTGCACCCGGTTGGCGCCGGTCGCGATCGCGTCGTCGAGGATCGCCTTGTTGGCCGCCTTCACCTGGTCGAGCGCCAGCTTGAACGGGTCGGTGATGCCGAGGATGGCGTCGGCGATCGTCTTGTTGTGATCGTCGACCAGCCGGCGCATCGCCTCGGCCTCGGCCGCCACTACCGGCGCCAGCGAGAGCCCGTACTGCTGGGTCTTCAGGGTGATTTCGTCGAATATCGCGCCGATCTCGTTGAGCGCCTGCTTGAACGGGCCGATCTTCTGCGTGTCGGCGACGATCGAGGAAAACGCCGAGTCGGCCGCCGTCTTCATGTTGTCGTAGATCGCGATGAAGCCGATGAAGTCCTGGATCTCGGAGGGGTCGGTCAGCGTGCCGATGCCCTGCTTGAAGGCGGCCGACACGCCCTCCAGGCTCTTCGCGATCTGGAGGCTGATCGCGCTGACCGCCTCCTGGGCCGATCCGAATTTCAGCTCGCCGCTCGCGCTGCCGATCTGCCCCCCGACGATCAGCCCGTCGCGCGACCCGATGTTGGTGTAGAGGCTTCCCGAGACCGACGACCCGGGCAGCGCCTGCAGGAGACCCCGCGTGAACTGCTGAACCGAACTCAGGATCTGGTTGGACACCTGATCGTTCTGCGCGTTGCCCGACGAATTGACCCCGGTGATCGCGCCGCCGCCGGCGCCGAGCGTCAGGAGCCCGCCCGAGGCGAAGTTCGACGGCTTCGAGTTGCCGAAGAGTCCGCCGAGCCCGCCACCCCCAAGACCGCCGAGCAGACCGCCGATCAACGTCCCGATGCCGGGGATGATCGAGCCGATTGCCGCGCCGGCGAGCGAGCCGATGCCTGATCCGACCGTGCCGCCGAACGTATTTCCGCCGAGGAGGCTGTTGAGGAGCATCCCGCCGCCAAAGCCCGCCCCCGCACCGGTGAGGAAGGAGCCGAACGTCGTCGATCCGAACAGCGATCCGGTGGCTGCCGGATTCCCCGGACCAAAGAGCGTCGAGGAGAACGGTGAACCGATGCCGGAAAGCCCGGCCCCAGGCTGGGCAAAGCCAAGGCTGCCGCCGATGTTGTTGAAGAAACCCGAGATCCCCCCGTTGCCGAAGAGTCCGTTGCCGCCGCCCAGCCAATCCGGCAGCAGCCCCGGTGAGCTTTCACCGAAGAATGATTTCCCGATCGACAGCGCACTTGATGCATTGCTCAACGAGAATGTGTTTGGGCCGGTCTGGGTGACCGACAGCCCGGAACCGCCGCCGCCGCCGCCTCCAAAGAGGCTCCCGAGCCCGCCGAAGCTGCCGAAGCTCTGTGCCGCGCTGCCGAAGCCAAGGGCGCCGATCAGCGAACCCAGCAGCGGCCGGATAAACAGCGCGTCCGAAATCTGCGCCGCGATCGACCCGAGCATCGTCTTGATGCGGGTGCCCCAATCCTCGACCTTGCGCCCGGAGAAGGCGTCCTCGATCGAGCGGGCGAGCGTGTTCTCGACCGTGCTGGCGATCTGGCGGATGCCGTCGTCGAGGCGCTGCTGATTGCGCTGGGCTTCCTGTAGCTGAACGTTTGCCTGCGACAGCGCGTCGACGGATTTCAGGTAGTTTTGACCAATCTCGCTCGTTAGCGATACGCCCCGGCGCTCCAACTCTTGCCGCGCCTGGAGAAGCGTAACCTGCCGGGCGATCGTATCAGCCGTCTCGCCCTGAAGCCCGGCCACAACCCGAAGGATCTCGACCCGGCGCTGGTTGTCATTGATGCCTCGCTGCAGCTCGCCCGTGTGCCGCGCGGTGTTGGCGTCGAGGATTTCCTGCGTCCGCCGCGCCACGTCGCCGCCCCGCTGGCGCACCTCCAGCCGCGCTTGTTCTTCCGCCGCCACCCGGAGCCCCGCCGCTTCGCCGGCCTTGAGCGCCTCGGCGAGGCGAAGTTCTCCCGCTGTCCGCATTTCGACGAGGGTGGCTTCCTTGCCGAGCTCGATGTTCGCTTTCGCGCGCGCCGCGGTCGCGGCGATCGTGGCGCCGGATTCCGCCTCCGTCGCGGTGGCGCCGAGCCCGATCAGCCGGTTCCGCTCGACCAGCCGGGCACGGGCTACGTCCTGCTCGGTATTCCACAGCTTTTGGATTGCCAGATCTTCGGCCGTTTCCTTCTTCAGATTTGAGATTGCCTTGGCAACATCGGCGATCTGCTCGTCCGAGCGGACCGCGATCCCGCCGCCGATCCCGCTCGACGCGAGGTCGGTATTCGCCGGCGACGTGAGCCTTCCCACGATCCCGGCTAACCTGTTTTTGGCCAGGATATTCTCGACCGACCCTTCGGGAATGGCGCCCATTCGTTGCTGCGCCCATAGGGCGCTGACATCGCCGGTCCCACCTGCCTCGATATCCCGACGGGATTGCGCACCGGCGAACTCAAGCTGGTTGGCCCGCGGGTCGCCCAGATCGGGAAGCAGGTTCCACAGCGTCCGCGCGGCGCCCCCCGTCCCGACGGCCCTCAGCGGAAGCATGCCGACATCAAGAGCATTGCGCCCGATCCATGCCCCCACCGCGCCGGCTGTGCTGATCGACTGCGGCGCCTCTCCGCCCGTCACGGCATTGGCGATGCCCTGCATCATCCCAACGAGCGCGTCGCGCGCGCGCTGAATCGCGTCGGTGTTGCTCAGCTTGTCGAGCATCTCGTCCCAGGCCGTGCCGATCGATTTTATCGACTCGGCGGCCGGACCCATGACCTCCTTACGGGCTCCCTCGATGTTCTTGGCGATGGTGTCGATGATCCGGTTCTGCGCTTCGAGGGCGCCGCCGGTGCGCGCCAGGTCGCGTGCCGCCGTCGCCTGGCTCGCGGACAGCGCGCCGAGGGCGAAGCCCAACTTGATCGTGCTCTCCAAGCCGCCGGAGACCGCCGCCGTGAACCGCTCGATCCCCGCCACCGGCTCAAGCCCGAGCCGGGCGCCGACATTGGCGCCGATAGTCCCGATCGCGCTGGTCTGCGCCGCGTTCAGGGACGGATTGCGCAAGAGCACCGCCTGTGCCGCTTCGGCCTCCGCGCGGGTCACACCGAGCCGCTGGAGATCACGCGCGGCGGCTTGGACGTTTGCCGCCGTCGTCACCGCGCTTTTGCCGGTGCCCTCCAAGGTCAGGTTGAAGGTGCGCAGCATCGCCGCGTTGTCGCTGGCGCGCGACAGCAATATAGCAAACCCGCCGGCAAGCGCCGCGAGCCCCGCGACAGCCGCCGTCATCGGCGTGATCCAGCCGCGGATCGTCGTCCCCAAAGTCCCCCAAATACCGGGCGCCTGCTGGCCTATCTGGTAGAACTGCCCGGCTTGCTGAGCGAAGATCCGGAACGGCGCCTGCCCCATGAGCAGCCCGCTCACTACATCGTTGATTTGAAACGATAAATTCGTCAGGGCGAATTGCATGTTGCGGGTCGCCGCCGTCGAAGCGCCCATCGCGTTGGTAGTGGCGGTCAACGCCGCCCTGTAGCGCTGGTGGAGCAATCCCTGTTGCTGGGTCGTGATCAGACCCGCCTTCGCGACCTCATCGACCCCGGCAATCTCCTTTTTGTACGCACGCTCGGCCGTCAGAGTGGGAGTAAGCACCTCCTCATAACGCCGCGTCGCAGCGGTAAGGCGTTCTTGTTCTTTGACGGCATTGGGATCAACGGGCGAAAGGATGCCTCGCACCTGACCCGCAAACGCGGCCTTGGTTTTTTCCAAAGCAGCGATGTACCCGCCCTGTATTCTAATGCCCGCCTCATTTGCAGCATTCAAATCTCTGAGCTTCGCGCGGTATGCATCCTGCGCTGTTGCGAGGGGATTGAATTCCGCCCTCAGCCTGGCGACTTCGGTGCCGTAAGCAGCCGTAATGGTTAAAATCTGATTGTAAAGCTGTGCCTGTGCCGCCGTGGCAGCCGCTCCTGACCGTTGTGCGGCAGCCGTGCTCTCAAGCACCGCCACTTGAGCTACGAGCCGGCGATTTGTCTGATCAATAACCTCGGAAAATTTCCGGTATTCGCTGCTGGAAGCAATGGCAGCGGCAGCATTCGACACCATGATCTTGTTAGCTTCGGCCTGGCTCCCCGTCCCCAGCGACACCGCACGCTGGAGCTTGGTCTGCGCATCGGCGAGCCGGACCATCGAATCGTGGGTCGGATCGACGGCCCGCTTCAGCGATTCAAAATCTTTCGCGGAATTCTGCAAAGCCCGTGTGGACTTCGCCAGCTTGTCGTTTACCGCATCCTCGGCAAGCCCGGCCCGACCCGCGGCAGCCGCCATCAAGTCCAAGCCCTGCGCAACCCGCGCCAGGACATTGGAAGCGCCGTCCTTGATGACAACTTCGGAAACGAGCGGCATGGCTATTTGACGCTGAACACGATCGTCGGGTAGGACGATGCCCGCTTCACATCCTTTATCGTCTTGGGCACCCCGCCCGTCCGCGTGCGGCCGACCAGGTGCCCCGGATAATGCTCAAAGGTGAACCGGAGGTTCAGCACCCCGCCGAAGCGCGACCGGACGCTTTGCATCGTCCGCTGCATGACCCCGTTCGGCACGCTCATCTTCATGTGTCCGACTTCGATCTTGCGGCTGTACGGCAACAGGCTGGTCAGAGTGACGACATCGGCGGCCTGAAACTCGATCGGCCCCTCGCCGGGCACAAACGGCCGCTCGACCCCGTTGACCAACAGCATCAGCGATTGGGCATAGAGGCCCGGATGCGGGTCTCGGGGCGAGCGCGGCCCGCCGCCGATCGGCGCCAGTTGCGAGAACACGACCGCGGCATAATCGACCGCATCGGCCAGCACCTTCGCCCCGACATCGAACAGGTAGACGATCGTGCCGCCCGGCTGCACGCTCTCCAGCGCAGCCCCCTTGTGCCCGTCGACGAATTGCTCGAACGGCGGGTCGCGCCCGAGGATCGCGCGGTTCTGGGCCTGCGCCTTGGCGAACTCCTGCCGCGCGGCCCGCGCCATGATCTCGACGCGGGTCCCCTCCAGCCCGAGCGTGAAGGCGTCGACCTCGCGAGCAAAGGCTTGAAGACGGGCCATTTCAGCTATCCCGCGATTCCATTAACCCTGATTTCCTATTGCGTATTGCGCGTCGGCGTGCCGACGATGGCCCACATGAAATCTGCTCTGTTCGTCATTGGCTTTGTGAGTCTGGTCTTCGCTGGCGCTGCCGCCACGTCAGGGCCAGCCCCTCGTGACGACCGCTGCAAACTGACCGAGCGGCAGATCAGGGAGTTTTGGGCGGCGGCTGGTCGGTTTAAAGACGAGAGCGAACGCACGCGAATGACGGTGATTGCGGTTGAGGCAGCAGAAAACCTTTGCCGTGACCTCCAGAAAGCACCAACGCCATTACCCCCGGAGCTTCAACAACTGCTTCGCTAAGGTCCGCCAGTTACCGGGCAGGGGATTTTGCTCTAACCCCTCGCCGCCGCCCGCTGCCGTGCCCGCTCGGACTCCCAGGCCAGAAACTCATCGTCGAGAACGTCGACGAAACGCAGCAACAAATCGAACGCGCTCCCATCGATCCCGAACCGCCGGGCGTAGCGGTCGATCGCCCCGAACGGAATCCGCCCCGGCCGCGGCTCGATCAGCGTCGCCCCGCCCATCCCCGCCGCGATGACCGACCCCTCGATGATGTGCGGCCGGTCGCCATGCAGACGCCAGAAAGCCGCCCACGCGAATTCCGCGCCGGCTGGGACGAAGGCTTCTTCAGGCTTTTGGGGTGGGGGGTTGGCGGCGAAATGCGCGGCGGCATCCGGCTCCTCCTCGGCTAGATCGGCTTTCCAATCAGCGATCAGGCCGCCGTCTTCGAGCCGCCAACGGAGGAGCACGGCGAGTTTTTTGAGGTGTCCGTGACGTATTCCGCCTCGATCTCGGACACCCGGGCCGCGGCCCATATTGTATAGTCGACGATTGCTGAAAAATCGGGCTGAAGAACCATCTCCCGATCGTAGGGTTGTTCGCTGCCGTCCTCCTTTTGGAGACCCCGCCAATCCAGCAGCAAATGCTTGACGCACAGCCTCGCCAGAGCCGGGCCGACAACATCCGGCGGCGCATCGGCGGCGTCACCATACTTGCGACGCCACTGCCCTCGCACGACGCTGTGCTCGGCCGCGAACGGGGCGTAGTTCAGCCCCCGCACCTTCAATTCGAGACCGGGGACCGCCGTAATCCAGACCCAATCGCCTTCGTCGATGCGAGTGCGATTGGCACGCAGGGAATTGATGTTGATTGCCATGTCTCTAGTTTTCCTTCTGCCGGAAGGGGAGGCGGGACACCCCGGCAGGCGCCCCGCCTCGCACGCGCGTGCCCCTGGGCCTCGCCCTAGAGTGACGGGCCAGGGGTCGTTTCCCCGCGCTGCCGGGCGCGGGGTTACGGTGTTGGATTACGCCTCGAAATACGACAGACGGTCGAAGCAGATCTGGGCGTTCGTCAGCGCTTCGTCCTTGCTGGCCTTGAAGTTGAGCGGCAGCATCTGGTCCTGGTTCTTGCCCGAGCTGTTCGGAGACCCGCCGCCGTTGTAGATCGCTCGCGGGATCTGGACGATGAACGCCTGGCTGCCCTTGGTCGCACGGATGCTGATCGATGTCGCCGTGCCGGCGAAGAACTTGGTCAGCAGCGAATTGTCGCCGAAATAGGGAGTCAGGGTGCCGGTCACCGTGCTTTCATGCCCGGTGATCCCGGCGGGACCCAGAGTGGTGATGTCATCGATCGGGGTGTCGTTGTTGTTGATCGTCACCATGAATTCCCTGACGAAATTTGGCCCCGTCAAGGTGGCGCCGGCCTCCCCGACCCGCCCGACATTGGCGCTCGATGCGAATACCGGGTAGTCGGCATTGGTCAGCACCGCGTCCGGGGCGGCATCGAGCGCGACGGTTCCTTGCGTTCCGCCCATGCCGAGATAGGTCACCGCGACCTTGATGTCCTGGTGCGCCACGTAATTGAGCTGGTATTGCGACGCCACGAGACCGGCCTGCGCGATATAGGTCGGGACGGTCTGGCCGAGGAACCCGCGCTCGAGCGTCTGCCCGAGCTGGGTCGAGCCGTTGATGATGTGGTCGCCGAACCACACCTTGATCGTCTTGCCCGCGCCGGCATCGATGGCCCACCCCGACGGGAGATTGTCGAGCGGAATGGCGGTCGCCGTGATCGCGCCGGATATCCGCACCCACGCATTGTCCGCCGCGGTGCCGGTGAACCTGTCGCCGGCCGCGGTGCCGCCGATCTTCAGCGATTGACCAACCGTGAGGCCCAATGTCGTGAAGTCCAGTACGGTCGACGCCAGGCCGGCAGCTGCCGCCGTGATGTCGCCAGCCTCGCCGGCGAACCCGACGACCTCCATCTTCGCCGCCGCCGCCGGGGCCGCCTCATCGGTGATGCCGGACCCGACAAAGGCCGGCACGGTCGCCGATGCCGTCGTGGCGCGGAAGACGCCGTTGTTGTTGGCGACGCCAAACCCGGTGAAGTTCACGAGATGCCCCACGGCGAAGGCGTCGCCGGTCAGCACCGTTACCACCTCGCCGGCCGTCGCAACGTCGGCGATGTCGCTGTCGTCATCCCCGTCGTTGTCGCGCGTCGGGGCGTTCGTCCAGGTATTGTACATCGCCGACTTGATGTCGGAATCGTTCGGCGAGGATGCCGCGGGGTAGATCAGCGGGTAATTGATGCCGCCGGTCGATTGCGTCCCGACATTCAGCTCGTCGCTGGTCATCCGGTCCGACCGCAACTCCCCCGGGTCGAGATAGATCGGCGTATAGTTCAAACTCTCGCCGGTGACCCGCCGCAGCCGCATCCGCGGAGTGGTCGGGGTCGTGCCGAGCGTGACTTCCTCGACCGAGGCAATCTGCAACGTATTGGTGCTGGGCATGGGACCGGGCTCCTGTGATTGGAATAACCGCGCCTCGGGGGAGGGTTAGGGTTGAGCGCCGCGGGCAGGTGCGGGTTGCCCAGGGGCGGCCCTTGGTGGCGCCGCCGTCGACTCCGGCTCGACCCGTTTCTTCGGCGCCCCGATAGCCTCCAGCCTCCCCAGCTCGACCCAGCGCTCGGGCGTGATCCGGCCGTCGATATCGCCGCCCTCGACTTCCGTGCCCGCATGAAAGCGGTGACCGGGCGTCGCGAATGTCTTGATTACGCGGTAGCGCATGGCTTTTGCCTCGTCGGTTGGGGTATCGTGCGTCACTTGAACGGAAGGAGCAGCAGATGGACGATCTGCAAGAACTCAATCTGACGGCGCGCCAGATGCTTTCGCCGCAAGGGCTGATCGCCTATGAAGCTCGGAAGGCCGAATTACTACGCTCTCCGAACACGACCGGGTGGACGATCGAGGAAATCCTGCGCGGCTGGCTTTGGGACGAAAGCGAACAGGAGGCGTCACAAGAGATGGATTACGTGGAGCGCACGCACCTACGCTCTGATCGCCTTCTTCGGCCCCTCTTCGCCAAAAAGGAGACGGATAATGGATGAGGATGGGGCGAACGGCACCGCACCTCAAGGAGAGAGCGACATGCCGAAAGATTCTCACCTCCGGCAAAAAGACGTTTCGGTTGCAGAACAGCTGCTGTGGGCAGCATCCAGGTCCGGTTGGGCTGTTTGGGACACATCCTGCAAGATGAGCAACGATGCCTATGAAGCCTCGGAAGCTGATGCCGAGCGCCTGCTAACGGCGCTGCGTTCGCTTGGGCTCGATCTCGTCCGCACGCGAGAACTTTCCGATCGCGAATTCTTTAATGTAAAATGGGGCCAAGACGGTTAAAAAGCGCCGGCCGATTAAGCCGTCTCATCGAAATCGAACGGCACCGCGGCCGATTGGCCGAAATAGAGCCCCTCTTCGGCGTCGGCCTGGCCGCCGGGCATCATCGCCTCGCAGACGACGCCGGAGAAATCCTGGCCCTCGAACATGCCGGCCGCCGCCGCGGCGAGTTGGTGGGCGCGGGCCTCGCCGGTCCCCTGCGGGATGAAGGCGAAGACCCAGATATGTCCCTGCCGACGCGCTAGGTTGTAGCCGGGGGCGCCGATCGACATGAACCCGCCGCCGTTCCACCGGACCTCGATCACCAGGAACGGCAGCGGCGCGCCGGCAGCGCTGCGCGGGCGAGCAAATGCCTCGTTAGGGAACGCCATCGGCACCGCTGCCTCCAGCGCCGGCCATAGGCTCTCGGCGCGAGCGCGGATCGCGGCTATGGCGGTGTCGAGCGACATGCTTTATAGTCTCCGGCGAGGCTCACCCCGTTCCAGGTCCCTTGTCCTAGGCAACCAGCGTGAGAGTGACGGGGTGGGTCCTCAATGTTCAAAGTCGCATCGAAAACGCCAGATCGCGGCTATGGCGGTGTCGAGCGACATCGGGCTATTGTCCCTGCCGCTGTGGCGGCGCGGGGGGGGGTGGCTGCCTTGACCCTGGCCGGTGAGATGCTAAAGCATCTCAAGCCTCTGTTCCCGGACGATCTACAGATGGCTGAGGTGCTGACTTCGCCGCCGCCCGGCGAACAACATTGAGCCGCCGGGTGGGGTAGAGCAGCCCCGCCGGCCATATGAACAGGCTGTTGACATCGAAGCCCGGCGACGGCTCGCCATCGGGCCAGATCAAAAACTCGAGGTTATACGCGGTCGTCGATGATCGGAGCGTAGCCATGCTGGTCTTTCTTATTGTCGTGCTGGCGCAGTCGTCCACTATGACTATTACGCAGTTACCGTCCATGGCGGCTTGTGAGGCGCTACGAAGTGAAGCCGTCGCGGTCGCCAAGGCGGGAGCGCCGTCAAATATCACCGCAAAATGCGTTGCTGTTCGGCCTTAGCTGCGTGCCGCGCCCTTACGAACGCGGCCCTTCGGTGGTGGGGGCCGCCCTTTCGTCTTTGTCGGCGGCTCGCCGCGATGTTTCGGCCCGCTCTTTGCCGCCGCGTGAACCGCTTCTCTAAACCGCTCCCAGCCGTCAGGCCGTAGCTCGATCTCTTCTGCTGTCGGCGGCTTGGCTTTGTCGCGAGGGACCATGAGTGATCTTAACACCGATCCGTGGATTCAGGCCAATTCCCCGCTGCCAGCCGACAAGTTGCACGCCATCGGCGTCATTGCCTTTCGCTGGGGCCGGTGCGAGTTAGGGCTGTTCCTGCTTCTCTCTGCCGTCGCTAAACTATCGCGCCGAGACGTGTGGGGTATGACACACGATCTAGGGGATGTCTCGATTTGCGACAAAATCCATACGTTCGCGCTTCGCCGAGGCTATCACCCCGATGGGCTCGCCCTGATCAAGAATGCGCTGGCGCTCTACGATAGGTGCCGGCAAAACCGTAATACGGTTGTCCATGCATGGACATTTTCGCGTAGCCTTGACCCGCCGTTGGCGCGGAGAAGCCGGAAAGCGATTGAACCGGAGCCGACACCATTTCCAAGTTCGCTCGCCGATCTCCGGCGCGTCGCCGACGATATCGGCGGTCTCGAAACTAGGTTGTGGTTGCTCGACTGCCTTCTTGAAGAGGGCATGCTGAACGGGCCAATAACATTCCCCGGAATACAGCCTCTGCCTGAAATTCTCTCGACGCCTCCCCAGCCGTATAGCAAAGAACATTCGCGCCCGCCTCGATCATAGCCTCCGTGATCTCAATCTCATCCGCCCCGGCCTGTCGGCTGTCGTCTACCATATCTAGCACCTGTTATGCAAAAGCTATAATTCCCCCTTCCAGATACGTCCGCGCAGTTTCCTGATCCGGGAACATCGCGAAAAGCTGAAAGGTTGAAAGGTTGCTGGACTAATTACGCTGCGAGCGGCGCTAGGTCATTCTTCCATTGCGCGTCATCGTCCCCACACGGCCTCCCCTCATCGGGGCAGCGTCGCGAGAAAACGAACTTCAATTCTTCGCTCACATCAAAAACAGGACTGATCCGCAAGTCAAAGAACAGCTTTCTTATAGCCTCCAATGCTTTTTGCGCATCGTCTGGCGTCACCTCTTTCCTCGGTCCCAAGCGCACCGCATCTAAGATATTCTTGTCGCGCAGAACGCTGGCGACGAAAACATATCCCCTGTAGACTTTTTCAGTTGCTATAGACATGGTCTTTTGCCCAGTCTCGCACCTACTGTAATGCTCCGGGGTAAGTTCTAGCGCGCGCGCTAGAGCTTTCGACTGTAAGCATAGCGCTGACCGGATGAACTTCAAATCAGCTCCGGACAACTTGCGCGGGTGCGATACCCGCGACTGTACGATCGCCGCCATAAGCCCAGGCAGATCGGTGATGCTCGTCATCATTTTCCCGGACGCCGGGTCAGGCGTTATCTCAAAGCCGTTCGTCAGGTACACTTCGAACGGAGAACCGATAGACTTGGCATGGTAATGACCTGCAACAGGACCGCTGCCGGCCAAGTCATGCTGCATGATCTCGTTCATTGTAACTGATGCAGTACCAAAAATGCTGGTTAGTGACACGCCGCCAAGATCATCCTCGCAGAAGCGAGTAATGCGATCGGTACCGTGGAAGCTGACAAACTCGCGCAACCACGTCTCCTCATGAGGAAAATTCTTGACCTTCCGACGTTCGCCACCTTTGGCCATCCCGGCCCCCTCTCGTGGAGCCATCCCGTTAACAACCAATTGATCTTAGATCAAGAGCGATCCTTGCGCCAGCGTTCTTTCGCAGCTTTTCTGGCAATTTCTAGGCGTTTTTCTGGCGACATTCCCGCCGCTCGTGCCTTGCCGCCTCGGCTCCCAAGCGCGGCTGCCGCAGATTTTGCCGAATCGACTTCCTCGGTTTCCTCGCCGGTCGCGATCCGCATGACCTTGACGGCCGCGCCGATCACGTCGGCGGGGCGCTTCTCGCCTCGGGGTCCGCGCGGCATGGCTACTGGTTCCCTTGCGGATTGGCGGCCATGAACTTGCCGACATCATAGTCCTGACCGGTTTCGGCATCCGTCATGGTGAGGAGGGGGTAGCCTTGCGCGCGCATAGAATGGAACCGAAAGATCGCCTCGTTCGCGGACAGCGGATCGGATACCGCCCGTTTCCCGTCCAGTGTGCCGCCTACCACGATGTTTTGATCGTGCCTCATGCCACTCCGCTCCATGCTTTCCGGTAGCATATGGGAACGAAACGGCCAGCGCGACACCCGCGTCAAGGGCTGTTACATTCAAACTGAGACACTACCAAATACACCACCAGAACGATCCCGTCGACGATGCCGTAGAGATCGTGACTACCGCAGCGCGGGCACAGCATGGCGCCGCAATCGGCGCACAGCAGCACCCGGAGTTCGCCGGGCCGGCCGGGTGGCCGGTCGGCGCGGCAGCCGCATGTGGCGCAGACGCAGGGCATCAGCCCCGGACCTGCAATTCGTAGGCGACCAGCACGCCGGCGACCCGCCGCGTCGAATCATCGGCGGCCATGATCGCCATCGCTTCGCCGCGCACCACAACCCGGTCGTTCGTGGTCACCGGCAGCGCAAATTGCGCATCGATCAGATCGTCCGCCAGGAGGACGATTTTCCGGTCGCCCTGCTGAATGGTGCCGATCAGCTCGTGCGGCTCATAGCCGGTGACCCGGCCCTTGGCCGCGGTATCGAAGAACGGCGGGTTCGCGCCGGCGCCGGTATACCGGCGGATGTACACCACCTCGCCGACCTCATCGAATGCCCGGCGATAGTCCGCCCTGATCTCGTCCGCCAGCGTCATCGGACCGCGGCGCGGACGCTGATCGTGGTGTTGCCGGCATAGACCCCGGTACTGGTGTACTTGGCCCGCAGCCGGTCGCCGAGGATGCCGTCGAGCACGCCCTCCGCCGAGAGAACCGCGACATCGGCGACCGCGACCGGGGTCAACCCCGAGAGGTTGGCGCGCTTGGCCTTGCCCGCCGTCGCAAAGTCGAACCGGGCGATGTCGATCCAATTGACCGTGTCGAGGCACGTCTGCACGATGACGATCAAGGTTGTTCCGCCCGAACCATAGGTCAGGTTGCAGAACAGCGTCGCGGCGGCCATCCAGTCGAGCCCGTCGATGAACTCCTGCACGACGCCCTGGCTCGATACGCCGGACGTGATAACCTCGTCGGTCAGCGCCGCGGTTATCGCCCGGTCGCCGAGATTGTAGATCCCGCTCATCGCGCCCCCTGTCTCATCGCCGGCTGCGGCGGGCCCCGAGGTGACCGAGGCTCCTCAATGCGCCCCACTGCGGCGCGATCGACTCGCGGGCGCCCGGCCTGATCTCCGCCCGGCCGAGAAACCTGCCGGGGCGCCGTGTTGCCGCCTGCGCCGCAATGGCGACCGGCGACGGCAAGAAGCCGGCAAGCGCAAGGGCGTCCAGCGTTGCCGTTGACAAGACAATCAACTCACAGGCGCCGCCGATCGCCGCGTCCCCGGCGAGATCGGCGACCGGGGCAACACTCAGCCCGGCGATTCCGCTCAAGACAGCCGCGCCGGTCAGTTGCGACGCCGGCGCGAAACCCAGGCCGGCAAAACCGGCGAGCGGCACCGCAACAGCCAGACCGGCGGCCACGGCGAAGCCGAAATCGGCGGCGCCGGCAAGGGTCAGGGCACCGTCCAGCGCCACCGTCGGCGAAAAGCCCAGACCAGCCGCCGCCGCGAGCGCGCCCGCGCCGCCGATGGTTCCGGCCGGGCTGAAATTCAGCGCCGCGGCGCCCGCCAGCGGCAAGGCGCCCGCCAGGTCCGCATCCGCCGTAAAGACCAGATCGCCGGAACCGGCGAGGGCTGCGTCTCCTATCAGCCCGCCCGCGGCGACAAAGGACAGCGCAACTACGCCGGCCAGATCGCCGCCGGCCCCCGCCGTCAGATCGGCGGTCGGAGCAAAACCGAAATCTGCCGAAACGGCCAAGGTTGCGGCGCCGGCCAGCAGCCCCGCGGGGGCGAACCCCACCCCCGCGATTGCCGCGAGGGTGGCCGCGCCATCGAGCGCCGCCGACCCGGCAAACGCGAGGCCCGACGCGCCGGCAAGCGTCGCCGCACCGTCCAGCCCTGCGGCCGGCGCGAAGATCAGCCCGGCATCCCCGGCCAGCGCCGCGGTCGTTCCGATGTCGGCATCGGCCGAGAAAATCATCGCCGACGCGCCGCCGACCGGTGCAGCCCCGATCAGAACGGCCAGCGGAGCGAATGCCATCCCCGCGGTTGCCGCGAGGGTGGCAGCGCCATCGAGCGCCGCAGACCCGGCAAACGCGATGTCCGAGGCGCCGGCAAGCGTCGCCGCACCGTCCAGCCCTGCGGCCGGCGCGAAGATCAGCCCGGCATCCCCGGCCAGCGCCGCGGTCGTTCCGATGTCGGCGTCGGCCGAGAAAATCATCGCCGACGCGCCGGCGACCGGCGCCGCCCCGGTCAGAGCGGCCACCGGAGCGAATGCGAGGCTCGATGCTCCCGCCAGCGGGGCAGCGCCAGCCAGGGAAGCGGCCGGGGCGAAGCCGAGCGCCGCGACGCCCGCCAGCGCCGCGCTGCCGGCCGCAACGGTGATCGACGGCACTACCGTCGCCGCAATCGCCGTACCGGCGAGCTCGACGACCTTCAGGGTTATCGTCTCTCCAGGGGCCGTGTCGGCGTCGACGATCTGAAGCCCGAACTCGTATTCGGTGTTGCGGTTGCCGACCAGATCGACATCGGTCGAGGTCGAGCCATCCTCGGAATAGCGTCCGACCGTGTAGATGCCCGTTCCCGATAAGCGCTGCGTCGTGACCGCCGCCTCATCGGCGTCCGTGCCGGCATCGACCGCCTTGACGATGGTCGAGCTGGTAGTGACATCGAAGAACAAGCCGCCTTCGTGGTTCGCCTGCAGCTTGACGGTGTGCGCCGCCGGGTTGCCGCCCGCCGTTTCCTGGATCGTGACGCGGACGCGAATGTTGGTGTCCGCCGCCTGAGACCAGTCCGCGTCTTCGTTCGCGCCCCAGGTCGGGGTATCCTCGACGGCACCGCCATCGGTGCGGACCCGGAAGTGCGATTGCGAGAGAACCGCTACCGTCATGGTTTAGGCTCGGCGCGCTCCAAGGCGTCCCGCGAGCTGCGCGGCGGCAGTCGCGGGTCGCTATCGGCCGCGTTGTAGATGGCGTAAAAAGTCCGCGGCGACACGTGGCGGCCGATCAGCACCGTCTTTTCCTTGCCCGGACGGGTCAGGTAGTCGATCAGCCCGACAAAATCGCAGCTGATCCACTCCGTGTCCCAGACGTAGTAATCGGTGCCGTGCCAGATCATCCGCCCGTGATCGGCCGAGTAGGCGGCGATGCACATGACCCCCCAGCGCGGCGCCTCGTGCGGCTCGCCATCCCGGTCGGTGAACGACGACCCGTCGTCGTACCAGACGATCCACCGGTGCGGCGGCGGCGGCACGGCCACCCCTTATCCCCGCGTCACCCCGGGGCCGCGCGAGGCGTCATGCAGGGTGCCGATCAGGCTCCAGTGGTGCGAGGTGTCGCCGGCGAAGCGCTTGGCCTCCTTGGCCCGCATCCGCACCCACTGCGACAACAGGAGCGCCGTCTCGTAGGGCAGCCGCACCTCGATATTGCCGAGATGCATGACGACATTCTCGCCCTCGCTCTCGACGGCGATGCGCTGCTGCGTCAGCAGTTCGTTTCGGACGATGGCGACCATGAAAATCAGTCCCAAAACGCGGCGAGGCCGCCATCGACATGCCAACGCAACCCGTGCAGCGGGCAAACAATCGTGCCATCGCTCTCGACCGGACACGATCCTAAGGGCATGCCCTGATGAGGACACACCGGACGACCGTAACGTCCGACCGAGATCCGGGACCCGGCGTAGGTCTTTTCGAGCTCGGGGAAAAATAGTGGCCGCAGCGCGTATGACCATTGGGCAAAACCAGCGACGTCAAACCGGCACTGCCGACGCCGCCATTCCAACCTCGGCTTCTCCGAAACCAGCATCACCATCACTGTTGTGTTCCGCGTCCGCCAATGGTCTCCACGGCCGCACGATCTCCACTGCGCGGCAGTCAAAAACCTCGCATCAATGTGAAAATGCAGACACTCAACACCGAGTGAGGGATCGCTGTGCATCGGGCCTATGACGGGCCACCAGGCTCTTTGTCCTCGCCAGTGGCTCAGGACGGTCGGAACTAGGTAATTCTCACCTATTACGGGAGGCACGCGCAATTCGTCGATCCGCTGCTGCGTCATCTGACGATGGCGACCATGACAATCAATCAGTACCCACTGCGACAACAGGAGCGCCGTCTCGTAGGGCGCACCTCGATATTGCCGAGATGCATGACGACATCGGCGCCCTCGCTCTCGACGGCGATGCGCTGGCGCTGGAGGATGGCGTTATTGACGACGGCTGTTTTCGGGCGGTATCGTTCGGCCGCCCATGGCGTCAGAGTCTTCAGGCTCTCAGCCATCGTTGCGATAACTTCGCTAGAATCATTCCCTTCTTCCATTTCTTCCTCAATCCAGGCTAATATCAAGCGCACCGGCGGCGAAACTCGGGGTAATCCCCTCGTTGATGATCCGCGACGCCGTGAGCGCGCCGAACAGGAACAGATTGCCGGCGGCGGACGAATCGGAGCCCAGACCGAAATCCGTCACGGTCGAGCCGGTCGCGCCGCATTCCGGGAAGCCGATCGCGTTGTCGTTGTCGGCGGTGTTGCCGCTCACGGTCCACTGCGTCGTGTCGCGCGCCTCGTCCTGCCGCGCGTAGTTGGTATAGGCGCTCTCGGAGGTCGTCTGATCGCCGGTCTCGCCGGGCGATCCTGTGTGCAGCGATATCCAGAAGACTCCCGCGGAGGCCGAGGGCAACAGCCCGCCGGCATCGCCGACATTCGTCGCCGCGGCATTGGTGATGATCAGCCCGAGCAGGCTGGTCTCAAAGGCGTTTGTCGCACTCATGGTCTCACCATCCCTTTCACCACACCCTCCACGATCGGTATTGCGACAGCTTCTCGGCCATGTCCAGCGTGATATCCGACGCAACGGTGGCGTCGACCCAGAATTGCTGCTCCTTGGCCCAGGCGCCGGGAACCTCGGTGCGCTCGCTCCGCATCATCGGGTCGCGCTTGGCGCCGGCCCGCCGCGCCACCATCTCGGCGGCGACATCGGCGAGCGGCGTCGGCACCGTGGCGAAGCCGGCCTGATAGGTCACCACGACCAGGTTCGCCGACCAGATGATCCGCTGGTCGCTGGAGAGGCGGTAAAGCAAGCCCGCCCCGGCATTGACCTCAAAATCGGTGTCCAGAACCAGGGTCTCGTCATCCTCGACGACCGCGACCGTGCCGAGGAACCGCCGCGCCAGCCTTAACGGCGCCGGGCCATCCGGGGTTTCGGGCCGGCGCAGCACCGGGTACCGGAACGTCTCGATCAGCGTCTCTTGCCGCAGCGTCACGGGCGTAATGCCGTCGCCCACCAGGTTGCAGCCGCCGGACCCGCAGATGATGTCGGCAACCGTCAGACCGATCGCCGCGAGGTCGATGTCGCGCGAGGTGTCGGTGGCGGCGAGGCCGGCCGCCGCTCGGAGCTGGGCCGGGGTTAGCAGGGTCCGCGTCGTGGCGGGGACGGATATAGCGAGCGTCACGCCGCCAGCCCGAGATGCCGCTCAGCCCAATCGGCCATCCACGCCTTCCGCCGGCCTCTGAAATGCACAACAACCGGCATCCCCGCCGGATCATCGACATTTGCCGGTGCCCAATTCCCGTCCTCGGCCCGGATGCGCCTCACGTCGAGCCCGGACGCCCGAACGCAGGCATAGAGCGATGTCTGGTCATCTCCCCACTCTGTCGGCCTCCAGTCCACAGCAGCCTCCCAAACGGGCGCGCACGCCGGCCCATCCGCGCACCAGATCGCGCCCGTGTTCATCTCGCAGTCGGAAAACGTCGGGCTCGTGGTGATCGTGATGTCGCCGGCGAGGTATGGGCGCGGATCGCGCGTCAGCAGACAGTCGGCGCCGACGAGGAGCACCGGCCCCGGAGTCGCGGCGAGGAATTGCCGCTGTCCGTCGAGCAACGCCTGCATGAGGTTGCTCGGCAGATCAAACCGCGCGGTTTCCAACGGCGCCGGGCGCTCGCTGTCGCTGATGACGATGTGGCGAAGGCCGAACCGCCGACATGACGCGTCGAGCAGCATCAACAGGGCATCGTAGTCGCAGCCCCAGCGATCCTCGCGTGGGGCAAAGAAACTCGCTATAATCATTTTCAGTCCCTGGGATAGCTCATCCGCTAGAGCGCAGGAGGCGGCGCATAGCAGGTCACGCCTGCGCCGAGTGATCGGTGCCGCAAGTGAGGGTCGGTAGAAATCCGACGCCCAGGGGCCACCTTCACCGTAGCGCCTCCGCCAGTACTTCCGGCAGCCGCCCGTCATCCTTCAGCGCCCGCGGCAGGTCATGCCCACCTGACGGCCACTCCCTCATATCAGCGCCCAGCCGTGCCGCGTGCATCGCGTCGAGCGGATCGTTTGCCGCGTAGTGGATGATCGCCTTGGGGTACGCGCCCGCGATGTCGCCCGCCGGCGTGTTGCGGCAGAACAGCGGCCAACGATCGTCACCGAGCGCCCGCTTGACCCGCCCGCATGCCGATTGCGGACAGAGCGCGATAATCCGGTCGGCACCGAGTATGCGGCCGAACATCAGCGCCGCAAACCCGCCGGCCGAGCCGCCGACGAAAGCCGTCCATCTCGCGCCGACTGCCGCCAGCGCCACCCAGAGCGACGCGGCGGTGAAGGCGACCCCGCGCCGATACCAGCAATCGCCGGGGTCGCGCACACCGATGAAGTTGGCTGGGAAACCTGACAATGCCGTCGCCCACTCGAAAATATGGTTGCGTGGCGCGAGGCCGGAAAAGGCCACGACCGTCGCCGGATAGCCGCGATTGTCGATAACGAGATCAGACCTGAACATGAGGGATGCTGCCGCCGGGATCGTCGGGGTACACACGCCGCGGCAGTCCTGCGATCAAGTCGTCATCGGAAAGGAAGCCCATCAGCGCGCCACAGGCGGGGCCGTTATCCTCGGCCGATCGCGCCTCGACCCGCGCCGGCATGCCCTTGACGGTGGCGCCGACCGGCACATCGCGCGTCACGACCGCGCCCATCGCCACCGTCGCGCCGACGCCGATCACCACGCCCGGCCGAAGCCGCGCGCCCGCGCCGATCACGCAGTCCGCTCCGATTGTGGCCGGCGTAACGCCCTTCCACTTGTAGCCGCGGGGCCGATCATCGTTGACCGCGAGCACCTGAACCGAGATGAAGCACCGATCGCCGATCACGGTGCCCCCACTAATGTGCGTATCGTCCATGAGCTGGCAATCATCGCCGATCACGGCGTCATAGCCGATCCTGACGCCAACCCCGATCACGCAGCGCTTGCCGATCCGGGCGCCCTCGCGGATGTGCGCATAGGGGCAGACCTGCGTGTCCTCGCCGATCGTGGCGCCGGCATAGATGATCGCGTAGGGGCCGATCACGACGCCAGTGGCGATACCGGAGAAAGGTCGCAGGTTCTCGTCGATCGGTTTTGCAAATGCCTTGCCGCGCATCGGCTGAAACCCAACAATCGCGGTCGAGTGAACCCGCGCACCGTTCGGCAACTCCCGCCACGACGGGCCTTCGCCTTCTACAGGGCTTCCGTAATTAACCGAAAGACTCAACATTTTCTCCACCTCAATGCCTCGCTGAGCTCGACAAAACGAAACTCCGCAATCGCGGACCCCGGCGTGGAATTGATAACTTCGACACCCCGCCGATCAAACGCCTGCGCCAGCCCGCGCCAGCCCGGCAGAAACCGCTCCCCGAACGGCGCCAGGTCGTGCATCTGATAATCGGCGTGCCCATGCGTCCGACCGTCGACTGCGGCACACTCGAACCCGACGAGAACGATCCGTCTGGCCCCCATCTTCGCAGCAAGGCACGCCGCAACATGGCCGCTCGATGCCATCGCGTGATCTGGCGCGGCACCGATCCATTCCGTCAGCACCAGCACGTCAAACCGGCGCACCAGATCGCCCAATCTTGCTTTCGCGTGCCGATTTGTGGTGACAGCCACGCCGGGCCAGCCGCGGATTAGGTCTTCGTACCGCTCGGCCCACGCATTATCCTGAAAGAGCAAGAAATCGTCTTCGGTCGCTGCCGATGTCACCTTTCGGCAAGCCGAATTCACGACAATGAAGCGGTGCCCTCGCAGAACATCAAGATCAAGATCGGCGATACCTGGGCCGCCGCCGATGATTGCGACAGTCAGCCCGTCGAAAGATCGATCGGGCGCCCACATCGGCCAATCGGGGGTCTGGTTGTCGATGTGGTAGTGACGCGGCGCGACATAGATTAGCCCCACCGCGTCACCTCACCGGGGCCGGCGTGCGGCTAAAACGCTAACGCCCCCTCGCTGCGCCGGCGACCGATGCGGTGCTGCCGCTGCTTGTCGCCGAGCCGGAACTGAGCACCTGTCCGCCGCTGCCGGCCGAACCGCCCCCCGGCACCGTATCGGTCGCGGCGCCGGTCGTGGTGTCCGGCTCCGCGCCAGAGCGCGAGGTAGGGGAATGATCTGCCGCCGCAGGACGGCGCGCCGGCATGGTCGTGGCTTCCGGCACGATCACGGCAACGCCTCGGCGCAGCCAGCGGTTGGCCTGGTCCGCCGTCATGTCGGCCTCGTAACCCTCGCGATAGGGCAGATGCCTCCAGTCGAGCGGGAGTACCGGATCGGCGGTGAAACGGACGCGCGGCATGGCAGATGATCCTTTGCAATAAGGCCAGGCCCGGCGAGATGCAAAACACCTCGCCGGGATAGTCAGAAAGACCCGCTCAGTCGATGATGGCCGACGGCATGCTTTCCGGCGCCGCCGCGAACCGCGGCTCGTAAAGCAGGTATTCGAGCGCCCCGATCTGAGACACCGAGCCGACATCGCCGATCGATGCGCGGATGCAGTCGTAGCCGCCGTCAACATCGAGATCCTCCGCCTTGATGTCGATGGCCCAAACCGCCGCCTGCTCGCCGGAAGTCGCGTCGGTATAGGTGTTGGTTGCTGCCTGCGTGACCTTCGTCCACTGCCCGACATCGGAGAGGGCGGTCGGGTCTTGCTTGACGTGGATGGTCGTGAAATCGAGCGCCTTGTTGGTGCCGAACGCGACATCCGTGCCCTGGAGGAGGGTCAACGTCGGGTCTTCGCCGGCCCCGCCGATGCCCTTGTGGAAGAGGATCAGGCATCGGCCGTAATTCTTCAGGCTCACGGCATCGGCGGTGCGGGCCGTCGTGATCTCGACCGGCGCGAAACCGCTGACGATCTGGATCTGTTCGAGGAGGGACTTGTTCATGGGACCGTTCCTTTTCGGTCTGAATTTCAGAGAGACGAGGCGCGGGCCAGCCCGCCAGGGCCGGCACCGCTACCTCAGGCCAGCCGTCATCGAGACGCGAGCGTGACGAATGCCGACAGCGTGTTGCTGCCGTTCGCGCGGGCGATCGGCGCGCTCCACCACGGCTGACCGGCCAGCCGGAAGATGAACCGGAACGCCATCACGTCCTGATCGAACCAGAGGTGGATGCTGGTATCGGTGCGCACCCCGCCGGCCTTGGTGACCGCCAGGTATTTGGTGAAATCGGCGAGCATGATATCGCCGAGATCGCCGAGCGCGCTGCACACCTCGTGCGGGATGACCGGCCGCCCCATCAGGAGGCCGAAGGGCGAGGCGTTGATGCCGCCGGCCGGGATGTAAACCGCGGAGCCGCCGACATTCTCGGTGCCGGCCTGGTTCCTGACGTTGACCGTCATGCTGTAGAGCTGCGGCTCGAGGTCCTGGTTGATCAGCCAGACCGAGGTGCGGCGGCACGGCGCATACATCCGCGACCACATCTTGAAGACGTTGGCCGAGACAACCGTGTCGGCGGGCTGCGAGGTCTCCGCCGCCACAGTCACCAGCGCGGGCGACAGGAGCGCGCCGAGCGGCATCCCCCCGCCCGAACCCCGGTAGATCGCGTCGCTGACCTTGTAATCGATCTTCTCCGGCCCCTTGCGGCGAAGGTAGCTGTCCATCTGCGTCACGTCGCCCATCTGCTCTTCGGTCACCGGCACGAGCGCGGTCAACTTGTGCAGCCGGAGATTGACCTGCCCGAGCGCCGGCTTCGATTGGGTGATCGCTGCGGCCTCGCCTTCCCAATACGCCTGAATGCCGCCGGTGCTCTGCCAGGCTGTCGTTTCGTCGGTTGGGAAGCTCATGTTGTTGGAGGCGGTCTCCTGGTTGTCGCACATCCCGAGGAGAGTTTCCGGCGCCATGACCTTTTCCATGATCGCCGGGCGGAAATCGGGCGGCACGGCAAACCCGCCGTCGGCCCCGACGCCCTCGCTGCCATAGGTCGATAGCGCGGCGTTGCGGATCAGCCGCTGATCGGTCTCACCGCCGCGCCAGCCGGCGATCCGCACCGCATTGGCAAATTCGCCGAGGCTGCGGAAGCCGTGGTTCCCGGCGGTGCCCTGCCGCGGCTGCGGGAAAATCGGCGGCTGCGGCGCCTGTTGGTTCCGCGGCTGCGGCTGGGCATGGTTCTGCGGGCGAACCGGGTCGGCACCGGGCGCCGAGTCCGGTTCGTTCGGGTCGGTGACCCGCCCAACCGGCGCGTTCAGCACCTCCATGTGCGCCGCGACACGCCGCCGGGTCTGAATTTCGCCCTCCAGCCGCTCGAAGTCGGTCTGGTTCTCGTCGACCTCGGTCTTTTCTTCCTTGGTCAGCTCGCGACTTTCCGCCGCCGCCCGATCAAGAACGGACTGACTCGCCGCAAGGAGCTGGTCCTGCTTATCGCGAAAGTTGTGGATGACGGGATCGTCCTGGGCGAGAATAACCGCGCCAAGCGGCGCCCCCATAGCGAGCACGGCGAGCACGCTCGCCGGCACATGCTGCCGTACTTGCATCTTTGATTTCCTTCTGAGGGACTGGCGCGTCTCACGACGGGCCTTTCGGGTTGCGCCTCACGGCGCGGGATCGCGGGATAGCTTTAGGATCCGGCGCCGCGATTTTGGTTGATGCGCGCATATTCCAGCGTTGCGCGCATACGTTTCAATTCTTCCTCGGCCGACAGCCGCAGCGGCGCGTCTATCTTGGCGTCATTGGCGTGCGGAGGCGCGCGACGCCAATGCAGCCGCGACAGTTCTTGTCGCGCGGCAAATTTCAAGTTCGGCGCAATCGACTGCGCAAACCCATGTTTGACCGCATCGGCCGATTGAAACGTGGTCTCCGCCTTCATCCACTCTTGAATTTGAGTTTTCGGCTGACCTGTGCGGGACACATAAACATCGGCGATGCTTGCCGACACAGCCTCCAGCCGGTCAGCGACAGCCCTCATGTCGGCCGGCGGGCCGATCGCGATACCCCACGCTTCATGGATCATAATCTCGCCGGCTTCGGCGATGATAATTTCGTCGCCGGACATCGCGATCACCGAGGCGATCGAGGCCGCGATACCATCGATGTGCGCGATCACCACGGCCTTATGCTCAACAAGCAGCCGATAGATAGCCAAGCCGTCGAACACATCGCCGCCATAACTGTTGATCCGCAGATCGATAGTCTTGACCTCACCGAGAGTCTTCAGGTCGACAGCAAATTGCTTCGCCGACACCCCGCCGAACCACCCCTCGCCGACATCCTCATAGATCAGGATCTCGGCTTTGCGGTCGCCCTTGGCGCTAACGCGATACCCCAGCGCCATTGGCGGCTCCATTCGGTTTTGGCGGCGCAGGATCGGCCGGCGCCACGGGTGTTGCCGCGGGCATTTGCTTCCCGACGTTTTTCAGATCGGTCATCTGGACCTGAACCATATGAACGTCGCCCTCGGGGCCGATCCGGTCCCAATCTTCCAACTCGCGAATGTCGTTGACCGTCGCAATCCCGTTCAGGAGCAAGTCCTTGTAGAACTGCGCCCGCGCCTGCATGTCGCCGCGCAGGAAGGCGTTGACGTTCATCTTTGTGTAGAAATTGCCGCGGTTCTGACCGAACATCTTGCGGTTGGCTTCCTGCTCGATCCGCAGGACCCACGGCATCAGGTCGTAGAGCAGGAACTCCCGGCTCTGATGCTCGATGTTATTGTTCGTCGCCCGACTGAGGTCCCCCAAAAGATGCGGCCGGGCACCGAGCCAACGCGATGATTCGCCGATCTGGTGTTGCCGCGCGCCGAGCAGTTGGCTTTCTTCCGGCGACATCCCGACACGCTCGATCTCCGCGCCGATCTCCCCGAAGACAACCTTGTGCGAATTCCGCGGGCCAGCATGGATCTGGTTGAACTCCTCGCGCATTCGGTCCATGCCGTCGGGTGACGGCTTATTCTTCAGCTTGACGACCAGACCGACATTTGCGCCATTGCCGAAGAACGCGGCGGAGTATTCTTCCATCGCCTTTGCCGAGCCCAACGACTCGCCGGCGAGCGCCACGGTGTCAAAACCGCTGATCCCGTCCCAACCCATCCCATGGAGGTGGAAGATGCTCGATGGCGGCAGGTCGTTGTACCCACCGCGCGGGTTCCAGACGCGATAGAACAGCCGATCGGCATCATCGCGCAGCGGCTGAACACGTTCCGGCACCAGCGGCCAGAGGTTCGCCACGCCGCCAGCATTGTTTAATTCGATCTCGCTATAATGATTGCCCGCCGTCAGAGCATGCAGCACCGCTGTCTCACGCCAAGCGAACCCGGTCATTTCACTGTTCGGCGCCGTCTGCAGCAACCACTCGACGGCGTGGGTCGCAAAGCGCTCCCGCCCCCCATCCTGCTTTCGCCGGTAAACCTGCCACGGGAGCTGGGCAATCGCCGAGGAAACGAGCGCCGACCCGCGATAGAATGCCGGGAGCGTAAACGCGTTCTCGTGAGTGATCGTCGTCCCGGCGAGGGAGCGCATTGCCCAGCGGTAGGATTGCGCCGGCCGTGCGACCCCCGTTAACCGGTTCCAAACCGCACCGACGCGATCACGCCAACCAGACACCGATTGTTTCCTCCTTCGCCGGCCAATATGCAGGATCGTCATATATCGACCCCTCGACCGTCGGATTGAGCGACATCACATCGGCGGCGAAGAACAGCGGCATGGCGATATCGATTTTCAAGTCGCCCGCGTTCTGCTTTGTTGCCCGGATTGCCGTAGCGGTCGGCTCGATCTTCAGATTGTCGACGCACCAGCCCATGGCCGACGAGCCGGAGTGCCACAGCATTCCGTGCTGCAGCTTCAGTTCAGTCGTCTTCAAGGCGTTCATCAGCCGGTAGCCCTGCCCGATGCCGGCGAGGAGCTTGTTTTCCTCGGTGACGCCGATCTGCTTCAGCGCCTCGACCGTGAGGCCCAGCCCCTCGGGGTCGAGCCCGACGCAGTAGAGCAGCCCCAGATCCTTGATCTGCTTGACGATCGCGACAAACTCGGTGATGTGGCGCGGGAAGCCTCGGGTCTTGAATTGCGCCCGGATGGTCGCCTGGGCCTGAACATCTCCGCCGCGGATCGCCTCCGACAATTCCTCGACCCAGGGGTCGACATCGCAGATCGTCAGTTCGCCCCGCTTCTCGAAGTCGAGGAGGTAGGAGGCGATCGACTTCCGGTCCTCGAGGACGTTCCGGAAGCACCAGCCGTAGGACCAGCAGAGCCAGTCCTGCGTTTCGCGGTCGCGTCCGAGGACAACGAGGCCGAGGAGATCGTCGAGCCCGCCGCCGTCGCCGGCGGTAACGATGACCTCGCAGCGCCGGATCACCTCGTCGAGCGTCAGGCTCGGGTCGGCCCGCCTCTCCCAGTATTGCGCCCCCGGCCAGCGATCGGTGCGCATGCCGACGCCGATCTCGATGTTGAGGTGCTGGGAGGCCCAGATGCGCGCCGGATGGTTGCCCTTTTCCTTTTCGCTGTTCCAATCCGGAATCAGGTCCCGCAAATGGGTCGAACGGCCCAGATTGGGCATGACCATCGGCCAGTTTTCCGGGTCCTGCCATTTGGCAGGATCGCGCGCGATGTCCGGCGGGAACTCGTAGAGGATCGGCAGCATCGGCCGGATTTCGCGCCCGCGGAACTCGCCGTCGCGGATCTTCCGGGCATAAATCAGCTCGTCGAGGAAGGCGCCGGTCGGGATCTCGTCGCTCTGCGTTGTGGTGATGACCAGGAGACCTTCGGGCGTCTTGTCGAGGCCGCCCCTGATCTGCCGCAACACCTTCGTGGTATGAACGCTGCGCCCCAGGAGGTGCAACTCGTCGATCATCGCGAAGATCAGGATGGCGCCGGTCAGGATGTTGAGATCGAAGGTCTTGACCTTGCCCTCGACGTTGTAGTCGAGGTCGATGATCGTCTTTTCGTGGTGAACCGGATGAAACCGCCTCCTGAAATCCGGGCTCAACTCGATCATCGCGGCTGCCTGTTCAAAGGCACGGTCGGAAACCGATTGGGTCGGGCCGACGAAGATCGCCTGGCAGTTCCGCCGCTTGTTGAGCCACATCACCGCGAGGAGGAGGGCCGCGGCATAGGTCGTTTTCGAGCTGCCCTTGGGCGCGAGACAGAAGATGTCGCGGATGAACCGCTCGCGCGCTACCGGGTCCCACGACCCGAAGGCGGCGCGCACGATGTCCCGGAACCATTGACCGGCCGCATCCCCGAGCCGCGGCGGACCGTCGGCGCTCACAAACCCATCAGGCAGCCGGCATTCGTCAAACGCGATCAGACCCCGCGCCGCCTGGTGCTCATTGAGCGGCAGGTCGGGGATCAGCGACCGGCCGGCTCGCAGCCGCTGTTCCCAATTGGGGCAGCTCAGATCCCACATTGCAATCTTGACAACTTCATCAGCCTCACTGAACGTCTGGGTGCTGCGGCGGCGTGGAAAGCAGACACGCAAGAGGCCGGAGAGCGGCTGTAACTCATCGGGGCAGCTTAGGGCTGGAGAGTTCGTCTGGCAGTCTGCGGTTCGACTCCGTAGGCCGTCCGGGATACCAAGCCAGGAAGCCGGAGTAGCGACCGGCCCGCAGCAACGGCATTTCAGGCTGGGTTCGCGGCCCGAATATCGGCGACGACCCGCTCAAGTCGAATAAGCGTCTCCGGCTTAACGTTGGCCACAACGGAAGAGTCGATGACGATCTGGCCGCGCAGGCCCAGGAGTTTGTCGCAATCGCCGGCGCTGGAAACCGCGATTGTCTTACAACGGCGCGCCAACGCCGCGCCGCGCCGTTCTTTGATACCCTCCTTGACCGACCGGCCGATCTCGTTGGTGATCACCGCAATGACCGCGCCAGAGTCAGGAATGAGGGCGATCATCTCCTTCGCCATTGCTTTCCATTGTTGATGTGCCGAGGCACGTTCACGCATTCGCCCGCCTCGCCCGCTCGTCCATCGTTTTTCGCGTATGGTGCGACCCGCAGAGGCACTGGCCGTTGGCCGGGTCGAACTCGGCGCCGCCATCCCTCAGCTCGACCCGGTGATCGGCAAACATACGGTCCTCGGGCTCTCTCTTCGGGCAACGCTGGCCTTGTTCCACCCACTCGCACCGCCCGCCGGCCCGTCCGATGACCTTCGCCCGCCAGGCCCGGTATTCCGGGGTCCGGTAGATCAGGGCCGCGGTCTTCGGGGGCGGCTTCAGGCGGCGGTTGTCGCGCACCGAGAGGCGCGGCGGGAGGGTCTTCATCCGGTCAGTTCAGCCGCTCTCCGCCGGGCCCGTCTTCCGCCAGGAGCCGCCCGAGGGGGGTGGTGAGGTCGGGCTTCCGCGCGGCGAGGATCGCCTCCTCTTTCTTACCGAGCTTGGGCGGCTTCGGCGCGGGCTCCGACCGACCGTAGAGCATCAGATCGTTGTGCTCCATGAGATCGCGGAACTCGCGCAATGCGCTGACGTTTCCGGCTTCTACCTGCTTCCAGAGGGTCATCGCGAGCGTCGCGTCGAGCCTGTCGCGGGCCTCCTCGCGGTATTTCAGTTCCGCAAAATACCTTGCCCGCAGCGTCGGCAGCGAGACGTGTATCGCCCGGGCGATCCGCTCGTTGTTCCAGCCGAAGGCCAGCAACATGCTGACCTTGTTGCGGTTTTCCTGCGTGGCGACATGCTGCGGCCGTCCGCCCTTGGGGTGGTACTCGCGAACCGGGTCGCCAAAGAGGTCGAAAGTTTGCATCAGAAGAAAAAAACTCCGCGACTGAGCCCCGAGCGGTTCCGGGCCCCGCCGGGGCTGGGGATTTGACCCGCCCCCCCTGGTGGGTGGCGAGCCGCCGGCGCGCTAGATGTTGTGTTGTTGACCGGGGCGCGCCGCGCCACTACATCTTGCGGCATGGCACAGAAACCAAGGCGTTCCGCCCGTTCGGCTGTTATAGGGGCGCCGGCGGATGGTCCCGCCGCGATCGGCGCCCGGTTGCGCCAGCTGCGGGTTGACCGCGGCGAAAGCCCGGCCCAGGCGGCAAGCTCCATCGGTTGCGCCGGCCAGCACTTACGCGACATCGAGGGCGGCAAATCAGCCAATCCCGGATTGCAGCTGTTGCGCTCGCTGGCCAGGCATTACGGCGTGACGGTCGCCTACATAATCGGAGAGGCGTCGCAAGATTTATCTTGACGCTGCGCGCTGCCGTCCTTATGTTCTGATCCGTCAACAGCGCATCAACGCGCAAAGAGGATCAGACGAC
>Ga0214472_10000227_pt1 | contig 75025 bp, 65 predicted proteins | sample RVTome_6_FD_207662 | JGI IMG/M metagenome (GOLD analysis project Ga0214472, IMG submission 207662) | Soil microbial communities from uranium-contaminated site in the Upper Colorado River Basin, Wyoming, United States - RVT140D175 | ecosystem: Environmental > Terrestrial > Soil > Contaminated >...
CGAGCTCGGTGCCGGCGATGTTCAGCGCGCTGAGGCCCTCGCGCAGATCCGCTGCCGCAGCGCCGTCCTGCGGGAGTTCCAGCAGCCGGAGTTCGTAGCTGGCCGCAGGCGCAGCGTCTTCGCCAGCGCGCACCACGATGATCACGGGCTGATCTGTGGCTGGTTCCAGCAGCAGGCGCTCACGACCACCCCGGAACAGGCCGCTGTCCACCGGCCCCGCCAGCAGGCTGCCGTCGGCGGCCTCGACCGCGAGGCTGAGGTCTGCGTCGCGCTGCACCAGTTCCAGGAGCAGCGCCGATCCCTGCGGCAGCGCGCGTTCGATGCGCAGGGTCTGGCCGCGCTCGATGTCGCCCTGCTCGAACCAGAGCAAGGTGGGGGTCGGTGCGGGTGCGCAGGCCGTCAGCAGCAGGAGCAGCAGCGTCGCGGGGGCAGCGGCTGGTGCACGGGGCCTGTTTGAGAGCGATTCCACAGCGACGGGAGTCTAGCAAGCACGCTCCGACGAACTCCTTCGAGGATGGGTGGGATAGCGCGGGTCCTGGCGACAGGGCCACTCTGACCGGTGTGTCGGCGCCAGTCCCGGTCTCGGGCACCGGGGTGGTCGCGAGGCCATCCTGGATCGGTGCTGGTGCCGACCACCGGCGTTCACGGGCCACGCCATCTAGCGCCCGGTAGACTGGTCACCCCCCGACCGGATCTGCGATGCGATGAACCGCCTAGGCGCCGAGACCAGCCCCTACCTGCGCCAGCACGCTGGCGACCCTGTGGCCTGGTACGCCTGGGGGCCGGACGCGCTGGCGGAAGCCGAGCGTTCCGGGCGCCCGATCCTGCTATCCATCGGCTACGCGGCCTGTCACTGGTGCCATGTGATGCACCGCGAGTCCTTCAGCGACCCCGAGGTCGCAGCGCAGATGAACCGCGACTTCGTGAACATCAAGGTGGACCGCGAGGAGCGACCCGACCTGGACCGCATCTACCAGTTGGCGCAGCAGATGCTGACCCAGCGACCCGGTGGCTGGCCGCTGACCATGTTCCTGAGCGCCGACCAGGTACCCTTCTTCGGCGGGACCTACTTCCCCCGCGACCCTCGCCACGGCCTGCCCGGCTTCCTGGACCTGCTGGGGCGGGTCGCTGAGTACCACCGCCGCGGCGAGGGCATCGCCGAGCAGCGCGAAGCACTGCTGGGTTTCCTCGCCAGCCAGGAGCGCGGTGCCGACGCGGTGGACCGGCTGAGCGCAGCACCGCTGACACAGGCGCGCGCCAAGCTGGAGCAACACTACGATCCGCGCGGAGGCGGTTTCGGCGGCGCGCCCAAGTTCCCGCACCCCGGCAACATCGCCTTCCTGCTGCGGCACTGGCGCGCCAGCGCACATCAGGACCCACCAGATCTCCAGGGTCTGTACATGGCGGCCTACACCCTGCATCGCATGGCGGAAGGTGGCTTGTTCGACGCCCTCGGTGGCGGTGCGTTCCGCTACTCGGTGGATGCGGCCTGGGAGATCCCGCACTTCGAGAAGATGCTGTACGACAACGCGCAACTGCTGCCGCTGTACGCGGAAGCTGCAGTGGCGACGGGCGATGCGGACAGCGCGCGCGCCGCGCGCGCCATCGCGGGTTGGATCCTGGGTGAGATGCGCGTGGCCGACGGCCTGTTCGCCAGCTCGCTGGACGCCGACAGCGAGGGGCATGAGGGGCGCTACTACGTGTTCGAGTCCGAGGCACTGCGCACGGCGGCTGGGGATGACTTCGCCATCGTCAGTGCGCGCTACGGCCTGGATGGCGAACCGAACTTCGAGGGCAGTTGGCACCTGCATGCGCACGCCAGCGTGGATGAGATCGCCAAGGCCATGGACCTGGGCACCGATGCGGTGCGCGCTGCGCTGGCGCGCACCCATGTAGCGTTGCGGGAGCTGCGTGCGACGCGGGTGCGACCGGCGCGCGATGACAAGGCGCTGACTGCATGGAACGCACTGACGATCAGCGGCCTGGCGCGCGCCGGGCGACTGCTGGGTGAGCCGGACTGGATCGCAGCGGCCGATCGCGCGACGAGCCTCCTTCGCGAACGCCTGTGGATGGACGGCCGTCTGCTCACCGTGCACATGGAAGGCCGCAGCCACGGCAGCGCGTTCCTGGACGATCACGCCTACCTACTGGACGCGCTGATCGAACTGCTGCAGTGCCGCTGGCGTACGCAGGACCTGGACTGGGCACGGGCGCTCGCCGAGTTGATGCTCACGCACTTCGCGGATCCCAACGGCGGCTTCCTGTTCACCGCTGACGACCACGAAGCGCTGATCCACCGGCCGCGGCCGATGGCCGATGACGCCTTGCCGGCGGGGAACGCCATCGCGGCGCGCGCCCTGGGTCGCCTCGGTCATCTGCTGGCCGAGCCGCGCTACCTAGCTGCCGCCGATCTCACCATCCGTCGCGCGCTGGCCGAGATCGGTGGCTACCCGGAGGCCTACACGGCGATGCTGGATGCGCTGGAGGAGGCCCTGGACCCACCCCAGATGGTGATCGCGCGCGGCCAGGAGGCCTCAGCCTGGACCGCCAGCCTGGCGTCCGTGTACGCGCCCCACCGCTTGCTGCTGACCGTCCCCGAGGACGCAGCCCTGCCGGAGCACCTGGCCGCGAAGGACCCTGGCGAGGGGACGCGGGCCTGGATCTGCGAGGGCACCAGTTGCTCCGCCCCGGTCGCCAGCCTGGCCGCGCTCACGGAGCTGCTGCGGGGCAGCTAGAGGGCGCCTCAGGGATCTCGCCGGACCCAACCCTCAGGTCCGCGCAGGAGCTCGTAGGTGGGCCAGTAGTGCGGGTCCAGGCGCATGGCCAGGGGCTGGGTGCGACCATCCCAGGTCCGCAGGGTGAGGCGCACCTCGTCCTTGAAGTTCCCATCCGCGTCGGTGACCGCCGCCAGGAAGCTGTCCAGATCCGGTGTCGGGATCCCGTCAGCCGCGACCACCAGCCGGCCCGCGTACATGCCGTAGTGGCTGGCCGGGGAACCGAAGTAATAGCGCGCGACGAACACGCCCTCAGCGCCGATGCCCCGCTGCATGGCCAGCGCACGGTGCGGCGCCTGCAGGATGGCACCGCCCCAGAGGAGGATGCGGTCCAGGTCGCGGCCACCCAGGGCAGCGGTCCCCAGCACCAGGTCCTGCGCCACGCCGTCGCGGATCACGGTGGCGGTGACCTGTTCACGCTGCGCGGCGATCTCGACCTCGGCGAAGCGGGTCACCGGCGCACCGTCCAACGCGACCAGCAGATCACCTTCGCGCAACAAACCGTGCGCCGGTACCTCCGCTGCGATGCGGACCACCTGCAACGCCTGTCGGCGCTCGGGGTCATGCGATTCCAGGCGACTGGCCCAAGGCTGCGGCAGACCGAAGCGGCGCGCAGACGCGACTGGGATCAGCGCGAACTCGACCTCCAGCGACCGCACGATGCCGTCACCGCGCAACACCTCGTCCAACATGCGCTGGATCAACTCCGCGGGGATTCCGCGCGTGTCCTGGCTGATCTGTCGCCCGGACTGGAAGGCGAAGCTGGCCCAGAGCGCGAGCACGCGACCCCGCTCGTCGGCCACCACGCCGTCGAGGTTCGCGGGCGGGTTCACCAGGCTGTAGGTCTCGATGTTGGAATCTCGGAAGCGGAAGGTGGCGGACAGCGGCAGCGTCAGCGATTCACGACCCGCGATCTCCGTCGCCTGCGCCGCGATGCCCTGATCGGGGCGTACGCCCACCACCCACACGCGCTCGCCAGGTGCAAGCTCCCGCTCCGCCAGCACCGCGCTGCGCACCGGGGTGTCACCGAGCAGCGCCGGGTCGTAGTGGATCAACGCGAGGTTGTGCAGCGGATGCACCCAGTAGACCTCGCCCGCAACCTGCAGCGAGTTCGCGAAGGTCAGGGTGGCATCTCCGATCGCGATGGGTACGGTGTTGCGATCCACCAGCACCAGGCCGCGCTCGGCATCCACCACCACGCCGGTGCCGTAGTAGTGGGTCTCGCTGACGCCGGATACAGGGTACGGCATGTCGAACTCGACCAGCACCAGCGAGGGTGCGAGGGCGTTGATGCGCCGGTCGCCGTTGCGCACGAAGGTGGTGCTCTGCGGCGCCATCGGCACCGGGTCCGGACCTGGCGTGAGGTCGCGGCAAGGCCAGAGTCCAGCGTGGTCAACCCGGTCGCAGGCCTGGGATGGGAACCAGCGGCGGTCCATGCGCATGATCCGCAGGTCCTCCACGGTCGGCGAATCGAAGGAGAAGTAGCGCACGCTGGCGAGTTCGCCGTCGGCGAGGCCGCCGAGCACGGTCTCGAACGCCGCGAGGTCGGGGACCGGCTGACCATCCAGCGCGGTGATCACAGCGCCCGCGGGGATGCCGCCGGAATCCAGGGCGTAGCCCGCGTTCGCGACGTACACACCGCTGATGGGCACGTTCAGGCTGCGGGCCTGCTGGTAGGAGAGATCGTGCACCACCGCGCCGCCGAAACTCACGAAGCGGTCGGGGGTGATCGCATGCAGGTCACCGACGGTCATCGGCACCGTGATGCGTTCCCCGGCGCGGTCCAACTGCAGCTCGAGCACCTTATCGACGTTGTCATCGAGGCGGGTCTCCATGGCGATGAAGTCCAGCGCCCAGACGCCATCGATCTGCAGCAGGATGTCGCCGGGCTCGAGCACACCGTCGGCGGGACCACCGGGCGTCACCCGATCGACCGTCAGCATGCCAGTGCGCTCGGGGAAGCGTGCACGGACCTCGGCCTCGACCTGCGGATCCAGTCCGAGGCGATCGAGCTCGTCGAAGGCGCGGTGCAGGAAGGTCGTCTGCAGGGTCCCGCGTGGGACCGGGAGACCCGCCTTGATGTACGCCAATGCGCGCACCACGCGGTCCAGCGGCAGGAAGTAGCTCGAAGCAGCATCGTTGCGCGCGCCGGCGTTCAGACCGACCACCGCGCCGTCCACATCCACCACCGGCGAGCCGGATGACCCACCCGAAGTCCCGGAAGCCGCCTGCATGTAGAAGGTGTTGAAGTCGTTGTAGGAGCCGCGGCCGTACTCGGGCGCTTCGCGGTCCAAGCGCGCGAGCGTGCCAGCGAGGATCGAGAGCTGCTCACCGGCATCGTTGCCCACCACGCGGATCTCGCGACCGGCCACCGCGCCTTCCGGCGCCAGCGGTAGCGCGACCGGCTGCATGAAGCGCAGCGCCGCCGGATCGTAATGGTAGATCCCGAAGTCGTGCACGGGATCGCGGTAGACCGGCGTGAGCGCGACCTCCTCGTGGTTGATGAAGGTGGCATCAGCCACCACCGGGCCTGGGGTGACCACGTGGCGGTTGGTCAGGATCAAGCCGAGCTCGGCGTCGATGACGAAGCCGGTGGCTTGGCTGGACGCGTTCCACTCGGTATCGAAGGCGCGGGTCTGATCCACATGGATGGAGACGACGCCGCGTGACACGCGGTCCAGCGTCTCCTCCCAGCCCGCCTGCACCGCCGTGGGCAGGATGATCAGCAGCAACAGGATCCGGCTGGGGTGCATGCGGAGTCTCCGGTCTGAGGTCAGGGGGCGTTCCGGCTCCGGCGAGCCATGGTCCTGGGACCTACAGGGCGTAGTCGAAGTTCGCCCGGAACGCGTCGCCGAACTCGTCCGGCGTGAAGCTATGGTTCTGGGTACCGTGGCTGGCGACCTTGATCGCGCCCATCAGGGACGCGATGCGACCGGTCGTCCCCAGGTCCATGTCGTTGAGCAGACCGTGCAGCAGGCCCGCGCGGTAGGCGTCGCCGCAGCCGGTGGGGTCGGTGACCGCCTCAGGCTTGGCGCTCGGGATCTCGATCACCCCATCCTGGGTGTGGATGCGCGAGCCGGCTGCACCGCGGGTGACGATGTAGGCGCGCACCCGGTCGGCGATCTGGGTCGCACTGAGCTCGGTGCGCTGCTCCAGCATGCTCGACTCGTAGTCGTTGACCGTGACCCAGCTCGCGAGCTCGAGGAAGCGGTTCAGTTCATGGCCGTCGAACATCGGCAGGCCCTGGCCCGGATCGAACACGAAGGGGATCCCGGCCTCGGCGAACTGCAGCGCGTGCTCGCGCATGCCGTCACGCCCGTCTGGCGAGATCATGCCGATCGCGAAACCCGCGTCGGCCGGGACTGCCTGCTCGTGCGCATGTGCCATCGCGCCCGGATGGAAGGCGGTGATCTGGTTATCGTCCAGGTCGGTGGTGATGTACGCCTGCGCGGTGTAGCTGCCGTCGATCTCGCGCAGGTAGCTGGTGGGGATGCCGTTGTCCTCCAACCAGAGCCGGTACGGCGTGTAGTCGAGACCGACCGTGGCCATCGGCGTGCCCGCGGATCCGAGCAGCTTCATGTTGTAGGCGATGTTGCCGGCGCAGCCGCCGTACTCGCGCCGCAGCTCAGGTACCAGGAAGGACACGTTGAGGATGTGGATCCGCTGCGGGTGGATCTGGTCCCCGAAGCGGCCCGGGAAGACCATGATGGTGTCGTAGGCCATGGAGCCACAGATGAGCGCAGGCATGCGTACCCCTCAGATCAGGATCAGGACCCAGACCGCGATCGCGAGCAGCAGGGTCACACCCACCGCCGCCGAGCCGAGGTCCTTCGCCAGTCCGGACAGTTCGTGGTGTTCGGTACCGATGCGGTCGACGATGACCTCGACGGCGGTGTTCAGCAGTTCGACGATGAGCAGCAGGGTGACGGCGCCGATCAGCAGCACGCGCTCGACCGGGGTCTGGCCGAGGTAGATCGCGGCGGGGACCAGCACCAGCATCGCCAGCAGCTCCAGCCGCAGCGCCTCCTCGCGCCTGAAGCCCCAGACCAGCGCCTCGAACAGCACCCGGGTCGCGCGGATCAGGCGCGGCAGGCCCTGCAGGGAGTCGTAGTTGCCCGGGCGCTCAACCATCGCTGGGGGCGGGCTGCCAGCGCAGGTCCAGCTGGCGCGCAGCACGCACGTCGTCCAGGCGGCGGACCGGCAGGGTGTAGGGCGCGCCCTTGACCATCTCGGGCTGCTCGCGCGCCTCCTGCTGCACCTCGACCATGGCAGCGACGAAAGCGTCCAGGTCCTCCAGCGCCTCGGTCTCGGTGGGCTCGATCAGCAGGCACTCCGGGACCAGCAGCGGGAAGTAGGTGGTCGGAGCGTGGAAGCCCTTGTCGAGCAAGCGCTTGGCGAAATCCATCGCGGTGACGCCGGTCTCCTTGGTGAGGCGCTTGAGCGTGACGATGAACTCGTGGCTCGCACGGCGCTCGGGGAAGGCCAGGTCGAAGCCAGCCATCGCCAGCTTGCACATCAGGTAGTTGGCGTTCAGGGTCGCGAACTCAGCCACCCGGTGCATGCCGTCGCGGCCGAGCATGCGCGCGTAGATGTAGGCGCGCAGCAACACGCCAGCGTTGCCCATGAACGCCGACAGGCGACCGATGGACTGCGGCAGGTCATCCCGGTCCAGCCAGCGGTAGCTGTTGCCCTCGCGCCCCACGATCGGGGTCGGCATGAACGGCAGCAGGCGCTCGGATACCCCCACCGCACCCGCACCGGGACCACCACCGCCGTGCGGGGTGGAGAAGGTCTTGTGCAGGTTCATGTGGATGACGTCGAAGCCCATGTCGCCGGGTCGGACCTTGCCGAGGATGGCGTTCAGGTTGGCACCGTCGTAGTAGAGCAGGCCGCCGGCCGCGTGCACGCGCTCAGCGATCTGCTTGATGCGGCGCTCGAACACACCGAGCGTCGAGGGGTTGGTCAGCATGATGCCCGCGGTGCGCGGTCCCAGCGCTGCTTCCAGCGCCTCCAGGTCCACGTCGCCGTCATCCAGGGTCGGGATCTCCACCACCTTGCAGCCGCACATCACCGCGGTCGCAGGGTTGGTGCCGTGCGCCGCGTCGGGGACGATGATCTCGTCGCGATCGTGGTCGCCGCGGGCCTCGTGGTAAGCGCGGATCATCAACACCCCAGCGAGCTCGCCCTGGGCGCCCGCCATCGGCGTGAGGGACACGCCGCGCATACCCGTGACCGCCTTCAGGATCTCCTGCAGCTCGTACATGCAGCCCAGGAAGCCCTGGCCGTGCGAGACCGGTGCCAAGGGATGCCGCTGCAGCAGCTCCGGCAGCATCGCCAGCGTGTTACAGGCACGCGGGTTGTACTTCATGGTGCAGGAACCCAGCGGATAGAACTGGGTGTCGATCGAGAAGTTGAGCTGCGACAGCCGCGTGTAGTGCCGGACCACCTGCAGCTCGGAGACCTCAGGCATCCCGGCGCTGGAGTCACGCAGGAACTCCGCCGGCAGGTCCACCGCGGCATCGCTGCGCGGAGCCTGGGCGGTGGCCCTGCGGCCTGGGGATGAGCGCTCGAAGATGACCATGCCTTGCGGCCTCCGTCAGCTGCGTAGTGCGGCCAGCGCCGCGTCGTAATCCGGCTCGTCGGCGATGTCGCCGACCAGCTCCGCGTGTAGCACGGTGTCGTCCACATCCAGCACCAGCACCGCGCGTGCGGTGACCCCAGCCAGCGGACCGTCCAGCAGGCGCACGCCGTAGGCCTCAGCGAACTCTGCGCCGCGCATCATGGATAGCGTCGCGACCGCCTCCAGACCTTCGGCGCCGCAGAAACGCTTCTGCGCGAACGGCAGGTCAGCCGAGATCATCAGCAGGACGGCATCGCCGACCTCGCTGGCGCGCTGGTTGAAGACCCGCGTCGAGGTCGCGCAGGTCGGCGTGTCGATGGACGGGAAGATGGACAGGACCTTACGGCGCCCCGCGTAGTCGCTGAGGCTGCGGTCCTTGAGGTCAGCGTCCACCAACGAGAAGTCCGGTGCCTTGGAGCCCACGGCGGGGAGCTCGCCGGAGGTGTGCAGGGTGTTGCCCTTGAGTGTCACGGTAGCCATCGTTTCGTACCTCGTGGTCGCTATCTGGAGAGGATGCGGTCGAGGGCATCTGCGTAGGCCCGGATGTCCGCTTCGGTCCGGGTCTCGGTGGCGCAGATCAACAGCGCCTCGCCGAGCTCCGGGAAGTGATCGTTGAGGGCGTAGCCGCCCACGATGCCCTGGTTCGCGAGCGCCTCGAGTACCGGCTCCACCGGACGCTCCAAGCGCAGCACCGCCTCATGGAACACCGGCCCATCGAACACGCGCTGCACGCCGGGGATCGCGGTGAGCGCATCGATCAGGGCGACGGTGTTGGCGTGCGAGCTGGCTGCGACCCGGCGTAGTCCTTCCTGGCCGAGCAGGGCCATGTAGATCGTGGCCGCGGTGACCATCAGCCCCTGGTTGGTGCAGATGTTCGAGGTCGCCTTGGAGCGACGGATATGCTGTTCGCGCGCCTGCAGGGTGAGGGTGAATCCCTCGCGCCCGTCCAGGTCCACGGTGCGGCCGACGATGCGGCCCGGCATCTGCCGGACCAGCGCCTGCTTGCAGGTCAGGAAGCCGAAGTACGGACCACCGGAGGACAGCGGGATGCCCAGCGGCTGACCCTCGCCACAAGCGATGTCCGCACCCCGCTTCTCACCGGGCGTGCCCCACTCGCCCGGCGGCTTGAGCAGCGCCAACGCAGTCGGGTTGACGCTGGCGATGACCAGCGCGTCGTGCGAATGCGCCCAGTCGGTGACCGCGTCCACCGCCTCCAGTCCGCCGAAGAAGTTCGGGTGCTGGATCACGACCGCGGTGAAACCGTCACCGGCATGCGCCTCGAGCGCCTCCGGCAGCACGCTCCCGCAATCGTTGCAGAACGGGATCTCATCGAAACGGATGTCCTGGGTGCCGGCGATCGCCTGCATCACCCGGCGGTAGAGCGGGTTCACCGTGCCCAGCACCAGGATGCGTCGCGAGTCGTCGCCACGGCGCGCGCGTACGGCCATCAGCACGGCTTCGGCGAGTGCGGATGCGCCGTCGTACAGCGAGGCGTTGGAGACATCGAGACCGGTGAGGCCGGTCATCATGGTCTGGAACTCGTAGATCAGTTGCAGCGTGCCCTGACTGGCCTCCGCCTGGTAAGGCGTGTAGGCGCTGTAGAACTCACCGCGGGTCGTGATCTCCCACACCGCCGCCGGGATGTGGTGCTCGTAGGCACCCGCGCCGATGAAGTTCAGCATCGAGCCGTCGCGCGCGGCGCGCGCGTGCATGACCCGCACGATCTCCATCTCCGGGATCCGCTCCGGGACCTGGGACAGCTCGGAGATCATCAGCGCCGCCGGGATCTCGTTGAACAGCGCGCGGATCTCAGGGACACCGACGGCCTCCAGCATGGTCGCGACATCGGACTCGGTATGTGGGTTGAACGGCATCCAGCTTCCCTCGGGCGGTTCGGATCAGCAGGTCGGAACAGTGATCTGGGCTCAGTGGCCCTCTTCCTCGAGCATCGCCTCGTAGGCGGCGGCATCCATCAGGCCATCCGCACTGCCATCGAGCTGCAGCTTGAACATCCAACCGTCACCGTAGGCGTCGGTGTTGATGATCTCGGGCGTACCCTCGAGCGCTGGGTTCACCTCGGTGACGGTGCCGGCGGCCGGCGTGTACACATCGGAGGCTGCCTTCACGGACTCGACCACCGCGCAGGCATCGCCGGCGCTGAGGATGGCACCGACCTCGGGGAGCTCTACGAAGACCAGGTCGCCGAGCGCCGCCTGCGCGTGATCGCTGATGCCGACCACGGCGGTGTCGCCCTCGACCCGGAGCCATTCGTGGGACTTCGCGTACATCAGATCGCCTGGGATATCGCTCATCGGTGGATCCTCGTGTGCGGACCGGCGACGGTCCGGTTCGTTCCTGTCTAGAGTTCGACCTTCGCCTGCCCGTTGCGGACGAAGGTCTGCGCGGTCACCCGCGCCGGGATCAGTTTGCCGCGGATGTCGACCTCGACCTGCGCGGGTGCATCTACGGGGATGCGCGCGAAGCCGATGGATCGCTCCAGGGTCGGTGAGTAGGTCCCGGAGGTCAGCTCCCCAGCACCGGCGTCGCCGGCCTGCACCGCCTGGTGACCGCGCAGTACGCCGCGACCTTCCAGCAGCAGCCCGACCAGCTTCATCCTCGGACCCTCCTCCCGCTGGCGCTCCAGCGCAGCGCGGCCGATGAAGGCGCGGTCCGCAGGCTCGAAGGCGACGGTCCAGGTCAGGCCGGATTCCAGCGGCGAGACCCGCTCATCCATATCGATGCCGTACAGGTTCATGCCCGCTTCGAGGCGCAGCGTATCGCGCGCACCCAGCCCGCACGGCGCGACACCGGCTGCCAGCAGCGCATCCCAGATCGGCGTGGCCTGCGCATTGGGCATCGCGACCTCGAAGCCATCTTCGCCGGTGTAACCGGTGCGCGCGACGAACAGGTCACCGAACACCGCGGCGTTGAACGGCTTCAGCGCCAACGCGGTAGCGGCATGGTCGGCGTCGAGCAGACCAGTGACGCGGTCGCGGGCCGCGGGGCCCTGGACCGCGATCATCGCGAGGTCATCGCGCTCGGTGATGCTGAGGTCGCGGCCCGCTGCGCGTGCGCTGATCCAGGCCAGGTCCTTGGCGCGGGTCGCAGCGTTCACGATCAGCCGGTAGTCGCCGTCACCCATGTAATAGGTGATCAGGTCGTCGAGGATGCCACCCTGCTCGTCCAGCATGCAGCCGTACAGCGCCTTGCCGGGGACTGTGAGCTTGGCGACATCGTTGGCCAGCAGTTCGCGCAGGAAGGTCTGCGCGTCCGCGCCCTGCACATCCACGATGGTCATGTGGGAGACATCGAACATCCCGGCGTCGCGGCGCACGGCGTGATGCTCCTCGATCTGGGAACCGTAGTGGATGGGCATGTCCCAGCCCCCGAAGTCGACCATGCGCGCGCCTGCTGCGAGGTGTGCGGCGTGGAGCGGTGTGCGATCGCCCATGGGGCCTCCTGCTGCGCGACCGGTACCGACCGGCCGGGGTCCTAGGTAGAAACGAACGAGGCGGCAGACCTCTTCGGTCTGCCGCCCCTCTGTCCTTGGACCTGAGAGATCAGGCGGCCTACGGCCACCCTACCCCTTCGGTGAGCCGGAAGGCCGGCTGCTCTCCAGAGCCGTCGTCCCCTTAGGTCCTGGTGCCTGAGCGTTTCCGGACGGCGGTTGCGCCTTCGGCGGCCCGGCATCCCGGGCTCTCTCCCTCAGGGGGTTATCGACGGACGAGCATGATACCCGAACGCGAGGAGGGCCCTCTAGGGGCCCTCCGCAGTCAATCAGGACCGGAGCCTCAGTCGCAGGTCTCGGGGTCCGGCATCGGGTCGGTGGCCAGGACACGGGGCCTGGACCGGAGGCCCTGCACCGCCGCGCTGGAGCTCCTGACGACCGCGAACTGACCGGCCAGGCTGATGTACTCGCCTGCACCGTTGGTGAGGGAGATGCCGCCCTCGTTGACGCCTGTGTAGAGGCCGTCGCTCGGCAGCGGATCCACGTCCACGCAATCACCGGCGCAGAGGCGGGCCTCGAAGTCCGTGCCGCGGATACCGATCGTCGCGATCGGGGTCCGGACGCGGTAGGCGTCGCGATCCGACTGGCCGACCAGGCCGGTCACCGCGCGGAAGCCGCCCTTGAGCAGGCGGAAGAACGCGCTGCCGGTGCCCTCCGAGCGGGCCTCCTGCTCGGTGCGGGCGGGCTGCGCCGAACCGGCGCTCGCAGGTGGTGCCGCAGCTACGGTGGCCTCAGCACCCGCCGGGACCGAGAAGTCCTCGATCTGGAAGCGGGTGTTCGGGCGCAGCAGGATGCGGCCGCCGTCCACGAACTTCATGTTGATGAAGCTCGCGGGGCCGGTTGAGACGATCTCGCCCTCGTACAGGGCGTCGCCCCGCGCCAGGTAGCGGATGTCGCCGGCCGCCGTAGCAGCGGTTACGCGACCGGTCACCAGACCGACCTCGCCAGCTACCGCGGCCAGGGTCTGACCCCAGGGGGCCATGGCGACCATGACGATCGTCGTCAACAGGCCGGCACGCAGTGCGGCCGGGGTACTGGTCAGTCTCGTGCGATCCATCTCAGTCTCCTCAGCCGCCACAGACGCCGGCGCCGTCGCCATCGTCGGATACCTGGTTGATCAGCGTGGTCCCACGGCTGCTGCCCTGACCACCTTGCTCCTCGCCCTCGGTGCCCTCGTCCTCCTCCTCATCGTCCTCGTCGTCGGACTCGAGCTCGTTGTCGCGGATCGCCGCCTCGGTGCTGTTGTCGTCGTACGGATCGACCTCCTCCTCCTGAGGCGTATCGAAGCCGACCAGCGACAGCCCGCGCAGGGTGCCGACCAGGCCCGTGGACCGGATGGTCTCGATCCCGATGCAGCTGCCCTGGGTGGCGCAGATGAAGTTGTCGTCACCGATGTCGATCGGCTCCGGCGAACCGGTGGTCGACTGGCCGATGTAGACGTTGCCCAGCTGACCCGAACTACCGATCGCGATGGTGATGTACCCGAGGTCCGCGAAGTAGTCGTTGAAGCTGTAGTTCGAATCCCCGATCGACTCATCCAGGTTCAGGTCGAAGCCGATCGTGTTCCCGGCGTTGAACGGCGTGAACTGCACCAGGCTACCCGCCGGCAGCGTGATGTCGCCATTGAAGCCGATCAGGTCAGCCTCGATGAACAGGTAGTCACCGAGCATGATCATGTCGCCGAGCTGCACCTCACCGCCCGCGATGAAGGTCGCGCTCGGTGCGGTGTGCGTCGGAGCCACATCCACCAGCCCGAGGACCCGGACCAGGGCGGTGTCGCCGGTCACGCCGTCGATGCTGCCGTTGCCGATGTTCAGGACGGTGTCATCGAGGATGATGTCGCCACCGGCCAGGGCCGCCATCGCCTCGGCGGTGATCGAACCGATCGCGCCGCCGTTCAGGATGTCGCCTCCAGCGACCAAGGTCACGATGCCGGACACCAGGTCGATGTCGCTGAGCAGGATGTCGGATCCGGCGACGATCTCGAAGGTGTCGTCCATGGCAATTGTCATGCCGGAGATCTGCACGTCGCCACCGCCGAGCAGGCTCGCGCTGGCAGCGGTGAAGGACCCGCTGCCGGTGATGTCGCCACCAGCCGTCGCCAGGATCACGTGGTCGCCGCTGGCATCCAGGCTGCCGAAGCCGACATCACCGACCCGGTTGTTGCTGCCGAACAGCGCGGTGATGCCGCCGCCGAAGGCCCCGAAGAAGCCGTCGTAGGTCGCTTGATCCAAGTAGGAGGACCCGGAGCTGATGGCACCCGCGTTCGGTGCGAACTGCACGAAGGCACCGCCCGTGACGTTGGCGCTGGAGCTGAAGCTCACGGCGTCAGCATTGACCCGGATGTAGCCACCCGCGGTCATCGCCAGGTCGCCGAGCTGCACGCTGGAGCCGGAGAAGAAGGCGTTCATCGGACCAGCGTCGAAGGACGTGGCCAGGACGTCGCCACCGGGCACTGAGGCACCACCGACGCTGAGCCCCGCATCGGTCAGGTAGATCCCCGTCCCCGCGATCATGGAAACCGCGGCGCCCGACAGATCGATCGCCTGGTTGCTGGACGAGGCGACCGCTGCGTAGATCTGGCCGCTGCCGCTGAGGTTGACGATCAAGCGTGCGCCGGCATCGACCATGATGCCGCTGGTCGCGGATGTGGTCACGGCGCCGGAACCACCGGTGCTGCCGCTGTCCGCTGACCCGTCGATCGAGAAGCTGGCGTTGCTGGCGGCGATGATGGTGATGTCGCCTCGGGTGGTGGTGAAAAGGTTGCCTGCGTCTACGCTGTAATCGGCGCTGGCGCCGGATGCGGCTGAGGCGTAACCACCACCGACGCTCCCTACGCTGGTCCAGAAGTCACCGCCGACGTCGAAGCGCAGCGCGCCACCCGCCTTGAACTCGTTCCAGTTGGAGACGTCCACCGTCGCCGCGCCGCCGCCGTAACCGTACGCACTGGCACTGCTCCCCAGGTCGTCGCCGATGTAGATGCTCGCATCGAACCCGGCGTTCACGGTCAGGTTGTCGCCCGCCTGGAACAGGTTCACGCCGGAGATGCTGACGGCCGCCGTGGCACCCGACCCATCCGCGCGCGCGTAGGCGTAGCTGCCAGCGTTGCCGTAGTGGCCGCCGTAGAAGTAGCTGCCGGCGTCCATGGTCAGGTTGCCGCCCGCAACCACCGAGATCCCTGCAGTCACGTCGTAGTTGGCCGTAGCCCCGCTACCGTAGGCAGATGCGGAACCGTCGTAACCCAGCGAGGAGGACAGCGAGAAGGACATGTCACCGACCGCGGTCAGGGCTACGTTGCCGCCAGCGGACAGTCTCAGCTGTACGTCCGCGCTGTAGTTCGCGCTGGCATTGCTGCCATTGGCGCCAGCGTAGGCGTAGGCGCCATTGGAATCACTGGTCTCCACGTTGAAGTCGCCGCCTGCCGTGACACTCAGGTTGCCACCGGCATGGATCCCGACGACCACAGCGTTGTCGATGGTAGCGGTTGCGGAATCGTTCGAGGCGACGGCCTGCCCACTGTATCCAGCGTAGGAGTCGACCCGCATGTTGAACGAGTCCGCAACGTCGATGGTGACCGCACGGTCAGCGGATAGGCTGACCCCTGCCTGGACGTCCACCGCTCCGGTGGCGCCGGAGCCGTACAGGCTCACCTTGCCGTTGTAACCCGTGTAGGAATCGACGTGGAGGTCGAAGTCCGCGGAAGAGTCGGAGGTGCCGACGTTGATGAGCAGGTTGGTCCCTGCATCGACGTTGACGTTGCCCGCGACTGTGACCGATACGTCGGCGTTCACCGCGCCGCTGCTCGCGTACGCACTGGCGTAAGACCCGACGTCGGACCCGACGTACATGTCGAGGTCGCCACCGAAGCTCATGGTGATGCCATCCGCAGCAGCGAGGTTGACTTCAGCGGTCGCGGAGACATCTGCTTCCGCGCTGCTGGCATCAGCCCAGGCGTACGCTTCGTACCCTAGGTAGTCCTCGATGTAGAAGCCACCGTAACCGCCGGCCTCGATCAGCATCGCGCCAGCCGCGGTGAAGTCCATCGCAGCGGAGACCTCGTTGGTCGCGCTCGCGCCTGCAGCGGAACCGTAGGCGGCCGCGTAGCTACCGACGTCGGAATCGATGAACACATCGAGGTCCCCGGCGACGCTGAGGCTCAGGTCACCACCGGCGGTCAGCGCCTCGTGCACGTCGACCCTGATGGCGGCGTTGCCCCCGTAGCCGCTCGCGACCGCCACGCCGGCGTAACCGACGTAGCTGCCGACGGAGAAGCTCGCGTAGGACCCACCGACGTCGATGGACAGGTCGCCGCCCGCGGTGATCGCGTTGACCGCCGAGACACCGAGGTGGGCGCTGGCGCTCGACCCGGCCGCACCTGCGTAGCCGTAGGAACCCGTGTCATCGTCGATGTAGTGCTCGAGGTACCCACCGAAGGTCATGCTGACGTTGTCAGCGGCGGTGAAGTTAACCGCAGCATCGACGTCCATGGACGCAGTCGCACCGTCGCCGCCGGCGTACACGCTGGCGGCGTAGCCGAGGTAGCTGTCCACGTAGATCGAGCCGTAGCTGTCCACGCTGAGGCTCAGTGATCCGCCTGCCGTGAAGTTCAGATTCGTGCTGATGTTCATGGTGGCCGTGGCACTAGCCCCGGAGCCGTAGGCACCAGCCGATTGACCGTTCTCGTAGCCGACGTGGGCCGCGAGGTAGCCCCCCACGGCGATGCTCAGGTCACCACCAGCGATGATGTTGTCAGTACCGGTCACCGTGTAGGTGGCGGTGGCACCGTCGCCGCCCGCACTCGCGAGTGCGTCGTAGCCTGCGTAGCTGTCCACGTAGAAGCTGGCGTAGGACCCGACGTCGATTGTCAGGTCGCCGCCTGCGATCAGCGAGTTGACGGCCGTGACGTCCACCGTCGCTGTCGCTCCGCTGCCGCTCGCGGAGGCCGTCCCGACCGAACCGAGATCGCTGCCTACGTAGTGCTCCAGGTAGGAACCGACGGTCAAGGACAGATTGCCACCCGCGGTGATCGAGTTCTCAAGGCCCGCGGTGTAGGTCGCAGTGGCGCCATCGCCAGAGGCATAGATGTCGGCGTCGTACCCGGCGTAGTAGCCGATGTACTGGTACATGTAGGTTCCGACGTCGATGGTGACGTCGCCACCGGCGTTGATCCGGTTGAAACCGTTGACCGAGACGTCGAGCTGACCATCGACGCCGCCGGCGTAGGCGAAATCATTGGTCGCAGCCGAACTGTAGATGTAGAAGCTGAGGTCGCTGCCCACCGTCAGCGAGAAATCGTTCGCTGCGTTCAGGCTGATCCCGCCGTCCAGGGTGACGGAACCGAGGTTGCCGGAACCGCTAGAGGAGGCCCCGATCCCGTACCCGAAGTACTCGTCGATGTAGAACGACGCGCTGCCGCCAACATCGATAGAGAATAGGGAACCACCTGCGTCGAACATGATGTTCGCAGCCATGTCGATACTGACATCGTTACCAGTACCGAAGGCTTCAACCTTGGCTTCGCTACCGGCGTCGCTGTCGATGTAAACGTTGAGATCATTGCCCGCTGTGAGGGTGATGTTCCCATCCGCCGCGAAGGACAGCAGGCCCTCGATGTCCACATGCACCTGGCCATTGGCGGCGCCGAACGACGGCAGCGCGAGCGAGCTGCTCGCCGCCGATCCCGCGTACGCGTATGCGCTGTAGCCGAAGTAGCTATCGATCAGGATGTTGATGTTGTCCCCAGCAGTGATGCTCAGATCACCACCGGCATCGAAGGAGATCAGGCCACCTACATGGACCCTAGCCTCGGCGCTGGAGTAGCTCCCGTTGATATCGGCCGCAGCGCTGTAGCCCTGGTCCGAGTCGATGTAAAAGCTGGCGGTCCCGTAGCTGGACGATGTACCACCGACCGCTGTGATGTTGATATCGGTCCCAGCGGTGAGGCCGAGCGTCGCATCCACGTCCACCGTCGCGGTCACACCATCAGCAGATGCGAAAGCGTAGGCCTGAGAACCCAGGTAGGAATCGAGGTAGATGTTGACGTAGTTGGCGTCCAGGTTGATCGCGCCGACCGCATCGAACAGCAGGTCGCCGGTCACGTGCGTGATCGCGACGGCGTCCGTACCGGAGGCCACCGCACCTGCGGAGTAGCCGAAGCTGCTGTCCACATAGATGTCGATCGTGCCGCCCGCCTCGACGCTGATGTCACCACCCGCCGTGAGGGTCATCGATCCGACCACATCCATCGCGGCGGTCGCATCCGCCGCGCCGGCATAGGCGGCAGCGTATGAGGCGAAGTAGCTGTCGATGTAGATGTTCACATCTTCGCTGGCGTAGATGTTCAGATCACCACCGGCGGTGATTGCGATGTCGGCGCTGATGGAGACGGTCGCCGAGGCACCGTCACCGTATGCCTGGGCTCCAGCGCTCGAGGCGACCGAGCTGCCGGTGTAGATGTCCACACTGCCACTGGAGGCGCTGATCAGCAGATCGCCGCCGGCACTGATGGTCAACCCAGCCGTGACCGTGTTGCTGGCCACATCGCCGGCGCCGCTGCCGTAGGCCCAGGCCGAGCTACCGAGGTAGCTATCGATTCCGATGGAGACGTCACTGGCGACCAGCGACAGATCGGTGACCGCAGTGATGCTGTCGGTGACTGTAGTCTGGATGGTCGCGGTCGCCAAGCCGGATGCGTCGCTGGCGAAGGCGTTTCCGGAGTAACCGATGTCATAGCCAACGGCGATGTAGAGCGAACCACCCGCATCGACGCTCAGCGCACCACCCGCGGCGATGCCGGTCGCCACGTCCACGGTGTAGGTCGCCGTCTCGTCGCGCGGATCGAGGCTCGAGCTGACGACGCCACTGCTGGCATTCAGGTAACCGTAGCTGCCTGCGTAGGTGCCAACGGAGCGGTTGTAGTTGCCGCCCAGGTTGACCGCAACGTCCCCACCGGCGGTGATGTGATCGCGCACGGCCACACTGAAGTCCGCGCTGCCCCCGTTGTAGGCAGCGACATCGAAGGACCAGCCCGCCTCGTAGCCGAGTACCGATGAGATGTTCCCGGTGGAGTTGCTGCCCGCGGTGATCGATACGTTGCCCGCAGCGGTGATACCGCTGCTGACGTCGACCGTGAATCCCGCGACGCCATCGTCACTGGCGTAAACGTAGTTATAGGCGCCTGCGTCGTAGCCGACACTGCGGCTGACATCCATGCTGCCTGCCGTTGCGGTGATGGTGAAGTTGCCCGAATCAGCATGGACGTCGTCGCTGACGACCAAGTTAAGGAGCGCCGATCCACCGCCGTAGGCGTACACACCGCCGCCATAGGGGCCGCCACCGAAGTACGCGCCGGCATAGTAGCCGACCGAATGATCCAGACTCTGGTCGGCCGCCAGGGTGATGGCAGCAGCCCCCATCTCCCCGGAGACGGTTAGATCCAAGCTCGCCACAGCGCCGTCGTCGGCGTAGATGCTGCCGCGCTGACCCGCGTTCTCGCCGACGTAGAGACCCAGCACGTTCGCAGCGATGCTCAGGCCACCGCCTGCACTGAGCAAGCCGGAGACGTCGACGTTCGCCATCGCCGCACCGCCGTAGCCGGCGTCGATGGTCATGTTGGCCGCTGCGCTAGCGCCGAGCTGATACTCCACCTGGCCGGATCCGCTCCCGGCGCTGAGGGACATCGAGCCATCCGCAGACAGGCTGAGGCCGGTCTGGATGTCCAGCGTCGCGGTTGCGCCGGAACCGTCCGCATAGATGTCAGCACTGAACCCAGCGTGGTCGCCCGCCGCCAGGAACACGTCGCCGCTCGCATGCAGGTAGAGGTTGCCGCCCGCATGCACGCCGACGCCGGCCAGGATCTGCGAGTTCGCTACCGCGCCCGATCCAGAGGCCACCGTGTAGTCGCCCGCGCCGGCGTAGGCGCCAGCGGACATGCCGATGCTCGACGCATCGACATGGAAGTCACCCGAGGCGACATCGATGTCCAGGTCCGCCTGAACGCTCGCGTCCGCGAATGCGTTGCTACCGCCCGCGAATGCATGGGCGCGCATCGGCGTGCCGAATCCGGAGCCGCCGAGACCGGCGCCGAAGCCAGCGAAGGACGCGACGATGTTCAGGTCGCCACCGCTCACGTCGACCGTGACGGAATCGTTGGCGGAGGCCGTCGCGCTGAAGCCATTGAAGCCTTCCGCGAAAGCGCCTACCGCGTTGGCGGAACTCGGGAACGCCAGCGGCGACGAACTGGACGGGGTCTGGCCAGCGACGAAGATCACGTCCGGTCCGCTGACGTTCATTCCAGCGCCCGCGCTGACGCTGACGCTGGCGTCGGCGTCGGCGAGCCCGGAGCCGGAGCCGGAGCCCTGCGCCCAGGCGCGCGCGGTACCACCGCCGATGGCCACGACGCTACTGGCACCGAGGCCCATGAACCCGCCCGCGGTCACTTCGGTGGTTGCGATCGCCACCGCAGCGCCGCTGCTGCCGGCGGTATCCGCCGAGGCGAAGCCGCCGCCGATCAGGACGTTGCCACCGTAGGCGTGGAAGCTGCCAGCGGCAGACACGCTGACGTGAGCATCCGCCGTCCCGGAGCCCGAGATCAGCGCCTGGCCGCCGCCGATCATCACGTCGAAGGTGCCGGCGTTGAGGAAGACGTTGCCACCGACCGTCAGCTCCAGCGCGCCACTACCGCCGCCGAGGGTGATGTCGGATGAGCTGCTGACCACGAAGTCGGAGGACACGTTGATCTGCAGCACGCCGTTGACGAGAGATGAGCTGGTCGCGCCCGAGCCGCCGCCGTTGCCGCCGCGCATCACCAGACCGCCGTAGATGTACAGGTTGCCGTCGATGTTGGCGTCGCCGAACCACTCGGTGTAGGCGTTGATGCGGACGTCACCGTCGTAGGCGCTGCCGGAGGACGCGTTGCCGAGGCTGCCGAAGCTGCCGAAGCCGCCGGTCGGGCCGACGGTCACGGTGCCGGCGTTGATCACCAGGTTGCCGCCACCGGTGAAGATGGTGTCGATCAGGTAGGGGTTCGAACCGAAGTTCAGGGAGCCGCCTGCACCCGCGTGGATCCTGTCGATCACGATATCGAACTGGTTGGGCCCTGCGGTCACATCGACGTGGCTGCTCGCACTCAGGGTCCCCGCACCGATGAAGGCGAAGCCGTTCCCGAACGCGTTGATCTGGATGTCCTCGGTCGCGACCACCTGGGCGCCGGTGAACGAACTGCCACGACTGCTGGAGCTGGCGCCGGAGGAACTGCTGGAGAAACCACTGCCGGCACGCGAGTCCGCGAAGATGATCCTGGCTTCACCGCCAGCCGCCGCGTCGACGAACACGCCTTCCGCGAACACGTCTCCGGCGAGCACCTCCGCGCGGGGACCATCGCTCGCGCTGAGGGAGAATGAGCCACCCTCCGCCATCGCGCTGATGTCGACGTAACCATCCGCACTGATGGTCGCACCCTGCATGTTGAAGCTGCCGGTCTCGAGGAAGCCGGTCGAGTCGTAACTGTAGTCGTTGCGGTTGAACACGCCGTCGACCACGTAGATGCCTGCCTCGGAGCCACCGTTGGCGGTCAGCGACACCACGCCGCTGGACCAGCCGACCGCGGACCCGCCGCTGGTGCCGAGGCCCGCCGCAACGTCGCCCACCAGGATGCGCGCTTCGCCACCCGACGCGTAGACGGTGAGGGTGTCGCCGACCGTGACGTCGGCGCCCGCGGCGCTGACCTGCTCGAAGCCTTGCCCGGACGGGAAGACCGAGGACCAGGTATCGCTGGAGGCCTCCGAGTAGGAATCCGCGATCAGGACCTGGCCATGCCCACCGGAGAAGGATCCCTGCGCGTTGAGGTAAGCGTCGCTGCCCGCGTTCAGGCTACCGACCGCGATGGTCGCGCCCTCGCCGTTCGCGGTGAACTGAACGTCCTCGCGCACGTCGACTGCGGCGCCGACGAACTGAGTGCTGTCGCTGCTGCTGAAGGTGACGCTGCTCCCCACGGGGATGGAGCTGGATGCCGGGCCGAAACCACCTTGTGCGAGGAAGGAGTCCGTGATCACGATCTGCGCATCACCGGAAGCGCCGGCGAACGCGTAAGCGCCCTCCGCGGTGATCGCACCGGTCACGATGGCCGCGCCCTCCGCGATCGTCCCACCGGGGCCTGCCAGCGGGATGCCACCGCCTTCGGCGATGGCGGTGAGGTCGACGAAACCATCCGCATCGATTGACGCGCCGTTGAAGCTCTCGAAGTAGCCGCCGGCGGAGACGTTACCGGAGGAGGATGACCACTCGAACGAACCGTGGTCGCTGGTTTGCATGTGGCTGGCGACATGGATCCCTGCCGCGATCCCGCCGTAGGCGGAGAGCTGGACGAAGCCGGAGGAAGACCCCGCGCCCGGCAGAGCCCCGCTGCTGCTGGACGAGCCGACGCCCGCGACGATGTGGCCTACGCGGATCTGCGCGTCGCTGCCGCTGGCGGCGATGAAGACGTTCCCACCCACGGTGACCGAGGCGCCGTCGAAGTGACGGGTGGTCTCGAACTCGCCTGAGGAGGCCCCGAAGCCACCGTAGAAGACGTCACCTCCGTCCTGGTCATAGGTCGCGACGACGTTGACCGCCGCCGTACCACCGGGACCGAAGGCCACTGCGACGAGCGCGGCGTCCTGGCCAGCGTTGAGGGACCCGACCCCGACGACCGCCTCAGCACCGAAGTCGCTGGGACCGGTCGGCGAGCCGAAGGAGCCACCCTCGGCGAAGGCGAACACGTCGATGTCGCCCGCTGCGCTGATGGTCGCGCCGCCCGCGTAGGCGCCGCCGTACATGCTCTGGTAGCCCTCACCGAGGAAGCTGCCCTCGGCGTGCTGCTCGAAGCTGCTGATGGAGCCCACCACGTAGATCGACGCTTCCGAGCCACCGAACGTGCTGATCTGTACGTCGCCACCTGACGAGGTGACCCCCGAACTGCCGGAGGAAGCCGTGCCCGCAGCGGTGACGCCACCGGTCACGATCATCGCCGCCCCGTCCGCGCTCGCGTTGATGTTGACGTTGCCACCTGCGAACACCGATGCACCGGTGACGCCGATGCTCTCGTTGCTCCCGAATCCGCCGAAGGAGGGGCCGGAGGAGCCGCCGCCGCCGTTGTGATCGGAGTAGGCCTCGGCGATCATGATGGTCGCATCGGCGCTGCCGCTGCAGCAGCCGCCCAGGCCCTGGCCCGAGGCTGAGAGGTTCACGTTCTGGCCCGCCGACAGTGCGCCGGTGAAGATCGCCGCCTCGCCCTCCCCATAGGAGGTGAGCACCTCGGCGTGCATGCTGACGTCGCCGGCCGCCGAGACGTCCGCGCCGTTGAAGCTGCGGTCGTTGCTGAAGTTGTTGTTGTTGCTGAAGCTGGGCGACCCGGAGAAGAACTGGTTGTTGTCCTCGGACCGGAAGTTGTCACCGATCTGGATCACCGCCTGCTCGCGCGCCGAGACGTAGATGCTCACGTCGCCGTTGCCGCTAGGTGGCAGCGCGGTGGCCGTACCGCCGCTGGCGGTGCCGAGCGCGGTGATGCTGCCTGCGATCACCTGGCCGCCGTAGCCACCCTGCACGTTGATGTTGACGGAACCGCCGGCGGTGAGCGCGGCACCGAAGGTGCTCTCGAAGCTCGAGTAGTGGTTCGAACTCCGCCCGCTGGCATAGTAGTACGCGCTGGATCCCGACCCCTCACCGTGCGCCTGGTCGACGACCGCGACGGTCGCATCACCGTACGGCCCCGAGTACGCCGACAGGCTGACATTGCCGCCCGCATCGATGGCGCCGGTCAGCACGATGGCCTCACTGGAGGAGCCGGGCGCGTTGGCTTGGATGTTGACGTCACCGCCGGCATTGATCGGGTTGCCCTGGGCGTTGAAGCTGCTGCTACGGCTGCTGAAAGAACCCGATGGAGATGAGGACGAGGGGAAGACCCCACCACCGTAGAACTCGGTCTCCTGCAGATCGCCGACCAGTACCTGGGCGCCGCGGATGTCCACGTCGCCGCCCACGGTCAGCGGGCCGAGGTGGACGAGGCCGCCCTGGGCGGATGCTTCGAAGTCGCCACCGATGGCGATGGCCATGGAACCCAGCTCGATCGTGCCGCCGGCGTCCGGCACGAAGAAGGAGCTGGAACTCGAGGGCGAGCCAGCGTAGGACAGGTGGCCGATGCCCATGAACAGGTCGCCGCTACCGCCGGCATTGATGCCCGCGACCTGCGCTGAGGAGTTCGCGAAGATCGTGTTGCTCGCGACGAGATCGACGTCAGCACCTGCGTTCAGCAAGCCCTCGATGGTGCCGGTGAGCACGCCACCATACGCGACGCCGATCTCCAGGCTCGAGGGATCGAACAGCACATGACCGTCGGCGGCGGAGATGTCCGCTCGCACATGGATGCCGTCGTCGCCGGAGATCTCGATCGAGCCACCGTTAGCGCTCAGCGCACCGGTGACCTCGGTCGTGCCGGAGGCCTTCATGGTGATGGTGCCGTGATCGGCCAGGATGGTGCCGGACATGCCGACCCCGCCGCCCTCGGCGCCCAGGTACACGACACCGTCCTGCTCCTCGACCGCATAAGCCTCGATCAGACCGGACTGGTTCACCACGGTGGTGATCAGGGACTCGGCGACGTCGGCGGTCATCAGGACCACCGAACCGTCGGCCAGGATGCTGCCGATGTTCGCCACGCCGGCCATCGAGGAAACGGTGGAGGCATCGACCGCATAGCTGATCAGGCCGTCGCCGTCGATGTCCAGGGTCATGGCACTGCTCGCGCCCAGCACCACGAAACCGGTGCGGGCGGCGATCACGCCGGAGTTCTCTGCGTAGTCACCCGCGAGCACGACGAAGCCACCGTCACCAGCCTGAATCAGGCCCTCGTTGACGACGGACGCGGTCTCGGGGGAATCGGGGTTACGGGAGAAGGCGTAGTGGCCCGCCATGAAGTCGGCGTCGGCGACGTCCAGCGTCGAGGCCACCAGCCCCTGGACGTCGACCGTCGCACCCTGCCCGAAGAAGATGCCCTGCGGGTTGACCAGGAACACGTGCCCGTTGGCCTCGATCGTGCCGAAGATGGCGGAGGGGGAGCCACCCACGACGCGGTTGAGGACCACCGAGGAAGAGCTCGGCTGGTTGAAGATGACGTACTCGGTGCCACCGACGTTGAACGTCTGCCAGTTGATGATCGCTCGATCACTGGCTTGGTCGATCTGAGTGGTGTCGGTATCAGGATTGCTGATCTGCGCCTGACCCTCGACGACATCGCCCCCGGTCGGACCCGCGAAGGCCAGACCCGGCAGGCCGAGGCCTGCGATGAGGACACCTGGCCCTCGGAGCAACTCCAAGACGCTCCTATCGAGGAGCGACTTCGATCCGTACCCGTGCATGCTGGTGGACATGACTAAACCCCTCAGAACTCCGTAACGAAGTTGGCCCAGAAACGGTTGTCATCGCCATCGCTGGCGGTGTGACCTCCGATGCTCCGGGCGTACTCCAGGCGGGCAGAGAACTTGCCGCCGGGATTGATCACGAGACCCACGCCCGCGCCGGCGATGCCGTCGGTGGTATCGGGGCCCGAGAACTGATGCACGATGCGCCATACCCTGCCGCCGTCGACGAAGATCGACCACGATGCCGGGTACTGCTCGATGTGGAAGTAGCGGAACAGCTCCGCCGACAGGAACACGCCACGGTCACCGCGGATCTCGGACGGGCCGTAGCCACGCACCGAGGTGGGACCGCCCAGCGACAACTGCTGGGTATCGACCAGAGGATCGATGGAGGTCTGGACGCGTGCACGCGCCAGCAGGTTCCACTGACCGCTGATCGGGATGGTGAAGTTGCTGTAGAGCTCGATGCGGCCGCGCTGCTGCTGGCCATCCAGCGTCGAGTTCACGGTGTCGAAGTCCACCGGTTCGAAGTTGGTGGCGAGGATCACGCCCATCGCGCCGACGGTGCCACTGGCGTAGCGCTGCTGGGTGGCCCAGGACAGCTCCAGCAGGCCGATCTGCGTCGAGGAGATCTTGCTGCCGACGAAGCCACTGTAGGACGCAGCGTCGGTGTATGTCAGCGCAACGCCGATCAGCGTGCTCTGACGACGGGTGCGATGGATGGGACGCGTGTAGTCGACGCGGAAGTTGTTCGAGTAACCGCTTATCTCCAGCGGGATGAACACCGGGCCACCGACGGTGTAGTAGGAGCGGTTCGCGCTGAAGCGCAGCCGCGCGCCCTGCGTGCCGACCGACATGTCGTAGCTCATCTTGCCGAAGCGCAGACGGCTGCCGCTGGAGATGACACCGCCGATGTTGAAGCGGTCGCTGCGCCCGTGCAGACCGTTGAAGGTCGCATCGGCGACCATGCGCCACTCACCGATGGTCTGACGACCGTAGTTGTCCACGGAGACGCGGTACTGCCGCGGCGTCTCGGTGACGTTGAAGGTGACGTCGCTGGTGCCGTAGGCGGCGCCGGGGCTGATCACCGCGGTCGCCGCCACACCGGGGATGTCGTTGAGGAGCAGCGCCTCGCGCTCCATCGCGGAGGTGCGGAACACCTGCCCGCCCCCGACCTCGGTCACCTGGCTGCCCAGGTAATCGCTGGAGAACCGGCTGTTGCCGCGGAAGCGGACCTCCGCGACACGACCTTCGATGACCTCCAGTGAGATCACCCCATCCTCCACCCGTTGCGCCGGTACGGTGACCGTCGCCAGGCCGTAGCCCTGCGCGTGGTAGTAGGAAGTGAGCTGATCCGCGATCCCGAAGATCTCCTCCAGGGTCATGGTCGCGCCCTCGTAGCGGCGCAACATGCTCTGGAGGACCGGGGTGCTGATCACCGAGTTGCCGGTGACCTCGAAACGGTCGATCACGACGGGGCGACCACCGCCTGGGATGTTCCGCATCGGCATCGGTGGCGTCTGAACAGAGTCAGCTGGGCCATCTTCCAACGGGAAGCGAGGCGGCTCTCGTAGCGTGTCCTGCACCGATCCAGGTGTAGGCGCATCCGCTGCGGAGACGGTGAAACACAGGCCCAACGAGGCCGCGACGATGATGCTGGCGAAGCCGCCAACAGCCCGGGACGCGTCCATTGACGCCTCCTTTCCGGTGAGGTTCAGCATTCAGGTTTTCGTGACTGTAGTCGGGGGGACGGGCGGACCCCATCACCCCGGTCGCCAACATACCACTCCTAGGGGCGATGGGAACCCCCCATCGGGGTGTTTCGCGCAAAGCTTGATACCCGTCACAGTCCCGCCATCCGGGGCGTTGCATCGCTGCTGCAGCGCAGGAGTGTGGCGCGCCGCGGCAACGCTCTGTAACCTTGCGCGCCCCGACCTAAGGGAAAGGCTCCCAGATGCAGCTCCCGACCCCTCCCGGATACACCGGTCTGGTGCCTCTGGACCGCGAGAAGCACCGCGGCCTGGGCATCGACCCCGCAGCGCGGGCGGCGTTCGTGCGCCGCCTGGGCGCGGCGCACCTGACGCTCCCGGAGTTCCAGCACGCGGCCCGCGACTACCCGATCGCGTTCGCGAAGGACTCGAACAGCGGCGAGTTCGTGCCCGTCGCCGTCCTGGGCCTGACCGGTTCGAACAACCTGTTCGTGGATGCCGGGGGCAACTGGGAGGACATGCGCTACGTGCCCGCATACGTACGGCGCTGGCCCTTCTTCGTCGTGGACGTCCGGAAGGAGGATGGGACCGTGGATCGCTCCCTGATCTGCGTGGACGAGTCGGCGCTGGTCCCCAGCGAGACCCCGCTGCTGGACCCGGAGACCGGGACCTCCGAGGCCTGGACCCGCACGGAGGCCCTGATCTCCGACATGCAGGGCGCGAGGGCGCACAACGCGGCGCTGGCAGAGACGGTCGAGCGCCTGGACCTGATGGTGCCCTTCGAGGCGCACGCCCAGGCCAAGAGTGGTCGCCAGTTCCGCCTGCGCGGGCTGTACCGGGTCGAGGAGCAGCGATTGAAGGACCTCAGCGCGAACGAGCTGAAGAAGCTCATGAAGCGCGGCGAGCTGCCGCGCATCTACGCGCACCTGATGTCCCTGGACAACTTCCGTTTCCTGCTGGACCGCACGACCGCGGCGCAGCAGGACGCGACCGACTGAACGGATCCGAGATGGAGGGATCATCGAGATGGGCGTAGAGATCAAACTGACGGACAAGGAGTTCCCGGTATCCCCGGTGTTCGTCGACTTCCTGTCGCACGTCGTGGACAAGCGAACCTTCGACGACACCAAGTGGCACGACCAGCTCAGCGAGGAGCTGAACACCGACCACAAGCAGGTCATCAAGAAGGCGGCGGACAACGCCAAGAAGGTGATGGCGACCGAGATCGGCCAGCGCTGCGTCGCGCGGTCCTACCAGCTCTTCCTCGCGCTGCTCACGGGCGACGTGGAGAAGATCCGGGACATCCAGTTCCGCTTCCACTTCATCAACGTGATCGGGATCCCGCGCAACGGCGGGTCCTACCTGACCAAGGAGCTGTACCGCTCCATCGGTTACGACCCGGAGCACGTCCCCAACGTGATCGCGCACGACGGCTTCCCGGAAGCGGGTCCGTTCCGCTTCCAGAAGGGCGTCAACAGCTACGTGACCGCGCTCGAGACCATGGCTGAGTTCCTCACCATGGTCGAGATCTTCTTCGGCAAGAACAAGCCGCACACCGGCAAGATCATCGTCCCGAAGAAGCTGCTCAAGGGCACCTACGCCGGTGGCTTCTTCCACCGCATCCTGGGCGAGTCGGTGGAGAACATCTTCACCGTGCGCCACCCCGTGACCTCCGCGATCTCGACCTACGAGAAATCGGGCGGGCTGCCGGACGACGGGCGCTTCAAGGTCCGCGGCAACATCGAGGAGTGGGTGCGCCGCGACCTGAACTACACCGGTCGCAGCAACGAAGACATCTTCGCGATGGAGTACTTCGACGCCTACCTCCGCTACTGGGAGCTGTACCACGTCTACGTCGCGACCACCGGCCTATCGGCGAACAAGAACACCCGCATCGTCGCCTACGGTGCCGAGCGCATGATGGAGACCTCGCGCAGCTTCCAGAACCGCTTCGAGAGCGGATCCGAGCCGACAGAGTTCAAGGTGTTCGACAAGCGCGACCGCCATCCCGACTGGATCGAGCAAGCGCAGCCCGTAGTGGCTCGCGTGCGCGATACCTGGGAGCGTGTCGGGATGACCTTCCCCTACGACGAGATCATGGAGATCTGGTGAGCCACGGATGAGCCGGATCCTGCTGGCCTGGGAGATGGGAGGAGGTTACGGGCATCTGGTCCGTCTGCGCTCGTTCATCGAACCGCTGCTCGAGGAAGGGCATCAGGTCACGGTGGCGCTGCACGAGACGCGTCTGGCATCACGCTACCTGGACGACCTGGACATCCGCTGGCTGCCGGCACCGAAGGCCATGCCAACGACCAACCAGCCGCTGGAGCTGAAGAGCTTCGCGGAGATCCTGCTGATGCAGGGCTTCAACGAGGTCGAGGGGTTGTACGGTCGGATGCGTTGCTGGGAGGGCATCTTCGATTACGTGCGGCCCGAGGTGGTGCTCTACGATCACAGCGCCACCGCGATGCTGGCGTTCCGCGCGCGGGAGGTTCGGCAGTTGGCTATCGGGACCGGGTTCTTCAACCCTCCCAGGGTCACGCCCTACCCACTGCTGCGGCCCTGGATGCGCGTCGGCCCGGATCAGTTGATGCAGGTCGAGGAACGTGTTCTCGAGATCACCAACCGAGCGTTGGAGTGCTCGGGGATCCCGGCCATGGACGCGCTGCACGAGATGTACGACCTGGACGGCTTGGCGCTGCTGACCTACCCGGAACTCGACCATTACGAGGGGCGGGACACTGCGGACTACTGGGGCGTCCCGCCGAACATAGCCGGCGATCCGACCGCGTGGCCAGAGGGCGATGGCCCCAAGGTGTTCGGCTACCTCAACCTGATCAAGCCGCTGCCCTCCTTGCTCGCGGAACTCAAGCGGCGGCGCCTCCCGGCACTGATCCATATGCCGGCCATCCCCGCCGACCTGCGGCAGACCTACGAGGGCTCGAACGTGCGCCTCACCGACCGGCCGGTGGATATCGAGCAGGCGGCCGCAGAGGCCGACTACTGCATCTGCCACGGGGGCCACGGCACGGTCGCGAACATGCTGCTCGCCGGTACACCGTTGCTGCTGCTGCCGCAGAACCTCGAACAGTTGATCCTTGCCCAGCGCGTCGAAGCGCTGGGCGCGGCGAAGATCGCCATCAAGCTCGAACCGAAGCCGATCAAGGTGGCGCTGGAGGACCTGCTGTCGCGCAGGAACCCGGTCGATGCGGCAGCGCGGTTCGCGAGCACCCACGACCGGCACACCGTCGATACGTTCGCAGAACGCGTACTCGACTTCGCAGAGGGCACCTGAACCAATGAGCCGCATCCTGTTGACCTGGGAGATGGGTGGTGGCTACGGCCACCTGGTGCGGCTGCGCGCGATCGCAGAGCCGCTGCTGAAGAAGGGCCACGAGGTCAGCATCGCGCTGCACGACCCGCAGCTCGCGCCGAGGTACCTCGATGACCTGGACCTGCGCTGGCTGCCGGCGCCTTCATTCACGCCGCGGCCAGGCAAGCCGCTGGCGCTGAAGAGCTTCCCGGAGATACTCCTGATGCAGGGCTTCGGGGACGCAGAGTCGCTGTACTCCCGGCTGCGCTGCTGGCAGGGGCTCTACGACTCGCTCGATCCCGAACTGGTGATCTACGACCACAGTGCGACGGCGATGCTCGCTTTCCGCGGGCGCCCGGCCAAGCAGTTCGCGCTGGGTACGGGCTTCTTCAACCCACCGCGCGTATCGCCCTACCCGCTGATCCGTCCCTGGCTGAAGGTCGAGACCGCGCAGCTGGAGCGGATGGAGGCCCGCGTCCTCGATATCGCGAACCAGGCGGCGAAGCGAGCCGGCGCGACGACGATGGCGCAGCTGCACGAGCTCTTCGACATCGACGGTACCGCCCTGCTGACCTACCCGGAGATCGATCACTACGAGGATCGAGGCGACGCGGACTACTGGGGTATCCCGCCGAACCCCAAGGGCGAAGCGGTGGCCTGGCCGGCCGGGGATGGCCCGAAGATCTTCGGCTACCTGAAGCCGTTCAAGACGCTCCCCGCCCTGCTGGGGCAGCTGAAGGCGCGCGGCGCGCCCTGCGTGATCCACCTGCCCAAGGTGCCGCCGAAGCTGGCCGAGTCCCTGGAAGGCAGCTGCGTCCGGGTCACGGACAAGCCGGTGGACATAGAACAGGCTGCAGCGGAAGCCGACGTCTGCATCTGCAACGGGGGCCACGGCACGGTCGCGACCATGCTGCTGGCTGGCAAGCCGATGCTCATCCTGCCCCAGCACCTGGAGCAGCTGATCATGGCCAAGCGCCTGTCCACCATCGGTGCTTGCACCGTCGCACCCAAGCTCAAGGAGCGGGGCATGCAGGCGGGCCTTAGCGCGCTGATCGAAGACCCGAAGTTCAAAGCAGCTGCGGAGACATTCGCCAGCGCGCACAAACGCAACACAGCGGCCAGCTTCTCAAAGCGCGTGCTCGGCCTGGCGGCTGACCTCTGATCCCACCCCCCGGCATCCAGCCGGGGGGCCCCGCCACCCTGAGACCGGGGTTCGGGGACCTCGCTTCCTCGTGTAACCTCCGCTGCTCCTCCGACGGACGACGGGCGCCACGATGAAGAACATCCTCTCCCTGATCATCCTAGCGATCGGCCTCGCGACCGGCTTCTGGCTAGGTACGCAGCAGGAGCAACCTGCGGATGCGCCAGCCATGGCCCAGACCTCCGCCGCAGAGGCGGAGGGAGCGCGGCTGCACGCCTTGTTCGATGAAGCGTGGCAGCGCGGTCTGCGCGAGAGCCCCGTGTTCGCTTCCTACCTCGGCGATCGCCGCTACAACGACAGCTGGGGCGACAGCAGCCTGGCTGCCATCGAAGCCAGCCATGTCGCGGACCAAGCGGTGCTGGAGCGGCTCGCCGCTATCGACCGCGACGCGCTGTCCGCTGCGGATCAGGTCAACTACGACCTGTTCCTCCGCGACTACGATGAGCGGATCGAGGGTTATCAGTACCGGACCTTCCTCAACACCTTCAACCAGCGCGGCGGGATGCAGACCCTGAACGAGGTCGGTGATTCGCTGCGCTTCACCGAAGCGCAGGACTACCGGGATTGGAACGCCAGGTTGCGTGGCGTGGGGGATGCGGTCGATCAGACCATCGCGCTGGCTCGCCAGGGGATCGCCGAGGGCCGCGTGCAGCCACGCGTGGTGATGGAGCGCATCCCGCCGCAGATCCAGGCACAGATCGTCAGCAGCGCCGCCGACAGCGGGTTCTTCGATCCTTACGAGCGGATGCCTGAGGGCATCGAAGGAGCGGAGGGACTGCGCGCCGAGGCGCTGGCTGCGATCGACGAGGTGGTCATCCCCGCCTACCGTCGGCTGCTCACCTTCTTCAACGACGAGTACCTGCCGAACACCTTCGACCAGGTCGGTGCCTGGCAGCTCCCGGACGGTCATGAGTACTACGCCTTCCTCGCGCGCAGCTTCACCACCACCGAGCTGACGCCCGCCGAGATCCACCAGATCGGCCTCGACGAGGTCGCGCGGATCCGCGCAGAGATGCAGGAGGTGATCGCTGAGGTCGGGTTCCAGGGCAGCTTCGGTGAGTTCCTGAACTTCCTGCGCACGGACCCGCAGTTCTACTACGAGACCCCAGAGGAGCTGCTGCAGGCCTACCGCGCGATGACCCGCCGGATCGATCCGCACCTGGTCGATCTGTTCGGCTACCTGCCGCGCATGCCTTACGGGGTAGAGCCGATCCCCGACGCGATCGCGCCGGATACGACCACCGCCTACTACAACCAGCCCGCCGCCGACGGCAGCCGGGCCGGCACCTACTTCGTGAACCTGTACCGCCCCGAGGTGCGCCCACGCTACGAGATCCCGGTGCTGTCCGTGCACGAAGCGGTCCCCGGCCACCACCTGCAGATCTCGATCGCGCAGGAGCTGGGCGAGCTGCCGGAGTTCCGCCGCTACGGTGGTTACACCGCCTTCATCGAAGGCTGGGGGCTGTACTCGGAGCGGCTCGGCTACGACATGGGGATCTATGACGATCCCTACGACCACTTCGGCGCGCTGACCTACGACATGTGGCGGGCGGTGCGCTTGGTGGTGGACACCGGCATGCACGACATGGGCTGGACGCGCCAGCAGGCCATCGACTTCTTCATGGCGAATGCCGCCAAGTCCGAGGCCGACATCATCAACGAGATCGACCGCTACATCGCGTGGCCCGGTCAGGCACTGGCATACAAGATCGGGCAGCTGCGCATCCTCGAACTGCGTGCTCGCGCTGAGTCGGCGCTGGGCGAGCGCTTCGACATCCGCGACTTCCACGACGTCGTGCTCGGTTCGGGTGCGGTTCCGCTGGACGTGCTCGAAGCCAACGTCGATGCGTGGATCGCGGACAGCCGTGCGGGGAGCTAGGAGTCGGCGACGCCTGGCGATCCGCAGGACACCGCGGCGCGGATGAGGCGCTGAGGCGATGAGGTCGGAGATCCAACGCAGGACATCCGTCGCCGTCGATGTGGGCGGCATCGTGATCGGCGGCGACGCGCCCATCGTCGTGCAGGCCATGACCAACACCGATACCAGCGATGTGGCAGCCACCGTCGCGCAAGTCGCTGCACTGGCCCGCGCCGGATCCGAGTTGGTCCGCATCACGGTGAACGACCGTGATGCGGCGGCTGCGGTGCCGCGGATCCGCGAACAGCTCGAAGCGATGGGCGTCCATGCCCCACTGGTGGGTGACTTCCATTTCAACGGTCACAAGCTGTTGGCCTCTGAGCCTGCTTGTGGAGAAGCACTGTCCAAGCTGCGCATCAATCCCGGGAACGTGGGCCGGGGCAGCAAACGCGACCCGCAGTTCACCGAGATGATCGAGATCGCGTGCCGACTCGAGCGGCCGGTACGCATCGGGGTGAACTGGGGCAGCCTGGACCAGGATCTGCTGACGGAACTCATGGATGCGAACGCGGCCTCGGCTGAACCTGCGACCGCCAAGGCGGTGGTCCGCGAGGCGCTGATCCAGTCCTGCCTGCGCAGCGCTGCGCGCGCAGAGGCGATCGGCCTGCCGCGCGATCGCATCGTCCTCTCCGCCAAGATGAGCCAGGTCCAGGACCTGATCGCGGTCTACCGCGACCTCGCCCGGCGCTGCGATCACGCGCTGCACCTGGGCCTCACCGAAGCCGGCATGGGATCCAAAGGTGTGACCAGTTCCGCTGCTGCGCTGGCGGTGCTCCTCCAAGAGGGGATCGGCGACACCATCAGGATCTCGCTGACACCTGCGCCCGGCGGCGACCGCAGCGAAGAGGTGCGCGTCGCCCAGGAACTCCTGCAGAGCATGGGCCTGCGCGACTTCCTGCCCTTGGTCACAGCATGCCCCGGCTGCGGGCGCACCACCTCCACGCTGTTCCAGGAACTGGCGCGGGACATCCAGATCTACATCCGCCAGCGCATGCCTGAATGGCAGCGCAGCTACCCAGGCGTCGAGTCGATGACGGTGGCGGTGATGGGCTGCGTCGTGAACGGACCCGGCGAATCACGACACGCCGACATCGGCATCTCGCTGCCTGGCACCGGCGAGACGCCTGTAGCGCCGGTCTACGAGGACGGCGTGAAGACGGTCACGCTGAAGGGTGAGCACATCGCCCGGGACTTCCAGGAACTCCTTGAAGCATACGTTCGGCGCAACTACAGATGAACGCTTCGCTAGCGAACCGCCGCCAACCTGCTGTCGTCCCGGAGCCATCGGCCTTGCGGGATCGGCGACGGGCCAGTGCTGCGGCGCAGCGACGGTGGGGCCTGTAGAATGGCGGGCCCGGATCGGGAGAAGCATGCCAACGCACGGAGCGCAGCATGGGCAAGGCATCCAAGTACACATCGAAGGTCGCGGACGAGTCCGGCTTCATCCACTACACGGATGAGGAGCACGGCGTCTGGCACGATCTGATCACCGCACAGCGGCGGATCCTCCCGCACTACGCCGCGGACGTGTACCTGGATGCGCTGAAGCGCATGCGCTTCCCCGAGGACCGGATCCCACAGTGCGATGAGGTCTCGGCGGTGATCCGCGAGCACACCGGCTGGGAGGTCGCGCCGGTCCCCGCGCTGATCAACTTCGATCGCTTCTTCGCGCTGCTCGCTGAGAAGCGCTTCCCCTGTGCGACCTTCATCCGTTCGCGCGAGGAGATGGAGTACCTGCAGGAGCCCGACATCTTCCACGAGGTGTTCGGCCACACCCCGCTGCTGACGGACCCGCGCTTCGCCGAGTTCACCCACGCATACGGCAAGGCCGGCCTCGCCGCGCCCAAGGAAGATCGCAAGTTCCTCGCGGCGCTGTATTGGTTCACGGTGGAGTTCGGCCTGATCAACACGGCGAACGGGCTGCGGACCTATGGCGCCGGCGTGGTGAGTTCGATCGGCGAGACCCCCTACGCGGTCGAGTCGGCGGAGCCGGTGCGCAAGCCCTTCGATCCCGTCGAGGCCATGCGCACGCCGTACCGGATCGATATCTTCCAGACCACCTACTTCGTGATCGAATCGCTGGATGACCTGTTCGAGGTCGCCCAGCAGGATCTGCTGGCATTGGTGGCCGAGGCTAAGCGTCTCGGGCAGCACGCGCCGAACTTCCCACCCAAGGATCAGGCAGCGGCCAACTGAGCCCTGCGCATCCTCAGAGCTACGAGAGGCGAACGATGAGCGATCTCAAGGAGCGGCACTGCGTGCCCTGTGAGGGCGGTGTGCAACCGCTGGATGAAGCGCGTGCACGCGAACTGCTCGCCGACCTGGCGGACGGATGGATGCTCTCCGAGGACGGCAAGGAGATCCGCAGGGACTTCGAGTTCAAGGGCTTCTACCGGACGATGGGTTTCGTGAACGCGCTGGCATGGATGGCCAACAACGAAGGTCACCATCCGGACCTCGAGGTGGGCTACAACCATTGCCTGGTCAGGTTCACGACGCATGCCATATACGGGCTGTCGGATAACGACTTCATCTGCGCCGCCAAGGCCGACGCGCTGCTGGAGAGCTGACCGGGGACCCCGCTGCAGCGCGCTCAGTGCTGCGGCCGCATCAGCGCCGGAACATCTCCCTCTATGCCCACTGCGCGACGCATGAACATGCGTCGCAGCGCAGGCGTGGCCGCGACGATCGCCAGGCCCGCCCGTCGCAGCGCCGCAGCTGGGAACGATCGCGCGCGGAAGCTGCGGTCCAGTGCAGCGAACGCGAGTTGCATCATCCGGTTGTGCTGATCGCGGCGCCGGTGGAAACGCCGCAGCGTGCGCAGCGACCCCGGTGACTCCCCTTCCGCGATCGCCGCGACCACCACCTCTGCCAGCGCCGCGGCGTCCAGCAGACCCAGGTTCATGCCCTGCCCCGCCAGCGGATGCACGGTGTGCGCAGCATCGCCGATCAGTACGAGACCGGGGTGCGCCGGCGACTCGGCAGTCAGCGATCGCAGTGGGAAGCTCAGGCGTTCGGTGGTCGCACGAAGGGAGCCGAGGACGAACCTGCTGGCCTCGGAGACATGTTCCGAGAACGCCGCGTCATCCATCGCGAGCATCGCTGCCACCGCGTCCGTGGTCGATGACCAGACCAGGGAGACCCGCCCATCCGCCAGCGGCAGCAGGGCCAGAGGGCCGGTCTCCAGGAAGCGCTGTCTCGCGACGGCCCCGTGAGGCGTCTCACACGCCAGGTGGCAGACCAAGGCGCTCGCCTGATGGTCGATGACCCCGGCGCCCAGTCCCAGCAGGCTGCGGGTAGGTGAACCCGCGCCATCGGCTGCAATCAAGAGGGCTGGCGTCCATATCTGGCCGTTATCGGTCGCTATCGCGTAGCGTTCGTCCGCGAAATGCACCGATTTGACGCGGGTTGAAAACTCGAGGTTGATGCGACCGATACGCTCAATTTCGGCGAATATGGCTGCTCGTATCCAGTCGTTCTCGACGATATGGCCCAGGTCTGTCGCGCCGAGGTCCGCGGCATCGAACCCCAGGCTCGCCGCCTCGTCCCAGACCTCCATAGCGGCGTAGGGCTGGCGCCGCGTCGGCGGGATCTGCGCCCAGGCACCGAGGTTGGTGAGCAGGCGCTGGCTCGCACGCGAGGCAGCGAACACCCGCAAGTCCCAGGGTGCATCCGCTGCGGGCGCCGCAGGTGCTGGACCGGCGTCGATGAGGTGGATCCTCCCGCGACCTGCAGGCAGGGTCTGTGCGAGCGCTGCCGCGGTCGCCAGGCCCACCGGTCCGGCGCCGACGATGACGATGTCGGGAGCGCCGCTCACCCAGACTCCCTGAGGATGCGTGGCAAGCCGCCTGCACGGCCCATGGTGGCCGCAGCAAGGCCGCGCTTGACCGGCGGCAGCAGATCGACCGCCAACAGCGCCAGCGAGCGCGCCGCGCTCGCGGCGGGGCCGGTGTTCGCGAACGCCCGCGCCAGCGCGTCGGTGAACATGGACACGTTGCGTTGATCCGCGCGCCGCCAGTCCGCGTAGCGCTGCAGTAGGGCGCTATCGCCAGGATCAACGCCAGCAGCCGCAGCGTCGCCTACGAGCTCCGCCAGAGCCATCGCATCGCGGAGGCCGAGGTTGAAGCCCTGACCCGCGACCGGATGCAGGCTGTGCGCGGCGTTGCCGATCAACGCGACGCGCCCGCAGACCGCGGCTTCGCTCAGGACCAGACTCAGGGGGTACGCGAAGCGGGCACCGACTTGCTCGAAGCGACCCAGCCGCCATCCGAAACGGGCCTGCAGTGCAGCGAGGAAAGCGGTGTCATCGAGCGCCATCGCATCCGCCGCAGCTGCGCTGTCCACGGTGTAGATCAGGTTGCAGCGCGCCTCGCCGTGCGGCAGCAGCGCGACCGGTCCTGCCGATGTGAAACGCTCGTAGGCGGTGCCACCGTGGCGCCTGGAGGGGGTCACGTTGCTGATGATCGCGGTCTGCCCGTAATCGTGCGTGCTGGCCCCGATGCCGAGCAAGCTGCGTGCCGTCGATGCTGCGCCATCCGCCGCCACCACCAGGCGCGCTCGCACCCGCAGCTCGCCATCGGGCGTCGCGAACGACCCCTCCGCACGATCACCAGCGGGCTCCAGCGCGGTGAGTTTCGCGGGTGCCAGCAGTTGCGGCCCGAGTCCGGACTCGAAATGCTGAGCGAACGCTGCCCCCATGGCGCGGTTCGGGACCAGGAAGCCCAGAGCCGGGACGCGCTGCTGCTCACGGTCGATGCGCGTGGCACCGAAGCGACCCTGCTCGGACACGTGCACACGATGGATCGCACTCGCCTCAGCTGCCATGCGCCCCCATAGTCCGAGGCGCTCGAACACCCGCGATGAACCCCATGCGATCGCGGTGCTGCGATCGTCGTAGCTCGGCTGGCCCGCCTCGCGCAGCGGCATGGCCTCCGCGACCAGCACCTCTAACTGCGTACGCGCTAACGCCGTCGCCAGGCTGGCACCGACCATGCCGCCGCCGATGATGAGGACATCGACCTCGCGCACACCCATGGCTTCAGGCCGCCATCAGCGCTTCGATGGCGTCGGGATCCTTCTCGAGGGCCGCCGAGAGCACATCCGGGCCATCAGCGGTGATCAGCACATCATCCTCGATCCGGATCCCGATGCCGCGCCAGGCCGCATCGACCTCGGCACAGTCGGGGGCGACGTACAGGCCTGGCTCGACGGTGGTGACCATGCCCGGCTCGAGCAGTCGCCACTCGTCCTCGAAGCGATAGTCACCGACGTCGTGCACATCCAGTCCCAACCAGTGCCCGGTGCGGTGCATGTAGAAACGCTGGTAGGCACGATCGCGGATCAAGCGCTTGGTGGTCCCATGCAGAAGGCCGAGCCTACGCAGCCCGTCAGTGATCGCATGCACCGCCGCTTCGTGCGATTCGTTCCAGTGCCTACCGGGCACCAGCGCCGCGATCGCAGCAGCCTGCGCCGCCAGCACGACCTCGTAGAGCGCACGCTGCTGCTCGTTGAAGCGACCGTCCACCGGGTAGGTGCGCGTGATGTCCGACGCGTAGTTCCCGAGCTCGGCACCGGCATCCACCAGCACCAGTTCGCCGGCCTGCATGCAGCGCCGGTTCTCCACATGGTGCAGCACGCAGGCATTCGGTCCCGAGCCGACGATGGTCTGGTACGCCGGGACGGCTGCTTGCCGACCGAACTCGTACTCCAGCTCGGCCTGCAACTCGAACTCGTGCATGCCCGGTCGGCAACTCCGCATCGCCCGGCGGTGCGCGTCGATCGAGATGCGGGCTGCGCGCCGCATCGCGGTCACCTCGGCCCGACTCTTGTAGAGGCGCATGTCGTGGAGCAGGTGGTCCAGCGACACGAACTCATGGGGCGTGCGCTCCGCACCGTGGAGTTGCTCACGCAGCCTATGGACCCATTCCTGCACGTGCCGGTCGAACTCGGGGTCCATGCCCATGTTGTAGAAGACGCGTTCGCGGTCCTCCATGAGGCCGGGCAGGATCTCATCCACATCGGTGATCGGGAAAGCATCATCCGCCCCGTGGATGGAGACCGCACCGTCCGGTCCGCTGCGCGGGCCATCCCATGCCTCGCGTGCCGGGTCACGGTCCCGGCAGAACAGGATGTACTCAGCCGGTGCGCGACCTGGCACCAGCACCAGGACAGCCTCAGGCTCCTCGAATCCCGTGAGGTAGTAGAAGTCGGAATCCTGACGGTAGCGATGGTGGGTATCGCGGCTACGGACACGCAGCGGCGCGGCTGGGATGATCGCGATGCCATCCCGCCCGATCATCCGCATCAGTTGCTTGCGCCGTCGCGCGAACTCGGTCTTCCTCATCCGCAGATGGTCACACAAGCGACGCCACTTGAGCAGCCCCGGGGTGGCGCTCAGTGGATCGTCGCGCCCTCGGGCGGGTCCGCCTCACCGGGCTGGGAAAGCTCTGCGTACAGCAGTTGCACGACCACCCGCAGGTACTCGTGGACCTCCACCAACGCGCGCTCCGAATCCTCGTCGTCCTCGTCGCCGCCATCCAGCCTGGCGATCTCCGCCAGATCGTTCAGCGCTTCCTGCGCCTCCTGAGTGAGCGCATCGAGGTCGCCGAAGCCACCGAGACCCAGACCGCCGAGGAAGCTCTCCACCCAACTCGCCAACGCATCGGTCCGCATCGGGAGCTGCCGGTGATCCTCAGGCAGGAGGGGTTCGAAGTCCGCGACCAAGGGGTCCGCCAACTCGTCCTGGAGGAGAGCACGCATGCCGTCCAGGGCGGTGCGTAGCTCATGTACCGCGCTGGTGGACCCGGTAGCAGTGGCCAGGGTCTCCTCGATCCAGGCGCTCGCCGCGATCGGGCCACCGGCGCAGATCAGGCCGCAGATCGTGCCGTGGCACTCGGCTGGGCTCAGGGGCACACCGGCTGCCGCCAGGTCCTCAATCAGCTCCTCGTACACCTCTCGCATCCCCAGGCAGCTCGAACGGGCGGCCATCGTACCAATGCCCGCCGCTCCGGACCTTGCATGCAGTGATCCCCCCCCGGCACCCTCCATCAGCTCGTCGAGCAAGACACGCCTTTGAAAATCATGTGCTTACGCGATTGACCGCAGAAGGGGTCGCAACTATATTCATGCGCATGAGCACCAAGACGCGAAGGGCGCATTACGAGCAGGAGATGAAGCGGCTCGAGGGCCGGCTGGAGGAACTGCTCGGGGCCTGCGCCCGCCTGCGGGAGGAGAACCGCTCACTGCGGACCCAGCAGGAGACGGTGCTGGCGGAGCGCGCGCAACTGCTGCAGCGGAACGAACAGGCGCGCACACGCGTCGAGTCGATGATCTCCCGGCTGAAGGGCATGGAGAGTCCGACATGAGCGATGACGTCTCCCGGGTCACGGTCCGCATCCTGGACAAGGATTACCAGGTCGCCTGCCCGCAGGATGAGCGCGCGCAGTTACTGGATGCTGCGGAGTACCTCAGCACCAAGATGCGCGAGATCCGCGACGGCGGTCGCGTGGTCGGCCTGGACCGGGTCGCGGTCATGGTCGCCCTCAACCTGGCGCACGAGCTCCTGCAGGAACGGGGCCGCGCTGAAGGCTTGGATCACGATGTGCAGACCAAGCTGCAGACCTTGCGCGAGCGGGTCGAGGTCGCACTGTCCAACAGCCGCCAGCTGGAACTCTGATCCGCTGGCTACAAGCCCTCTGGTTGTTGCTATCATCGAGCCGACGCTTCCTGCGGTGTTCGATACAGATCGGGATCCTCTCGACCCTAATGTAGCTACCTCGGGACCGGTCCCTGTCGGTGTGAGAGAGCAAGCCCGCCTCGTAGCGGGGAGCCCGAAGCACCACGGTCGGCCCCACCTTCGCTCCGGTTCGAGAGCGAAGGTCTGTACCGGCATCCGCGGGAAGCGCCTTACATGAGTGGCGCCCCGGATCTCGACGCAGTGCGCGGAGAGATGCGGCGGCGCCGCGCTTCCCTCAGCGACCGCGATCGCGCGGGTCGGTCCGCCAGGATCTGCGCAGCGCTGATGTCGGAACCCCGCTACCTGCGCGCGACCACCGTCGGCCTCTACTGGCCGGTCCGGGGAGAGGTCGACCTCACCCCCCTGCTCGATGACCTCTGGGACCGCGAGCGCGCGCCGTGTCTGCCGGTGGTCGCTGCTAGGGGGAACCGGATGCGGTTCCATCGGATCGCTGCGGAGTCGCCGATGCGGACGGATCGGTTCGGCATCCCCGGTCCATCGACGCCGGCACCCGTGCGGCGCGCCGAACTGGACCTGATCCTGACCCCCGTGGTCGCCTTCGATGCATGCGGTCACAGGTTGGGCATGGGTGCAGGCTACTACGATCGCTTCCTGGCACCGTTGCTGCACCGGCAGCGGCCTGCGCGGCCCCTGGTGCTCGGCTGCGCCTACGGATTCCAAGAGCTCGATGGTTTGCCCGCGGAACCCTGGGATGTGCCGTTGGATGGGGTCGTCACCGAGGACGGGACGCGTTGGTTCGGGAGAGATCGCACATGCGCCACTGGCTGATGAAGAGTGAGCCCACGACGTTCAGCATCGACGATCTGGACGCGTCCCGCGGACGGCGGACGATCTGGGATGGGGTGCGCAACTACCAGGCGCGGAACTTCATGCGCGACGACATGAGCGTTGGTGATCAGGTGCTCCTCTACCACTCCAGCTGCGAGATCCCGGCGGTCGTCGGCTTGATGTCGGTGGTCGCAGGAGCGGTCCCGGACCCGACCGCGCTGGACCCGGATGACCCACATTTCGACCCGAAGAGCGATCCGGAGGCCCCACGATGGGTTGCGGTTGAGGTCCGTCTGGAGCGCCGGTTCCGCCGTCCGATCACGCTCGAGACCCTGCGTAGCGACCCCGCTCTCGAAGGCATGCAACTGTTGCGCAGAGGCAACCGACTCTCCGTCATGCCGGTAACCGAAGCGGAGTTCGAGCGCGTTATCGCGCTAGCCTGATATCGGCCGAAAGCCTTACCAGCAAGCGCTTTCAGCATCTAGACGGTCCCACAGGAAAGCGCGCTACCGCCTTGATCGCGTCGCGATCATCGATCCGTTCAGCGCACCGTTCAGAGGTCAGGTGCGCACGCGACGACGAGCGTTGCGGTGAACGCATCACGCGGTATCTGCATCGGGTGCGACATCACCCGGATCGCACCCTGTTGACACGAACTGGAAACCTGACTTTCTTCGTATATACTCAGTCGCGACACTCACAGCCCGGAGGTAGTAATGGCTACCAGAAAGAAACGCGCTACGAAGAAGAAGGCCACCAAGAAGAAAGCGACGCGACGCAAGGTCGCGAAGAAGGCCACCAAGAAGAAGGTCGCTAGGAAGACCACCCGCCGCAAGGCCACCAAGAAGAAAGTCGCGAAGAAGAAGGCCACTCGTCGCAAGGCTGCCAAGAAGAAGGCAACCAAGAAGAAAGCCTCTCGCCGCAAGGCTGCGAAGAAGAAGGCCACTCGTCGCAAGGCTGGCAAGAAGAAGGCAACCAGGAAGAAAGCCTCCAAGAAGAAGGCTACTCGCCGTAAGGCCGCCAAGAAGAAGGCGACCAAGAAGAAAGCCACCAGGAAGAAGTCTGCGACTCGCAGGAAGGCCTCTCGGAAGAAGAAGTAGGCCGTCCGCGACGCGGTAGAACCGTGGTAATCCGCTCCCACCGCGAGTCGGCTCAGGGACGGGACCACTTCAGGGACGGGCCCGCTTCGGCGGGCCCGTTCCGTTCCCCGCCACAGAACACCAGGAGCATGAGATGGACCATGATGCGATGAAGCGTGCGGTTGCCGCGGCTGCGGTGGCCCAGATCGAGGAGGGCTCCATCCTCGGGGTGGGCACGGGCTCGACCGTGAACCATTTCATCGACCTGCTCGCGGAAGCTGGCCTCGAGCTGAGGGGCGCGGTCTCCAGCTCCGAAGCGAGCACTCGCCGGATGAGCGAGCACGGGATCACCATCCTGGATCTGAACCAGACCGGCTCGCTGGACGTATACGTCGACGGTGCCGATGAGGCCAACCGCAACCTGCATCTGATCAAGGGCGGTGGCGGAGCGCTGACGCGCGAGAAGATCGTCGCAGCCGCGAGCCACCGGTTCATCTGCATCGTCGATGAGACCAAGCTGGTACCGGTGCTGGGCGAGTTCCCGCTCCCGATCGAGGTCATCCCGATGGCGCGCAGCTACGTCGCTCGTCAACTCGTCGGTCGGTTCGACGGTCGACCAGCTTGGCGCGAGGGGTTCGTCACCGACAACGGTAATCACATCCTGGATGTCCACGGCCTGCGGATCGAGGATGCGCTGTCGATGGAGCGGGCCATGAACGACATCGCAGGCGTGGTGACGGTCGGGCTGTTCGCGGTCCGTCCGGCTGACCTGCTGCTGGTCGCTCACGCAGATGGCAGCGTGCGCTCCATGAGCGCATGAGTCGGGTACCCGACGACGCCGCTGACGCGGCACCCATCCATGGTCCTACGCGCGCGCTGCACTGGCTGCTGACGGTGCTCGTCCTGACCATGCTGATCCTGGGCAAGGTCATCGATGAGATGGAACACCGCGGTGCGTTCGAACTCCTCCGCAACTGGCACATCAACATCGGCCTGCTGGTCCTCGCCCTGGGGACGGCGCGCGCTTGGGCGCGGATCCGTCACGGCTTCCCCGCTCCGGTCGTCAGCCTGACCGGTGTCGAACGTCTGGTCGCTCGCCTCGTGCAATGGACCCTGATCCTCTGCACCCTGCTGATGCCGATCTCAGGCTTGGTGATGGCTGTAGCGCGGCGGATCCCGGTGAGCCTGCTGGGCATCGAGCTGCTGCCCGCGTTACCCGAGCGCATCCCCTGGCTGGGTTCCGCCGCTGCCGAGGTGCACGAGGCCACCGCGATCCTGATCCTGATCTGCCTGGCGGCACACGTGGGAGGTGCGCTCAAGCACCATCTGCTGGACCGAGACCGCGTGCTGTCCAGGATGCTCAGTGGCCGCTGACACCCCCCTGCTCCGTCGATCACCAAGCCCCGGAACGACGGAGCCCCGCTTCCGCGGGGCTCCGGTGTTGGCTGGGGGACTAGGATTCGAACCTAGATTGACGGAGTCAGAGTCCGTTGTCCTGCCGTTAGACGATCCCCCAAGAGATCCGTAACGGATCGCGCAAGATCAGCGCTTGCTGAACTGCGGCGCGCGACGTGCCTTGTGGAGACCGACCTTCTTGCGCTCGACCTCACGTGCGTCGCGCGTGACGTAACCAGCCTTGCGCAGGACCGGACGCAGCGTCTCGTCGTGCTCCATCAGTGCACGGGTGATCCCGTGACGGATGGCGCCAGCCTGGCCGGTGATCCCGCCGCCGGCGATCCTGACATCCACATCGAAACGACCGGTGGTACCGGTGAGCTCCAGCGGCTGACGCACGATCATGCGGGCGGTCTCACGCCCGAAGTACACGTCCAGCGGGCGCTGGTTGATGGTGATGATCCCGGTGCCATCGCGCAGCATCACCCTTGCGGTGCTGGTCTTGCGTCGGCCGGTGCCTCTGTTCGTTTCGGTCGCCATGCGTTCCTCTTCCTATGGGACTCAGACGTCCAGCTGCTGAGGCTGCTGGGCCTGATGCTTGTGTTCCGGGCCAGCGTAGACGTGCAGCTTGCTGAACATCTTCCGCCCCAACGGGTTCTTGGGCAGCATGCCCTTGACCGCATCCTCGATCGCACGCTCGGGGTGCTTCGCGAGCACCTCCTCCAGCGTCGCCGACTTCATGTTGCCCACGTACCCGGTGTGCCGGTAGTAGACCTTGTTCGCCATCTTGTTGCCGGTGACGTGCACGCGCTCAGCGTTGATCACGACGATATGGTCGCCGGTATCGACGTGCGGGGTGTACTCGGGCTTGTGCTTGCCGCGCAGCCTGCGAGCGATCTCGGTAGACAGGCGGCCGAGCGTCTTGCCCGCAGCATCGACCACGAACCAATCACGCTTCACATCGGCCGGTTTGGCACTGAAAGTCTTCATCGCTCCTCACTCCGGAGGGTCGCCAAAAAAAGAGGCGGGATTCTACAAGACGCCCGGGGCCGGCGCAATCCGCCCACTGGCGTGGACTGCGGGGCTCGGATGCCCGGTCTAACGGCCTAAGCCGTTGAAATATAAGGGTCTAGATGCGCAGCCGCTCCACCGGACGGCCGTTGACCAGGTGCTCCTGGATGATCTCTTCCAGGTCCTGCTCGTCCAAGTAGCTGTACCAGACGCCGTCCGGGTAGACGACCAGGGTCGGCCCGCGCTCGCAGCGGTCCATGCACCCTGCAGCGTTGATCCGGACCTCGCCGGGCTCCGCGAGACCGAGTTCGCGGACCCGCGCCTTGGCCCAGTCGCGCATCGCCGAAGCGCCCGCCTGTTCGCAGCAAGGACGATCGCTGCCCTCGCGTCGATTGGTGCAGAAGAACACGTGGTAACGGTAGTAGCCCGACATCCCTCCCCCTCAGAAGCTGATCGACAGCCCGACTGCCATGTACGAGTCGGTGGTCTCTACCCCCGCCGGGACGGTGCTGTTGTACTTGACGAGGTAGGAGACGCTCAACGCCAACCGGGTGCTGATGGCGACCGAGACGGTGGACTCCGACTCAGCGTAATCGTTGGCTTCGCCGGCATCGTAGCGGAGTCGCTGGGTGAGCGTCGTGGTACTGGTGGCTGCCCAGCTGTAGTCACCGACCAGCGAGATCAGCATCTCGCTGGAAGTCGTCGCATCGGAGAACTCCAGGTCGTTGAAGCCCGCACCCAGCTCGATGCTCAGCACATGCTCCGGGCCGGTCAGCAGCTTGCGCCCGTATCCAGCGGAGATGTGCTGGCGGTCCAGCACGCCACCGAACCGGTCGCGCTCGGTCTCGACGCGACCGAACACGTAGCTATGCTCAGTGAGCGCCCGGTCCAGCTTGTAACCCAGCAGGTACCGCTCGGCCGAGCGCGCGCCCGAGTCCGAGGAGTTGACCGCTTGCGCGTAGAGGTTATGCGTCCACTGACCGAAGGTCCGATTCGCTTCGGCCGCGAAGTTCAGGGTCTGGGTCTCCGTGTTGCCCGAGCTCGCCAGGTAGCCCAAGTCCAGCGTCCCACGCCACCCGAGCAGACCGCCGGCGTCCGCAGCGGTCGCCTCGTCTGCGGCAGCGCGCCCGGCCCCCAGGATCAGCATGATCGCCATCAGACCCATCCGGTACATCCCTTCACCCTCTGTCAGCGTTACCGTGAGGGCGCGATGATATGGGACCCTCACGCCGGTCGCCACGCCGAGGTACCGCGTTGACCTTCCTCGATCAGAGTGATGCGCTGGCTCGCTGCGTGCGCTGCGGCCTGTGTCTGCCGCATTGCCCGACCTTCAGGATCTCAGGGGATGAGGCGGAATCACCGCGGGGACGCATCGTGCTCGCGCAAGGGCTGCTGGACGGCATGGTGGCTGCCGATGCCAGCTTCGTCGCGCACATGGACGGTTGCCTGCACTGCGGCGCCTGTGAGTCGGTCTGCCCGGCCGGTGTCCCTTTCACCGGGATCATGGACGCAGTTCGCGGCGAGGTGCCCGCGGCGACCTGGCCGTCCCGTGCACTCCGATGGTCGATCAGGCACCCACGACTCCTCGCGCTCGCCAGTCGGTTCGGCCGCATCATCGGTCGGCTCCAAGGGGGAACGCCCGGGACCGGCGGTGGCGCACTGCGTCGCGCGTTACGCCTCACCCGGTTGCTGGGCCATCCTGCGCGCCCGCGCGGTAGCGCACCGGCGCCGGGCGGGCGGGTGGCGCTGTTCACAGGCTGCCTGGATCCGCACCTGCATGCCTCCGCGGTGACGGATGCCGCCTGGGTCATCCGAGCGCTGGGGTATCAGCTGGTGGTGCCACCGACGCAGGTCTGCTGCGGCGGTCTGCATCAGCACGCTGGGGACGCAGCTGTCGCCACCGAACTGCGGGCCGCCAACGACGCCGTTTTCGCGGCGGCGGCGGTCGATGCGGTCGTGTTCCTCTCCAGCGGTTGTGGCATGACCCTCATGCATGGCGACGACGAACTGGCGGCGAAGTGCAGAGAAATCTGCAGCTGGGTGGATGAGGTCCTGGCGCACGAGGATCGCCACCTCGCGCCCGTACCGGGTCCGGTCGCACTGCACCGCCCCTGTACGGCGCGCAACATGCTGCCGGACCCGGGTGGTGTAGCCCGCATGCTCGGCCGGCTCCCCGGGCTGCGCGTCCTCGAGGTCGATGCTGCTGCCGGCTGCTGTGGGGCTGCCGGGAGCTACATGATCGATCAGGGCGAGCGTGCCGATCGTCTCGGTGCGCTCGCCGCTGCCGCACTGCCGGGTGGTGCCGAGCCCATCACTTCCAACCTCGGCTGCGCGCTGCAGCTCGCGATACACAGCGGGCGAGCGCAGGCCCTGCGGCACCCCATCAGTCTGCTCCGCGCGGCACTGGAGGACGGTGGTAGCATCGACTGATGGAACGAGCCGCACCGGACTTCATCGAGCGCTTGCTGCTGAGCATCGACAGCGCGCTGCACACGGTCGTCCCCGGCGCATCGCATGCCGCGCGTGGCTACCCGGCAGCAGCGCTCGATGGGGACATCGAGGACGAGGCCACTCGTTCGCTGGTGGCCGGCCTGATGCGGGTGAACCATGCTGGCGAGGTCTGCGCGCAGGCGCTGTACCAGGGTCAAGCGCTGACCGCGCATGATCCCGCCACCCGCGTAGCGATGGAGCGAGCGGCGCGCGACGAGGTGGATCACCTCGCCTGGTGCGAGCAGCGCCTGACCGAACTCGACGCATCACCCAGCCTGCTGAACCCGATCTGGTATGCGGGATCCTTCGCGATCGGATCGATCGCAGGCCTGGTGGGTGACCGCTGGTCGCTCGGCTTCCTCGCCGAGACCGAGCGCCAGGTCGTGGACCACCTCGCTGGCCACCTGGACCGCCTACCCGACGAGGACCACCGTACGCGCAGCATCATCGAGCAGATGCGTGAGGATGAGGCGCAGCACGGGGCCGGCGCGGTCGCCGCTGGCGGCGCTGAGTTACCTTCAGCGGTCGTGAGCTTGATGCGGGGTGTCGCGCGGGTGATGACCACCGTAGCCAACCGCCTCTGATGTCGGGCCTGTGCATCGACCCTGCGCATCGACCTTGCCCCGCTAGGGACGATGGTTTAGAAGTGTCGTAGGGATCGTGCAGCGACCCCGAGCGGATCATGGAGTACGAGACGAGCCGATGAGTACACCGGAACGGATCAAGCCGCGGGCGCAGAGCAAGGCGATCCAGGAGTTCCTGGAGTACTGCCATACCCGCAGTTACCCGGCCAAGACCGCGATCATCCACGCGGGTGACGAACCGGACACGCTCTACTACATCGTGGAGGGTTCGGTGGAGGTCGTGCTCGAGAACGAGGAGGGTGACGACATCGTGCTCGCCTACCTCAACAGCGGGAGCTTCTTCGGCGAGGTCGGTCTGTTCCGCAACCAGCGTGAGCGTAGTGCCTGGGTCCGGACCCGGATCTCGAGCCAGATCGCCGAGATCGGCTACAAGCGTTTCCGTCAGATCTCCGCGGAACATCCCTCGCTGATGTTCGAACTCGCATCCCAGATGGCGGCACGCATCGCCAACAGCGCCCGCAAGATGTCCGACCTCGCTTTCGTGGACGTCTCCGGCCGGATCGCCCACACGCTGATCGACCTCTGCCGTCAGCCCGAAGCGATGACGCACCCGGACGGGATGCAGATCAAAGTCAGCCGCCAGGAACTCGCCCGGCTGGTCAACTGCTCGCGCGAGATGGCCGGCCGGGTGCTGCGCAACCTCGAGGAGGAGCAGCTGGTCTCGGTGAAGGGCAAGACGATCGTCGTCTACGGTGTGGGCCGCACCGACACGCCGCGTAGCTGAGCCGCCTAGCCGCTCAGGAAGTTGCGCAGCAGCGCACGCCCCGCGTGGGTCAGGATCGACTCGGGGTGGAACTGCACGCCCTGCACCGGATGCACCGCATGTCGCAGCCCCATGATCTCGTCGCTGCTGCCGTCCTCATGTTCGGTCCAGGCGGTGATGATCAGCTCCGGCGGCAATGATCCGGGATCCACGATCAGCGAGTGGTAGCGGGTCGCTACCAGCGCCACGCCCAGGTCCTTGAACACCCCCTCACCATGATGATGGATGCGCGAGGTCTTCCCGTGCATCACCTGGCGCGCATGGACCACCGATGCTCCGTAGGCGCGGGCGATGGCCTGGTGGCCCAGGCACACCCCTAGGATGGGGAGCTGCGCACCCAGACGGCGGACCAGTTCGATGGAGATGCCCGCCTCGTCCGGCGTGCAGGGGCCGGGGGAGATGACCAGGCGCTCAGGGGCTCGTTCGGCGATCTCATCCACGCTGATACGATCGTTGCGCACGACCTCGACCGCAGCACCCAACTCACCCAGGTACTGCACCAGGTTGTAGGTGAACGAATCGTAGTTGTCGATCACCAGGACCGACGGTGCCGCGCTCATGCGCTGGCGATCTCCTCGCGCATGCGTGCGATGACCTGCCGGTAATCAACTGCGCCGAACACCGCGGACCCCGCGACGAAGGTGTCCACACCGGCGGCGGCGATCGCCGCGATGTTGTCCACCTTCACCCCACCGTCGACTTCGAGGCGAGCGCTCGACCCTGCGGCGTCCAGCTTCCCGCGGACGCTGCGGATCTTGTCCAGCGCACCCGGGATGAAGGACTGCCCACCGAAGCCAGGATTCACCGACATGATCAGGACCAAGTCCAGCGCAGGCAGCACATGATCCAGGTGGTTCAGTGGCGTCGCCGGATTGAGCACCAGGCCCGCGCGGCAGCCTTGGTCATGGATCAGCGAGATGGTGCGGTCCACATGGTCCGACGCCTCGGGGTGGAAGCTGATCAGGCTGGCTCCAGCCTCGGCGAAACGCAGGACCAGATCGTCGACCGGCCGCACCATCAAGTGCACGTCGATCGGCACTTCTATCCCGAACTTGCGCAACGCGCTGCAGACCATCGGGCCGATGGTCAGGTTCGGTACGTAGTGGTTGTCCATCACGTCGAAATGGATCCAGTCCGCGCCGGCGTCGAGCACGGCCTGGACCTCCTCGCCCAGTCGGGCGAAGTCCGCGGAGAGGATGGATGGCGCGATCACGGGGTTCTGCATCGCCTGACCTCGGTCTTGGACCGGGCTAGACTCTACCGGAATCCGTCGGCACCGGCAGGCCGCAGGGGGGAACGAGATGCAGGATCGCACTGATACGACCAGCACACGCACCAGCACCCGTACGGGTGCCCGCCGCGTGGCTGACCGGCCCGGCTTCGGTCCGGATGATGAGCCTCAGGGTGCGCTCCGGCGAGCCGCCGCTTGGTGGCGCGCCATCTGCTGGGAGTTCGATGACCGCGAGCCCAGCATCCGCTCACTGGAACTGCACCAGCGGCTCAGGGTCGTCGCATGGGTGGCTCTAGCGCTGTTGCTCTGGCGCCTGGTGATCCTGCTCCTACGCGTGGTCATGGATGTGCAGCCGGTGCCTGAGTTCGCGCTGCAGGCAGACGAGGATGGGATCCGCACCGCTCTGCTGTACGTGGTCGGCGGCGTGATCCTGGTCCCGTTCGGGCTGTTCCTGGTCTGGGTCCTGCTGCGCTGGATCTGGAACCTGGCGCTGGATCTGGTCCAGGGTCTGATGCCGCGCCTGGCGCGCCCGCTGGCCTTGCCGATCGTATCCGTCGTCTGGCTGCAGGTCCTGTTCCTGCTGCGGGGTGGCCTGTCGATGATCTTCTGGGACGCCTACTACTCGGCGCGTCACACCCTGGAGCTGGCGGCCAAGTTCTCGCTCAGCTGAACGCGCCTCAGCGCATCCCTCGCGATGCGCGGATGCGGTCGTAGGCAGCGCGGATCTCGGCGGTCCGCTCCTGCGCGATCTGCACCATCTCCTCTGGCATCCCACGCGCGACCAGCTTGTCGGGGTGGTGCTCGTTCATGAGCTTCCGGTAAGCGTGCTTCACCGCGGCATCATCGACCGACCGCGACACGCCGAGCACGGCGTACGCTTCAGCGAGGTCGCCTGCGGGGGTGCGCGGCGCACCACCGCCCGCACCGGGTCCAGCCCCTGCCTGCGCACGCACCAGGGCGATCACCGTCTGCAACTCCATGGCGCTGATCCCCAGGATCACGCAGATGCCGTCCAGCAGCTGCTGCTCCGCTCGGTGGATCCTGCCGTCGGCGAGGGCGAACTGGACCTGGATCTCCAGCAGCATCCGCGCGAGGTCAGCGCGGCCGCGGGTCTCCCTGCGGAATTGCTCCAGCACCTGGCGCATCGGGAACCCCGGCATCTTGCCCTGTTCGAACAGGTGCATCGCCGCGCGTTCCTGGTCCGGGTTCAGGCGCATGTGCGCCATCACCGCCCTGGCCATGCTGATCTCGCTCTCCGTCACCCGTCCATCGGACTTGGCCAGGTGGCCCATGACGGAGAAGGTGGCGGTGAAGAACGCGGTCTGGGCACGCTCCCGGCTGCCCTCCGGACCGAACGCGTCGCCGACCCCATCATCCAATTGATGGCCGATGGCCACCCCGAGCATCGCACCCAGCGGCCCGCCGATCGCGAACCCCAGTGCGCCGCCGATCGCTTTACCCCACCAACCCATGCCACATCATCGCATGCGCCGCGGCAGCAGGGCCCTCTGGTAGAATCGTCGGTCCATCATCGGGAGAGGGACGGGGCATGGATGCAGGGCAGAAGGTGACCGAAGCCGAGGCTGCGGCGATCCTCGCGGTCGCGAGCAAGGCCATCGAGTTCGGGCGCGCCTGCGCGGCCCCGTTGGGTGAGGACGCGCTCCAGGACCCGGTGCTGAACACCTACTTCCTCATCTTCGTCTTCGGCGCGGTGGAATGGCTCGGGGACAACATGGACGCCGACCATCCCCTGAGCTACCCGCAGAAGCTCGCGAGCATGGCCGAGGCGCTCGCACGCTTCGGTACCAGCGACCGCGAGACGGTGCGCGGCACCGTGTTGATGGTGCATGAGGCGGCGGATGCGCCAGCCCTGCGCGTACGCGCTGCCGGCGGGGACGCGATGCGCCGCTGGCACCGCGATGGCGACCAGGACGCCCTCTCCGTCTTCGTCGCGCTGCGCGACGAGCCGGGTGCGCTGCCGCTCGTGGACGAACAGGGTCGCCCTGACCAGAACCGGACCACGCATTGACCGCAGTGGACGCCCTCTACACGACCGCCATCGACTCGCTGGAGCTGATCCATCGGGGCAAGGTGCGCGATGTGTACGCCATCGACGAGGAGCGGATGCTCATCGTCACCACCGACCGCTTGTCCGCATACGACGTGATCCTGCCCAGCCCGATACCGGGCAAGGGGCGGATCCTCGATGGTATCTCCCGGTTCTGGTTCGACCGCACCCGCGACATCGTGGACAACCACCTGCTGGATGACCCGCTTGAGTCCGTCATCCGCGACCCGGCGCAGCGCGCGCAGCTCGCCGGCCGCAGCAGCGTGGTCCGACGCCTGGAGGCGCTGCCGGTCGAGGCGGTCGTGCGCGGCTACCTGATCGGCTCCGGCTGGCGCGATTACCAGCGCACGGGGCAGGTCTGCGGCATCGACCTGCCCGAGGGTCTGGCGCAGGCGGATCGCTTACCGGAGACCCTCTACACCCCCGCCACCAAGGCCGAAGTCGGGCAGCACGACGAGAACATCACGCTCGCCGATACGGTGGGCATCCTGGGCGAGGAGCTCGCGATCCTGGTCAGGGACACGGCGATCCAGCTCTATGAACAGGCGGTCATGCACGCGCGTGACCGCGGCATCATCATCGCTGACACCAAGTTCGAGTTCGGCCTGGATGAGGACGGCGAGCTCATCCTCATCGATGAGGTGCTGACACCAGACTCGTCGCGGTTCTGGCCCACCGCCTCGTACCGCACCGGCACCAGCCCACCCTCCTTCGACAAGCAGTTCGTGCGTGACTACCTGGACACCCTGGATTGGGACAGGACCGCACCCGGCCCCGAGTTACCCGCCGAGGTGGTCGCGATGACCGCCGATAAGTACCGTGAAGCCTTCAGGATCCTCACCGGACACGAACCGGACTGAGATGAAGCGCTCGCAGGCAGGTCGTCAGCAGCTCGGTCAGCCTTTGGATACGCTTCAGTCCGGGCCAGGTCCGAGCAACCGGCTCGCCACCACCGCGGACCTGCGGACCTTGTTGGAGCTCGAGTCCACCTGCTTCACCACCGATCGGATCTCGCGGCGGAGCTTCACCCGCCTGCTCCGTAGCGAGACCGCGCGCACGCTTGTCTCCGAGCTAGACGGCCGCGTGGTCGGCTACGCCATGGTGCTCCTGCGCCGGAACACCGCGCTCGCTCGCCTCTACTCGATCGCAGTCCACCCCGACGCTCGCGGCGCCGGGGTCGCGCGCAGCCTGCTCGCGGACGCTGAGCAGATCGCGCTGGAACACGGCAGCGTGAGCATCAGGTTGGAGGTCGCCCCGGACAACGAGGCGGCGCTGAAGGTCTATCACACGGCCGGCTACCGCGAGACGGGCCGCCTGCTCGACTACTACGAGGACCACCGCGACGCGCTGCGCCTGGAGAAGCGCCTCGCCCGCCACGGCGCGACCACGGGGCGGCCCATCGTCTACTACGAGCAGAGCCTGGAGTTCACCTGTGGACCCGCCGCGCTGATGATGGCCATGCATGCGCTGGATCCCTCGGTGGATCTCGACCGTGCGACCGAGGTCAGGATCTGGCGCGAGGCGACCACGGTGTACATGACCTCCGGGCACGGCGGATGCGGACCTTACGGGCTCGCCCTGGCCGCACATCGCCGCGGCTTCACGGTCGAGGTGCATACACCGCCATCGCTGGAGCCGCTGTTCGTGGACAGCGTGCGCAGCGAGCACAAGCGTGAGGTCATCCGCCTGGTCGAGGCCGGCTTCGTCGAGGAGATGGCGGCCACCGACATCGTGTGCGAACAGGCGGCGGCGACGCTCGCCGACCTGGACCGCGCCCTCAACGAGGGCCGCGTGCCGGTGGTGCTGATCTCGAGTTACCGCATCTGCGGCGAGCGCGCCCCGCACTGGGTCGTGGTCGCCGGCGCTGATGACGGTTTCCTCTACCTGCACGACCCTTACGTCGCCGATGAGGAGGGTCGCACACGCATGGACAGCATGTCGGTGCCCATCGCGCGCAAGGAGTTCCTCGGCATGTCCCGCTACGGCCGCACCGGCCAACGCGCCGCGCTGATCATCGGACGCTGACATGATGGCGAGGCACCTGATCATCGTCGAGCGACCCGAAGCCTGGGCCGCGCTCCTGCCCGACCACCAGCTCGCAGCGCCACGGGATTACCTCGCTGGGGCCGAACGTTACGGTGCATCGGCGCTTCGGGTGATCAACCTCTGCCGCCGCTTCAGCTACCTCTCGCGGGGCTACTACTGCTCACTGCTGGCGGAAGCGCGCGGGCAGCGTGTGCTCCCCGCTGCGCGGACCGTGCTGGAGCTCAACCGCGACATCCTGCCGGTGCTCGACACGGGCATGCTCACCTCACGCCTCCAGCGGCAGTTCGCCGGCTCCGACACCAAGATCATCAAGCTGCGGATCCTCTTCGGTGTCACCGATGAGCCTGGCTTGGAGGACCTCGCGCGCCGGCTGTTCGAGGCCTTCCCCTGCCCGGTGCTCGAGGCCGAGCTGCGTCGCGACGACGGCTGGGCGCTGCATTCGCTGCGCGCCGGCGACCCTGACCGACTGGATGCCGAAGGACGGCAGCGGCTCGCGGAGCGGCTACGCGGCTACCTCGCGCGCCCGCACCGCAGTCCGAAGCGGCCGTCCACCACGCGCTACGACCTCGCGATCCTGCACGACCCTGACGAAGCGCTGCCGCCCTCGGACAGCAGGGCGCTCGCGCGCTTCCACGAGGAGGGACGCAAGCTCGGCCTAGGGGTGGAGCTGATCACGCGCCGCGACCTGGGTCGCATCGCCGAGTTCGACGCGCTGTTCATCCGCACCACCACCCGCATCGGCCACTTCAGCTTCCGAGCTTCGAAGCGAGCGGAGAGCGAAGGTCTGGTGGTCATCGACGATCCGGACTCGATCCTCCGCTGCACCAACAAGTTGTTCCTGGCCGAACTCCTGCGCCGGCATCGCATCCCGGCACCGCGGACCACGCTGGTCGCACCGGAGGATCTGCTACGCGCGGCGGATGAGCTGGGCTACCCGATGGTGCTGAAGGTCCCGGACGGGTCGTTCTCGCTCGGCGTCTATCGCGCGGACGATGCTGCGGCCATCGCACGGCTGCGGGACGGTGTGTTCGAGGATGCGGAGCTGGTGCTCTGCCAGGAGTACCTGTACACGCCGTTCGACTGGCGCATCGGAACGCTCGCGGGGCAACCGCTGTGGGCGTGCCGCTACTACATGTCGAAGCACGACTGGCGGATCGTGAACCACGACGGTCCGCGGGTGGAGGAAGGCGGCTGGGATACGGTCGCGATCGACCAGGTGCCGACGCCGGTGCTGGATGCGGCGATGGACGCCTCGCGCGCGGTGGGTGACGGTCTCTACGGTGTGGACGTCAAGGAGATCGACGGTCGGGTGGCGGTGATCGAGGTGAACGACAACCCCAACATCGAAGCTGGGGTGGAGGATGAGGTGCTGGGCCGGGAGCTCTACCGCGTGATCCTCACCGAGTTCGTACGCCGCATCGAGGCCCGAGGTCGCCGCCGGCGCTGAGGCCGACCTATACTGCGGGCCCGACCTGCTCAGCTAGGGATTGAGATGCGCGGACCCGCAACCCTGTTCAGGGCACTGATCGAAGCCGACCTGGATGCCATGTCCAGCCTGCGCCGCCGCGGCATCCTCGCGCTGCGCGTGCTCGGTGCAGTCGGCCGCGATATCGCTCAGGGACAGCTGGCGCTGCGGGCGATGAGCATGGTCTACACCACCCTGCTCTCGCTGGTCCCACTGCTGGCGGTCAGCGTCTCGGTGCTCAAGGGCTTCGGCGTCCACGAGACCGTCGTGCAGCCGGCGCTGGCGCAGTTCCTCGCGCCGTTGGGCGAGCGCGGCTTGGAGATCACCGATCAGATCGTCGCTTTCGTCGATAACATCAACGGCAAGGCCTTGGGTGCCGCAGGCCTCGCGTTCCTGATCTACACGGCGTTCAGCCTGGTCCACAAGGTGGAGGCAGCGTTCAACTGGGTCTGGCGCGTACAGGAAGCACGCAGCATCGGTCGCAGGCTCAGCGAGTACCTGTCGGTGCTGTTGATCGGACCGCTGACCATCTTCGTCGCGCTGGGACTGACTGCGTCGGTGTTCAGCCGAGAGTCCGTCGAGGGACTCACGGACATCGGCGTGGTGTCGGACTCGCTGCTCGCCCTCGGTCGGATCGTGCCGTACCTGTTGGTGATCAGCGTGTTCACCTTCATGTACTCGTTCATGCCCAACACCAAGGTCCGCTTGGTGCCAGCTGTGATCGGTGCGATCGCATCCGGCATCATGTGGCAGTCCGCGGGCCTGCTGTTCGCGACCTTCGTCGCCTCGTCCAGCCAGACGACCATCATCTACTCCGGATTCGCCATCCTGGTGTTCTTCCTGATCTGGCTCTACGTCGCCTGGATGATCCTGCTGATCGGCTCGTCCATCAGCTTCTATGTGCAGAACCCCCGTTACACCCGCGGCCTGGGTCGCGTACGCGACCTGGCCAACCGCGGGCGTGAGGAGGCGGCGCTGGCGATCATGTTCCTGGTCGGGCGCGCGCACCGCGAAGGCAACAAGCGGCCGAGCGCGGACGATCTCGCACGCCAACTGGTAGTGCCCAGCGAGTCCCTCTACTTCGTGTTCTCGCGCCTCCGGCGCCATCAGCTGCTGGTGGACGCAGCCGAGGGCGGCCTGCTGCCGGGTCGGGCCCTGACCGACATCAGGCTGCGCGATGTGTTCTCTGCAGTACGCGACGCCGAGGGCAAGGGCGGACAGATGGTCTCGGACCATCCGCTGACGGATCAGCTGCCGGTCCGAGGGATCCTCGATGAGATCGAGGCCGCCTACGACACCGCGCTGAACGACAGGAGGCTCTCGGAGCTCCTGTGAGGCGCCTGGCTGCCTCCGGGACGACCGGAGGCGCATAGGGTAGGATACGCGCCGCCGGAGCGCCTCCAGTCGCCCCTGCCCCGCCCGGGCCCGTGCCGCTCCCGTACGCTGCGACCATCAGGTCCCGCACGCACGGACGGACCCCGCTGGAACCCGAACCAGGAGGAACCCCTGTGAGTCCGTCACCGTTACCGGCAGGTGCCGAGCGTGGCTACATCGTCCCCATCGGCGGTGCCGAGGAGAAGCTGCGCGACCGGGAGGTGCTCGACCGCTTCGTCGAGATCTGCGGCGGGCGCGAAGCGCGCATCGCGGTCATCCCCACGGCATCACAGATGGACGACACCGGCGACCGCTACCGATCGCTGTTCATGGAGATCGGCGTCGCCCACGCTGATGTCCTCCCGTTCATGGATCGCGCCGACTGCGAGGATCGCGACAAGCTGGATGCCATCGAACAGGCGGACGGCGTGTTCATGACCGGCGGCAACCAGCTGCGTCTCTCCACCATCCTCGGGGGTACCCGCGTGGCGCAGACCATCCGGCGCAGGAACGCGGCTGGCATGCATGTCGCCGGGACCTCGGCCGGGGCAGCGTTCGTCCCCGAGCACATGCTCGCTGGCGGCGATACGGGCGCGACCCCGCGCGGTGAGATGGCGACCCTGGCGCCTGGCTTAGGCCTGACCAACCGCTTCATCATCGACCAGCACTTCCGCGAGCGCGACCGCCTGGGGCGGCTGCTCTCGGCCCTGGCCTACAACCCGTTCGCCATCGGGATCGGGCTGGACGAGGACACCGCAGCCTTCATCGCACCGGATGACACCTTGCAGGTGGTCGGTAGCGGTGGCATAACCATCGTTGACCCCTCCGACCTCGAGTACTCCTCGATGGATGCTGCGGCGAAGGGTGAACCGGTCAGCCTGATCGGGATCCGGATGCACATCCTGGTCCGTGGCGGCTGTTTCGACCTCGCTACTCGTAGAGCGACCCCGGGCTGATCCGGGACAGGGGCTGGCATGCGTATCGTCTCCACCAACGTCTACGTCGGCCCGAACCTCTACGCGCACTTCCCGGTGATCCGGCACGTGCTCGACCTCGGGGCGCTCGAAGCCTGGCCGACGGGCCGCCTCGGCGAAGCTTTCAACGAGCGGCTGATCGAGCGGCTGCCCGGGCTGGCGGAGCACGGCTGCAGCTTCGGTGAGCCGGGTGGCTTCGTACGCAGGCTGACCGAGGATGGCGGGACCTGGATGGGGCATGTGCTGGAGCACGTCGCCATCGAACTGCAGAACATCGCTGGCATCCCGGTCACCTTCGGCAAGACGCGGTCGCTGGACCAGCCTGGGCACTACTGGATGGTGTACCAGTACGCAGACCGCGAAGTCGGGCTCGAGGCCGGGCGGCTGGGCCTGGAGTTGATCTACAGCCTGCTGCCGGATTCGCTGCGTCCCGATGATGCCCCCGGCGTCGACTGGGACTGGGACGGGGAGCGCGACGGCTTCATCCGCTACGCCCAGCGCCGCGCGCTGGGGCCGTCCACGCTATCCCTGGTGCGGGCAGCGGAAGCGCGCGACATCCCCTGGATCCGCCTCAACGACTACTCCCTGATCCAGCTGGGTCACGGCCGGTACCAGCAGCGCCTGCAAGCCACCGTGTCCTCGCAGACCCGCAACATCGCGGTCGAGTTGGCCTCCGACAAGGAGGAGACCAACCGCATCCTCGCCGACCTCGGCCTGCCGGTGCCCAGCCAACGGCTGGTCTACTCGGATCGTGAGGCGGCCCGCGCGGCGAGACGCATCGGGTTCCCGGTGGTGGTCAAGCCCTTGAATGCCAACCACGGCCGCGGTGTGACCATCGACGTCCAGGATGTGGACCAGGTCGTGGACGCCTTCCGGGTCGCGCGCGAGCACAGTCGCGGCGTGCTGGTCGAGAGCTACATCACCGGGCTCGACCATCGCATGCTGGTCGTGGATGGGAAGCTGATCGCTGCGGCCAAGCGTGTGCCCGGCCATGTGACCGGGGACGGCGAGCACAGCGTCACGGAGCTGGTCGAGATCGTGAACCGCGACCCCCGGCGTGGCGTAGGCCACGAGAAGGTGCTGACGCGGCTCGAGCTGGACCACCAGGCCTTGAAGATGCTGGAGCAGGCCGGCTACACCAGAGACACCGTGCCGCAGTCCGGCGAAGTGGTGTTCCTGCGTCGCACCGCCAACCTCTCCACCGGCGGCACCGCGATCGACGTCACCGATGTGATCCATCCCGACAACCGTGACATGGCGGTGCGCGCGATCCGCGCCATCGGCCTGGACATCGGCGGAGTGGATTTCCTCACCTCCGACATCACCGAATCATGGAAGGCGACCGGCGGCGCGATCTGCGAGGTGAACGCGGGTCCTGGCTTCCGGATGCATGTGTCTCCCTCCGAGGGGACACCGCGTGACGTGGCACAGCCGGTCATCGAGATGCTGTTCCCGCCCGGATCACCCAGCCGCATCCCGATCGCGACCATCACCGGCACCAACGGCAAGACCACGACCACGCGCATGACCGCGCACATCCTCAAGCTGTCGGGGCACACCGTCGGTTACACCACCACCGACGGCGTCTACATCGACGGCAAGCTGACGGTGACCGGCGATATGACCGGGCCGACCTCCGCACGCATGATCCTGCGCGACCCCTCGGTGGACGCCGCGGTGATGGAGACGGCGCGTGGTGGCCTGCTGCGCGCCGGCCTCGGCTACGAGCGCTGCGATGTCGCCGCGTGCCTGAACGTCGCCGCCGACCACCTCGGCCTGCGCGGCATCGATACGCTGGAGCAACTGGCCGAGGTGAAGCGCATCCCGATCGAGGTCGCGACCGGGGCCGCGGTCCTCAACGCAGATGACAAACACTGCCTGCGGATGGCCGATTACACCGACGCCGAGCACGTGGTCTACGTGACCATGCGGCCCGGACACCCACTGGTGAAGGAACACATCCGTGCCGGTGGCCGCGCGCTGGTACTCGAGGAGGGCATGAACGGCCAGATGATCACGGTGTACGACAACGGCAACCACATGCCGCTGCTGTGGACGCACCTGATCCCGGCCACCGTCGAGGGCCGCGCGATGCATAACGTGCAGAACGCCATGTTCGCGGCGGCGATCTGCTACTCGATGGGCAAGAGCCTCTCGGACATCCAGCACGGCCTGCGCACCTTCGACACCACCTTCTTCCAGACCCCGGGCCGGATGAACATCTACGATGAACATCCGTTCAAGGTGATCCTGGACTACGGTCACAACGCGGCTGCGGTTCGCGCCATGGTCACTCTCAGCGACCGGCTGGAGGTGCGCGGGCGCCGCATCGTGGTCCTGGCCGCACCGGGTGACCGCCGCGATCAGGACATCGAGGACGTCGCACGCGAGGCCGCAGGCCACTTCGATCACTACATCTGTCGCCGCGATGACCACTTCAGGGGCCGGGATGGGGACGAGATCCCAGGCATGCTCCAGCGCACGCTGGTCGAGGCCGGTGTGGATCCGGCCGCCATCGATGTGATCCCGGATGAGCAGGCAGCGACGACGCACGCGCTGGCCTCGGCGCAGGCGGGCGACCTCCTGCTGGTGTTCGGCGACGACATCACCCGTACCTGGAAGCAGATCATCTACTTCAATCCGACCGACGAAGTGGGTGCGGGGGAGCGGACGGGCAACTTGAAGGTCACCCCCAGCGCAGCGGGCGATGACCTCGATCTGGACACCGATGTCGAGTTGGTACGCGACGGACGCGGTGTGCGGATCGCCAGGGAGACGGAGACGGAGGACTGATCGCGGGTGCGCTTCGTCGACTCGCGACGCCTGACCGGCCCCAACATCCTCGCGGAGCGTCCGCTGGCTGTGCTCGACCTGACCCTGGATGGCGCTGATCCCGCAGCGTTCGAAGCGCGCTGGCACGAGATCGTCGTCCGCTACGCCGATGCGCTGGGCTGGCCCCACCCCACCTTCCATCGCCGGGACTACCCCGACGCGTTGAGCTTGGCGTTCAGCGCACCGCTGGATCAGCTCTACACCGCGACCGAGGTCAACGACCGCGCTTGGTTCGAGCTGACCGGCGAGCCGCCCCCGGACAGCGAGTACGGGCAGGAGAGCGACGCTGAGGCGCTGGCGCGTATGCGCGCTGCAGCCGCTTCCGAAGCAGACCCTGGCCTGCTACTGCTGATCGAGGCGGCGGCATCCCACGGTGTCACCCTGCTCCACGACGATGAGCTCGTCAGCCTGGGCATGGGGCGCTACTCGCAGAGCTGGCCATTGCCCGAGCTGCCGGATCCAGGCGCACTCGGCTGGGCTCCCTACCGCGATGTCCCGGTCGGGCTGGTCACCGGGACCAACGGCAAGAGCACCAGCGCGCGCTACGCCGCAGCGATCCTGGGCGCGAGCGGTCGCTGCGTCGGCCTGTCCTCCACCGACTGGATCCGCGCCGGGGACGAGGTGTTGGACCGCGGGGATTACTCCGGTCCGGGCGGCGCGCGTGCCGTCCTGCGGCATCCGCGGGTGGACGCGGCTGTGCTCGAGACCGCACGCGGCGGGATCAAGCGCCGCGGCCTGGCCCTGGCGCGCGCGGATGCGGCCCTGATCACCAACGTCGCCGAGGACCACCTCGGGGACTTCGGCGTACCTGACGTCGCCGAGTTGCTCGAGTTGAAATGGGTGGTGACCACCGCGGTCCGCGAGCAGGGGCTGCTGGTACTGAACGCGGATGACCCGATGCTGGTCGCACGCGCCGAGGGTTACCCCGGGCACATCGCCTGGTACGGGACCGACGTCAGCCAGGAGCCGCTGCGCAGCGCCACCGCCTCCGGCACCGCGGCGGCACTCGAGGCAGGGGAGCTGGTGCTGTATGCCGATGGCCGCCGCACGCCACTGCTCCCCGCCGCCGAGGTCGCGATGAGCCTCGAAGGGCTGGCGCGCCACAACCTATCTAACGCGCTGGGCGCTGCTCTGCTGGCGCATAGCCTGGGCGCCGACTCGATCGCGATCGCTGCGGGCTTGCGCGATGCCGATGACGACGACAACCCGGGACGCATGGGCCGGATGCGGATCAACGGCGCCACGGTGCTGGTGGACTTCGCGCATAACCCCCACGGCCTGGATGCGCTGTTCGCTGTCGCACGCGCAGTGCCAGCGCGGCGGAAGTTGCTGCTGATCGGCCAGGCTGGCGACCGCCGCGACGAGGACATCCGTGCGCTGGCTTTGGAAGCGTGGAGCCTCGGGCTGGACCGCATCATCATCAAGGAGATGGCCAACTACGCTCGGGGCAGACCGCACGGCGAGGTTGCGGGGATCCTGCGCGATGCCTTCCTGGAGCTCGGTGCGGACCCGGCGATGCTGGCGTACCACGAGGACGAGCTGGACGCCGTGGATGCAGCCGTAGCTTGGGCCGAGCCCGGTGATCTCGCAGTCCTGCTGATCCATGAACGGATCGAAGCGGCGGTCGCACGCCTGCGTGACGCCGCCGATGTGGTCTAATCGCACACCCACCGCGCTGAGGCGCAGAGGCCCAGGAGAGACTACCGAGCATGTGCGCTGATCCACTCGATGTGGCCTGGGTCAGGTCGCAGTTCCCTGCACTCTCAGGTCCCTATCGGGACTGGGCGCTGATGGACAACGCCGGCGGCTCCGCGCCGCTCGGTCGTGTGATCGACCGGATCGGCCGCTACATGGCTGAGGTCCCGGTGCAGCATGGTGCGACCTACCTCGCCGCCATGGATGCGCGCCAGCGCGTAGAGGAAGCCACCGTTCAGGTCGGCAACATGATCGGCAGCCGGATCCCAGGCCAGATCGTGTTCGGCCCGTCCTCGACCTCACTGATCGGTCGGGTCGCACGCGCGATGGCGCCGCGTCTCTCGCAGGGCGACGAGATCATCGTCACCGACGCGGACCATGAGGCGAACGTCACGCCCTGGCTGCGCCTGCAGGACCGTGGCGTCACCATCCGCTGGTGGCGGACCGACCTGGACAGCATGCGGCTGCAGCTCGACGACCTCGACGAACTGCTCTCGGAACGCACGCGGCTGGTCGCGGTCACCCACACCTCGAACATCCTCGGTCGCGTGGAGCCGGTGGCGGAGATCGCGCGGCGTGCGCATGATGCCGGCGCGCAGATCCTGGTGGATGGCGTCGGGCATGTGCCACACCATTCGATCGATGTGCGCGCGATGGACGTCGACTACTACGTGTTCAGCTTGCACAAGGTCTTCGGCCCGCACCACGCTGTGCTGTACGGCAAGCGGGACCGGCTGCTGGCGCTGTCCAACCTGAACCACGAGCAGGTCGCGGACGATGCCATCCCCTACAAGCTGCAACCCGGATCCGCGAGCTACGAGCTCAGCTACGGCGCAGGCGGCATCGTCGATTACCTGACCGAGCTATCCGGACAGAGCGAGGGCGCCACCCACGCCAGGGTGCAGGCTGCCTACGAGCTGATCACGGAGCATGAGGAAGGCCTGACCCGGCGCTTGGTGGACTACCTGGAAGCCCGCAAGGACACGCGGGTCTACGGCCCCACCATGAAGGAAGCCGAGGGCCGCGTCGGCATCGTCTCCTTCTCCATCGCTGGTCGGAAGTCATCCGAGATCCCGCGCCTGATGGAGCTGCGCAAGGTCGCGATCCGCTACGGGGACTTCAACGCGCCGCGGCTGATCGAGCGCTTAGGCCTCACCGGCTATGACGGCGTGGTGCGGATCTCGCTCGCGCACTACAACACGCATGAGGAAGTGAGTCGGGTGATCCACGCGCTGGACGACTTCCTTGAGTGAGGCCGCCCGGCGGCATGCCATCTCATCGTTGTGAGCACGGCCTCAGCGGGCGCTGGCCCACGCCTCGACCTGACATTACCCGATCGGCCCACCAGCGGCTGCGGGCACCCGGCGAGCCAGCGTTACGCGTCAGCCCAGGTGCGCCTCCACCTTCCACAGTTGCGCGTCCGCGCCGCGCGCCACCTCCGTCAGGATATCGGCGCTGACATCGTCGCCCGCGCCGGCGGCCGTGCCGATCCCCGCGCGCACGGCGGTGGCGAACGCCACGAGGTTGTCACGCACGGACGCCAGCTGAGCTTCGCTTGCATCGGAGTCGGTTCGCTCCGAGGCCAGCCGGCTGCGCGCGGCCACCTGCGCCAGGGTGCCCTCGCCTCTGCCACCGAGCTGCACCACCCGCTCGGCGAGCATGTCCGCCCAGGCGCTGACCGCGCTGGCCAGGCTGTCGAACAGGCCATGCAGGGCGATGAAGTTCGCGCCGCGGACGTTCCAGTGCGCGTACTTGCTGTGCAGTTGCAGGTGCAGAGCATCCGCCAGTTGGCGGTTCAGCATGCTGCCCATGCGTTCGCGGACCGGTGCCGGGATGTCGTTCCCGGTCTGGTGCTGCAACACGCCAGCGGCCTCCACGCGACGCTCAGGCTGCTGCATCGCTCACCTCCTGGGTCAACATCGCGGCGGCCTCACGGTTAGCCAGCGTGACCGCCAGGCCGTGCACGGTGGCGGCGATGCGCAGGACCGCGTTCACCGCCTCGCGGGTGATGCCAGCCTCGCGCACGACCTTCTCGTGCGCGCGCACGCAGTACTCGCAACCGTTGACCGCGCTCGCAGCGAGCGACATCAACTCCAGCGTGACTTGATCGGTGCTCGGCCGTGCCAGGCGCGACATGCGCAGACCGGCCGGCAGCCGGTCGTACTCGGCATCGCCGGTCATGTGGCGGCTGCGGTAGTAGATGTTGGTCATGCCCATCAGTGCGGCTGCCGCGAGTGCATCCTCCACCACTGCCGGACCGACCGCCTCGATGGCACCGGCGACCAGCGCTGCTTCCAGCGCTGGCTGCCGGGCGCTGGCCGCGGACGCGACCGCGACGCCCCAGCGCACCGATGGATCGAGTTCGCCGTCGGCGAGCAGCCGGTCCAGGTTCAAGCGCAGGTCGCGGGCGACCTCGGGCACGCTGCCCATCAGCTCAACGATCTCTGCATGCAGCGCCATCTCAAGCCACCTTCAAGGTGTCTTGGCCGGGCTGCCAGTTGCAGGGGCAGAGCTCATCGGTCTGCAGGGCGTCGAGGATGCGCAGGACTTCGTCCACGCTGCGGCCTACCGACATGTCGTTCACCGAGACGTGGCGGATGATGCCTTCGGGATCGACGATGAAGGTCGCACGCAAGGCCACGCCATCCTGGTGCAACACGCCCAGCGCGGTGGAGAGTTCCTTCTTGGTGTCCGCCAGCATCGGGAACGGCAGGTCACGCAGGTCCACATGATCCTTGCGCCAGGCGAGGTGGACGAACTCGGTGTCGGTGCTCGCACCGAGTAGCTGGGCGTCGCGGTCGCGGAAGTCCGCATCGCGGCGACCGAAGGCGGCGATCTCGGTCGGGCAGACGAAGGTGAAGTCCATCGGCCACAGGAACAGGATGCTCCAGCGCCCCGGGTAGCTGGCCTGGGTCAGCTCGGTGAACTCCTTGCCCTGGTCGGTGCTGACGACGGCCTTCAGGCGGTAGTCGGGGATACGGTCTCCAACGGTCAACATGGTCGGTCTCCTCAGTTGTGGATGATGTCTATTATTAGACTTTGTCTAAGTCAATGGCCGAACTGGGTCGCTGCTAGGCAGCGGGGGTTCAATCGCTGGGGCGGTGCCCCTTCATGACCACCTGGAAGGAATCCACATCGAAGCCCTCGACCGTGGGCTCACCGCGGATCTCGACCGCATCCCAAGGGACGTCGTGGATGTCCCCGGTCTCGCTGTCGATCAGGTGGTGGTGCGGATCGAGCTTGGGGTCGAACACCACCCGCCCCTCGGAGAGTGCCAGTTGCTGGAGCAGGCCCTTCTCCACGAACAGGTTCAGGGTGTTGTAGACCGTGGCTCGGGACACCGTAGGGAGATGACGCTTGACCCGCGCCCAGACCTGGTCGGCCGAGGGGTGCGAATCCGTCATGAGCATGAAGCGCCCGACCGCCACCCGTTGGGCGGAAGGCTGGATCCCATGCTCACGGAGCTTGCTGATCACTGCGTCCATGAACATTAGACTAGGTCTAAACTTGGAGCCTGTCAACCGTTCCGCGAACGGTTCTCACCCCGACCCGCCGCCCGCAGCAGCGGGACTCCACCAGTCCTGGGCCTCAAGAATCAGCCAGCCAGGGCTAGTCGCCTACGAACCGGAGCCAGAGGCATTCGGCCTGACCGGCCGCGCAGCGCTCGGCCAAGGCGATGATCCGATCGACCAGATCTCGCTCGGAGTCGCTCGACGCTCGCGAGCGCATCAGTCGCAATTCCAGCGCGAGGTCCGAGCACTGGATCCGATTGAACGCGGTGTCTCCGTACCAATCCACATACCGCAGGAACCGCGAGTCAGCATCCTCTTGTCCCGGCAGCAGTTTGTTGAGAATCTGCGTCGGATCATCGACCCTAGCGACCTCCCGACGAGACCCGATCCAGGTTTCTAGAACAGTACTGATTCCCATGCCCGCAGGCTCTCACTCGTCCCCGTAGATGGCGACGGTCAGGCTGCCGTCGGTGCCGATGGACCCCCGGTACATGCCCGCGGTATTGAAGGAGAAGGCGATGTGGCCGGCGGGGTCCAGGCAGATCACACCGCCCGTGCCCCCGGAAGCCGTCAGCGGCCCGTCGATCACCGCGTCCGCGGCGACCTGCACCGCCTCGCCCAGGTACTCGATGCGCGCGTGGATGTCATGGGTCACGGCGTTGCGGATGAAGAACTCGCCGTCCCCGGTGGCGGATACCGCCACGGTGCGGTCATCCGCCCAAGTCCCGGCACCGATGATCGGGGAATCGCCGACGCGACCCCAGCGCTTGTAGGTCGTGCCACCCGTCGAGGTCGCGGCGGCCAGGTGCCCGGCACGATCCAGCGCCACCGCACCCACCGTGCCCAGGCGGTACTCGACCGGGATCGCCGCCATGGTGCGTGAGGCTTCGCGGGCCTGCTCCCACTGCTCCAGGCGCTGCGGGGTGTCGTAGTACTCCTGCGAGACCAGCTCCAGGCCCTGGCGGATCGCGAACTCCTGGGCGCCGCTGCCGCTGAGCAGCACGTGCGGGCTGTCCGTCAGCACGGCGCGCGCCGCCAGGATGGGGTTGCGGATGTTACGCACGCCGGCGACCGCGCCAGCGCTGCGATCGCGGCCATCCATGATGGACGCATCCAGCTCGTGCCCACCGTCTGCGGTGTAGACCGCACCGCGACCGGCGTTGAAGTTGGGTGAGTCCTCGAGCACGGTCACGGCGGCGACCACCGCATCCATCGCGCTGCCGCCGTCTGCGAGCACCTGGTGGCCCGCGCGGAGTGCCGATTCCAAGTCCGCACGGATCGAAGCCTCACGTTCCGGGGTCAGGTCCGCGCGCCGGATGGTGCCTGCGCCACCGTGGATGGCGATCGCGATCGGTGCGTCAGCCATGCTCGCACCCGCGGCCCCGGTCAGCACGATGGCTGACATCAGAACAAGTCGTCCCAGGATCCTCATGTCGTCCTCCCGCGTCGCGCACGCTCACTCTCCCGCTACCGTCATGCCGTCGATCAAGATACTGCCGCTACGGATCGCGCCTCTGAGATCGGTATCGGCACCGATCCCGACGATCCCGAGCAGCATGTCCTTCAGGTTACCTGCGATCGTCACTTCGCTCACCGGATGCTGCAGTTCGCCACCGCGGACCAGGAACCCCGCCGCACCATGCGAGTAGTCGCCGGTGACCGGGTTGGTGCCATGGCCCATGAGCTCGGTGACCAGCAGCCCGTCCCCCATCTCGCGCATCAAGGCAGCGAGGTCGGCGTGCGAACTCGAGACCTCGAGGTTATGCGAGCGGCCCGCATGACCGGTGGGTGCGAGCCCCAGGCGCCGCGCGGAGTAACTCGAGAGCTGGTAGCTGGTGAGCACGCCGGCATCGACCAGGCGTCGATCCTCGGTCGCGACGCCATCCGAATCGTAAGCGGAGCTACCGAAAGCGCGCGCCAGGTGCGGGCGTTCGTCCAGGTGCACCCAGGCGGGGAGCACCTGGGTACCGACTGCGCCCAACAGGAAACTGGACTCCTGGTACTGCGCACGACCACGGATCGCGGACAGCAGTTGGCGCAGCAGGCCGCGCGCGAGCTCCGGCGGGAACAGCACCGCGGAACGCCCGGTGGCGATGCGCCGCGCACCCAGGCGGGCTACCGTCCGCTGCGCAGCGATCTGTCCGATCTGCTCAGGCGTCGCCAGTGCCCCCGCAACCCGGTTCGAGTCGTACCAATGATCACGCTCCTTGCGACCGTCGGCGGTCGCGAGCACCACGCAGCTCAAGCTATGCGCGGTGCTGGGCGTGGAGGCGCGGAAGCCGTGGCTGTTGCCGTAGCTGCGCACGCTGCGCTCGCTGCTGACGCTCGCACCCTCGCTGTTGTCGATGCGGGGATCCGCTGCGCGCGCTGCGTCCTCGCAGCGCGTAGCGATCGCGATGGCTGCGTCAGCATCCAACTCCCAGGGGTGATCGAGGTCGAGGTCAGGGAAGTGAGTGGCCATCAGGTGGGCGTCGGCGAGACCTGACGCTGGATCGGGCTCGGTCAGGGTGGCGATGGAGAGTGCCTTGTCGACCGCGGCGCGGACCGCCGCTTCAGACAGTTCGCTGCTCCCGGCAGCGCCCTTGCGGCCACCGCGGTACACGGTCACGCCGAAGCCCCGGTCGAGGTGGAACTCGATGGTCTCCACCTCGCCCAAGCGGACGGTCACACCCAGGCCCTCGGACGCGGATGCGCCTGCCTCCGCCTGCTCGGCACCCGACGCCGCAGCGTGGCTGAGCGCCAGGTCGATGGCGCGTTCCAGATCGGCCTGGCTGATCAGGCCCTGATGCGGGGGTCGGCTCACTCCAGCTCCGGGGTGTTCGGGACCGCGCATCTTACCCTCCCCCGGTACCGCGGCCGCCGGTCGCTGCTAGAATGCCCTGATGGAACCGCTGGTCGGCGTCATCATGGGGTCCCGGTCCGACTGGGGCACGCTGGAGCACACCGCTGAGACCCTCAGCGCCTTGGGTGTGCCTTTCGAGACGCGCGTCGTCTCCGCCCACCGCACCCCGGACCTGCTGTTCGACTACTGCGCCAGTGCACGCGACCGTGGCCTCAGGGTCATCATCGCTGGCGCAGGCGGTGCAGCTCACCTGCCAGGCATGGCCGCCGCCAAGACCCCGCTGCCGGTGATCGGCATCCCGGTCCAGTCCAAGGCCCTGGACGGCATGGACTCGCTGCTATCGATCGTGCAGATGCCTGCCGGGATCCCGGTAGCGACGGTGGCCATCGGCAAGGCTGGAGCGATCAACGCAGCGCTGCTGGCTGCGGCGATCCTGGCCGGGGACCACCCGGCCATCCGCGATGCCCTAGACAGCTTCCGCGCCCAACAGACCGAGCGCGTGCTGGCTGATCCGGACCCCAGCGTCGCCAACTGAAGCATGAGCGAGAGCAAGGGAGCGGCGGATCGTCGCCGCCGGGTCGGCATAATCGGCGCCGGGCAACTCGGCCGGATGCTCGCGCTCGCGGGCTACCCCCTGGGGCTGCGCTTCGTGTTCCTGGATCACAGTGACGACGCCCCCGGGGGGCAGGTCGGCGACATCGTTCGTGGTGCGTTCTCCGACGTGGAACGGATCCGCGAACTCGCGGCGCGCGTGGACGTGATGACCTTCGATGTCGAGAACGTCCCCGGTGAGGCAGTCACCGAGGCGCTGGACGGTACGCCGTTCTGGCCGCCGGTGGGCGCCCTCGCCGCGGCCCAGGACCGACTCAGCGAGAAAGCCCTGTTCAACCAGCTGGGGATCATGACGCCGGATTCGGTAGCGGTGGACGACCAGGCCGGATTGATCAGCGCGCTGGAGCGCATCGGCATGCCGGCGGTGCTCAAGACGCGGCGGCTGGGCTACGACGGTCGCGGCCAACGCGTGATCCGCAGCGCCGCCGATGTCGACGGTGCATTCGCTGCGCTCGGTGATGTCCCCTGCATCCTCGAGGCTTTCATCGCCTTCGAGCGCGAAGTGTCACTGGTCGCCGTCCGCTCCACCGAAGGTGAGTTCCGCGCCTACGCCCTGGCCGAGAACCAGCACCGCGAGGGGATCCTCCGTTGCACGCGCGCGCCCTACGAGGACAGCGAGCTGCAGGCTACGGCGGAGCAGTGCATGCTGGCCCTGATGGAGCACCTGGCCTACGCAGGGGTGCTCACGGTGGAGTTCTTCGTATCCAACGGTGCGCTGATCGCGAACGAGATGGCGCCGCGGGTACACAACTCCGGGCACTGGACCATCGAAGGCGCGGTGACCTCACAGTTCGAGAACCATGTGCGCGCGATCCTGGGCCTGCCGCTGGGGGATACGGACTGCGTTGGACACTCGGGGATGGTCAACCTGATCGGTGAGATGCCGGAGCTCGCACGGGTGCTCGCGATAGGGAACGCGCACTTCCATGACTACGGCAAAGCAGCACGCCCTGCGCGCAAGCTGGGTCACTGCACGCTGGTCGCGGCGGATCCTGCGCAGCGGGATGCGCAGCTCGAGGTCCTGATCGGCCTGTTGCCCGGGGACTGAGCCTCAGTCCACGGGGACCGGTGTAGCGCCGGTACCGCGTGCTGTCTCCTCGACCAACTGGCGGACCACGCGCTTCAGCGCCTCCTGCTGCTCCACGCCCGCCTCGATGGCAGCGCGGAAGGTCGCGACCTGGCGATCGGCGCTGGTGCCACGCTCCAGTATCCCCCGTGCGGCTTCGACCTCTTCGACGCAGTCCAACTCCTCGGCATCTTCGCGCACGTACTCGATCATCTCGTCGAGCAGCTCGGCGAAGGGCAGGATCTCCCCACGCCCGAAGTCCACCAGGCCGCGGCTGACCCCGTAGCGCATCGCGCGCCAGCGGTTCTCCGCGATCAGCAGCTGCGAGTACACCCGCCAGCGCTGGTTGCGGCGGCGCAGACGGTTGAACATGCTCAACAGGCACTGCACGAGTGCTGCGATCGAGATCGCATCATCAACCAGGGTGCAGACATCGCAGATCCGGGTCTCGAGCGTCGGGTAGCGTGCGCTGGGGCGCAGGTCCCACCAGATGAAGCTCGCATCATCGATCAGGCCGGCGTCGATCATGACCTTGACGTGGCGCTGGTACTCGGACCAGCTGCTGAAGTACTCCGGCAGACCAGAACGCGGAAGACCGTCGAACACACTCAGGCGATAGCAGCGTAAGCCGGTGTTCTCACCCTCCCAGAACGGCGACGAGCAGGACAGCGCCAGGAGGTGCGGAAGTGTGTAGGTCATCTGGCGCGCGAGGTCCATCCGCAGGTCCTCGTCCTCGATCCCGATGTGCACGTGCATGCCGCAGATCAGCAGGCGACGCGCCAGCGCCTGCAGGTTGCGATCCAATAGGTCGTAGCGCGCCTTCGGGGTATGGCGCTGCGCCTGCCAATGCGCGAAGGGATGCGTGGAGGCGGCCATCAGCGCGAGGTCGTGCTCCGCAGCGACCTCGATCACGGTGCGGCGCAGCTCGGTCAGGTTCGCACGCGCCTCCTTCACATCGCGGCAGACCGCAGTACCGACCTCGATCTGCGCGCGTAGGAACTCCGGTGAGACCAGGCCACCGCAACGCTCGGCGCAGCGCTCGGGCAGGTCCGTCGGTGGGTCCTGTGCGAGGTCGCCGGTGCGCGGATCGATCAGCAGGTACTCCTCCTCGATGCCCAGGGTCAGGGTCGGATCACCGACGCTCATGGCTGCACCTCCAGAGTCCCCGCCGCGATCTGCGCCAGGATCGTGGTCAGGGTGTCCGCGAGGAGCTCCCCCCAACGTCGCTGACCTGCCGCGTCGGCGATCTGATCCTGACGGATCTCGATGACCGCGTGCGGGATCAGCGCCGCCTCCGCATGGTGGTCTATGGTGTAGTCCCAATGCGCTCGGCCCGAGTAGGGCTCGTTGTCACCGACCAGGAAGCCGGCTTCCGTCAGCATGCGCATCAGGGGGATCGGGATGCGGCCATCCTTGTCCCAGAGCACGCCGGCCTGCCACGGTCTGCGCTCACCCTGCAGCACCGGTGTGAAGCTATGGATTGAGATCAGTGCCGGAGGCGCACCACATTCGCGGCGGGTATCGAGCTCTCGCTGCAGCGCCTCGTGGTACGGCGAGTGGATCGCGGTGATACGGGAGGCGCGCGCCGCATCGGTCAACCCTTGGTTCGCCGGGATCTGCTGCCCATCCGCGAGCGCCACGATCAGCGTGGGATCATCCAAGCGTCGGTTGCAGTCGATCACCAGCCGCGAGTACCCGCACAGCACCGCACCCACCCCGGTGCGCTCGGCGATGATGCGCGTGACCTCACTGGCACCCGGATCCCAGGCGATGTGCCGCTGCAGCGCCTCGGCTGGCAAGCCCATGTCGCGCAGCCTGCGCGGCACGCGGTTAGACGCATGGTCGCAGCTCAGGACCATGGGGATGGCGGATGTCGCTGCTAGCACCTCGACCGGTGCAGGCTCATCACCGTGCAGCAACACCTCGGCGTCCGCCACCGGGACCGCCTGCGGATCAGCGGAAGCCGAGTGCCCGGAAGGCATCGATCACCGATCGGAGGTGGAGGGTCAGTTCCGGGTGGCGCGACTCGAAGGCATCCACCGCCTGGTCCAGGCGCTCCATCAATGAGGCATCGACGAGCTCGAGGTCACGGTCGTGATCGAGGCGCTGCTCGATGTCATCCCGCAACGCCTCGAGCTGAAGGCGCGTGCCCGCATCGAGGCGTTCCGGCTCCGACAGTTCGCGGTGCAGCTGCGCTAGCAGCTGATCGAGTGGTGCTCTCGGCATCTCGCTCCCCAGTGACGCCGGCAGTCTAGCACCGGCCCGGGCGCGCGGATTGACCGAGGTCAGGGCTTGCGGAAGCGGAGCACGAAGCGGTCCGTGTGGCCACGGATCCCAGGCTGCGCCATGGGCAGGCTGCGGTCATCGGCTGGGTTCGCAAGCAGATCACTCTCGGCCTCGAGCACGAAGCCCGCAGCCTCGAAGTCCGCGATCAGAGTGGCCCGCTCGATCCGATGCAGGTTCTGCGCGACGCTGGTGCCGGCGCCATCCTCCGCCGCGTGATCGACCACGCCGACGATCGCACCGGGACGCAGGCTGGCGTAGACCTCGGCGAGCATCGCGGGTGCATCGATCCGGGGCCAGGAGGGTTCGTTCACGAAGTAGACATCGTGGTACGCGAGGATGAACAGCGCTGCATCGAAGGCGCCTTCAGGCAGCGCGAGATCGGCGACCTCCTGGGTCAAGCGGTCGACGTTCGGCAGGCGGCCATCTGCGAAGCGGGCGTCCAGCTCCGCCTGCGTGAAGTCCACGTAGGCCTGGTTGTTGAACATCGTGACGCGCCCGTCCGGCCCCAGCAGGTGCGAGAGGATCTCGGTGTAGTAGCCACCACCTGCGAACACGTCGAGCACCTGCATCCCGGGCTGGACGCCGAAGAACGCGAGCACCTCAGCCGGGCGACGACCCTCATCACGGAGCACGTCAGCCGCGGGGCGGGTCGCATCCGCGACCGCGGCGACGATCGGGTCTACCGCCGGCGGGCCCTCGGCCTGCACGGTGGGGGCCGCAGCTTGCTCCGGCGCAGGGCCACAGCCCAGCAGGAGCAGAGGGATCAGGATCGAGATGATCGTGCGCATCGGACCTCCCTAGCCGGCCCGTTGCATGTGTACGGCCCGGTACATGTACCAACTCGCGACGCTGCGGTACGGCCGCCAGCGCTCGCCCCGTTGGTAGACAGCGGCCGGCTCCGGCAGTTCATCACCACCGAACACCAGCTGGAAGCCACGGCAGACCCCGAGGTCGCCGACCGGCAGCACATCCGGGCGCCCCAGGGCGAACATCAGCAGCATCTCCACCGTCCAGCGCCCGATCCCCCGGACCCGGGTGAGCGCCTCGATCACGGCCTCGTCGTCCATGCGGTCCAGCCTCGCCCGGCCGGGCAGGCGCCGCGCGGCGGCGTGTGCCGCCAGGTCCTTCACCGCAGCCACTTTGCTGCGCGAGAGACCCGCACCGCGTAGCGCTTCGTCGGACAGGGAGATGAGTAGGCTGGGGGTGAGCCTGCGACCGGGGAACAGGTCGCGCAAACGCCCGTGGATGGTCGCCGCCGCCTTGGTCGAGAGCTGCTGATAGACCACCGCCCGGCAGAGGTACTCGAAGGTGCCCGGCATGGCCGCAGGCTCCAACCCGAACGGGCCGGCCTTGCGGATGAAGCTGCCCAGGTGTCGATCGCGTCGCGACAGGTACGCGATCGCCTCCTCAGGCCGGTAGCCCAGACCGCTGCTCACCCGGTCCCACCGACGGTCAGCCCATCGACCCGTAGCGTCGGCTGCCCGACCCCGACCGGGACCGTCTGCCCTTCCTTGCCGCAGGTACCTACGCCATGGTCGAGTTCGAGGTCGTGGCCGACCATCGAGATGCGGCCCAGGACCTCCGGGCCATCGCCGATCAGGGTCGCGCCCCGCACCGGTGCGGTGATCCGCCCACCCTCGATCAGGTAGGCCTCGCTCGCCGAGAACACGAACTTGCCT
>Ga0214472_10000228_pt1 | contig 74876 bp, 100 predicted proteins | sample RVTome_6_FD_207662 | JGI IMG/M metagenome (GOLD analysis project Ga0214472, IMG submission 207662) | Soil microbial communities from uranium-contaminated site in the Upper Colorado River Basin, Wyoming, United States - RVT140D175 | ecosystem: Environmental > Terrestrial > Soil > Contaminated >...
AGATGGAGCGAAGCGCGACGGCGCGGTCGAACTCGGGGTAAAATTCCTGCTCCCAAAGTTCTTCGTTGGCCTCTGCCAGCTCTTGCCAGCGGTCGCTTTCCTGCCGGAACTTGGCGAGTCGTTTTTTCAGCCAGGACAGCATCGGTCAGCCTCAAAGATAGGTCAGGGTAAAGGTGGAACCGGCGAGATCGAAATCAATCAGTTCGTGCAGCATGGTCGGAGTCAGGGTTCCGCCCACGGCAACCTCGAAATAGGCCCTGGAGTCGGAGAAGTGCCCCGTTGCATCAATGGCCGCATAGATGTCTTTGAGGCTCACGAAGCCCAGGCGGGTCGTGCTGTCCTTGTCGTACCGGGCGGTCAGCGCGGCCTGAATGTCTGCCACGGCGTCGGCAACGATGACGCTCTTGGCAACCTTGCCGGTGACGGCCACGGTGAACGGGGAAATGCTGGGTGCCCGGAACTCGAATTTCCGGTTGAGCGGGACCACCTCGTTCAGGGCGGCGAGGATTTGGGTGCCGATACTGGCATTGCCCGTCGCGTAGGCGCTGAAGAAAATCTTGTTGATGTTCGCCAGGGCCGCGCCGTTTTCGGCTTCCTCTTCCGTCTCCCCCCAGACATTCGACCATAGGACAGACGGGAAATTGCGGGCGATGAAGAACTCGTAATCGTCCTGCCATACCAGCTTGTCGTTATACATGGGCCAGTAATGCAGGTTGACGCGGGTTTCCGAGATGGGTTCGGGATCGGCTCCCCCGGTCAGGGCTTCGGCGGCCACAATGGTCAGGCTCGCCGGGTCGCTATTGTCGTCCAGGATCTCGTCCACGGGGGTCAGCTCCTTGCCCGGCAGGAGCAGGGTCTCCCCGTCCGTCAGCCGGGCCAGGATGGTCACGACTGCGCCCGCCGCCGGAATCGCCCCGAAGGTTCCGTTGCCGAAGCGAATCCCGAGAAACCCGTCATGGGTGTAGAACTGGTCGTAGGCCAGGGCCGCAGCCGTGACGTTCTGGAACAGCCGGGCGTACTCCCAGGGGGTTCCGTCCACCTCCACGGTGAAGCTCGACATCCGGGCGGCGTCCGCCTTGTCGAAAAGGATCTGGTAGAAAGCCTTCTCTTCGGTGACGGTGTGTTCGATGGTCTTCTCTTCGACCTGCTCCACCGTTACCGCCGCGCTCTGCCCCGCCGGGATCTGCGCCGTGGTCGTGGTCACATAGAGAAGCTGGTTTTCCCCTTGGAGCGGGACGCCCAAGGCAATCGAAACCTGAGCGCCGCCGTCGTTGGTGACGGTGATATCCCCCGTTGAAGGTGTCGCCTTGCGGGGGATATACTCCCGGTCTTCGACGTGCGCCAAAACACTCGAATCGTTCACGGCGGTTGAAAGAAAGAACTCCTGCTTGGCCCGCTCGACAGCCCAGAGCGCCGAACGCAGCGCCCAGGACAGGAAGATCGCCATGTGCTCAACGAACTGACTCTTTGCCAGCCGAACCCACGTCGCCTTGGTGCCGATGATGGATTTGAATTGGTCGATTGCTTCCTGTTTCGTTATCACAGCCTTACCTCGCCTTGATAGATTCCTTGGCCGTAATCAATCAGCACAACGCAAAGGTCGATTTCGGTGAACTCCACCGCAACCGCCCGGATATTCACGTCCTTCACGTCCCTTGGCAGCTTCTCCAGCAGCGCCATTTCCGCCAGGACGTTCAGGCTCTCGCTCGGGGGCTCATGCTTGAGGCCGAAGAGGCGATTCCCCCAACTCGGGAGGTCGATATGGTCTCCCTCGGGGGTCAGCAGCCATTCGGTCAGGCGTTCCTCCACGGCAGCCGCGTCGCCATGGGTGACAACCCCGGAAGGGTCCAGCTCCATCAGGAGATCGAATTCTTCAATGAGCATGGCTATACCCTGTCATGGGCCATGAGCTTGAGGTAGGTATCCTCGAACTCCATGTTGACGATCTCGCCGCCGGGGCGAACCTCGAATTGCTGCGGCTTCTGCTTTTCGCTGCGGCTCTTGTCTTTCACCAGCTCTTCGAGACCTTCGACCTTGACGGTCTGAGGCTTCGCGTCTGCCGGGGCAATGGGCGCTTCGTTTTTCAGCGGTCGCTCCACTTTCGCCGTGGCTTCGACCTGCTTGCGGCTGAGAACTTCCCCGGTAATTGGATCGTAGGGGAGGGCTTTCTTACCCTGCGCGACACGCTGCCGATTGATTTTCTCGGTGAATTCCAGGCTGCGCCGGTTCACTTCGGCCCGGTCTGCGTCCGTTTCCTTTGCGCTGATCTCGTAGCTGCCTTCTTCGCTGATCTTCGGCACAAGACCCAAGGCCTGGGCCGCCTTCGAGATGATATTGTCCTTGCCGGTGACGGCTGAATATCCGGCGCTGCCCACGGCCCCGGCTGCCGCCGCCCCTGCCGCCAGAGTCCCGCCCCCGATGGCAGAGACCAGCCCGGCAATTCCCCGGCCCGCGCCGCCCAACAGCTTCCCGCCCGCCCGGCCCGCGCCGCCCAAGACCGAACCCAAGGGGGCCAGCATCTTGCCGATTCTCCCGAAAGCGCTGCCGATGAACTTCCCGGCCCCCGAAGGGAATCCCGAAGAGTCGCCGCCTTCGATGCCCTGAACGGCCTCGACAAGCTCCTTGTGGCGCTTTTCGGCTTTGGCTTCCCTTGTTTCTTCCCTGGCTTCCTGGTCGGCCTCTTCGGTGCCTTTGTCGCGGCTGAAGAAGCCCTTCACCCTGGCGAGGATGCCCTTTTCATCCTCAGCCTTTTCGGCCAAGTCGCTGGTTGCCTGATAGATCTCCTTGGCGGCCTCGTAGAAGGGTCCGCCCACGCCCGCGCCAGCGGCGTCCTTGACCTCTTCGCCCTTGTCGCCGAAGAGTCCGCCGATGCCCTTTTTCAGGGCCCCGATCAGGCCACTGTTGCGCTTCTCGTCGTTTCGGCGCTGCCGCTCCTTCTCCCCGGCGGAAAGAAACCTCCCGTCGCTGCCGCGCTTGGCTGTCGGAGCGGGGCGTTCGGAATCGGCGTCAATTTGCTGGCGCTGTGCCCGGATGCCCGGCGCGGTTTTCGTGGGCTTCTCGGGCTCCTGCGTCTCCGGCTTCCTGTCGGGCCGGTCTTGCGCCTTGGCCCGCGCTGGCGTCTCGGGGCGCGTCCGGTTGGCTTTCTGAACTGTCTCCGGCTGCCTTCGTGCGGAACGCTCGCCGCTACCTTCGGCTTCGGCCTTCTCGACTTGGGGGGGGGGCTCGGTGCGCTGAATGGACGCCCGACGCGCATTCGCTACGGGCAGGCCCGGCTGTAGCATCCTGGTGAGAAGGGCCGTGTTGCGCTCGATACGCTCCAGCAAGACGATCTCTTCGCTCTTGCGGGGCTGCGCCTCCGGGAAAAGGCTTTCGCGCTCCAGGCTGTCGGCATCCGCCAGGAGATCCGCAAGGGTCGTTTTATCAAGCTCGTTGCTCATTGCTTCTGACTCCTGCGACGCTTGAACGCCTCATGCAAAGCCACGACGCGGCTTTCAGGCGCATTCAGCAACCCTCCCAGATCTTGACCGCCCATGTTGCAGAGGTTGTCCAGAATGACATCCCAGCTCTTCAGGCTATAGCTCTGCAATGTAGTCGTGACACCGAAAGGGAAATCGAATACGGGTAGACCCCCCGGCTACCGGGCAAACATGAACGGGAAGCTCGATATAAACACGGCCCGCTTCGTATACGGTCCTGAGTCCGTGGGCCATGCTGTCCATGGCCTGCTGCGCTTTTGCCGCCAGCTCCTTGAACTCGCCTTTGCCCATCCGCAGCAGCCTGCTTTTCCTGGTGTCGAAGTCCTTGGCGTTCTCTTGGTCGCAGTCCTTGAACCGCAGGACCATTGCCAGATAATCGATCCGATCCATGACCTCGGCCCGGCGTCGTTCGGCGTGTTTGCCCTCATCTTCTAGCACTTTCCGGCCAATGCGCGAAACCTCCAAGTCTTCGGCGGCGGCGCCAGAGAGCGGCACGATCCGCACGGTCTCGCCGCTGTGCTCGAACTCCCGGAATGCAGGGCCTTCGAGATCCACGGCTTCGGCGGCGATGTCGCGCCCGTCTTGCAAATAGACGTGGTTTCCATGGCAGAAGGGGCACTCGTAATCCACGGGGATTTCAATGTCCCGCGCCGTGTGCAGCCAGTACCAGTAGATCGCCAGCCGCCGGTCTTCGGCGGTCCATTTGAGCGGATCTTCTCCTGGGGTTTCGAGCACCCGCCCGAGAAAGGCCGTGGTGACTTCCTCTTCGTGGTCAGGATCGGCCCCAGCGATTTCGATGCAGTCGTTGACCGTGGCCTCGCGCAGGCGGATCTTGCGCTTCGGGTCGCTGGGGAGTTGGAGCGGTGGAATCACGTCAGTCTCCTATGGATCGGAATTGAACGAAGGTGATGGGGAATTCGAGCAAGCCCTCGCCGTCTTGGGCTTGGGTCACGTCTCCGCGCCGAAGCGGGAGCATCAGCCATTCATGGGATACGCTTTGGGCCTCGTCGGTCAGCGCGTATTGGCGAACCTTGCAGAGATAGCCCTCGCGGCCATAGGGCAGGTTGACGGTCCCGTCCGGATTGACCACCAGCGCCGCCAAGGAGTCGAAGAACTTGGAAACGCGCTCATCGGCATGCTCCCTCATGGTCATCGTGGCCTCAACGGGTGCCGCGCCCGTGGGGAAGCTCATCGTCACCGCCCCGATTTGAACCGGGTCCGTGGTGATCTCCGTCGGGCCGTAAGAGATGTCCCGGCAGAACAGGTCAAACTCCCGGTACTGCGGGCCGTCGCCTTTGGCAATCTGGCGCTTGAGCATTCCTGCGTCCACGCGCCCGGCCCGGACGGCCCACTCCGGCGGGTCGATTTCTATCCGCCACTGCCATTGCTGCTTGAACGGGGTGCGCACCAGCGTTTTCGCCAGCATCTTGAGGCGGCTGAAGTTTTCCATTACAGGACCAGTGCCCCCGCGATGATGGCTTTGCTCTCTTCCATCGCCAGCTCCAGGGCGACAAGGCGCTGTCTCAGCTCTTCGTCGCCGGGAAGCTCAAGCTGCATCCCCGTTGTCAGGGAGATTTGACGTTCCCGGCGGGTGTTGGGGATATCGATGAGGGCAAAGAGGTATTCATGGAGCAGGCCGATACTTTCCGTCGGCAGCTCATAGGTTTTGTTGGTCGCGTTGTTGCGCAGATCCACGAAGTAGCGAAGCTGGATCGGCAGAACGTCGCTATCGCCCGTGAGGGCGGTCAGCGTCGGTGCCTCGGCGGTCCCGGAATCAACGATCTCAACCCATGTGCCCCGTGCGTCCATGGCCCCGGCACAGGCCAGATAGTCGGCGGGCCGGTCAAGAACGGTTTCGTCTGCTGGAAACGAGATTGTCTTGACCGGCCCGGCCTTGTCCTGGTAGGTGCCGAGGGCTCGCCGCAGCAGGCCATTCAGCACAGAGTCTTCGAGATAGATGACTTGGAATTCCGCCTTGACTTCCTGAAGAAGCTCAAGCGGTTTCATGGGCGATTATCCTGCAAGCGTGTTGAGAAGGCTGGAGATGATGTCTCCGTTGTCGTCCCATCCAAGGGTTCGACCGCTCCGATCCAGCCAATCGACCCAGTTGTAATGCAGGATGAAAGGCGGCTTGACGATCTGGGCCCCGTCTTCGACACCGAGATCCGCCGGGTCCATCTCGATCCAGCAGTCTTCCAGTCGGCAGGTTGCGGCGGCAGGGCTTCCCCCGGCGCTTTCAGAGACGAGGCCCATGGTCACATTGAAGTAGGCCTTGGTGCGCACGGCCTCCCGGATGCCGGAGAGGGCCAGCCCGGAAATGACCTCCTTGAAGGTGCCGTTGACCTCGCCGAAGTTGATGAAATTGCCCTGCTGGTGATAGCCGATGCCGTGCGGGCCCTTGCCTTCGATGACCTCGCGCTTGATGCCGGGCAACTGCGTCGTCTGCACCAGAAACTCATGGTCTTTGAGCGGGCCGTAGTCGAATACCATGCGGAAATCCGCGCCGTTGACCCCTTCGCCAAGGCTCATAAGCTTTCGGTACGACTTTTTTACGAGGGGAATTCTCCCCGTGCTGCTGCTGATGTTGGGCATTTTCAGCCTCCCTAGAAAAGTGTCTTGCTGCCGATGCCCCAGGACGCGGGAATGTCGGAAGCGTTCAGCATGGCCTTGGTGGCGATTTGAAGAGATACTTCAGCCCGGATCAGGTGGCCGTTGCGGTCCCGCTCCTTGTCGAGCGGGGTGTCCATGCTCTCAATCCGGCAATTGGTCATGACGGCGTTGCGCCCGATGTTGAGCGTCAAGGCCGGGGGCAGCCGCCCCGTGGCGTCTCCCACGTCGAATCCTTGAGATTCCCCGGTCACGGCGTTCAGGATGTTCCCGGCGGCTTTCTCGATATCCAATGGGATACCGGCATTGACCTGCGGGCTCGCCATGGCTTCAAGGGCCGCCAAGGGCCTCATGACCTCGTTGAAGGCGTCCGCCAGGGCGTAGAACTGGAGAACGAGATTGAACGTCGTGGGTCGGTTGCCTTCCCAGATCTGTTCACTGTTGAGAGTGGTCAGGGCGGTGCGGCCCGTCTTGAGCTGCACCAGCCCTGCCGTTTTCTCGAAAACGCTCCCGATGCTCGATTGCTCAAAGGGACTGTTCCAGTTGGCCTGAAGCTGCCGTGAGGTTCCTTGACCGATGGCGGCGCAGATAAGCACATCCTGGCCCTCGGGCTTGATCCAAGCCTTGAGGTAGGGTGAGAGCTTCTTGTCTGCGTTTCCGATGATGGTTGCCACGGGCCGTCCTTTTTTAGAAAAAAGCCCCCCGGTTTGAGCATGCCAGCCGGGAACGATCCGGCCTTGGCGAAGGAGTTACCGCGCCTTCGGCAGAGGCTTGGGGGGCGTTTTGTTACAGGCCGCGCTTGGTGCGCATCTTCATGGCCTTCTTGCGGGCCAGCTTGGCGGCTCCGGTGAAGGCCTTCATGCGGGCCTTCTTCAGGGCGGCTTTCTGGGCGGAACTCATTTTCTTGGGCCGTCCGACGCGCTTTTTCTTCAGCACGACTTTGCCGCCGCGAACAACCTTGATGGTGGCCTCAAGCACCATGTCACCGGAAACGGCGTACTTGGCGATCAGGGTCTCATCGTCGCTGTCGCTGGCGTCAAGCTTGCCGGAGACGGCCGCGCCGATACGGGCCCCGGCTTCATCATCTTCGTCGTCCAGGAAGGATTCGACATCCTCGCTGTCCGCGCCCATGGTGAGGAGGGCATTGGCGACGCCCTGGAACAGCTCGCCGACAAAGGCCTCTTCTTCGTCGCTGAGTTCTTCGTCACCGTCGGCATCGGCCATGACGAACACGGCGGCGTTCATGTCCTCATAGGTGAAGTTGCCTTCAGAGGCCCAGGCCAGGGCTGCGCCCATGGCGGCGCTGCGAAGCTGCTGCTCGCCGAACTCGGCAACGCCCATGCTGTCGCCAGCCGCCTCGAAAATGTTGACCCCGTGCCGCGCCCCCGAGGGCAGGGTGAGATCGGGAACGTCACCGAAGATCGCGCCTACGCCGGTCTCGTCGAAGTAATTGAAATCCACCACGTTTCTGCTCATAACGTCACTCCGTCATTATTGAAGGGCCCCGGCGATGGCCGGGGCGCTGATTACTTGATGAGGCGGGGCTGTCCGGCGATACGCCGTGCCGCGCCCGTGGGGCAGATGGCCCAATCCACCAGCCACAAATCGATCTCCTGCTGCGTAATGGTGAAAGTATAGGGCGCGGTCCCGTCCGCAGGGTCGCGGGGAGGAACCAGAGCGCCGGAGTTCACCATTTCGTCCAGGATTTGCGTCATGACGTTGGCGAGGCCGGTGCGGGTCAGGCCGTCGGGCTCGAACTTGAGCGCTGCGGCCCCCTCGACAAAGCGATGATCGATGTAGTTGGCGATCCGGTTGACCCAGATGAACCGGCGGTAGTCCTGCTTGTACCAGAGGGCAAGGCAGTCATCAATGACCGCGCCGCCGAACTGGCCCGAAATGACGGGATTGATCCGGGCGGTGTAGAAGTCGTCCCGGTTGATCACGTCGTTGGGATGCAAAGCCTTGATGCCGGTGCGGGAAAGCCGCGCCCGCTCGGTGCCCGCCGGGGCGTAGTGAACGCCGGGAGTTGCCCCGGTGAAGTTCTGGGCCCCTTTGGCGCAGGCCGCCGCCGCTTCGCCCGACACGCCCCAGATGGTGCTGCCGCCGTAATAGGCGTCGGTGGCCGAATAGGGATTGTAATAGACAGCCGCTTGCCGTCCCTGGAGTCCGGTCCCTTTGAGCCAGGTCAGCGCTTGGTCCGGGGGCAGGGCGGGCTGCACGTCGAAGAAGAACGATACATGGCGGTCGTCGGCGATATCGATGCAGTTCGCCAGCACCGTCGCATCGTAGTTCCCGGCGGCGAACATGAGATCGGCGGCGAAGTCCTGATTCCGGAAAATGTCCCAGGCCGCTACCCAATCGGCGGACACGGGCGTCCCGCCGTTGCTGCCGCCGGTAAAGGCGGTCTTGGTCCCGCTGGCGGTTTGAAGCGCCGTGAGGATGGTTGCGAAGGAGAGTTCTTCATCGTAGTCGCACCGGAAGCGGTCGGATTGCTGCTCCAGGACGGTTTCAATGAAGGCGCTGCGGCCCAGATCGTCCACGTCGGAGGGGTCGAAGCCTACGAGGTAGGTTTCCAGGAGGTATTCAACCCCCTCATCGTCCTTGTCGTAGAAGTTGAGCGTTGCGCGGTTGTCGTACTGGCCGTCGTAGACCTTCCAGCGGACGGTCGGGGCGGCCAGGGTCGGGTCCGTGTCGGTCGCAATGTGCGGGGCGACGCAGATCAGCTTGCCGCCCGTCACTGAAACGACATCGTTCACGGCGTAAACGGCATCGGTGTCGTATGCGCCAAGATCATTGATGACATTGGCAATCTCGAAGCTGCGATTGGTCGAAGGGTTGCCGTCAATCGGCCACGCCGTAAAGACGTGCCCCGCGCCATTGGCAACAGCGGTCCCGTAGGCGAGGGCTCCGGTGGCGATGGTGCCGTCGGCCAGAACCAGCGCCAGAGTAGGGAATGCCGCGTCGCTGGCAACCACGCGAACCACGTTCACATAGTCGCAATCTCGCACGGCATCCGCGAGGTGGCGAAGCCCTTCCATGCCCACGGACTTCTTGGGCAAGGGCTTTCCGAAAATGTCCTGCCAGTTGTCCGCCGTTACTTGCGTCACCTGCATCACCGGCCCCTGCGAGGCCATGAGCGCGACAGCTCCGACGGATACGGGCCCGCCCCCTGTTTTCAGGGTGGCGTTTGCCTGAAGCGGCAGGACGGTGATATCAGCCGCGTTGGTGATGGTCTTCTTCTTCATTTAGGGCTCCTGGCGCTTCCTGCCGCGTCTTCCGGGCTTGCCGGGCTTGGGGGCGACTTCCTTCTTCTCGGGGGGCTTCGCCTCGACTTGCTCTTGCTGATCGGGCTCCGGCGCTCCATCTTCCTGCTCGACTGCGCTGCCCTCTTCGCCTTCGACTTCATCGGTCTCGGGTACGTCTGCCTCGGGCTCCGGCGCATCCGCCGTTTCCTTGGCCTTCACCGGCTCGACTTCCGAAATCGAAATCGCAGGGAATCGCTGGTTGATGTAGGCAATAACCTTTTCCCGGATCTCTTCGGGAACGTCAAGGACAACGGAGGCACGGCCAGGGACGCTCAGGGTAAAGCGGTGGGCGGGATAGGCCCGGCTCATGCCGCTGACACTGTGATTCGTGAATTTAAATTTCATGACCTGCGTCCTTTCGTCAACAGGCCCCCGGTGAGGGGGGCCTGTTTGCCGTCAGCTTATGCGTTCACCAGCGAGAGGGTGGTGAGGTAGTCGCGTCCGTCGAAGGGCTGAAGGTCGCGGTAGGCCAGCTCCCACAGGGTGTTCTTGTACTTCAGGTCGGTCAGCATCGAATGCTTGAACGCCATGGCCGGAACCGCATCGCCAGCCACATAGGACGCCTCGCCGATGCCGGTGCCTTTGGCGAAGCAGAGGCAGTCGTAATCGGTGCCCTGGGGGTCTTCGTAGAGATCCCACATGCCGAAGAGGCGGCCCACATAATGGGGCTGCGCAATGCGGCGGTAGCCGGGGGCGGGCTCGAAGTGGGGCATGCGCATCGATTTGAAGATGGAGGCCGACTTGGTATCGGCCACGATACCGACGAGGCCGGATTTGCGGTTTGCGGCCAGCAGGTTCGCATCGATGGTGAGCAGGACGGCACGAAGGGTCTCGTAGTGGTCCTGGGGGCTGATGCCGGTCGCGGGCACGGTGTAATCAAAGGACTGAGATCCCTTGCGGAAGAAGTAGAGATCCTTGAGGTGCTTGCGGTCCTTGTCGGCTGCCAGCAGGTTTCTCATGGCGGTCATTGCCATGTTATCCTGATTCAGGTTGAACTCGCGGCGCATTCCCCAAAGGGCCTGAAGGGTCGTGCTGGCGGCGATGGCGCTCTCATGGGGATACAGAACCCGGCTGTCCATCTCATGATTCACGGTGGGAATCAGGGTGGGATCTTTTTCGATGTCGATATCCACCATGACATGAACCTGGATGCCGTTGGCAGGGGCGGTGGAGAACACGGGATGCACAACGCCGGTTGCGTAGTCCACGGTTCCGGTGACGGTCAAGCCCTGGTAGGTTCCGGAGAGGTTCCCGGCGGCGTCGTCGCGGGCAATGACGTTGCGATCATGGAGAACGCGAACCGACTTCTTTTTGATCGCATGGGCAGCGCCCAGCACGGCGGTGGAGTTGAAATCGAACTCGTTGCTGGAGCCGGTGATGGTGCCGTTTCCGGTGCCGGTCAGGAAGCGCTGATCCATGGCACTGTACTGGCCGCTGTAGGTGTCGGTGATGATGTCACCGGCGGTCAGGTCTCCGAAGGTCTTCCCGGCGATACGGTCCACCTTGAAGATCTCGGATTGATTGAATTGGCCGGGGATGAACGACACGATATTGCCGGTCACGCTTTGGAGCATGCCGGGCAGGATCAGGGCGATCATGCGATCTCGCATCATGGCCTGGGCGCTGTCGGCGGTGTCGAGCTTTGCGCTCTCGAAGATGCCCACGCCCTTAGCGTTACCATGGGAAACCGCGATAGCGTTTTCAGTGGCGGCGTAGGCGCTCGCCAGCAGGTCGTCGGAGGGCATGCGGCCACGGGTCAGGCAGTATTGCCGCACGGCGTTGGAGTGAGTCGCCTGGATAAAGGCGGCGTTGGGACCGCAGGACTCGTAAATGGTGTGCTGAGTCTCGGCCTCAAGGCGCTCGTTGCGCTTGCCGCTCTCCAGGATGAACTTGCCGTTTTGGGGGTCGATGACGGGCTCGACAATAGCCTTCTTCAGCTTGGTGGCCTTGTCGAGTACGTCGGCAACCTGATTATCGTACTGATCAGTTCCGCGCATTGGTTTTGCTCCTTTTTCTTTGGTGGACGTTTTGCGCGGCCAACCCGCGCCACTTTACAAATCTCTTGCAGCCTACAACCCGGCGGCAAAACGGATAAACAGGCGCAAATGCAAAAGATTTCGGGCGTCTACGCGGAAAAGATCGCTGTTGCCTTCTTCTCTTCTTTTTTGTGTTGACATTTATACGGTGTGAGACTACTGTTTCACCATGCGAGGCGGCAATTGGTGGGAAAGCCTACGGGCAAGTAACGCCGCGAGTTGGTGGCTCGTTAAAATCACCCGGTCTTGGGTTTCGCCAGCCCTCACCGTCACAAACGCAGGCGCGTCGGGATGGCACGCACCCGCGAGATCCGGCAGGCAGCAGGGCCTTGACCCTGTTCCGTTCCCCCTGCCGAGAGCCTACCCGGCAAGGGGGAGAGCGGCCCCCTATGGTCCATTGTCGGCGGGTGCAATGGACAGGAGCCCCGGAAGAGGGGAATAGAGCCCGCACTTAACTTGCACTGGCAGGGGGAGCATGAACGACACACAAAGCAAAGCCGCAATGAAGATGGTTTTTGAGATGGGGATCGCCCTTGGCGCGATTAGCGGCGACAAGCGGCTGACCCTGATACAGGACGGGAAGGGGGATGTTCGTTGGCTCATTGATAATGCAACCCGGTTCAAGGTTCCGGGCGGGTCCATCATCGAACTGATTTGCCGCGAAGGAGAAGACCCGAAAAAGCACTTCGGCGACATCTACGAAGCCCTTGTCGCGTTCTGGCCTGTCGATAACGACTTGGCCGGATTCGAGTCTCGGGCTGCGGGGCTGTTGAGGGATCTGTGGTTGGTAGAGCGTTCGCTAGGGCTTACCGATGCCGTGCGCTTGGCGCAGGAATTGACAACGGCCCTGTCGGCCAAGCGGAAGGAGGGCAACCATGCAGCAGCCTCCTGAGTGCCCCGTCTGCAAGGAAGCCATGACCTTCGTTCATGGCTGCGGTTGGGACTATGACCGCTGGTTTTGTACCAATATGGTCGGCAGGTTCGAGCTTTGTTCGGAGGAAATAGAGCTTGACGAATCGACGTACCCGGAAGGCGTCGGTGACGTGTCCGGGCTTGGACCGAAAGAGCGGAGGAAATAGGGGCCTCTTCGCCCTTTTGCGTATCAAAACCAGTAAAAATGAGAAACAAGGGAGGTTGTGTATCATGGGTGAAGCACAAGAGACTGAAAAGACCGACACTATTTTCGTTTTGGCCCGCAATATCGCCGACGCAAAGGCCTATGCACATAAGCGCAGGTTTGGTTTTTCTAGAATGGTTTACGTCACACGGGTGAGCAAGATGAAGTCAATCAGCGGGAAAGCGCTCCATGTCGTCAATGGGGCACAGAATCGCGGCGATTATTCTAGGCTGCTGGAGGAAGCCAGAAAACATAACATTCAAATCCGACTTGTGGAATGCCCTTAGACCGATAGGGTATCTCTTTCTCTTTCCTCAAAGGGCCTTGCGAACAAGGCCCTTTTTTATTCCTGTCTACATCGGCGCGCTCGGCGTCGAGGTCGTCCCGCCGCCGTCGCCCGTCTCCTGGTGCGTGTGCGTATTGTAAACGCCCCTCATAGCCGCCATGGTCCCGGTCGGGTCGGAAACGCTCGTTGCCGAAGAGAGCGCCCCGGTCACAACGGCTGTCCCGGCCACGGTCAACGCTCCCTGAACGGCCAAGTTCCCGCTGCACGTTGTCTGCGGAGCCGTCAAGTTGACGCTGGTTGCCGTTACCGTGGCGGTTTCCGTGGTAACGCTTGTGCTGCCCGTGATATCCGCCGTCAAGTTGCCCGTGACGGCGGCATCCACGTTGCCGCCCACGGTAATTTCGGCGTTCCCTTCGGCTGAAGCGTACAAATCGCCTTGGCCGTGAATGATGATGTTCCCGTCCTTGTCGATAGCGATCTCTGACCCGGTGGCCCGGTGGACGACGGAGACAGCCCCTTGCCGCTTGACCTGGATCGAAATGCCGTGCTGAGTGAAAACAACGTCCTCATGGTAGGCGCTCGGGTCCGGCGCAGGCTGGCCCCCCGTGCGCGAGTGCTCATGCGCTTGCGCCCCGGAGAACGCTTCGTGGGGAACGTCCGGCACCTTGCCCGGCGCGAAGTGCATAGAGCCGGTGATCCTCGGGCGGCGGGTATCGCCTTGGTACGGGAAATCGACCCAGATCCAATCACCCGTTTTCACCGGGCAGAATCCGCCCTCGTTGGCCCTGGCCCCCAGGGGTAGCCGGTATTCGGCCCAGGGGAGGCCGCTCTTGGGAACGTCGTCGGGGAAGATGCCCACGGGTCGGACTTGAACGCGCAACATCCCTTCCGGGTCATCCACGCTGACCACTTGCGCCGGAACCTCGCCGAAGACGCGGCTTGTTTCGGCCTTGTCGTGCTGTTTTTTCATAGGACGGCCCCTTTCACCCGGCAGACGTATTTCTGCGATTGGTAATGGTGCGCCACGGACTCCACAAGCACCTTCTCGGGCACGGACTCATCCAATGGGCTATCCACACGCTCCACGGCAAAGCGAAGCGCCAGTGTCAGCCCTGGAGCAATGCCTCCGTTCCCGCTGGCGGTGAAATCGATAGCCGGGACCGGAAGGGTCCAGTGATTGTCGAGCGCAAACGGCGTCCGGCAGGGAAGGAACTCTTCAGGTTCGCCCCGGCCCTTGCTGCCCCGCACTGGCCCCCGCACCATGTCCCAGCCGATGTACTGCCGGTCAATGCGGTCCCGAATCAACGAGGCCGCTCCGGGAAGGCTGTAGTGCGCGACGGAAAGCGGCTCCCTCGGGGCGTTGTGAAAGTAGGTCATGGCGGCTTCGGCGGCGAAGAGATCCGCCAGGGCCTCGAAGTGCAGAACCCCGCGCCGGTAGAAACAAGCCGCGCCGTTTTCCGTCGCCATTTGCCTCAGCAGCTTCGTGGGCCGCATTCCTGGCAAGAGGTGATAGGTCGCCTCCGGGAAGCGCCCGGCCTGATGCTTACCCGGCACCAGTTGAGCCAGGATGGTCTTGATGGGTTTGCGGGCGAAGAGCTGCGCCTTCTTGGCCGGTTGCTTCAGTGCCCAAACGGTGCTCTCGAACCCCTGGAAGGTCACATAGTCGCCTTTGACAACCGGCGTCGTGGTCGTGAGGCTGAAAACGCGGTCAAGCTGATCCTCGCCGAAGCGGTCTGAAAGAAAAACCTCGAACTCATCCCCTGCAACGACGCGGAGATCGTCCCGGAAGAGCCGGTAGGGGTCTCTCAGGGTGAACTCGAATCTCGGCCCGGACAGATCCATGGTCTCCACCAGCGTGAAGGAACTCAGCCACGACAGATCCAGGTCTTGCCCGCTGCGCTTATGGGTGATTCGCTGGACGAGGATGTCCGCCATTACCGTATGAACTCCGTCATGTTGAAGATGACCGTCACCGGGTCCGCCGGGGTCGCGCCTTCGCCGAAAATGAGCTGCGTGTTGACCGTCAAGGACGTTGAGACCATGAACAGCCGCCCCTCGCTGCGCTGCTTGCTCTCGTCGGTGAGCAATACGGCCTTGTGGTCATTGATCGCCGCCCGGACATCGAACACGTCCGCTCCCAAGCGATAGGGCACGGTGAAGGCGTCATTGAACGCGGCATGGCGATACCACGCCAAGCACAGCTTATCCAGGGAGGGCTTATCCCATGAGGCGAAGCGCAAGGTGTATTCCAGTTGACAGGGCAGGACTTCGAGCTGGTAGGCGTTGCTCAGGGCGTCGTTGTAGCCCCAGCGGCCCCGGACGTTTCCATACTGATCCCCGTTGGTCAGGCCCGGCTTGCGGGTGTAGTAGGCCAGCGGGAGATCCACGGCGTTTGTGGTCTTCCCGTCAGCGGCGCGGGCCCCGGCCTTCTGCTTCAGCACGGCCTTGAGGACATCGGCGGGCATATCCCCGTCGTAGCGGAAGATCTGCCGATTCGTGGGCCGGGCAAGAAATCCCTGCCATTCCTTCGGCCCGGTGTTCGGGTTGTGCCCGGTGAAGGCGGCGGCAATGTAAGCACCTATGGCGAAATCGACGGCCTGGAGTTCGCTGGTTTCGATCATGGCGTGTTCCTTTCACCGTCGCCGAAGGCCCGGAACGGGACGCAGAAGTGCTTTTTCCAGATATGCGGGGCGCTGCCTATGGCCTCGCTGTTCTGAACGTAGTAGTTGACGATCACGGCCTCGTCCTGGTTGACGTATTCCTCGAACTGGATAACGGTCTGCTTCGGCACGTCGTTTTCACTCAGCAGCAGGAGGATCGGCTCATCGGTCTGCCCGTCGTTTTCGTCGCCGCCGTCATCCACCAGCCCCATGGCGAAGGGAGACGGCAGGCGCACGCGCACGGCCCGCGCTTCGATGGGGTCGCGGTATTCCATGTGCCGCTCATCCAGGTCCAGCGCCCCGACGACATCGGCGTTTTCGGCCACGGTTTCGGCGGTCGAATAATCAGGAACGAACAGCAGCACCTCGAAGGCGTCCGGGTGCATGTCGATATGCGTTTGCAGGTTCGACTTTACGGCGGCTGCCGTATCGCGGTAATCCCTCGGCTTCAAGGTCATAGCAGCCCCTCATCCTTGGCTATCTGCATCAGGTCGTCTTTGGATGCCCCAGGCGTGTTCTTTACCAAGTTATCGATCATCGTCTCCAGCGGGGCCCCGGTCGCCGCCAGGGTCTTGAGAATGCCGGTCCACTGGTTGCGGACCTGCGTTTGCAGCCGCCTGCGCTCTTCGATCTCCCTCTTCGCAACCTTCTCGGCTACGGCCCTCTCCATTTTGGCCCGCATTGCTTTCTTGTTCGCCTCCCTGAGTCGTTCCTGTGCGTCTTTGGTGGCCTTGCTCGATGCTTTCCGGGCAAAGGCCTCTTGAGCCTTCTTGTAGAGCTGCCATTCCTTTTGTGCTTCCTGCTCTTCAAACTGCTTCCGGGCTCGCTCTGTCTTCTTGACCTCATCTTTCTTGAGGTACTTGGCGACGCGCTTCGGGTCGCCGGTGAAGGAAACCGCCGCGCTCTGCTCTTCGAGCTTCTTGGCGAGAATCCCTTGGACGGACGGCGATTGCAGCATGCTGATGCACTTCAGGACGTGCTTGCAGCAGGCCCCGCGCAGCTTGGGATTTCGGATTTTCGGAAAGGCATGCTCGAAGGGCCGCAGGGCGAAGCCGCCGATGGTGGCGATGTACCGATACCAGTATTGATGCCGCCCGCAGTCGCAGTCAAAAGAGATCCGCCCCTTGGCGACGCGCCGCGCTGCCGGAAGGGGGGCTTCGATGCCGGTCACGGCGCTGTTCCACTCTTCGAGGCGGATTCTTACCTGATGGTGACGGTGCTCGCTGCGGTCTGAGGCGTTGACCCGAAAATGCGTCTCATCCCCCCGGACGGCGTAGAGGACGGCGGTGCGGATGCCGCTGCCGTCCTTGACCCGGTTATTCGCCCTGGCGAGGTCGATAGACTGGCTGGCGGATACCAGTTGCAGCGCCGGGACGCCCTTTGTGTCTTTGCCGAACTTCTTTGCGGCGGCATCCGCCTCTTTGGCGAACTTCTGGAGATCCTGAAGGCTGTACTGAACCGTGAGCCCCTGCCGCCCGTAATCCAGCACCAGATCTTTGCCGGACTTGAGGTGCTTTCGCAGCAGGGTCGGGGTCAGCGTCCCGACGGCCTGGGTCCGCTTCTCGCTCTTGGCGGATCGGACGGCTTTGAATTGGCGGGAGAACCGCTTGAAATCGTCCTGGGTGTATTCGCGGTTCGTCTTCAGGGCCACGGGTTATTTCCCGTCACGCTCGTAAAGCGCCTGCCTGAGATAGACGGTCAAGTCGAGGGCTTCCTGATAGGCGTCCTTGAGCACGTCGCGCCCGTTGTGGGCCCGGAGTCGAACGCCGTGCTTCTTCTCGCCCATCTTGTCGCGCTCATCGATATCTTTGAGAACGAGATCCCACATGAACGGGCTTTCGCTGGGGATGGACTTGGGCTGCTTCTCGTTGTTGCTGGAGCAGGTGCAGTTCCCGCCGCAGCCGGTGATGGGGTTAGTCAACAAGTTCATTTCTCCTTCTCGTTCACCTTTGAGGCGTGAAGGCTTGCGTAGCACGGGCACGAAGCTGGCTCTGAACATCCGGCAGGCTCATTTGCTCCTGCGTAGGCACGACGCGCATTCTCACAGGGTTTTCCTCTTTGCTGTCCAGCGTCCACCGGCTTTCGCATTTTCGGCACCTCGCTACAACGTCAACCTTCTTTTCGCCGTAATAGTCGATCCTGCCGTCGCACAGGGCACAGCAGGGCACTTCCTTAACCTCGCCCATGTTGCCGCAGCAGTCGTTTCCGCTGGCGCTTGCTCATGCCGTCACCGTCAGGCCGGGTCGGTATCTCAACCGATCTGGGCAGAGTCGCGGGCGGCATGGTGCGCACGGGCGGGGCCGGGTGCGCATTGGCGGCAAGGCCGATCCAGAGCATGAGGGTTGCGATCATCAGAAAGCCTTTCCGTGCAGATAGGGGCGGGCCGCGTTCTTCTCGATCTTCGTCAGCAGCGCCGTTGCCAGCAGGCCGCCCTGCCCATTGCCCCCGGCATAGGAGAAGACGCGGATCAGGATGTCCGCCAGCTCTTCATAGAGTTTTTCACGATCCGCCACGCTGGAGCCGTCGCGGTAGCCTTCGGCCTCCTTGCGATACGTCTCGAACTCCTGCACCAGCATCCGCAGCCCCTTGATGAACGCCGCCGTTACCGGGTTCTCGGGCAGCGTCAGATGCTCCAGGGCCTCGGCAACCTCCGTAGCTACCAGCGCAACCTGTGTCCCGTGTTGGCCGGTATCGAAACCCTTGCTCTTGGCGATGCTGCCGCAGAGTTCGCACAGGTCCGAGATCTGGTAAAAGATGGACCCGAGACTTTCGGGTATCACCGCTTGTTCTTGGCTCATTTTCCCCTCCGGGCTTTCTTGAGGTCACAACCGCAAGTCGGGCAAAGGCGCTTCTCCTTGGCGACCTTCTTGCTGCATTCAGGGCATTTCACGATGTCAGTTCTCCTTATCTAGCACAGCCGGGCCGCTGCGCGAAACAGGGCCGGGCTCCGTTCATTGAATCATGTGATCGATCAGGGCGAGGATCTGGCGGGCGCGGGTGATATGGGCGGGGTTGTCGGGTTCGGACATGGCGTCTTCTGCGGCCCCCTGGATCAGCCGCCAGCCGTCGCGGGCGGTCAGGTTGAGGCTTCCGATAGCTTCAGGCAGTTGCTCCACTTGGCTTTCTCGCTCAGGGCTCGCCGCTGCGGCGTGAAGTCTTCCTTCTTCACGGGTTCGTCCAGGTGATAGTCCCACTCCATCTGAACTGTCTTCCCTGTCGCATCCTTCAGCGTCATTTTGCCGTAAATTTTGAGTACTTTCCTCAATCCCGCCACTTGTCGCCTCCTGTTGTGTTGGCTTTCCTTGGGGAAGATCCCACTCCTTGACGGTTTTGCCCCCGTTCTTAACCTTGAGCGGCAACGGGCCAAGGTCAACTGCTTCCCTTTTTTGCGGCTCTATTCCGTCTTCCTCGCAGGGCAAGCAGGTCAGGCACAGGTAATCGATGACAGCTTCGTTTTGGCAGTCCGGCATAATACATTTGCCCGCTCGACCTGCTGCTTTGTTTTTTTGCATCCGCTTATAATCCCTTGTGCGAAGGCCCATGGCGTTATGTTCCCGGTCGCATCCGCGTACTTTGCAGAGCTTGGGCTCGGCTTTCGGTTTTTCCTTGACCGGCGCTGGCTGTAGAGGTTTGACGGGTTTCTTTTCCTCGATCATTTCGGGCCGGTGAGGTGTCCCGGCCTTGCATTTCGTGGCATTGCAGCCGCCGCCGGGGAGTTGTCGGGTGCGGCATTGTTGCGCCCAGAAGTTCAAAGATCCGCGCTTCCCGCCCGATTCGGGACAGTGCATGTCCGGCTCCAGTGCGGGGAGTTGGATGTCTTGGGGCTCTCCTGTCGAGAAACTAGGCATCGTGGCGCTCCATGGGCAGGCCGCAGCAGCGGAAGGCCCCGAAGGGCTTTCCGGGTGACGGGTGATAGCGCTCTTCGCGTCCGCACTTTCGACAACGGTAAACAGGCGTTTTCATGACACGCTCCACGGTGTTCGTCAGAAGGGAATATCATCGTCAGGGTTGAAATCGGGCTCGACGCCTGCGTACCCGCCCTGGGGCCCGCCATAGCCGCCTCTCTGCTCCCCGCCCGGCTGCCCGCCGCGAGGTTGGTTGCCGCCTCCCTGGCCCTCTTCGCGTCCGCCAAGCATCTGCATCTGGTCGGCCACGATCTCGGTGACGTACCGCTTGTTGCCGTCCTTGTCGTCGTAGGAGCGGGTCTGGATTTTACCCTCGATATAGACCTGCTTGCCCTTGTGCAGGTACTTGCCGCAGATCTCGGCCAACTGCCGCCATGCTACGACGTTGTGCCATTCGGTTTTCTCCTGCTGCTGGCCGTCGCGGTCCTTGAACCGCTCCGTCGTCGCCATTGAAAACGTAGCGACGGCTGTGCCGCCCGGAGTGTAGCGTAATTCGGGGTCTTTCCCGAGGTGTCCTACGAGTATCACTTTGTTGACGCTCATGCTTCATTGCTCCTGTTCATTGAAAACTCCCCTCCCCCGCCCGTGTCCTGTGGATTCAATGGGTCAATCCCACGGGCTGGCCGGACCACCCGGCGCGAAGGGGAGGGGGTGCTATACCTTACTTAAATGAATCGCTTCGCCATTCGCCCCTGTTCAAGCCAGCAGCTCCGTTCGCCTTTTTGACAAAGCCAGTTGCCTCGAAACGGAAGAATCCGCCGAAACAATCACGCAGGCCAACACGGTCAACCTGAATAGTTTTGCCTTTGTGGCTGTAAACATTGACGACAACATCATCACCGATCTTTACAGGGGAATGCCGTTCGATTATCTCTTGTTTGTGGGCCAAGGCCCGCTGTTCCGCAGCAACAACTTCAGCCTTGAGTTCTTCGAGTTTCTTGAGGTCTTCCGAAATGCTGTTCATTTATTCCCTCCTTTTTCACCACCATAGCACCGGGAATTTATCAACCCATTCATTATTCCGACAGCGCCTTAATTCTTTCCCGCACAAACGTCAGCGGCGGCAGGATTATCTTCACGCCCGCCTCCATGGCCTCACGGGGGTCGTCCAGCCCTGCGGCAATTCGCACCGCCCAGGCCATGTCTTCGGTGCCGTAGTGGCGGTAGGCAATCAGCTCGGGGCGCAACACCTCATCGGGCTGGATTTCTCGTTCGCGCCAGCCCACGGCCCCGGCCCGGATCTCCCGGTAAAGAGTCGCCCGCTTCAGGTCGTCGGCAATGTTGTGGGGGGAGAGTCTCGACAGGGCCATGGCTATTTCGCCTTTCCAGATGCGACGCGGGCACAGTAGCGGCCAAGAAGAAACAGGCACCAATAGAGAACTGTCACCGTCACAGCAAAGGGCCAAACCATCCATTCTGAAAGAAAAAATTTCCAGACGTATGCCGCGCCCCATGCCAAAGCGACACATGCGGCAATCACCGCCATAAACCTGAAGAACGCTCCGTTTTCCGTCACCTACTTGCTCCTTTCTTCTATGCCCGCAGCCAATGCGCGGGCCCGTTGTCTCTCGCCTTCTTCCAGCGCCCGCGCAAACGCGACAGCAGGGTGCAACTCTTCGTCGTCCGGCGTGTCCAGGTAGGTGCAAAACTCATCGATAAAGCGGCGGCTGACCGGCTCCTGCATCGCGGCCACGGCGCACATGAGCACGGCGCGGAACCCGCCATTGAAGACGCTCCAGTTGACGTTGTAGACCGTGCGGCCCTTGTCGTCCTGGCGCTTCTCCACCTTCGCGCCCTCGCCGCCGATACGGATCGCGTACTGCTGGCAGTCGGAGTGAAGGATCACGTTGTCCAGGTCCGAAAGGGCAAAGTACCAATCCAGTGCGTCATAGAAGTTGCTTTGGCCGCTGTCGCCTTCCTCTTCGAGCAGGTAGCGGGTGCCGTGGCGGGCGATATGATCAGTCCGCTCTTCGACGAGGACGGCGAACCCGGCGTCGCGCTTCTGTTTCACTTCGTCAATGAGGGGCTGCTTCCACGTCCCGAACATGCCGGTAATGGGGATCACGTCCGTCACCATGAGCTGTCCGGCGTCGTAGACGGCGTAGGCCTTGAACTTCTTCACGGACATCAGCGATACGGTCATGATTTTCAGGGTTTTTTCTGCCACCGGAAACCTCTTTTTTGCGGGTTAAAAAGCCGTGTTGGCGGGCTAAACTATGTTATAAGTCGCTCGTCAATTTGAAGTTGAACGGCCTCTCCGGGGTGTAGTGCTCGCGGATTGAGCGGTCACGCTCTCGCAGTTGCTCAACGATCCAGGCCTCTGCGAACTTTTCCAGCGTCGGGTAAAAGGTTCGCGTTTTCGTGCTGTCGTTGCCGGTCACGATATAGCCGTTATCAATGCGCTCTATCTGTACGTCAATTTCCATCAGTACCTCCGTTTAGGCGACTCATAACCCGTCGCTGAAGACGACGCGCAATAGCTGTCGGGTTCGCGTTCGATTCAGTGGTGCGCCGTCGTCGGCGCGGCGCGTCTTACCTTTGTCGTTATGCGCCAGCATCACCATCCATCAGTCCACAACCAATGGCGCAATCTTCACAGTGAGGGTTTCCATCACCATCCACAATAGAGTCCTCTTCGCAGTGGCCTGTCGGCTCCTCACATTTGCTGCAAAGCTGCAAAGTTCCAGGGTAGTTATCTGCGTTCCAATGGGCGTGCTCCTCTTGCGTCATTGCATGTCTGCGTCCGCCTGGCCATGTGTTCATGGTGTTTCTCCTGTCCGCAAGATGTTTAGCTAATTGTTATGCGTACAAACATTCACGCCCAGCCATCTCTGCGGAAATCCAGTCTCCATCCATCGCATTTCCATTGATGGCCTTCTCCAGTTGCCGCAGCGTGTCCCGCAAGGATTTCTCTAAATCGTTTATCCGGTCTTGCTTTATGCTCACAGTACCCTTCAGCTTCACGTTCTCGTCCCGCAGGTCTTTCAGTTCTGCGGCTATCGTGTCCAAAAAACCAACTGGATCTGCACTTGCCAACAGATTACCGCCGCTTATCATGTCGGCGAGTCTTCCAAAAGCCGCGTCAATTCTCGCCAGTTTCCCTTTCATGCTTCCCATAGTTTCCTCCAAAATTCGCATAACCAGCGGGTCAACTCGGATTGCGCAAACTGCCGCGCAACCGGTTACCCTTGTCGTTATAAATCTTTGTGCGAAAGAGTGGCGGCACGTACGTACTCGCTTGGAGTAATTCCTGCCACCACAGCTTTGCGCTCTACCTCATCCCACTCTTCAGCCGTCCAGCGGGTTTGCTTAACAACGTCCCGCACAGGTTTGCGGCTGGTCGATCCTTGCGGCCTGCCCCCGCCTCGCCATCCTCCTTTAGGCATGGTCGCCCTCCACAAATGAGCATGGTGCATAATCAAGAGGATCTCCACCGAGCATCCCCGGCTTTATGTTCCATCCACAGCGCCAGGGGTCAATCATACTTGCCAGCTCCGAGCGCAGTGCGTTCTTTTGCAGGACAAAGCCGGTGAATCGCTGCCGGTATCTGCACCCCGCCGCACATTCGGGCGGGGTGCCGGTATTCGTTGGGTCTGCCGGTAGTGGCCTCATACCCACCCCCCAGTTTCTGGGTCATATGCTTGGCGGCCACAAAAAACCGGATCAGGGCTGTGCGAAACGCGCACCAACGAAGCAGCACCAACAAGACGGGCAGACTCGAAGCGCAGGTACGCGAGGCCAGCAAGCGGGGTGGAATCAGCGAGGGTGCCATTGATGTGAATTTCATAAGTTTCCATGTTTGTTCTCCTATGTCGTTAAGTTGATTTAAATATATTTCAACTTTGTTTTCTTGTCAATACAAAAAAACAACTAAACTATTAATTTGCCACGGAAGAGACGCCCAAAGATTTATAACAAGTCAATCAACCGGATTCGCTACGCTCTCCGGTTATTTCAGTCGTTAGATTCTAAATCTGCGCAAAATCAGACAAAGCACATGCCGCTCGAACAGTATCCGCCCGCATCGAATAGGGTCGGTTCTGCGGTAAAGTCCACCTGGTCCAGCGGTGTGCATGATCGGTGCAGCCAGGCGCACGGGTCGAACGCCTGCATTTCCCTCTCGAACGCCACCGCTTGAGCAAATTCGTCCGGTGCGTTCTCCTTCAGGTCTTTCCATTCGTCGTCGGCTTGGTTCGGGCACATCCAGCAACGCGACCTGGGCGGCTTCGGCCACCCCATCTTCTCGACTTCGCGGATTCCGTGGTGCCTCTTCATCGGCACATCGTGAATCATCGGAAACCGGATAAGCCCTTTTTCCCATTCCGGCCCCGCCATCATTCGCAAAGCCCGGCGCGTTTCGTCCATGCTGAATCCGATCCACATTTTCACCTTTGAGCGGGTCAAACCGAATGTCTTGCTCAAAAAACTCTGAATGACTCGGTTTTTCCATTTGCTTGAACAAAACCCCGGCATCTTGCCGACGTTCCCGGTCTCGTCTGTCCATGTTGGCAAAATCATGGTCTTCCCGCTCGGGTCAAGCCAGTTCGGATCTTTTGCATAATGACCGCCCCACTCATCGCAGCACACACGATGAATTTCTACCCCTACCCCTGCCAGTGCAGGCAACGTAACGGCGTTAAGGTATTGCCACGTTGTCCCGCATTCCCGACCAGTGTCGGCAATCACCGCAAGATCCGGCTTCGGCAGCTTTCCTTGAATTATCAGCGAAGCGATACAGTTGCTTTGCGTCCCGCCTCCGCTGCTAAAAACCTCAACCATTTAACCCCCTATCGGGCTGCGCCCGAGCGCAGATTTAGAACCTAACCCAGCGGTGAAGCGGATTCGCTCCGCTCTCCGCTTACCTCAATCGTTACCTTGCAAGTTCTACATTTCATAGTTGCCTCCAACGCCTCAGACCCCGGCGCACAGGGCTGCCGCCAGGGTCGCCGCTGTCCACCTCAATGGCGATCTGGTCGTAGCTGGGCCGTATCCCCGCCGCCGCCTCGCCTGGGCTGTCAATTTCAAAGATGATTTTCTTCATAGACCTCTCCCTCGTTCAGCTCTTTTGCCATGCCGAGCGGCCACCAGCGGGATATACAGCCGGGGCTCCGCATTGAAATGACCATCTCGGACGCTTCGAGCTTATTTAGAAGCCTGCGCGTGTTCTCAATGCTTTTCCCGGCAACTTCGGCGATGCTGACGGTCAACGGCCCAATATCAACGGCCACGGCGTCGCCTTTTGAAACGTAGTAGTTCATGCAAAAACTGCTTTTAGCCACATGAGTCCGGCAGCAGGCTTTGAGCGCTTCGAGAACTTTTTCTGCTTCGGCGGAAATGACTCTGTTTTTCATGGCTCCCTCCCTTCTATGCCTTCAGTATCGCAAAAGGAATTTATCAACCCATTCACTATTCAATCGTTCCCTGCCAAAATCTTTTTGGCCCGCTCCAGCGCCTCGTTTCTCTCCCGGTCGCTGGCCTCTTCAACCGGCGTGTAATCGACCAAGTAGAAGAAGCAAACGGTATCGAAAAGGTCCGGGGATTTGATGCCCTGCGAGGCCATTTGATCCTTGGGAAGGATGGAGTAGCGGCCCTTTTCGTCCATCTTGTAAGGGATTTTGCTGCCCTGCTCCACGATCTTCTTGTTGCGGGGGATATGAATGCGCTGCTGCCTTAAGGCCTCCCTGGCCTGATACGAGGCGTAGGCCCGCAGGTTCTTGTATCGGCGCTTGTCGGTCTCCGAAAACGGCGGAAGGCCCCAATGGATTGTTTCGCACGGAACGCCCAGCTCTTCGAGCGTCAGGATGACGGTGCGACCCGGCCCGTCGCCGTCGATTGCAACGGTGATGTTGGGGAAGTCTTGAACCCGCTGATAGATCTCTCGGGCAAAGGCCAATTCGTCCTTGTCCAGGTATTCGACCGTCTCCACGATATCGACCTTGCGATCCGGGCCGTAGCCGCTCACTTTGGCGATGGACCAAACGGACGAATCCCGGAACTTCCCTTCAGCAACGTCTGCGGTCAGAATCCAGCCCCAGGCCTCTTTGTGCTCAATCTGATTGGTCTGCGCATCCTCAAGCCATGATTTCGGAATGAGAAAGCCGCTCATGTTGTCGGGTAGCCGCCCCAGAACCTTGATCTGGTACTCAGGGCTGTGGTGCCCGCCGTACTCAATCAGCTTCATTTCGATGAATTCGCGGGTGACAAGCGGACTTTCTTCGGAGTTGAGATTCAACGTCTTGTAAAGACTGGAGTTTTGCCCCCACGCGTCGGCAAAGTGACCGTTTGCCCGCGTCGGCTGCGAGACCATGATATATCGGTTTCCGGCTTGGGTCAGGGCGCCGCGCAAAACGCCGTGAATGACATCATCCACGCCCGAGGCCTCATCCACCACGCACAGGTAATTTTCGTTGTGCTGGCCCGCCAGTGATTCCGGCTTGGACTTCGAGGCGGTACGGGGGATGACGTACCACGAATCTTTCCAGTGCTTGTTGAAGTACCGCTTTGTTTCCTTGACGAAGTGGCCCCGCTGGTAAGGGTTGATAGCCTCCACGTCGGCGATGACCTCATCCATGTACTTCCATACGCCCGTGCGGCACTGGTCGATGCTGTTTGCGGTCAATAGGGCGTTGCTCAAGGGGTAAACGCGAAGATGCCAATCGAAGAGCCAAGCGAGCAGAAAGGTCTTGCCGGTATTATGAAGAACGGTGAAGTCTCCACCAAGAAATTTGCTGTTTCCGTCGAGGATGAAGCCGTAATAGTCACCTTCGCCTAGTGGAGCGCAGCTTCTTATCCCGAAATTAAGGTTGGGCCGGTTCTTGTTTCTATCTATCGGTTTCCTTCTTTCTACTCGGACAGGTATCTTGTCGATATTTCTGCCTATGTTGATCCGCCAATAATCTCCCACCGCTCCGGTGTTGCAGCATTTTTTTCGAGTCTTATTAACTGTAGCATGACAACCAATCGATTTAGCCAGCCACACAATATCTCTTGCGAATCTTTCGCTCTTTTGAACAACGTCGAATGCTGTGCCCGCGCTTGCTAAAAACCCATCAGTATCAATAATGCCAGCCAAAAGCTCTAGCCTGTCTTGGTATGGCGCAAGCAAGTATTTTTTAGGTATGTGCAGTTCATCTGTTAAACCATGTGCTCGAAGAGTTTCGATGAATGGATTGGCCCTCCCTTTTCCTATCCCAATGTGCCACATCCTGGCTTTGCCGCTCGCCCCCCAATAGGTAAGCCTGTAGCCCTTAGAAACTGCATACCGGCCCCATGCCTCGCTTACTTCTCTATCTGGTGTCGTTATCGTTGGCGTGTGAATATGTCCATCTCCTAGCCAGAGTCCGAGTATATATGCCGGGATCGGTAGCTCTTCGGGCTCCCAGCCGAAATCATTTACACTCGCCCTGTAGACAGCATGGCAACGCTTTCTATCGGCTCCCCATTGCAGCCAATCCCTAACCGTCACCTCAGTTTTCTCTCCAGACTCTCTGCGGCCTTTTGAGTTTGTTGCGACAAGGCAAAGGATATGACTTTCGTTGAAGACGTGGCTAGACCCGTCGTTGTAGGTGAAGCGATACAGCGCCTCCCGGCCACGTTTTAGCGCCAAGACGTTTCGCGGCGTACCGTCATCGCCCATAAGGATGTCGCCCACATTCACGCTCTCAACCGGCTTTATCTCGCCGCTATGCAGCATGATTTCGGTTCCAAGGCCGAAGCAGCCGTGCCCGGACGCTACCGCAACCTGGGCCCCGTGCTCCTGCGCCAAGCGAATGAAATCCTCCTGCTGCCAGGACATCCGCTGTCGACAATGGTGATCGACGTAATCCATGAGGTTGTTACGGTAGCGGGCGCAGAAATCGATGTAATCGGGATTGGAAAAGAGGGTGCTCATAGATGCAGCCAAGGCTTTGCGGCGATATCGGGGATCAACTCCAGAAGCTCCCCTTCGGTTGCGATTGAAGCCTCGAACGATTCTCTTCCGGCATGGACGGCAACGCCCCGGCCCCCTTGCCGGTGATGTGCCGGGCAAAGGGGGATTCTCGGGGCGTTGCCGCGCTTTGAGCCACCGCGCCGGATATGGTGAATTTCAGCCGGTGACGTGCCGTAGCCGAGGCGGTGACAGGCCATGCAGCCGAACGAGGCGAGTTGCGAATCGGTGAAGTCTGTGTCGGTCATGTCGCGGCGGGAATATCTGCCAGGGCGAAGACGATCCCCCGGCAGAATTGTTCATCCTCTTCCACGATGATAAAAGTTTTGTGAGGGATATCGGTCTCGAATTCCCAAAAGGGATCACCCAGGTCGTTCCAGATAGCCTTGATCTTGGCCGCTTCTTCTTTCTGGCGGGAATACTGGCGGCACTCAGGGTTATGGCACTCGTTTCTGAGCAAGCCCTTGTCGGTCACAAAGATTTCGGTGCCGTTGTAGGCGTCAACTTCGTCATCGATTGCTCCAAGGAGCCGGACAAGATCGTCGCTGTCGCCATGGACGATGACGATCCCGGCCTGCTTGGCCGCATCGATAATGAATTGCGGAACCATGTCGCGCCCGTATTCTGCGCCATAAAGATATCCTGCGATTTCCGTTGTGGTCATTGAATCCCCCCCCGCCCCGTAAGGCGCTCCGAGTTTGGAAGCAGCGGCATCCATCCTGCGCAGGTGCGTTTGCTGTTTTTTTTGCAGTTGGTTTATCACGCCAGAAGTGCCCTTGACCCGCTCAAGCAATTCTATGGCGGCATGGGTCAATTCGAAATCTGTGTGTGCGCGTTGGAATTCAATGAGATGCTTTCTTCGCGTCTTAGCGTCCATCGTCTCCTCCTAGATTTTCCGTTTCAACTCAATATCGAGAAGCCCCTTTTGATAGGCCTCCCGGATCTGTGCCGTCACCTCCTCGCGGCCCATTTCGACCGCAGAGACCCATGACGGTGTTGTTCCCATAGCCTTTGCCAGCTCCCGGACGGTCACATCCTCGGCTTCCCGCAACTTCGCCAGGACTTTGCCGTCGCTGTAATGCGGGCCGCGAGATATGGGCAGTTGCCCATACTTTTGCTCATATTGCTCATGGGTGAGGAATTCGTGCTTTCCGTCTTTGTTGACGTGGGTCATGACCTCACCTCCATCAGCTTGCCGCAGCACTTCGGCGCTGTGCTGTCCTGAAAATACGGTATCCACGCCTTGCGAGTGCCGCACTTGGGACATTCGTACTCCTTGGGGCCGGTCAGGATTCCCACTTTCCTACTCATGGCTGGCCTGCGGCTGGTCCGTGCCGCCCTCTTCATGGCGCAAGACCTCTTCGGCCCGCGCCATGAAGTCGGCCATCATCTCCATGGTTTGCCGTGCCAGCCTGGGGTCTACGGGCAGTTGCACCCGGATCACCTTCTCACTCGCAAGGTTGTGGATAAGCGCCTGCCGTCTCATTCCTGCGGCAACGCCGACGTTGTAGGCCGTCACCACAAGGCCGATCAGGGCCACTACTGGAACTACCCAAGGTAAACAATTCATGGTCTTCATCACTTCCCCTTGTCTGAATGCGTCTCGAACCGTGCCGGAATACTCACAAGCTATCAGAACCTTTGCCACTTTCTTCCCCTCCCAATACGTCGAAAATGCTCAACTGATTCAGGCCGTCGTTTATGCCGCCGCCGATCTTGGCCCTGCCGACACTCCCGCGCCGCCTCTTGGCGAACTCTCCGTGGGCCTTGAGCCAGCAGGTGCGGCCATAGCCCCGCTTGATGCTCTCGGCGTCCTTCAGCTCCCGGTGACAGAGATGACAACGCGGCTTCATCCCGGATACCTCCGGAGTTGCCCGTCGTCCGCTTCAGCTTTGGCGATCCGGCGGCTCAGGTAGGCATCTAAAGGAAGAGTCAAAGGAAGCAAGAGCAGATACAGCAACCAGAGAGCCGCCCGAGTAAAGCCGAGCCCGGCGCAGGACAGGCCGGCGACGACATCGCCCGCGCCCGCCAGCGCATCCTTGCCGCCGCTGAAGAACCAGATCCGCAGGCATTTACGGGCATGCCACCGCAGGGGCTTGGCCGCGAGTTGTTTTGTGGTGAGATACTGCGCCATGGCTCCCTCTCAGTGGAAAAGTTGACCCTGTTTCAATTCGTCTTCGATCCGCTTGCATGCCAAATCGAACGCCACCCGCCGGATCTCGCAGCCGATGAACTTTCGCCCGTTGGTCACGGCGGCAACGCCTGTTGTCGCCCGGCCCATGCAGGGGTCAAAAATGGTTTCCCCCACGTCGGTGAAGTCGTGAACGAAGTGGCTCAGGAGAGACAGCGGTTTCTCTGTCGGGTAGAGCGCTCCCCTGGCGACGGGTACGCTCCAGGTTCCCGCCTTGCCGCCACCGTTCCACCGCTTGCGGCCTTCCCGATGCAGGATTGCCACGGCCTCGAAACCTTGGCCCGGCCTGTCGCCGGAAATTTGCGGCGTCGGATTCGGCTTGACCCAGATCCCGTGCCGGACAAACTCGGGCCAATCGTACAGCAGCGGGATATGTTGGAAGTCGCAGGTGGAAACCACCCACCGCAGAGACACCCGCAGGAACTCCGCAAAGAACGTGGCGAATTCTTCGCCGCTGATGGAGCTAAAATCGATGAATTCCTCGGCCCCGGCCTTATTGGTCTTGGCGTTACTGTGCGTCCTGTTGTGGTACGGCACGTCGGTGATGATGTGATCAACGCTACCCTCTTCCCATGACGCCATCAGCTCCCGCGAGTCTCCCAGGTACAGCGTTGCGTCTCCGATAATTTCCTTTTCCATGTTCCCTCCTGTCGGTCCAAACACCTTAACATTGTGAATTTATCAACCCACTCACTAAACGATGTCAGGAGAGAAAAAACAAAAAAAATCAGGCCCGATACCATTTGCCATCCCGCCAATGAAAAGGGGCCGGGGCCGTGCCGCCGCGCTTGGCCTTGTCCACCCAGCGGCGATGCACGGCGCTACAGGTTTTGCACATGCGATATCTGGAGTTCCCGTCGAAGAAATCCCCGTCGCAGCCGACAACGGTGCAGGGCGTCATCTGCATGCGGCTGATGGAGCCGAAAGTGACTTCCCGCGTCATCTTGCTGGAGACCTCCTGCTCCACGCGCCAGCTACAGAGGCGGCAGCGCACGACTCGCACCAGAATCATCGCTTCGGTCAGGTAATCGTCTTCCACCACAAGGTTTGACCCTGGGGCCCGGCATTTACCGCAAGCGCAATCACCGGCCATCGCCTTCCTCCCATTGCTCAGAGTCTTTGAGGCGGGCCTTGCTCTCTTCGATTTCGGCCCGGCGCTGGGGTACAAACTGCTCCCGCTGCTCTTCGCGGGCCTTTCGCATCTCGGCAGCCCGGCGCTCCAGCTCTTCCGTTGAAGGCGGCTTGGCGAACCTGTCTTCGAGGCCTTCTTCCTTCATGATCGCCAGTTCCAGCACCTTGGGCAGGGGCAGCCCCAGGCAAGCGAACTCGAAGCCGCCTTCCTTGGCCGTGATCTCCCCGCTCTGAACCCGTCGCAGGATCTTGGCCTGGGCATCGGTGACGCGCTGGTGCGCCTCGCTGAAGAGCTTCTGATACCGACCCATCATCTCGCGGGCCTTCTGAACGTCGTGGGCCTTCACCTTGACTTTGCGGACCCGGCCCAGGACGGGATTGCCTTCGGCGTCGGTGTCGATTTCCTCCAACACCTCTTCCACGTCGATTTCCCGGATCTGGGCAAGCTGGTCCGGGGTCGCCTTCTTCAGGTTGAGGATCGGCATGCCGCGCTCGTCCACGTCGAAGAAATCGAACATGCTGGCCCGCGCCGTATTGGAAATCAGGCGCAAATTCTCATCAATGGTAAGAATCGCCTCTTTTTCCCGCCCGGCTATCAGTTCTTTCATGAGTTCTGCAACTTGAACCTTTTTAAACAAGGCGCTGGCCTTGGTCCCGGCAGAGCTTTTGGAGTAGTTGGTGTAGATTTTCAGATAAGCGTTGGTCATGGAAAGCGTCGGATCTTTGACGCGCTCCATGACGACAAGCCAATCCTTATGGGTAAGGCCGTAGCTGTTGCGTTTTACTGTAGGCTCTCGTTTTTTCTGGGTTTTTTTCTTCGCGGCAGGTTTTTTAGGCGCTGGTTTCGTGGCCCGTGCTTTCTTTTCAGTCACGGGCCCCTCCATCCACAAAGTCGAACCAGTTTTCTTTCCAGCGGTCCAGGTCCGTGACGCGCCCGCACCAGTGCCCTCCGATTTTGACGATGGGGATGTCGAGCCGCGCCTTCCACTTCTTGACCCAAGTGGGGGATCTGCCGATATGGTCGGCGATTGCCACCATTCCCCAGATTTTGCCGTCGCGTGTCATGCCTTCCTCCTTTTAAAGCCTTATTGCTGAATAACAATGAAAAATCAAGCACTTTTCCAGATTGAAATAACGCGGCGGTGCGCCAGCTTCCGTGTTGCTTTGCGGTATCCAATGCGGCGGATGATGCCCATGTGAGAGGCGGCAATGAACAGGCCGCCCCATGCGTTCGGGTGCGGCGGGTCGCCAACATTTCCTGCAATTTGCCATGAGCTACCCCCCTTTAGTCCGCGTTTTCGTACCACACTATGACGGGCAGCATCGGACTCGGTGCCGTGGTTCTGTATTCCAGAAACCTCTTGAACTTCTCGCGGAAGAGGTTGAGGCCGGTCTCGATAAGCGCCAGCTTCTCGGTGCAGACCGCCAGCCGCTCAAGCTCTTCGTCGTCAGCGGCCTTGTCGAGCACGACAGAAGGGGTCTTCATGCTCTTGATGTCGAAAGTTTCTGCGTCCAGGTTGAAGGACCAGACATCTTCCCCTTTTTCCATGACGATGTGCGCTTCGACAATCGACTTGCCCGCCAGGAGGGCAGACTTTATTTCGGTGAAGCTGAACTCGGGTCCACTCACGGCGACCTTGCCGCCGTCGTCTTTGAGGACCACCTTTTCGCAGATGTACGCAGAGCCGTCGTTGTCGGTGTCCGTCTTCCATGCCAGCCACTTCAGGAACTCTGCTCCGAGGTTCGAGTTTTGAGAGACGCGCAGCAGGTAATCATCGTCCTTGCTCCCCTCGTCCAGCCCGGCGGCTTTCTCGCCGAGCAGCTCGTAGGCGATATCAATCGGCGCGATGGGAACGAATCTCAGGCCGGGCGCGGTCAATCGAAAGAGATCCGTCACCGTGTCGCACTCCCTGGCGGACGAGGTGAAAATCATGGCTGAAGTGCTGGAGATACAGAACTGCGTGACCTTCGCAATGGGGTAGGTTTTCGGCAGCAGTTCGGCGATCACCGCTTCGAGCATCGCCTCCTTCTTCCCCTTGGGAACACGCTTGAGGCCGGGGTGTTCTGCCAGGAAGGCCGCGCTTGCAGCCGCAAGGTGCCGCTTGACGACCGACGGGGGGATTTTCCGCCGGTCCTGGCGCATGGCGAACAGCCTGTTGTCTTCGTGGGTCAACCTGCTGAGTTCCGTGAAGCGCTCAGGGTCGAGCGGATCGACGAACCCGACGGATTCGGCTCTTGCCACCTCATCGATGGGCTGGAATGCCAGTTGGGTGATGTTCTTGCCCTCCTGGGCATCTTCGGCGACGACGCGGTATTGCTTGATTGCAGTTTTGCTTTTGAACAGGCTCATTTCTTCCCTCCGCTACACGGTTTTGATGATGACAGGGTACAGGTCTTCTACCTGGGCCCGCTTGAGTTTGAAGGTTTCGGTCTCAAATCCCTTGGTATCCACGAAATGAACGGTGCCATCCGCGTGAAACTCTTGGAAATCGATGACGTACCGGATATTCCCCGGTAGATGAAAAGGCACTTGCCGCAGGAAGAAAAGAACCTCCCCGGCCTTCTGTCTTAGCTTCAGCTCGCTGTAGTACCGCGCCTCTTTCTTGGAATCGAAGCGGATGCCGTCAACGACAACGGCCTGTGCGGCGTACTTGCTTTTCTTCTGGCCCGTGAATTTGTGCCGGACGATTCTGGTCACTTGAGCTGCCTTTCAGTGGATTGTCTTCGATTGTGGCACATTGAATTTGTCATCCCATTCACTAAAATCGTGGTCCCTCGACAAATCTGCGCCGCGATTGATGCCGAAGTGCTCCGACGAATGGTATTTGCCGCGCCCGAGGAAAAAGCCGTTGAGCCCCTGGGTCTGGAGCTTGCGGAAAAACGTGGGGTAGGGCACGTCCATCAACTCCGCAGCCTTGCGGCGGGAATAGCCCTGTTGGGCGAGTTCCTGAACGGCGTCTTTATCCAGCAGCCGGGAAGCCTCCAAGCACTCGCGGGAACAATAGCGCTGGTGCATCCGGCTTTCGGTGACGTGGAATTTCTGCCTGCATCGCTCGTTCTCGCACTCAACGGCGTACCTTGTGTGTCTACGCATCTCCCTGCCCCCTTCTGGTTTTCATGGACGCTGCCGCGCCGCGCCGGGCGTAGGTTCTCAGGGACGTTGCCCATTTGCGGCCCGCTGGCTTCGATGACTTCTTCGCCAGCTTGTCCATGCTCTGCGCCTGGGTGCATCCGGCGCACAGCTCTCCGTTGTCTCCGTTGCGGTACTGCTCGCAGGCGAAGGGGGCGATCCTGGCGTTGTGCAGATCGCACTTGACCGCGTTTTTCTCCAACCATTCCTCCTGGTGCGTCTTGTCCATGGTTCCCTCCATGTCAAAGTTTTGAAATTTCAGTTTTAAGGCCGATATTTTTTTCGGGCCCTTGCCTTGGTATGTCTTCCTCGGCCTTTTGCGGCCCTAGGGGTCATTCTGTGCCGACTGCGTTGATTTACGGTCTTACTCTGTGAGGGCTGAAGATAATTTTTTTTGCAAATCGGACTTGAGCTTCTCTTTCCGGTCTCGGATTTGAGCTATTTCCTGCCTAAGCTCTTCGTCCTTCATCCGCCGCTGCTGTTCATCACGAATTCTGCCCTTCTCTTCCAGGTCTTCGCGCAGCTTGCGAAGTTTCGCCAGAAAGACCGGCTTCAGGTTTTCAGTGGGTTGTTCAGCCCCGGCCACCATGGAAATGAGAGCCCGGCCTTCCGCAGTCGTATCCTGTTGCAGCAGGTTGGAGACAGCGGCCCTGGGCAAAATCCCTTGTTCAACCGCCTCCCGCGCCACGGCTGCGCGGTGTTCCGGGTCAAAGCCTTCGGAGAGATACCAGCGAGCCAGCCCGCCTCGTTCTTTTGCGCGAGCAACCGCCCGGTCGTATGCGTCCCGAAAGCAAACCCTCGCCCCAACCTCATCCCCGCTCTGAAAAATCGCCCGGCATGCGCTCCAGGCTTCCAAAATCTCCGGGCAGATGACGGCACTCTTGCTCTCGTCCGACAAGCCGAGCGCCTTTGCCCAGGCCTCGTTGCCGGACAAAAAGCCGTCAGGGTTTTCGGCTTCAATCGCTTCGATGAAATCGGCGGGGAGGGGGAAAGTCCGAAACTTGTGAGTTCGGCTCACCCTCTCTATCGCCCGAAAAACTTTGTCCTTGCCGTAGGGGGCCAGAATGTCCTCATAGGCCCGGATTTTGGTTGCAGAGACATCAACGCTGATTAACTCCGACAAGGCAAAGAGTCTGCACCCTATCGCCTTCCTGGTTTCCTCGTTCATCGGCCCTCCATGTATCGCCGGAACTCTTCCCGGTTCCGATCCGTCGTTGTGGCGGCGCGGCCTGCGTTGTTTTTAGCGCCACCACGGTCCTGCTCCCTTGAAAGCCAATTGACAAGGAACGCCTTGATCCCGCTTTTGGTTTTCCGACGCTTGGGGTTCGCGTCCGACCATGCCGCTGCCTTGCGAAGCTCCTGCAACACATCGACCGCCGGGAAAAGCTGCGTCCACTGGTCAATGTCCGACTGCGGGACGTGGTGCGCCTCGCCCCCTACCAGTGGGATCTGAATCACTGATCCGCCCTCGGGGGGCAAGACTTCGATGGTCGGCTCTGAGTTTTGCTCAGAGCAAGAATCTTCGTAAGAAGATTCCTCTCCTTTTGTTTTTAAAGGAGAAGGAGAAGGAGAAGGAGAAGGAGAAGGGGTTCGGTCGAACGTCCGAACGCTGCGTTCGGGGTTGTTCGATTTTCGTTGCGTAACATCTTGATTTTTACGGCTTTCTGTTTTTGCTTCGTTCGGGCTGTTTTTGGTGGTCGTTCGGGAGCCGTTCGGGAGAGGTTGCGCGGTCCCTTTTTGTGCCTTTCGAGCCGCCGCACTTGCCTTCCCGGCCTTCCTTGCAGCCGCCTTTCTTTGCTCACCGTTTACCGCCCAAGGCTGGTGTTCTTCCCAATCTTTCGGGGCGTACCCGTTGGGTGTTTCGATCAGGAACTTTGCTTCGAGCATGCCCCTTACGAACACGCCGGGCTCCCCTTCCCAGCCAGCAACGTCTTCAATGTCTTCGTTCGACCACCCGTTCAACACTCCGTTCGGGCGTTGTTCGGCAACTGTGGTCCAGAAGCAGATCAGGTTTTCCATGGCGGTGGGGCCCACCATGCGTCGCAATCGCTTGAATTTCCTATGTCTCGGCAATTTCACGTCTATGCGAATGTCAGTGTTCATTGGCTCAACCTAGTGCCTGGAGTTATTTCAAATCTGCATACCCTGGAACCTTCTTTGCTTCTTCTTCAAGTTGGCGGATTTTCTTGCGGTGCGCTGTTTGCGGCTCATGGTTTTCATTCTCCCATGTCCGCCAGGTGTTGCGGTGAACTTTAACCCTGGAAGCGGCTTGCTCCTGCGTCAATTCCAGCGCTTCCCGGATAAGCTCAAATCGGTTTTTCATGGCTTGGCCTTTCTTTTATTGTTGTTCTTTTTCTTACACTGTAAGGCGCACGAATGCCAGCCGTCAATCCCTTTTTCGCAAAAACGCGAAAAGGTCTCAGCTCATGCCGTAGCCGCGCTGCTCAGAGCGCCTGCTTGCCTCTCTGGTGCGCAGCAACTCCGCTTCGAGGCTCACTCCCTCCATGCGGACGCGCAGCGACTCATAGGCGATTGTGGCCCGCTCCAAGTCGTCCAGATAGACCATGTACCCGTCACTGGCGTAGGCCTCCCGCTCCTGTGCCGCCGCTGTCTTGTGGCCCTCCTTCCCGGCTTGCACCATTTCGAGCGCAAGCCGGGTTTTTTTCATCTCTTCGAGCTTCTTCATGCGGGCTTTGGCAACGGGGATTTCGGCGGCGCAGCGGCGATACTCCGACATCAGCCTTTCAATTTTTATGTCAAGATCCATGCGTTACCGGCACGGGCTGTAGCCGCAATGGGGGTAGATAGGGCACCCTCCTTGCGGGATCATTTTGTTGCCGCAGTCGGGGCAGGTTGTAGCCTTCATTCGTCAACTTCCTCCTTCATAAATTCATGGTACGGGCTGCCATTGATGAGTCCGTGCATGGCGTCTTCCCTGGCACCTTCTGAGCGGTAGCGTCTGAAGACAATCCATTCGTCGCCGTAGAGGCGTTGCCCGTTTTTGTCCGGCTTGCTCCGGTACAGAATCGCATAGGGCTTTCGATGTTGAGGGCGGTAGGCCATAAGGCTCCTTCATTCTTGGTTTGGACCGGAATTAGACGGCCAGATCGGCGGGCTAAACTATGTTATGCCTTAAAGCCGTACGATTTACGGCCCCTCCCAAAAGGTCCGGCATTTATCCTCTCCTCCCCTGCTCGCGCTGTCCACTTCGCCTTCCAAATTTTCTTCCCAGGCTCGGTATCTTGTGTTCCCTCAATGACATCCCCACCCCAAGCTTTTTCGATAGCCTCGGCTTCGGTGGCTGCCTCAACGCAACACATTGTTTGGGTGCTTTCGTAGCCTTCCACGTAAAAAATAGGCATAACCAATCCTTTCAGCGGACTCGCTCCGCTCGCGGCTGAAGTCAGTTGTTAGGCAGCCCCAACAGTTGCCGAGCCGCCGCAATGTCGGCAGCGGTCACGCCGGTCGGCACGCTCTTGTACTCAAGGTCGCGCTTCAAGCCGTCCCATGCTTTGTGTAGCGCCATCACGCCTTCATGGTGTTCTTGGCTCAGGTAGCAGCAGCCAGGCGCCGAGAAACCCCCTCCGTCAGCCACCAGCGTTTCGAGATCAATCCGCTCGCGGTTGTCGAGTTGAGCCCACTTGCGGCCGACCTTCGTCACTGTCACTTCTCGTGGCAGCGCGTGCCGCTGGCTTTGCGGCACCCACCAAAGTATTTGCCCTTCCGTCAGTTTTTCCATTCTCCGATCCCTTCTAACTTATCGTTGCAGGCGACCGCCGAACAGCCGCCTATAGCTTCCTCTTGCGCTCCTGCGCGGCGTCGCCTGAACTCAGACGTTATCTGCTCAGTGCCTCACCGATAGCGGTTACCAAATTACTTTGATCTTGGCTTTTGCACTCAATGTGTGGCAGCGCATCGGTCAGCATTTTTCTAAGGGTTTCGTTTTCTTCCCTCAACTCATCCGAGCAGGCCCGCGACATCCGCAGGTGCATTTCAATGTCGGTGATTTTGTCTACTAACTCTCTTTCTCGTTTGTCCACTTTTGACCTCCGCAGATAACCAATCGTTGCAAGCGGACTCGGCAAACTGCGCCGAGCCCTTGACCTCAGTCGTTATGCAACTCGTCACCGCCCCACGGCGCTCCCGACTCCCGCAACGCCAACTTGAGCGGCAGAAGCGTGCATACATCACCGTCGGCCAGGTGGCCGTTTGCGTCGAGCGTCTGGCAAATTGCGGCGCGCAGCCTTTCAACTTCCGCCGAAAGAATCTCGGCAATATCCACACTGCCGTAACCGCTGCCGGTCATGTCGTCATCTTCGTCGGTCGGCCCGGCTATCTCGTAGCAAAGGCGCCTCGCCAAATCTATGCTGCCTCGTTTCATTTCTCAACCTCCGTTGCATAACCCGGCAGTCCACCTGACCTGCCGCATAAAGCCGCGTCAGTCAGGTGACTTTTGCGTTAGGGTGCTTCGGGGCGGCTCTGTTTTGCGTACAGCTCCAGCCACGCAAAAGCCAAACCCGGCGGGCGTCTCCCGCTCGGCCCGTCATCTTCCCAACTCTGCCAAGTGCGGTACGGTGTCCCCGTCAACCTGGCCGCTTCTGCCATAGAGAGACCCGACTTCTGCCGGGTCTCTCTCAGTTCCTTGGCAGTCACTGGTTGCCATCCGGACGGACGATTTCTGCCCCTTCCTCGACAAGACGGGAGCAAAGGTCAATACACTCCTGACTTCCTACTCCATAGCCAATTTTTCCGCGCAGTTCGTCGGGGACAGGACAGGCCGCGACCCCTTCGTCACTCATTGGATCGCCGTCGTAACTTTTGACCTGTTCCGCATTCGCCGGCCAGCAGAATTGTCCGTCATTCATTACTACGTATTTGCTTTTCATGGCTGTACTCCTTCTGGTTTGGGTTATTTGTTCCGCTTTCTTGATTCTAATTATATGCACATTGTGACTGATTGCAAGTAAAATAATTCACTTTGTGCATTTTTATTTGAGCGGCGCAAAATCACCCTAACCAGTCGGTCAATCGGACCGTCGCGAAAGTGCCGCGCCGATCCGCTTACCTTTATCGTTAGTTTGCTTGTGGCACTTCCAGCGGCCCGTACCACTTCCCACCGATCTTATTGACACGCTCGCGGTAGCCGGTAAGCGGGCGGCACCCAACAAAACCACACGCGGCTTTAATGACTTGGTAAATTTCTACGCTGTTCGCCCTTCCTCCGCCGTCATCGTTCCAATAAAAACCTTCGGCGGTCGGTTCCTCTTTCGACCAGCGCAAACTAACACCAGTTTCGAGCGGACGGTTTTCACTTTCCGTTTCCATGGGTTGCGGCCTCCTCCGCCGCTCAAACTAAACGTTAGGCCAGATATTCAGCTTCTCAAGGGTTTCACGATCTTTGAGCCTCTCGTAAATCACTCCCACCTCCTCCTACCAAGCCAACCCCTTGACGCTGAAAAACTCGCCGCACCCAGAACACCGAACGCTTTTCACTTCAAACTTTTCATGCGCTTCGAGCCAATGCCCCTGATAAGGGCAGGCCTGCTTGATAATAGCGCCATCTTCGTTCAAATCCTGGTGCGCGGTATCGTCCGTATCCAGCAGGTTCAAATACTTGTCGCAATGAGGGCAGTCAACGACTACTTCGATAATGAGGTTTGCTTCAACTGTTTTGCCTGCCATATATCAATCTCCATTGCTTTTTGCTGATTTAAGTTCTGATTCGGCTTTCTTTAGCGCCTTGAGCAGATCTCTGCAAAGAGAATCAAGACCAACAAGGCTGGTCTTTGCCTCCATAAGGTTGTATTGGTCTCCAAGGCTAATGTTATAATCTTCTTCTTTTGCGATGCCACTCAATGCACTTGCAAGCATTTTTGTGTCATCAAAGTTTTTATACACGTTCAAGAGTTGGTCGTAGTTGGGCTTGCTCATATCAGACTCTCGCTTTCTCGCCGTATGTTCCCGAAATCTGTTTCGGGAACATACGGCAAATAGTTGTTTTTATTGGATAGTCACGCCACCTCGATCGAGGCGGATGCAGGCGTCGGCAGCTTCGATCAGCTCCGGGGTCTGCGTGATGAAAAACTCCCGGCTGTGCGTCCCGATTTCCTGCGCCCGGCGCTTGATGGCGATGAATTCGACCTTGCGATCCGCGTCAAGAGCGCCGTCTTTTTCGTCGGTGAACAGCGTCTCGAATGGGCGGCTTGTGCGGCTCAGGGAAACCAGAGCAAAGGCCCTGGTGATAGCGTCTTCAATAATGGTCACTTCCCCGCCGGACATATCCCGGATGCTCTTCTCTTCGTTGCGCTCCCCATCGTAAACGGTGATGTCGAAAGTCTCCTTCAGGCCACCGTCAACTTTCTCCTTCTGGGTCTCCAGCCGCACCGAGAACCGGGGGCCGTAGCAGGACCGAAGCAGGTCGTTTGTGAGGCTGGAGATCATCGGCCCGGAATCGTCGATTTCGAGCTGGATGATTCCGTCGTTGCTGCATGCCTTCGCCAGCACTTTCCAGCCGGTCATTTCGTCGTTCAGTCGCTCAATTTCTTCCGCGATGATCTGGGCCTTCTCCCGCTTCTCCTTCAGCGCTTCAATGCGGCCACGAATGGAGCCGAGGCGTTCCGAAGCCGCTTTCAGCTCGGCCTCTTTCCCGTCGAGGGCGATGGTGCGGAAGCGGCGCTTTTCCTTGAGTTCGGCCAGGGTCTTTTCCATGTCGCCGCTCAGGGTCGCTTCGAGCTGGGAGATCTCCACCTTCAGTTCAGCGATGACCGCTTCCGCCGCAGCCAGGAGCTTGACGGCCTCGCGTTCCACGATCTCCTTTTCATTTTCGGATTGTCTCGACTCGGCCAAGAACTCGGTTTCCGCTTTGGAGTAGCGATCCTTTGCCCCGTCAAGATCCGCCTGAATCTCAGCGATGCGCATTGAGGCGCTTTCCAACTCGGGCAGCTTCGCCGCCAGGGCTTTGAGCCGGTTCGCCCTGCTGGTTGTCTCTTCGAGAGTTTGCCGCAGCTTTGCCCCGTGGGCTTCCAGCCGCCGCAGCTCTTCGGTGAGCGAGGGCAGCTCTTCGAGCTTCAGGGCATGGCCGCTGATTCGCTCCTGAATGACGGGAATCAGCCCCTTGGCCTCCACGGCGTCCTTGAGCAGGGGGCATGCCTCGTTGACCCATGAACTGCCGTCAGCGCGGCAATCCAGCGCACCCAGCGCGGACACGCGACGTTGCAGCGAGGCGAGTTCGACCTGCGCCGTCTCCATGGCAGCCTTGATGCCGCTCAGGGCCGTCACCTTCTCCCGTGCCTCCGAATAGGCGCTACGGGTCGCCTCAAGCTCGGCCTGCGTCGTCTGGATATCGGACTCGCACTTTGCGAGGGCCTGCGCCGCGCTGCGGATGTCCTCGCACATGGCAACGATGGCGTCCAGTGTCTTGGCGCGAGCCTCCAAGGTAGTGACCGTGTTTTCGAGTTCGGCCTTGGCCGACGTGTACTTCCGACTCAGCGCTTCCGCTTTGGCCGCATACTCCCGCCGCTTCTTTTCGAGCTGACCGTTCAGGGCGGCGGCGTTGTCCTTTGCCTTGTCCAGCGCCCGGCGCTTATCGTCAAGGCGATTCCTGGAGACGGCTTCGGCGGCGTTGGTAAGCTCCACGTCGCGGATCTGGCTGTCCATTGCCGCAACCGCGTCGCGCAGGGCCGCGATGTCGGATGCTCCGACTTCCAAGGCCGCAACAGCTTCGGCTTCCTGCTGGGTGAGTCTGTCGAAAATGGACGTCTCGGCTTCGATGGCGTTCAAGTCCCGTGTCCGGCTGACTACCTGATCGGCGAGGTGGTTCACGACGCCCTGGGCCTTTTCGCCCTGCTGCCGGATGTGATCCAGATCGAGCAGCTCGGTGACGATGCCGAGGATTTCAGAGCGGGGGTAGCTGGAGAGCTTGCGGGCCTCCTGGGCCCTGAAAACGCTGGTGAAGAACAGCGACGGAGAGCCCACCAGCTCTTCGATGGCGGCGTCATAATCGCGGGTCTTGCCGTCCTTGACCGATTCGTTGTAGGGAACCCAAGCGGACTGGTTGGGGTTGTTCCACTGAAGGCCGGATTCGTCCCGGAACAGGTAGCACTCCTGCTTGCGCTTCTCTGCGTCGATCAGCAGCAGGGAACGATAGACGCAGCCGCCCACCTCGAAAATCAGTTCCTTCATGGCGTCGCGGCCATAGCACTGATCGTAGTAGCTGAAGGCGTTCGGGCTCCAGTCTTTGCTTTCCCGCAACTTGTAGGGCATCAGACGGTAAGGGTGCAGGTTGTCGGTGATGGTCGTCTTGCCGCTGCCGTTGCTCCCGCAGATGGCAATCAGCCCTTTGGCCGGAAGCGTTGTCAGGTCCAGGACGAGTTCTTCCAGCCCCATCCCTGCGCGGATACCCTTGAATCCTCGAAGCGTCAATTTAATCGGTTTCATACCTTCCCTCCCCTGGTCATCTCAATCAGCTCTGCGTGTTCGCGGCCCTCAATCACTTCGGCGATCTCCAGCGTTGCCGCCGGGATCTCAATCGCGTTTGCCTCGCCCCATCGCCGGACCTTCTCGGGCAAAGAAGACATCTGCGATATCCCCGCCGCCCGTTGCCGGGTCACGGGAATGATGGTCATTTCGATTTTCACACTGCGGGCTCCGGCCTGAAGCAATTTCGCCTCGAAAGCCTCGCGGTCAACCTTATGGCGCTCTTCGTCGGGGATGCTGTACCGCACCCGAACCGTTGCGTTGTCCACGCCGTCCATGATGGCCTCAGCGACGGCTATTTCGATACGCTCCCAGGCGTCTTCAATGGTCAGCAGGCGGCGGGCCGGGGTTTTGTGGAAAGTGGAAGCCTTTACTTCGCCGATCTCATGCAGGAAAAAGCCTTTCTCTTCCGCCTCGCCGAAATTCAACCGCCCAGGGCTGCCGCTGTAATGGATGTTGCCGGGGAAGGATTGCATCTTGTGAACGTGGCCGAAGCAGGAAACGTCACAATGCGCGGCCTGAATATCGGACACCGAAAACTCGAAATCCTCCCCGGTCGCGGTCACGCCGCCGTAGGCCGCGCCCGTGATCATTCCGTGGGCAACAAGAACCGTCGGGCGGTTGGTGACGGCATTGGCCGCTCCGAACGCCGCCAGCACGTCGCCGATAGCTTCCCGCGCCAGCATGGATGTCACCTTGCGGGACTCGCCGCCGAACTGTGCGATCAGATTCGCTTTGTCGGGGCTGGGGATGCAGGTGAAGACCGCAGCGGGGGCGATAGAGATGGTTCCGGGCTCCACGAACTCCGCGCCGCCGACGTGCTGATGCAGTTCGACCTGCTCGATCTCTGTTGCGACGTGGATGGGAAACTTCGAGCGCAGCGCCCGGAAGATGTACGGAGCTTCCCGGTCGTGGCTGCGGGTGCCGCGCACGATGAGGACCGGGCAGATATCGGCCAGCGCGGACACGAACCGGATCGCGGCCCTGGCGGCGTCCGAATCCAGCCGGATCGGGCCGTCGTGTTCGTCTACGGTATCCCCGGCCAGAACGGAGACATCCGGTTCCAGATTCGCGGCCTGCTTCAGAATGTAATTTGTGACGGTGATGGTCTCTGCCAGTTTCTCGGGCTTATTCGAGAAGTGCAGATCGGCGGTGTGCAGGATTTTCATTTTCCCTCCAAAATATCGGTTACAGGAACCAGATCAAGGGCCGGGGGCAACTCGACAAGTTTAATTCCCCCGCCGCAAGCGGCGGCGATCATAGCTACCAGCGCGTTTATACTGACAGTGCCAGTATCGACAAGGTAATTCTTGCCTTCGCTTGTCATGTAGATGGTGACATTCTCGACGTTCATTCCCTCCCCCTATTCCGTCACGCCGAACTCTTCGGCTCTCGCTTTGACTGCTGCCCCGAAACCCTCGGGGTTTGTGCGCACTTCCTCGCGGATCTTGTTCGCCAGCGCCCTGAGTTGGTCCAGGGGAAGATCCGAGACGGAAACGCCGTCGGTTTCGTCCAGCGCCGCCCATGCGACGAGCTGCTGATAGCTGACACCGATATGCTTTGCAGCTCCGGTCATGTAGCTGTGAATTCTGGCCCTTGCCTCTTCTTCCGTGGGCCCTGTGTCAGAAAGGCGTTCCTTTGGTGCAGGCTCGGCTTCCTTGACGGCGGGCTTCGCGTTGAAGACCTTGGCGGCTTTCTGCCCTCGCTCGGCGCGGCCTTCGGCGTACCGGGCCAGCTCCATGGCATCGATGGACAGCTCCAACAGCGGAATCCACTGAGTCTGTTTTTTCCCCTCGGGCGTCGTGACCTCTTCGGGGCTCTTGACGATCTCCAGGTATGATTCGCCGCCAAGCAGCCCGTCGAACCGCCCGAGAATGGACCGGATGCGGCGCAGCAACGCCACGCTGTAGCTGAAGCCGTACCAGCTCTTCGAGGGGATCATGATTTCGTCCAGGCCTCGCAGCCCGGCGACGTGGAAACGGTAGATGCCGCCGAACTGCATGACGCGGCCCGTGGGGTCCACCGGCTTTTCAGGGTTGAGCGGCGCAACCTTCCAATCGTCCTTGGTCGCACGTCCCTTGTGGCCCTTGGGCAGGTAGCGCACCATGAGCTTCGATCCCTCGTAGAAACTCGCGGCTTGAACGCTGCCGCTGCCGTCGAAGGCCTTGAATCCGTGATGCAGGGCCTTTTCCAGCTCCCCGACGGACAACCAGACGGGAATGCGCCGAACATGCCCGTCCGGGTCGGCATAGTTTCCCCGAATGAACTGAGCATCGGCGGGCCGCGTGAAATCGCAATCCCGAATCACGAAATGATCCGCGTTCTTCGGGTAAAGCTTCGATGTCCGCGTCTTGGGCGCTCCCCCCAGGGCCCGGTCGATCTCGTCGTAGGGCATGCCCTGGGCTTCCAGTTCCTTGAACTTGGCGAGTTCCTGGGTACTGAGGCCCTGCTTCGGCACCTTGACGCCCGTGCGGATGATCCCCCCGCAACGAACGCGGTCCTTGTGGCCCAGGAGAAGCGCGACTTCCTCTTCATCGCCTCCTTCGATGGCGTATGCCATGGCCGTGTTGTGGTCCAAATTTTCTTCCATCATTCCCTCCCGTTTCTGCCCCTTCAGGGCTTCTTTGCCCGGCGGCGCTCCGCCGTTCTTTTTTTGATTCGCTCCGCATTCGCGGCCACCGGGTCCGCTGAACCCAAGATGCTTACCATGGCTATTCCGCCCGCCGGTTCCGGCTGGGCCTTCTCTGCGCGTAAGAGACCCACCTCACGACGTAAGGCCCTCAGCTCCGACAAAATGACATCAGCTTTTTCCATGCACCGGCCCCATGGAGATTTCGCCGCGCTTTTCCGCCTCGGATACCGGCAAACCGTCCGCCCAGCGGCCCACGCAAAAGCTGAAACTCAGGATGAACACCAAGATAGAAACCCCGTAACAAAATACGGCAACGATTTTCATAGCAATCCATCCTCCCTGAGCTTTGCGAGCACCTGCTCGGTTGTTGTTCCCTTGCGGACTCCGCTGATCGCAGCGTAAACCGAGGACCGTTTGAACCCGTTCTTCTCGGCCCAGACAGGGACCGTGAGCCCCTTGGCCGTCATTTTTGCGCGGACCCTTTGAGAGACATTTCTTTTTTGCGTTGACATGCTATTTCCTTTCTGTAGTGTGGACGAAGTTCACGCTGTTCCGTGTATTTCGTCCACGGGTAAGGAATATTCCACAGCGTAAAAACATTGTCAACGGAGATTTTACGATGTCGGATGTTTTGGCCGTTATCGACCGGATGAAGCGAGCCCTTGGCGTTGATACGGACTCGCAAATGCTCGAAACCCTTAAACTTTCTTCCGGGGCTGCGGCTCAGTGGAAAAAGAGGGGGAAAGTCCCGAGGCCTTACGTCCAGCTCGTCAGCGAGCGCACAGGCTACCGAGAGCAATGGATCGAAACAGGTAGCGGCGAGGTCCGGTTTGAGCGCAAAAAAAGGGCGCTGGATTCGCTGCCGAAGGGGCGGGCCACCAACGCTTGCGCCATGATGTTTAAAAGGTTTAAGGGCCGGACGAAAAGCCTAAGACGAAACACGGATTACCACTAAGGTAAGAGTCGCAAGACATTAACCATTGATTCGTAAGTGAAAATCAGCTCGATTCGTTTACTGAAAATCCTCGTGTCGGCGGTTCGATTCCGTCTCTGGGCACCAAAAACAAAGGGATTCCGGCCGCTTGTCGGAATCCCTTTTTCTTCGCCCTCGCCTATGGCTTACCACGGCTTACCACTTCAGCCGATGCGCTGATACAGGTCGATTACCGGCTGATCCGCCGTCACCAACTGGTTCGGAAAGGCCTTGCTCGAAAGCGTGTAGCAGCCGCCGCGCACCACGTCGAACGTGGCGACTCCGCCAGCGTCCGTCGTCACCTCGAATTTGCCGGGATGCAGCACGGACGCCGCCGCCAGGGTCGGATGGTCCTGGAGCGTCACGGCGATCTTGACCCCGGCAGCCGGGGCACCGCTGATGTGCCGCACCGTGACGGTCAAGGTCGAAAGATCCGGGTCCGCCGGGGCTGGAACGATCCCCCTCGAATCTCCTTCGACCTCCACGGCACCGACGACGCGCACGAACGACAGCCAGGAGTATTGAGCCGGGTCGGCGGCGGCTTCGGCGAGGATTTTTTTTCCCGCGCCGTCATCTGGCAGGGCATCAACGTCGGTGTCCGTGCCGACAATAGATCGTGCGCCGTCCGCCGTGGCGCTTTGCCGCAGCCGGACGAACAGCCCGGCCTCTGCCGGGGGAGTGAATTTGAACGTGAGCATTTGCAGCCCCTATCCGTATACGAGGTTTTCAACGGGCGGAACGGTCAGAATCTCAAGCCCCTGGGGCGTCTCCGGCGATGCTTGTGCGGACCCCGAGAGCGTTCCGGTCAACTCATCAAAGTCGCCATAGACGACGCCGGACTGAACGGCGCTTTCCTGCGGATAATTGCCCACAAAGCCGACGGAAAACATTATTCGACGTTCCTCTTCAGGTGCGGCGACAGCAGCAGGTCGCGGGGCGTGATCCGGCTCAGGCTACCAAAATTGAGCAGCCCAGGTAAAGCATGCGCAGCCAGCTCCGAACAGACCCAAGCCGAAGGATCTTGCCAGTGCCGATGGAAAAACAGAAACCCGCCAATCCAGCGGACATCGTAGGGGCGTCCGATCTGCCGATTCGCCCTTTTAAATGCTTCTTCGCGCTGCTGTTCGGGTAAATCGATCCGATACCGCTCCACCCTTGTTCCGGGCGAAAACGTCCGGTCAAACCGGCGGACCACGCCATAGGGCCAAAGGGATTCGATCATGCTCCCGTCTGAGAGTTCAAGCAAAACATGGGATGACCAATGGATCGTTGCGAGCCTGATTGCCACGGCTCCGATCTCGCGGCTTCCGATGAAAATCAAGTTCTCGACTCTCATGGTCTCAGTGCCTCCAGTGCGGCAAGCGCCGTTTCCCTGGCAGTATCCATGTCGGCCTTGTCCTGCGCGGCTGCAACGGCGATTTTGCCGCTTCTGCGGTACAGTTCGATCTGCGCTGCAAGCTGAACCCATTGATCCCTCTGGGCAAGAATGATGTCACAAGCTACTTGGCCTGTAACGCCTTGGGTAGTAGCCTCTGCGTTCACCATAGGGTAGCTGGCAATTTCCGCTTCAGGATACCCTGTGGACTTGAAAGCCTCGCACTGGGCTTCCTTGATTTGGTAGGTTACTTCCTGCCCCGGAGACACGGTAATATATATACTACGAATCTCACCTGCTTTAGCATCAATCTCTTGAGAGGCTGCTGCTTTGAGCGTTAGAAGCTCTTCTGGTGTAGGCTCCGGTATGAGCACCGCAGGCACTCTCAGGATATGGCCCTCGACGATACCGTCCTCGATGCTGCCCCGCTGCTCACCTGCTGCCGGGGTGTCGTGCTGCACCTCGTAGATGCGGCGCTCGATGAGTCCGGCAGGGGTGAGGCGTCCGGGCTGTGTGCCCCAGGCTTGAGTCGTGGTGGAGCATCTTTTGGTTTCGATGTTGGTCGTTGCCGGATAGCCCGGCAGGTATGCGTAGGTTTTCATTTACTATACCGCTCCTTTCGGCCACCCTGGAATAAACCCCTCAATTGGGTACTTTAGGGGGGTTGCTCCTGCATTCACTCTCAGCCCCAACCCACCCAAGTAAAGCGAGATAGCCGGGCTGAAGTATCTATTCGTCATAGTAGTCCAAGTTTCAGTGAACGACAATGTTCCGTTTATGTAGGCATGGTATGCAATAGCGGCCAAGTCTATACCTATTGTCAGGGTATCCCCAACCTGTGCAATTGGCCTATTTCTATATTGTGCACCGTTATAATAAAATCTACCTGCGTGTACCATCCACGACCCGTTAGGGTATTTCCTTTGGTGATCATCGTAGTTACCAAAAAAGACGCCATACTCCCCTACTCCCACCATGCAAGCATTAGTGTCTAGCAGCTCAACCTCGAAAATCATTTTTCCGGGGTTATTTTGTGGTGTGTATATGTCATCTGCAAACGCAGTTGCCCACCCATCCGGAGCGAGCTTTGTCAGCATTAAACCGCTTTCTGATACCGTGATATTTGGGCTTTTTATTGTCGTAAAGACAGTACCATCTATACCTTGTGCCACCTGCGGCCTATGCACCCGTCTCAATCCACAAGCCTTCATGGCGCGGCCACCTGCACCAGATATGGCTGGTCCACAATCGACCAGTAGGCGCTCCCAGCAATCCTCGCCCAGCTCACCACCTCCGTCTCCCCTGCTGCCGTAGCAGCCCATTCAGACGGGGCCTCGATGTTCGCGGTGTTGATTCCAATAGCATGAGGTCCGCCTGTGTGAGTGATTGACACCACCACCTGTATTTCCTCTCCGGCACTCAGGGAGTCCAGAATGTCATTGATGGTAAATGCTCCATTGGCGTCTATATGCACCCTGGCAGCTTTGCCTGTTGCTGCGCCGGTTGCGTCGATATCAATACTGCCCGTTGGGTTAGCGATGGTCTGAAACTCCCATTTGGGGCTGCGAAAGAGGGCATTCAGCACGGCTGATTTTATAGCCTGCCAAACCCGCACAACGCTCCAACTCCGCAGTGCAACCTCCGTCCCGGCCTCGGCTTCTCCTTGCGTTACCGCAGTAGGGTTAGCCTCGGCATTGCTAGGAGCATGGGCTGATTGGCTGTGCGCCAGGGCCGCAGCCAAGTCAGCCGCCTCCTGAACCGTCAGGAATGAGCTTGGCTTGCCGGTGATGTTGCTCCAATCGACGACGATATCCAGCCCTTCCTGTTCGCTGAGCTTCACCCAGGACGGATTCACCCAGCGGTAAATCGCCCATCCGCTATCCACGGTCGCGTCGGCGCTGGCATCGGCAACAAACACATGTGGGTACTGCGCCCCGTCCAGCAAATCTCTGGCGGCGATGTCGAGGACACCCAGGGCGGGCTGGCGGGACTCGGGCGGCAGTTGGGAAAGCGGAACCAAGCCGCCCACCAGATCCGCCTTTGCATTCAAGGCCGCCTGCTGCGCCGTCGATACCGGCTTGTCCGCGTCCGCCGTGTTGTCCACGTTGCCGAGGCCGATATCGGCCTTTGTCGTGCCATGCGGGTTTCCGGTCACGTCCCGGTGCGCGTTGTTGGCGGTGATGTCGGCCTGCTCCTGCGACGTGGTGCCGTGCTGCGTCCCTGCGAGGTGCGCCGCAACGGCCCCTTGCGCCTCGAAAGCTCCCCGGCTCCCGTCCGCGAGGGCGTATTGCGGGTGATCATCGTCAGTCAGCCCCGTAGAGCTGCCATGGTCCTGTTGGGCGGACTGCGTGATGCTGGCCCGGCTTCCGACGACCTTGACCAGCCGGACAATCGCCGCCCGGATGCTGTTGGTGTAGGCTTGGGGAGCGTTTGCGTTACGGCGCAGCGTCACCTGAGCAATCGGGGCCATTTCCTGAAACGGCAATTCATCCCAGGTGATGTTTGCCACCGTCTCGGCATGAGCGGCCTCCGGTGTTGCGAAAACCTGTTGCCCAGGAACGATGACGATTTGCCGGGTTGCTGCTGGCGTCGGGGTAATGGCCGTCGTCGGCAGGGCCGGGAGGGCGAAAACAAAGACGTTGCAGTAATTGTCTTCAGGCACGGCGGTGCGCTGCCAGGTCGCGCCCGTGAACTGGTTGTACTGAAGCAGGTTCCCGCTGTAAAGACAGGGCAATGCCTGATTCGGCGTGAGAATCCAGGTGCCGTCCGCCCCGGCCCGCTCGGCCAGCATGTAGGGGCCACCCACCGGCAGCGCCTCGGTGACAACCGAGATGTCTTCGTCCACCACCGTTCCAGAGGCCACGGCAAACGTCAGCGCCGCGTCGCTGGCTCCGTCGTCAAGGACGTACCCACTGACGCCGAAACCCTCGTAGCTCATGGTCCCGTCAAGCAGGTGCAGGCGTTGATGCAGCCATACGTCGCGCCCGGCATGGTGCAGCTCGAAGAAGGGGATCGCCACCGAGTTCGTCATGCACCACATGACGTAGGAGACCGGCGCGGTCTGAGGCAGATACCAGACGGATTGAGATGTCACCAGCGACCCTGTGTTGTCCACATAGATGAAGTGTCCGCCCTGCGTCGCCGGGTGCTGAATGGATCGCGCCCCGGTAAAGACATACTCCGTGCCGTCCACGAAGACGCTGAAGGTCGCTCCCGTGGGCGTAATGGTCAGCGTTCGAGTCGTTTCGTTGTAGTTCAGCGAGACGAAATAGTTGCCCTCGGCATCCGCCGGGAAGCCGCTCAACCTCGCCCGTGCTGAAATGGCCGCAGCCGTCGCTGCCGCGTCGGCTTTGTCCGCCGGGTCGATATGGGTCTGGTATTTCAGCCAAATTCCGGCCCCGCCGTTGTACGCGGCATCCGCAGGAAGCCCGCCGATCCGCAGGTGATAGACGCCGGTGTCCGCCCGGTGAAAAAGCTCGCCGTCCTCCGGGGCCGGATACGGATTCGGCAGCGGGTTGCCGTCCACGTCGGCAATGGCCGCCAGGGTGCCCGTGTTGGTCCCGTGGTCAAAGCCTTGCGCCTCGTAGACGGCAATGCTTGTCCCGGCTGGAAACGGCGCGATGCGGACGTTCTGCGCGGCTTCCATCAGGCAAAGGCTCCTGCGACAAGGGCGTCAATTTCTTCCCTTGTGGCCGTTTCCGGCAGAGCCGCAAGGGCATCAAGCGCGGCCTGCTGTTTGCCGAGAATCGCCCCGGAAGCGGCCTTGAAGGCGTTCGCGTTCGCCAAGATCTTCCCGGCAAGTTCGGCCTTGGAGATGCCGCGCCCGGCGGCGAGAGCGTCAAGCATCGGCGTCTCAGCGGAAGGGTCGGCAAGGTGCGCCCTGGCCTCTGCCTGCTGATCGGCCCAGGTCTCGCGCTCTTCGGGGCGATAGGGGGTTGCCAGCGCCTTCAGCCGATTTGCCCCTTCGCCACGGACGCGCTTTTTTGCGAGTTCGAGCAGTTGGGCCACGGTCAGCGGATCGGGATAAACAGCAACGGGAAAGCCGTTTTCATCGGGCTGAATCGTCGCGCCGAGACTTTGCTCTTTCAGAATCTCCGCATGCCGTTCTTCGGTGATCTCTACGGCGTCATCCGGGATCGATGAGGCCAGATTCGGGATATCCACCGTGGGCGGCTGAACGGAAAAGTCCGGGACGGAAACCGTGACGGTCTCTTCCGTGTCGTTGCGGCGCTCTTCACCGTGGACCGTGACGGCCTCCCCAGGCTCCAAGCTGAACTCCACCATGGGCCTTACCCAATCAGGATCTTGGACCGTGAGCTTTTTCGCGCCATGGATGTCGTCTCGATAAAACCCAGCCTTGTAATAGATTTTTCCCATCGCTATCTCCCTATCGCAAGCCAGAAAAAACCGTAGCCGGTCTTGTCGGAGTCCGCATTTGCGTCATGGACTTTGTAAGTGAAGCTGGCAAGGTCGTTGTTGGCAAAATCGACTACCTCGGTGAACGTGTCCCAGTTGACGGTTGAGGCAGTCCGCTTGTTGGTGATCTGGATATTGTCGCAGGAGGCCGTAAATTGAACGGGGAAGTTGATGGTCGCGTCATAGAAATCGGAGAACTCGCCGATAGTGACGAACCCCCACTGGATGATCGTCCTGGCGTCAGGCAAGCCAAACCCTGCCGGGAGGATCTGGTATCCGCTTGTTCCGCCGTGGACGCTGTGGAATGCGGCGCTGTATCGGTGCAGAACGCTCCCGCCCGTCAATGCCCATGCCGAACCCGTGAAGGTGAATGTCGCGGAATCCCCGATCTCCAGGATCACCCCGCTGGTAACTCCGCTGTCCGGAGGGACCAGCATGTTCGATCCGGTCAGTTGCAGGTAGTCGCTTCCGTGGTTGACCACTTCAATTTTTTGCCCGGCGGACAAGGACGCCGTTGGCGGCATGGCAACCGTGCTTGCAGAGTCTATGGCTACCCGGACGGTTTTGCCGACGTGCGTTGCGTCCAGGTCGCCTCCGCTGGTTTTGGTGACGTACCCGCTACGCAGACCCACGGCGGAAACGGCTCCGGGCAAAACAGCCGGGGTCATTACCCTGGCCGCGTCCGTCAGTGCGTTGGCCTCGGCTTGGGTCGCCAGTTCCACCACGCCCGCCGCTTCCGTCGTGGCCGCGCCCGCTGCCGCAGGAATATCCGCCGGGTCGAAGTGGGTCACGAAGAGCATCCAGGCACCAGCCCCGCCGTTATAGGCGTTGTCCGCCGCGCTGCCGCTTCCGCCGATCCGCAGATGGTAGATGCCCGAGGCGGCCCGGTGAAAAAACTCGCTGTAGGCCGTCGTTGCGTAAGGGTTCGCCAGGGCGTTGCCGCTGGCGTCGAAGATGCTGGAGAGCGTTCCCGTCTTGGTTCCCAGGTTGAAGCCCGCGCTATTGTAGACCGCGACGGTAACGCCAGCAGGGAAAGGCGGGACGCGAAGGTTCTGAATCGCTTCCATGGTTGGTCCTTGTGTCAGCAGTTGTTTTTAAGTTCGCACTTTGTCTCGACTTTTTTTAGACGTTCCCGGAGATCGCTGTTTTCGTCTTTGAGCGTGTCAATGCGGGCATGGAGTTTCGCGTTTTCCGCTTCCATTTTTTTCATCGACCGTTCGACCACTTCACCATGCTCATCGATGGTCCGCTCAAGCCGTTTGAAGTAGTCTTTCCAGGACTTAAAAAGCAGCCCGACGGCGGCAACGAACAAGGCCAAAAGGATATCAGTGTGCTCTGTCAGGCTCCCCGGATTCGTCATTGGTCGCGTCCTTCTCTAGTTTTTGAAGTCTTTCTTTCCGACGCGCCAAAGTCTCTTCCCGTTTTTTACAGAGGCGGCGCAAGTCCCACCATGCTTTCGCCATCAACGCAACAAGCATGATCCCGATTACGATAACCAAGGGAACGCCTAAGTAACAAAAAACGCAGGCGAGACAAGCAGAACCGGCGGTATGAGGGTCAGGTAGTGTGCTAATCACTTACCGCCCCCTTTGCTCTCCATGAGCTTGATGATCAGCGGCATGACGTTTTTTACGGCCCGCTCACCAAAGAGGAAGCCCAGGACCAGGATATTGATGATGATCAAAGCGTTCTCTTGCTTCACGGTAAACGTGCCACCGGAAAAGAACCATTGGCAGTCAATCCAGAAAGTTCCGAACCCCCACACAATGCGCTGAGAGCCCCGAAAAAACAGCATCAGCGGCCCGAAGAACCTGATCTCCTTTAGGTCGGAAGCCGTTCCCTCCATCTCTTTTGTCCGGTCGTTGAACTGCGCCGTAGCCTCATTGACGAGTTGCTGTGTCTGCAAATCCCTGGCGGCTTCGGCGTCCTTGATCTTGATGGACAACTCCGCTTTTTCTTTTTCGGTCATGGACGGGGGGAAGTATTTCGTCACCGTGTCCACGATGGAACTCCCGCCGCCCAGGAAAGATGTGACGGCCTTCCCGATACTCAAAATATCCATGGTGCTACGCCTCCACGATTTCGATAGTGACTTCTTCGCCGCGCTCCAGCAGGGCCAAAGCTGCCAGTTGGTAGAGTTCGGTGTAGGCCTCCACGGAACGCCCGACGGAAAACTCGTTGTCCGTGCAGATCCCCGTGAAGCCCACCAGCAAACAGCCCTCGGTATGCTTTTCGGTGTTCCCGATATGCAGATAGATGTACTCGAAACCCGGCACGTCGCGCAGCCAGAGCATGCCCTTGTGAAACGGAAACCGCTCGGCGTATTTCTGCGTCATGCCGCCTTCGGTTCTCAGCGTGATTCGGTACGTCCCGGCGGGGATGCGGGTCTCCCCGGCCACCTTCACGGCCCGCGCCTCATCCTCGCAGACGTGGCAGAAGAAAACGCCGTTGACGAACAGGAGCGATCCGGTTGAGTTCTTGCCGTGTCCGTAGCGGTAGAGCCTCAGTTTCATGGCGGCCTCAGATCAGGGTGTTGGGGTCGGAGAACTCGGGGGCGCTGTTGGCCCGCCCGAAGTGGACATCCTGCTTTTTCGTTTCGGTCGTCTTCGACAGGTAGATTGCCCGGCTTTCACCGATAGGCAGACCCGAGATATTCACCGTTTTCGCGCTCTCGAAGAAGCCGACAAGGGTGTTGAAATCGTCTTCCCCGGCCATGCTGATAATGGCCTTGACCACTTTGTCGGGAACAACGACGGGGCTTTTCTTGGCGGCCTCGAAGATCATCTGTTCCCGTAGAGACTGAGATGCTTTCCCGTTCTTCAGCGCCTCCAGTTCGCGGCGGGCGGCGGCGAGGTCATCGCGCAAGGCGCTCTCCAGAATGGCGGCTTCTTCAAGGTGTCCCTGCATTTCAATGGCGCGGACGTGCTCGGTTGCCGCCCAATACTGAAGGTAGCCCTCGGCCTTGCCTTCCTTGATTCCGGCGGACTTGCAGATGCTTTCCAGGATCAGATCGTGGACCTTGCCCCCGTCTCCGGCGCTCTCCAGGATGTAGCCGCGATTCAGCGCGAATCCGGGGTTCATCACATAGTCGAACCCCTGGATTTCGGTGATCTTGGTCGCACCCATCGCGCCGCCGTCGCTGCCGCCGCAGGCCCAGGAAAACCCGCCCACGCGAGACTCATTCAGCGCCTTGACGACCTTGCCCGGCTCGGTGTTCATGATCTCCTGCGTGTGCGTGACGTTGCCGTTGTCGTCGATTTCCAGTGCGGTCGTGACGTTGGAAGGCACGTTTTCCACCAGCAACGGCGCTCCTGTGGGGCCCTTGATGATCTCCACCTCGGAGACGGCCAGCTTGCGGGCGATTTCGCGCCGCCCGTGCCCGAGATACCCCAGGAGTTCCCGCAGCCTCATCGCCTCTCTCGTTTCGGGGGCGTAACAGGCTTTGCGGGCGTTCTCCAGGATGTACTTTCGATGGTGCCCGGTGTACTTCCGGCCTTCCTCGAACAGATTGAATCTGCACTCAATTTTCATCGTTCAGTCCTTTCCCTCGTACAGCCGGTCAAGGTAGTCATTGACTGACCTGTCCAGCGCCGATTCAAACATGGCATCATCTTCCGGAGGTTCCTCGCCGCCCTCTTCCTGGGGGGCTTCGGCTTTCTTCGCCGGGAAAATCTGCGCGTATTTCTCTTCGGGAACCTTCATCACGTCGGTCCACAAGTAATTGTGGAGAGCGGGCCGGTCCACGGTTTGAAATTCGGGGTCCGTGGTCTGGATGAGCTGCCCCATCATGGTTGCGAACGTGGCCCGGCTTTCCATGTTCTCCTGCTCCTCGCGCTCCATCGCCGTCGAGACGCTGTTGAAGACGATGCGCCAGGGGCGTTCGTTGGGCAGGAAGACCTTGCCGTATTTGTAGGCGACGTGAATGTCGCACAGCCGCATTGCCGCGTCGGATACGGCCTTTCGGAGCATCTGGGCCTTGATTGCCGCCTGAATGGAGAGGCGGAAGAAGCCCCCGTCGCCAAGCCCGCCGGAGAGCAGTTCCCCGAAGCCAAGCAGCGCCGGATCGATGCCGACGGCGGACCCGAGGCGCTTGACGTGAAACTCGATATCCGCCAAGGCCTCGATATTCGGCGTCCCCTCAATAGCGTTGATGTCCAGCCGGGCCCGCCCGTCGCCGAAGATGGGGATCAGGTGATTCACGACGGTTTGAACGAAGCCCCGCTTCAGGCTGCGCTCTGCGTCCGCCTTGTTGGCGTTGTGGATCTGCTTCGCCACCACGTTGAGATATTCGGCGGCCTTGCGCGGGTCCAGCTTGCCGGTGTTGACGCCCACCATGCGCTCCAGGCGGCTGGCATTCTTCCGGCTCATGTTCAGCGACACGATTGCGTCCTGAAGGTCCATCCACGGGACATAGGCCGTTTCAATAAGGCTGGTTCCGTAATTCTGGCTTTCGTGGATCGGCTCGTTGTCGAGGTCTTCCGAAGAGAGGTCGAACAGGTTTGCATCGATGCGCAACGGCTCAACGTCCGGCGTCTGCCAGAGCGGGATGCGAATCGGGATCAGCTTCCAGGGCTCCAGCAGTCTCAAGCCCCCGGCCTGGGCCTGCTGATAGGTGGAGACGTAGCCTACGATCTGCCCGCCGCGCTCATAGGCGGCAATGTTTTTCGGGTGCGTGTAGAAGTCGCTGCGGACGTTGGTGATGCCCTTTCCACGGTCGCCATAGACGCGGGCGAAGTAGCTGCCATACAGGGCCGCGTTGTAGGCCCAAAAGTGGCAATTACTGTTCAGGATGTCGGCAAGGGCGTTGCGCAGCTCAAGGACGATGGGGTTCTTTTCGTCGCCGATGGATTCGATAGCGATGATCTCGCCGGTGTCTTTCCGGGGCGAGAGTGCCTCGGTGACGTGCATCTTCAGGGCGCTGTCAATCGTGGGGTCTTCGGCCATGGCCCGGTAGATGCCGTAGCGCTCAAGACGGGATTTTGGCAGCTCGTAAATGGCCTTGCCGTCGCTGTCCTTCGCCGTCGTCGCCAGCGCCGACTGAATACCGCCGCCCAAGAAATCCTCATAGGCCGTGGCGGGGGGCGCTATCGCCGATGCGGCAAGGGCGCTCGATTGGTGATCGGTGCTGGTCGTCCCTGGGAAGAGCTGGCCCCAGATCGTTTTTTTCTTTTTCTCAGCCACGTTGCCCCCGCTTTTCGGATTCTGCAACAGCATAGGAGAGGGACAAGGGTAGATAAACAAGCGCAAGGCGATTGAAAACATTGCGCTTTCCCGGCTACGGCCCCGGTTTCTCTTCTTGTATCTTTTTTGTGTTGACAGATATAGGATGTGAGACTAGAGTTTCACCATGAAAGGCGGCGCGGGGCTGCCGGGGCGGACAAGCCGACTCAGGGAGAGGGAGGAAATAGTCATGGGTGCTCAGTTGGTAGAATCGACATGCTCTTACTGCAAAGGTAGCGGAAAGGCTGAGAGATTGATGGAACAAAACTTCACCGGGGATTGGGTTCCTAACACCATACTAGGGCACGACATTGCAGACGCATGGATCGCCGAGGACAATCAAGCCCCGATACGCTGGGAGGATTGCGAGTGTCCGATTTGCGCAGGTGTTGGTAAGTATGAGCTGGAGACAACGCCTTGCCGGATATTTTAACAACTTGAAGCTACGGGAAACCGGGCTGCCCAACAAAAAGGAGGCAATCATGAGCACATATCGCGTGAGAATCCACGAACTTTCAAGACGCGAGGACGCGGTTGATTTGACAACCAACGTCCGCGCCGAAGACCGCAAGGAAGCTGTCGAAAAGGCTACCAAGAAGCTCTTTGGGAAAAACTGCTTCTGGTTCCCGGACAGCGGCCTCGGCTTCTTTTACGGCCAAGTCTTCAAGCCCGTGTCGCAGAAGCTCGGGGGCGGAAACTCGTCTCAGACCTGCCGGGCCCGCGCCTACGTGGAAGCGGTCGGCTTCGAGTCGGTTTGGTATTCGCCGCGCAACTTCAACAACGAGGGCTATTATATTTACGGGTCCGCAGGCGAGATCCACGCCTTTTTCAAGGAAAAGGTTGCCGGAGACGCGGATTCGGGATGGGGCATGCACCGGGACCACCGAACCCTTGAGGGGGCCAGGAACCGGGCCGAAAAGTCCGCACGAAGCGACAATGCCGGACACATCCGTTGCGGAGAGATTGCCTGTATCTCTGCGGTCCACGTCTCGGAGATTTGGGAGGGAAAATGAAAACCTATCGTTTTGACGGTAACAGCCATTGTGCCCCGGCCTATACATGCAGCATCCCCGGCGACAACTCCGGGGATTACCTTCGTCTTGAAGAGGTAGAAGAGGTCATGGCTGCCGAGATCCTGCGGCTGGAAGAAAAGGGGCTCCATGCCGCCATGAATCTGGGAATTGGCGCCCAGGTAGCGATCCACGCCGATGAAAGAGCGGCGCGGTTTCATTTCGCACTGGTGACAGGGACCGCAGTTTCTGGACATCACCTTGAGGAACGCCTTGCAAAAGCCAAGGCACGGGTCAGGGCGAAGCAGGAGGCAAATCGTGTTCGTGGTGGTTGATACGGCGGAACAGGGCAGCGGCTACCTGGGCCGGATCTTGTCGCAGCATCGCAGTATCGCAGTTGCGGAAAAGCACCGGCCCGATGCACAGGGTATCCGCGTTGTGGAGACATGTTGTTTACTCAGGCGCGGCGAGAAGCTGCATTGGACGGAAGTGAAAGCGTAGAGGGTGCGGAATCGAGACTTTTTTAAAGCGGCCATAACGGCCAAAGGAGAACACCAATGCCAAAACACGAAATAAAACATACCTCTGGTGGAAGTGCCGAAATGAGCTGGATTCAACCTGTTTGTTCCTGTGGCTGGGTCGGGTCGAAACGCTACGGCTACGAAGATTACCAGTACGCATTGGTCAAGCAACAAGAAGCGGCACACCTTGCAAGACCGGACCAGTCGCCGTAAAACGAATCTCGTTCATTGAACGAGATTCTTCACATTTCAACGCATAAAAAAAGGCCCCTCGTTTCCAAGGGGCCTTTTTCGTGCACCGATAGGGAGGGAGGTCTATCGGTACAGCTTCCGGGCAATCGAAACGCGCTCTGCGTCGTCGTCGGTAAGCGTATAGCTGAGAGTTTCGCCGCCGTCAATCTCGAAAGTGTGAACAACCCGGTTGCGGTCGATCTCGAACATGACGTTGTAATAGCTCATGGCGGCAAGTAGGTTCGTGGTTTCATCGCCGTAATCCAGGGCGGCGAAGGCGGCGTCATCGATATCTTCGCCGAAGTCGAGAGTCCCACGGTCAATCAGGGCCTTCTTCACCAGCCACCAGTAAGGACCGAAGGCCCGGTAATGGTCGGGGTTCCTGATCAGATACCGGGTCATGGTTGCGGTGAATTTGTTTGCCCAATCCTCGGGCTTGATCTTGGCCGTGGCCTGCAACAGCAGGGGGGCAAGCTCTTCCTTGGTCGGTTTGCGGATTCGCTCTATCATAGCAGGGCCTCTTTCAAAAGTTGCTCGCACAAGGGGGCGAGTTCGTGGTTTTGTTCGCTCAGAACCTTCAGCGCCTTCTCCAGCGCCGCCGTTTCGTGAAAGCGGGTCTCTTTCATCCCGGTGACTTCCGCCGCGAACTGGAAGACCTTTTTTGCGTCCGCGCTGATGCGGTAATGAACGTGCTCTCGCCGTCCACCTCGGGGAACCTTGAATTTTCCGTACTTTCCGGCCTTGGGCATTTGCTACCTCCTTGTGAAGAAGGTAGCAAGCCCATCTTTTTTGTCAACACAAAATTACGACAGGATTTCGTACAGGTCTTCGAGGTTGACCGTCGAAGGCACATGCCACCAAGAGCCCTTGAACTCTCCGGGTTCATCAGAAAAGTACTTGGCATCGTAGCGGGCTTTAAGGGTTTCTTTCCGCGCTCTCAGGTTCCCGTTCCATCCCTTTGTATCCTGAATCAGCAGGCGGCTGAACGGGGCGAAGGTCTTGCGGGAAACGACAAGGTTGCCGGTGTTGATTTTCACGATCATGCCGATTTTACGGAAAGCCTCAACGATGTTTTCGGGCACTTCCTTGTAATTCGGGTCGGCCTTCAGGGCTTCCTGCTTGGCCAGCTCCGCTTCTTCCTGCTCGGCCCTGGCGATCCGCTCGGCCTCTTCCTTGATGGCCTGGGCCCGCCCGTCGATTTCCGACTTCTTGGCCTTCATGAAGTCATTCGCCCATTGCTGGATTTCGGCCCGGTTGTCTCCAAGCGCGAAGCCAGCGCTTTGAAGCGCGGTTGACCAACTCCCCACCGAACGCCAGGGCCCGTAATAGCCCCCGTTGTTGATGGCCTCCTTCAGGATCGCGTCCGTCCAGGGACCGGACGTGTTCGCCGCCTTGGCCGATTCGACAAAGGCTTCATGAGCGGACGCCAGCGCCTCCAGCACGTCGCCTTGCGTTGCTCTTGTCCCGTACTCGACAGCCTGGGTCTCAAATCCGGCCCCGAAAAGTTCGGCCATGGTCCGTTTGACGGCGTAGAGGCTTGATGCTCCCGAACGGACCATGCCCAGGTAAAACTTGAAAGCGATCTCTCTGAACGAGGAATCGTTTTTGTCCGGGTAAAGCAGGGTGTTTTTCTCCCGGTCGAAGTAATCGAACGCGACGCCTCCATCAGGGTTGCGAACGAAAACAGGGTTGTAGACCTGGACCTTCACCTTGTCGTAATGCTCCAGAAAGGTTTCCTTGTCGATTCCGGCAGCCAAGTCCGCATAGGCAAACTCGGTATTGAGCACCTTCACCAGATTGAGTTCGGCCTCGGAGTAAGTGACCTGCATCGCCTCTTCACGGTCAAGCGTCCGAATCTCGCGCCAGCCGTGGACCGTCTTGCCCTCGAAGTCTTTCGCGTACTCGAATTTCGTGGCGGGCAGCGAATTGCCGATGATCATCTCTGCGGTGAAGCCGCGCAATTCGTGGTTCACCTCCTTGATTTTGAAAATGCGCGTCGTGCTGCTATCGGCCCGATATTCCCAGGTATCGCCCACGGCAACCAGCTTCCCGCCTGGCGTCGATAGGACTTCCCCGGCCCGCTCTATCAGCTCGGCATCGAATGGCAGGTCGTTCTTCGCCGCCTTGGCCTTCAGTTCGAGCTTTGTCCGGGTGATCTTGGCCGCCAGATCCGTCTTCTTGGCGTCGAAGCGAACGTCAAGCGTTGCCAGCAGGTTTTCGGCCTTCTTGAGGTTGTCCTGCTTTTTCCCGATTTTGGACCCGATAGATTTCCGCTCGTCGCCGGTTGCGCTTTGGCCTTTGGTTTTCAGGGCGTCGATTTCCAGGGTCAGAGTGCGGATCTCTTCGGCGAGGTTCTTGCGCTGCTCTTCACGGCCTGCTTCCAGCTTGGAGAGCGCCGCCTCGTTGGATGCGAGTACCTGGAGTTTGTTGACCGATGCGGCCCGGCTGCGCTCCCGGTCTTTTTCCTCCTTGGCCTTCCTGATTTCAGCGAGCTTTTGCTTTGCCGCCTCGGGGTCCGCCTCGAACATCAGCATGAGTTCGTCGGTGTCCGTGGCGTTGGCGTTCTTTGCCGTGGCCTCGCCGTTTTTGCTGAACAGTTCGTTGAGCCAGCCCTTCTTGGTGTTGAGCGTGTTCAGCCGGTAGCTGTCGAAACTGCGCTTGGCCTGATAGTAGTAGATTCGGACCTTGCCCGCCGTGTTGCCCTGGCGCAGGCCGCGCCCGTTGCGCTGGGTGATGCTTGCCGGGGTCCAGGGGAAGGTCAGGTGGTGGATTCCCGTCGTCCCCTTCTGGAGATTCAGGCCCACCTCGGCCTTCTTGTTGGCGATGACGATGCGGACGGAACCGGAGTTGTACGCCGCCGCGATTTGCTGAACCACATCGTCCTTGGCTTCGTCGGCATTGATGATGGCGATCTTGGTTTCGTCCATGCCGAGATTGTGCGCCAGGATGCGCCGCAGCTTGCCGTGCTGGGTCTTCTCGTCGGTGAAGATGATTTGCTTTCCGTTCGCCTCCACCTCCGTGCGGCAATTCTCTACCAGCTTGGCGTACTTGGGGGTCAGGGGGTGCGATACCGATTGAGGGTCGATTTTGAATTTGCCGAACTTCTTGACGATCTCGCCCTCGTAGCCCTGATTGACCGTCACGATGTAGGTTTCGCCGGATTCCTTTTTCACCAGTGCGTCAGCAAGGCGAATGGTGCGCTTGATGGCTTTTTGAGGCTTGCCCTGCTCCGAAAGATCCTCGTTGAAGTCCGGGTCTCCGATCCGGGGGGTGACGCTGATTTCAATCGACTCCTTTTGAGCCGCGAGCAGGGCATCCACCTTGCTCTTTTCGGACGCCTGAAAATGGAAGGTGATAACGCCCCGGAAAAGATCCATGTCGGTCGTCACCGTCTCCATGTCGCGCATGATGGAGAAGATCGGCCTGGGGTTCGCGCTCGGTACGCCCTTGAGCATGTCGGACGCTTCGCGGCGCAGGCGTTCGTAGTTGGTCTCCTGCTCCGGGGCCATGCCCACTTCTTCGTTCAGCTCTTCGCCTTCTGGCAGCTCCAGCCCTACATCGTTGGCGTTTTTGAGCGTCGCGTATTTGTTGAACAGCGCCCGCAGGCCGTCAAGGTTCTTGAAGCCGACAAGGCCCTCCTTGGTGACGGTTTCGGCGGCAACGGTCAGCTTGTCCACCATGGCCGTCTCCCCGAACTCGCGCATGAAATCGTCGGGGTTGGAGATGCCCCTCGCCTCGAATTCCTCGAAAGGAATCACCTGGGCCAGGGAGTTGAAGATCTCCAGCGGGGAGTTGGTCACGGGGGTTGCCGAGAGCTGATAGACGCCGCGCCCGCCGTTCATCTCCCGGATGACATCGGCCTTGAGCTGCATGTCAAGGCCGCGCTGAGAGGGGTTGATCTGGGAGACGAAAGCGAGGCTGCTGGTTTTCTCCCCTCCGGCGAAGCTGTTCTTGAACGCATGGGATTCGTCGGTGATGATGTCAGTAAAGCCCAGATCTTCCAGGTAGGGGAGCTGGTCTTTTTTGTCTCCGATGTTCGAGAGGTCTCCCTCCAGCCGCTCGGCCTTTACGGCATCGCCGTAAGAAACCTTGTCGTTCTTCTCGGCATCTTTCAGGGTTTTTTCGTCCATCAGGCCGCGCTTCGTCCATTTATCGACGAAGGCGCTCATGGTTGCGGGCTTGACGGGGATATCCTTGAGCTTTTCGTGTGTCATGACGATCAGGGAGTAGTTCGACTGCGGAATCCTCCACATATCCCGAAGCACGTCTTCCCGGTCGTTCCGCACGATGAGCCGATCCCGCCACATGGGATTGCCGTTCTTGTCCGTGGCCTGATTGCCCTCTTCGTCAAGAACGGGCTCCTGCATGACGGTTCCGTCTTTGCCGAGTTCGGGCTCCAGCCCGACGAAAAGAACCTGATCCATGTTGCCGAGGAAGGTCTTGGATTCGTGATACCAGTTCGACAAGACTGAGTTGGGAACGGCGATGCAGGTTCGCTTGGAGCGTCCCATCTGCTTGTTGTAGGCGTAGAGGCCCAGGGCGGTGAACGTCTTGCCCACGCCGACATCGAAACCGATAAGACCGCCGCCCATTTCGGAGCGGTTGCGGATCTCTTCGTTCTGGTGAGGCTTCAGCGTGATTTGCCCCGAGACGTTTCTCAGCCCCAGGTCTTCGCCGCTGTGCTCGAAGGGCAGATACCCGTTGTATTTACGGTCGTAGGCGTCCAGAACGTCGGATATGTCGCCGTGGCTCTTCATCCAGGCGTTGAACTGCTCTTCGATCCCCTGGATATACTCGAAGTATTCCGTTTTCGCCTCAGAAGCGGTTGCATCGGCCCGGTTGCCCCCGCGCACGTTGTCACCGTTGAGGTACTTCTCGAACTGGTTGCGCTCTTTCTGGAGCGACTTTCCAGCCTCAAGCTGCCACTCACCGAAGGGGTTGTCCGTGTTCTCCACAAACTGTTTTTTCTCTTCGGTCTGCCCGTTGTAGGGGTTCTCCGTCGTCACCAGCTCAACGGCCCCGTAGCGGGCCTTGGGGAATCCGAATTGACGCAGGAACGCCAGGGGATACTTCTTGTCGATCCACTTGGAACGCAGGGAGAATGTCAGGCGCTCGGGGTCGATGCGGGGGCGCAGTTCATCGATCCGGCGGACCTGTGACAGGAATTTCGCCCGAAGGCGTTCGTCCTTTTCCGAAGCCGCAGCGTCGTACAGGGCCGCGATCTTCGGGAAGATATCGCCGCTGCAATACCGCCCCATGGGTTCAATCATGCCGCCGGGGGTAATGGCGATACCCTCCACGTCCGCCAGATCGGCCATGGATTCGATTTTGCGCCCGCCGGTATAGAGATCCTTGATGGTCTCCAGGTCGATTTCCGTGATCCCTTCGCGGACAAACAAATGCTCCACGATGGCCTGAACGTCGTCGGTCGCAAATTGCAGCGTCCGCCCCGTACCTTCCAGCGTCCCGGCCAACAGGTCCGAGAATGCGCCGTTTCTGTCCACGCTGGCGGCGAAGGCCCCGAATGCCCGGGAGGAGCTGCCGGTCACGTTCAGCTTCTTGTTGTTGGCCGGGTGCCCGTAGCGCTCGATTTCGGCAACGATGAGTTCCTGAAGGGCAAGGCGCTCCGACTCGTCACCCGCCCCGTCGGAGACGGCATTTTGATAGCGCCCGATCATGCCGCCGATGATGGACCCGCGCCAAAGCTGTTCACTGAGCTTGGGGTTTTGGCTCATGGCAAACTGAATGGACTCGGAAGCCAGTGCGCCCATTCGGTCGCCATAGGCCTTGAAGGCCCTCCATGCCTGGGCGGCGGTGAGCTTGAGGCAGGTTCTCGGGTTGTTCAGGATGTCCAGCAGCTCTTCCACGGTCCCGGCTCCGAACTGCTCCCGGTCAATCGGGTGATCGGGGTCCGCTGATTCCAGCCGGGTCCAGCCGTTTTCGCCGAACTCATATTCGATGCCGTTGATGGTCTTGCGGTCTCCGGGGGCGTAGTTCTTCGCTTCGGGTTCCACCAGTTCCAGCGCCGCCCAATCGATGCGGCTCGCAAACTTCTGAGCCAGCCGCGCCTTGAGCCCGGCGTCGTCCACGTCACCGTCTACGCGCTCGCGGCTCCAGCGGTCTCCGTCCACCTTGGGAAAGTATTGGCCCATGATGAACCGCTTGCCCTCCCCCAGCCAGTACCGGCCCTCAATGAACTCATCGAAGAAAACGCGGGTAGATTCGAGCGTGTCCTTGTCCAGCTCTTCGAGCTTGGCCGCCACCTCCGCAATGTGCTTGCGCAGAACCACAACGTCCGTGACGGTATCGGTGCCCTGGCTCGCAAAGGTCTTGCTGGGCAGCTTGTGCGCCCCGAGGAATTCGGCCTTGCGGCTGATGCCCCGCCGCCAGTTCTGCCATGCCGCCTGTTTGTTGCCGACAACCGACGTGGGGCAGATGAGTACCGCCAGCCCGCCCGGCTTGATCTTGTCCAGGATGCGGGTGATGAAATAGCGCTCCAGACTGCTCTCGTTGCGGAATGCCTTGTCGATATGCCGGGAAGCGCCTCGGGCGTTGCCAAAAGGCACGTTGGTCACGCAGGAATCGAAGGTGCCGTCGGGCGTGTCCATGACAAGCTGCTCGAACGGCTTGTTGCTGATCTTGTCCTCGGGGTTGAGCAGGGCGGCAATCTGGCTGCCGTCCTTGTCGATATCGCAGCCGGTGACGATGACATCCCCTTTAGGCTTCGTCGCGCTGAACATCCCGTGTCCGGTTGACGGGTCCAGGACGTTGCCGTTGACGAAGCCATTGGCCTTCAGGGCGTCCCAGACGCCTTCGGCGACATGCTTGGGGGTGTAATATTCGTACTGGCTGTTCTGGGTAAGCCCACCGCGTCCGCTGTATTGCTTCAGGGTTTCAATCTGCTCCGGGGTCAGGTCTCCGGGGCGGGGGTTGCTGTCCAGAATCTTGCGGGCCTCCTCGTTGATGCGCTCGCGGGTTTTGATGCCGCTGGCCTTGAGGCCGTACTCGCTCGTCTCGTCCTTGTAGCTGGTCCGGTTCTCGGGCTGCTTCGGCTTCACGGACAGGCCGAAGATAGCCGAAAACGACTCCTTGACCTCCCTGATGCTGGTTGCGCCACGGATTGCCGCCAGGGCTTCGGCGCGGGTCATGTTGGGCATGGCATTGCTCCTGAAAGTGAAAGTTGGATGTCACATTGTAAGGGGGCGGGGCGCAGCGATAAACATCAGTTTGCGGTCTTCTCTTTTTCCCTGCGGTATCGGTTGAGGAAGACATCGGCTTCGGCCTGCCTCAGCTTGTGCAGATCGGCCACCACGGCAACGCCCCGGCGAAGGGCGACCTCAACCACGATGGTCACGTTCTGCATGGCGTCTGCTGCCGAAAGCAGGATTGAGGCGTCGCGGCGATTGGCTTCTGTCGGCAAGATTTCCGCCGGGTTCGCAATGGCCTCGCGCATGGTTTCGGCGTCGCGCTTGTAGAGGCGGTCCCGGTACTTCTTCGCGGCATTGGCCGCCGCGTTGGCGTCAAGGACAACCGCCTGATCCCCGAATTCGAGTCCCATGGCCGCGACCTCTTCCAGGACGCGCCCGCGCAAGCGACCGATCACGGACGGCCCCGCATTCCATGGGAGTTGATTCGGCAAAGAGGGCAGGGACGCGGCGGATTCAAAAATCCCGTACTCGGCAGGCTTTGAGGTGTCGCCTTCCTTGGCCCAGCGCTTGAACTGTTCGATGCTCATGGAGACGGTTTCGCCCATGGTCCAGCCCTCTGCGTAATTGGCCTTGTACCCTTCGATAGCCTCTTCACGGTAGCTGAAACCCAGCATGACCTTGTGCTCGTCGAACTGCCCGTCTTCGTCCACCTGATTCACGATAAAGACAAGCCCTGAGTCATGGTGCGGCCCGATGAATACGTCCAGGTGATCCTTGTCCTTGCCCACGGTGCCCTTGATGTAACCGTAATGGTGCGCCATGACGGTTTCCCACGGGGTTCCGTCCGGTGCCGTCCCGCTGCGGACGCTTCCGGCGGGGTTTTCGATGGAGATATCTAGGCCGTAAAGGCGCACATGCCCCATTTTGTACTGACCCGATAGCTTCTGGGCTTCGGTCGGCTCCGAATAAGCGTTGTGAGGGGAAGTCGCGGCTTCATGGGCCGCTGCATCCAAGGCCGTTGCGCTCTCCATGATCCCCATGCTGCGCTTGAAAACGCCGGTCACATAGCGCCAGAACTCTTCGCCGTCCGCCTCCGTCTTGCCGGTTTCCTCTTCGGCGATCTCCTTGGCCTGCTTCCAGCGCTTTTCGGCCTCAAGGAAACTCAGATCCGCCCGCCGCGCAAACGCCTTGACCAAATCACTCGGCATCGTCTTCTTCCTCTTCTTCCTCGAACAGGCCCCAGGGATCGTCTTCGTGGGGGACATAGCCCAGCACGGCAAGATCGGTGATGCGCCCCTGATGGGCCAGCATCGTCAAAGCCTCATGAAGCTGCCTGGGGCTGGCGCTGTTCACATCGATGATCTTGCCGTCCGCGTCGGTCTGGTCCCGCAAAAGATCCTGAATGTGTGCCGGGTAGAAGCCGCTGTAAAAAACCGTCGAAGTCTTGTTCCAAGGGGAGATGACGGTGACGGTACTCAGGCCGTAAGGGCTGGAGAAATTGAAATAGTAGGGGAGTTTCGGATAGTTCACAGCGGGCCTCCTGCGAGAATGGAATCGGCATTATCAAGGACTTCCTGGGGCAGCTTCTTGGCGTAAGACAGGTTCATCAAGGAAAGAGGGCCGGTGCCGGGCTGCCCTGCGGCGATGTGAATCCACAAGATCCGCCTCAGCGCCTTTTCCGAGGTAAAATAACCAGACATTGAGCGTCTCCCGTTTTCGTTCTCTGGGCCATAGGCGTAGTACATGGGCGTCTTGCGTCCGTAACGCCGATATGTGTCCATCAGAAACCCGCGCTCGGTCCAGAAGTCGCCAGCCGCCGCGATTTTCTTTTCAAGCTGCTTCTCGAAATCAACCTTCTTGCCTTCCGTCTCAATCGCTTGCGCCTGCGCCGCTTGCTGCGCCTGAACCTTGTCCTCATCCGGGACCGGCGGCGTCGCGACGAAACCCAGCATGAAATTGAAGTGGTCCGGGTCTCTTTCCGCCAGCGTCATAAGACTGCGAGGATCGGCAAAATACTGAAGCCCCATGGAAAAAACTTCGGTGATCCCGTTCGGGTAGCTCTTGCCGACATAGGGGTTGATAAAGCCGCCGTCCCATGCCCGCTCGCCGGGCTTGTAGTTCGCCCCGGTCATGGCCTTGAGGCCCTGGGCCCTCTTGCCCTCTTTGCGCCCGGTCCTGCGGTCAAGAAACTCGTTGGAAGCGGCCTTGTTGCGTTCATCGTCTTCGAGGACGTGGGCGAGTTCATGAAACAGGGTTGCCTTGCTGAACTCCCCGGCGACGTAGACCACGCCGGTCAAAGGCTGCGCCGCCGCCCGGCCACCACCCTTGAGGTCAAAGGAGATGCGGGACAACCGGCCCCCGGTCAGCCGGTAGAACTCGGTCATGTCCGACTTGAGCTTGCCGGTGTCATACCCTCTGCGCTTGAGCGCCGTCATTGAACGCTTGTCGGCCAAAACCATTGTGTCGAACCACTGATCGGCCTGTTCCTGGGAAACCTGCGACTGTTCTGAAATGGACTTCAGCAGCTTCTCCCCTTCAAGGGCCAGGGCAAGGCTCAACTCGAAAGCGGCAACTTTGGCCCGCTCCTGCGCTTCCGTTTGCTTGGCCGCCTGCTGCTCGAACCGCTCCCTCAATCCGTCGTTGACCTTGTAGGTAACTTGGTTCAACTCTTCGGCGGCTTTGTCCCTCGCCGCTCTCAGCTCCGGGCCGGGGTCGGCTCCGGTGCGGTCAAATTCCGCGTAAAACCTTTTCGCGGCCTCTTCATATCGCTGCTCTGCCGCCGCGTAGCCGTGCTTTTCTTTGAGTTCAGCTTGCGCTGCGGCAAAGTTGTACCTCCCGCCTTCTTGGGCCCGTTCGGCCCGAATTTTTTCCGCCTCGGCCCTGATCTCTGCTTCCGCCGCCGCCTTTCTGGAGAGTGCCGCGTCAATCGCCGTCCGGTTAAAACTGTGCTGCTTCATCAGTTCTTCACCCTTGGCCTTGAAGCTGTCCAGCGCGGCCTTGGCGTAGTCAGCCAGTGCCAGATATTTTTCCTTTACTCCGGCGGCCTCAAGCACCCTGTCGCCGTCGAATGTTCGCGCACCTCCACCGTTGATTTTCTTCTGGAGAATCCACTGTTCATCCAGGCCAAGGTCAGGATCGGCCAAGCGTCGGGCCAGCGGCAAGCGTTCCTTGATGACCTGAACTTGCGACGCAACGTAGTCGCCGAAGGTTTTGATAAAAGCGTCTTCGATGTCCGCCAAGGTTGCCGCCTGCACCAGCAATGCGGAAGCCTTGTCCGCTCGCGGCCCCGCCTCGAATATCGCCACCAGCCCGCGCCAATCGTGGGCTTCCTCATAAATCGGGTCCATGATTTCCCCTGCTATGAAAAAGCCCGCCCCGGTGAAGGGCGGGCCGTGTTCGCCGTTACGCTGCCCCGCAGAGCATCGCGGTGATGGATTCGAGGATGATGTCGCCCTCGTTCGCCTCGATATAGGAGATCGCGGCGGGAATCAGGCTCTTGACCTCGCCGGTGATTTCTGCGGCCTCTTGGAACAAGGCGAGGAACTGAGCCGGGGTCTTGTCGTTGTGCTTTCCGCTCAAGAGATCGGTGATACGGGGGTCTTGCTTGGGAGGAAGGTGCCTGCGGATCGCCGCAACAATGTCGGCAACCGTTCCACCCTTGGCAAGCTCCACGACGGCTGCCCCTGCTGGCGCAGAACTACTCGGATTGTAAACCGTCACGTCAGAGCGATTGGAAATCTTGATCTCCAGTGCAGACCCGTCCACTGTGAGTTTGGCCTCGTCCCAGAAATCCGAATCGCCATTCATCTTCCCCCACTGGCCCAGCTTGCCGCCCACTTCTTCGGCAGCCTTCTCGGCGGCCTTTCGGGCCTCTTCTTTCAGGGCGTTTTCTTTGGAATCCTCTTCGCCCTTGCCCTTCAAACTCCCCAGCGTCTTCGGCTCAAAATAGAAATCCAGCTCCACGCCGTATTTCAGCAGCTCCTTGATGCTGATGTACCCGAGTTCGGCGTTTTGCTTGTCGCCATTCAGGACCGCATAGCCGAAGGCCTGAAGCTGCTCGGCTTCGCTATCCTTCTCGGTGATGTACCAATCGGAACTGTTTTTGAAGTAATGCAGGAAGACCTTCGCCTTGTCTCCGAGGCCGTCCTGTCCGTAAACCTTCGGCATGGTGCGGATTCGCTCGGCAAGCTCGGCCATTTTATCCAGGAAAAATTGGCCCTCTTCGCCCCGGATTCCCTGGGCAACGGCCTCAATCTGGCTGGTGCCCATGAATTCCTTGAGAACGGGCAGATCGCGCTTGATGAAGGTGTCGCGGGTGTTGACCTGCGGCTCGACCTTGGCCGGGGCTTTGCCCTGAAGCGTCGAAACTCCGGTACTGACCTCCTTTTGCTTGGCCCGCTTCTCGGCGAAACTCAGCTTGCCGCGCAGGGCCGTCACGCCTTCGCGCACGGTCTTTTGAAGCTGCCGCTTCTCGCCGAAGGAAAGAGCGGACTCCAGCAACATCCCCCATCGCTGGTTCAGGATGTCGTACTCCTTCATGAACCGGATCGCCGTCTTCTGGGCATCCTGCGGCCCGGCCACGTCTTCATGGTAGAGCACCTTCTTCGCCTTCTGGGCCAGAACGCGGAAGCCGTTGGGAAGCGCCATGACCGTGACGTATTCATTGGCCTTGCGCTCATAGGTCTTGCGGTTGTCGGGTTGCGCGACCGCAGCCCCCCGGAGTGTCCAGGGGGCGGGGATTTTCATGTCGGGGATCTGGGCCACCATTTTCATTGTGTCGTCTCCCTTATACGTTCGCGGCTTCTTCGGCCAGCTTCTCGGTGAGATAGTCCGCCGCTTCATTCAGGAGGTCGTCGTACTGCTCCATCAGGCCAGCGGCTTCCAGCGCTGCGGCGGCCTCGTCAAGGGCTGCGTCGATTTCGTCAATGCTCTCGTAACGCCCGTCGAGAATATCCCTGAGAATGCCGACGCCGGGGGAGAAGGCCGGGGCTTCACTCTCCTTGCCAGCCTGAGCCGCCCGAAGCTGAAGCACATATTCCGTCTTGTACGCGATGTCGTGGGGCGTGAGCTTGTGAAATTCGGCGTTGTCGATAATCGCCTGTTCGCCGTCCGCAAGCTCTCGGATCTGATCGGCGGAAAGCTCTTCCATCGCGGACTTGACATCCCACTGGATCGATTTCTTGTCCGATGCACTGAGAGCCACGGGGCCCGCCTGCTTACTCACCGGCACGAACTCGCTTCCGTTGTCGGTGTAGTCGATAACCTTCTGGTCCTGGTCCCGGACAACGCGGACGTTTGCGAATTTGCCGTATGCCTGCTGCATCCATCCGTCAAGTTCGTCCTGGCCCAGGGTTTCCTTGTTCGACAGGCTTCCGTCCAGGTTGCGCTTGTAGACGGTGTAGGTGTAGGGGCCGTTTTTGCCTCCGGCTGCCCCGCCTTTGCCCTCGTTCCCGGTCTGCTTCGCCTGGAGCGCCGCCAGCTCGTTTTCGAGTTCGGCGTTTCTGGCCTTGAGCGCGTCAAGGTCGGCCTGCGCCTTCCGGATCTGCTCATCGATGGCCGCCAGGGTTGCGGCGACATCGTTGGCGCTGTTCACGCGGGTTTCGTTGGCTTCCTGCTCCTGGGCAAGAACGGTGTCAAGTTCGGTGAGCTTGGCCTTCTGCTCAAGGACTTCCTGATTGCGCTTCTGGAAGCGGCTGCTGTTCTTCTCCGCCAGCATGGCAACGCGCTTGCCCACCTCCACAAGGGAAACGTCGCCCTCGCCCTCGGGGGAGACGGCAACGGTGATATCCCGCTTGTTCAGCAGCCACCGGAACGCGAGAATTTCATCGTCCGGCATGATCTTCATCTTGTTGTTGTCGGGGCTGTGGAACACGATGGAAACAACCTGCCCGTCCGAAAGGGGAAGCTGCACGGTTACGGTTGCGAACAGGCCGGTTTTGCGGGGCTTGCCGATAAGGGGCTCTCCCACGGTGATGCCGCTGTCGGCAAAATGGCGGCTCATGGCCCGCTTGAGCGCCGTCATGGTCTGCATCGTCCTGGAGTATTTGCGCACCCGCACGGCCTCGAAGATCATTTCTTCGGTGTAGAGCCTGCCGGTGTCGATTCCCATCATGTCAGCGGCATCCTGAGCGGACATGACTTCGCCGGGGTTGTAGCACTCTTCGATCTCTTCGATACCAGCGCATTCGCAGATCATGTGCGCGTCGCGCTTCGCCATGATCAGACCGGCATAGGCCTTGTCGAGCCCCGCCGGGGTAAAGCCTTTGGCGTAAGGGTCTTCCCCCAGGTGATAGCGCTTGCCTTCGTGGATCTTGTTCATCGGTCAATCTCCTTTACGCTGCCTTGAGGGCGTCGATTTGATTTTGCAGTTCTTCGCCGCGCTGCTGCTCGCTGCGGATCTGTCCGTTCAGCTCCGTCAGCGTTGCGTCCTTGGTGCTGGCCTCGGATTGGAGATCCGTCAAGCGGCGTCCGGCCTCTTCATTGTCCGCCTGGAGCTGCGCCAGGGCCGCGCTCTTGGCGTCAATCTGCTCCTGGAAGGAAGAGCTGCCCCCCTTGAGAGACGGAAGGGCGACGCGGGCCTTGCGGACGGCTGCGCGTTCGCGGTTCTTGGCGAAGCTCGGGGCGTTCTGGGTGATGTAGTCGGCGACTTCCTTCATGAAGGTGTCGGGCTCATGGTACTTCTTGATCGCCAACAGCTTGTTGTTCAGCTTGGCCTGATACAGGCTGCCCTCGGCCTTCACCTTCAGCTCCAGGACTTGACCGTCCTCGAAGGTCAACTTGGCGGCCTTGATGGGATACCCGGCTTCGCGCTTCTGGGTGTTGTTGGCCTCGATATCCGATACCTTGTGCCCCTCCCCCTTGAGGAAGGTCACGACGGACTTGAGCCCGGCCTTGTCGAATTTGCTGTAGTCGATTTTTACCTTTGCCATGTTGGGGCTCCTTTGGGGCTATTTGTTTTACGAGAGGTTCCAACCGGAAACTTCGAGTCTTCCTGATGCGTTGCTGCCAGCACCGACAACTGTGCCGTCCGATTTGAGACCTATCGCGTGTAAGTCTCCAGCAGAAATGGCAACAATGTCGATCCATCCAGACGTGTCTATTGTTCCATATACCTCAAGTGCCGTTGAAACCAGAACAGTTCCATCCTGCTTGAGTCCGAGAACATACGATTGTCCAGCAGATATAGCAACGATCTCTGTCCACCATGAGACATCTAAAAAATCAAAGCCCCAAGCGTCTTTACCGCACGTTACCGCCGTTCCATCAGACTTTAACCCGACAGAAAATGACGAGCCTGCGGCAACTGACACAATATCTGTCCATGCAGAAACATCCAATTGACTAGAGGAGTTGTTCCCGGCTCCAATAACAGTGCCGTCAGACTTGACCCCCAAAGAAACTTCGTATCCGGCAGATATAGAAACGATTCCGGCCCACCCAGAAACATCTATCTGACCGAAATAGTTTGATCCCGTTCCGATAACAGTGCCGTCAGATTTAAGCCCAATGGAGTGGTAGTCTCCAGCGGAAATGGCAGTAATGCCCGTCCATTCGTTCGTGTTGATTTGGGCCGACGAGTTGTCTCCGATGGCCAAAACTGTTCCATCGGACACAAGGCCCAGCGAGTGAGCATACCCGGCAGATAGTGACACGAGACCGGACCACCCGGATACACCTGTTTGCCCCAAAGCGTTGTCTCCCACCGCAAGGACTGAGCCGTCCGATTTAAGCCCGAGGGTATGATCTCCCCCCGCAGCTATTCTGTATGCCACGCTAACCCCACCAGACTCGACAATAACCATAAAATCCGAGATCTTTCCTTCCGGGCTCGTTAGCCTCAAAACACCTCCCGGCTCCTGCATCCCGGTCAGAACGGCCCGGTTCAGATCATCGGTTGTAACCGTTGCCCATCCGCCCACGGCCTCCCAGGCAAACAGGGCCCGGTTCGGCCCGGCCCCTGCCCCCCACTTCCAGAGAATGTCGAACACGCCGGGGGAAACCTCGAAAATAGAAAAGAAACCGGCCCCTTTCCGGGCCTTTTCGGGGTTCATCGCTATGCGCCCGAAGCCGTTTGCCATGGGATTATCCTAGAGGGTGTCCAGATTGCACATTTGGACCTTGAAGTTCATGACCGTTTGCGCGGCCTTGGTTCTGGGCTCGATATGCTTGATCGCCAGCATTTGCCCGAAGGAGTCGAAGAGCCCGATCTCGGAAACGTCCACGCCGTCCAGGTCGCTGTATCCGATCTGCCCGGTCACTTCCAGGGTGTTCGCATCAATGACCCTGTTGGCGAAGACGCGAACACGCAAAAGCTCGTTGCTCAGGCCGGTCGCCGCGCTGTTTTCCGGGTCCGGCGTCCCGCCCGTGTGCCCGCCGTCGCCGAAGGCCATGAAGAACGGGACGGGGAAGGGCTCAGTGACTCCAACGGGCGATGAAAAGGCGTATTCGTCGTATCCGTCGCCAAGGGCCAGAACCGTTGCGTCGAAAGGATAGCTTAATTTGTAAGCCGCGATAAACCCTGTAAAAAAGTCGGTCAGGACGCTGCACCCGGCCCGGTAGATGTTGCGGTATCCACCAAGGACAATATGCAGCGGCTTGACGGCCAAGACGCGCTCTTCGATCTCCGCAAGGTCAACGGCCCCGTCCGTCACATCCACTTCGATAACGCCCCTGGAAGTCAGCGCCACGTCAACAAGGCCAGGATTCTCCACGTCGAAGCCCATGGTCAGCAACTCCGAAGCCGTCAGGCAATCGTCGGGATAAGTGCCGCCGTCCATGAGGTAAAGCGGGGCCCATTCGCTCGTTTGGAATCCGGCCCGGCGAAGCACCCGCTCCATGGGGATGAATGTCTCTTTTTGCAAAACCTCAATTCGGCGCATCGCAACGGCCATTTGCCGGTTGCCTTCGGTCAAGGCCTGCTCGTAATAGCCCCCCAGCTCCTTGACGATCTGGAGCTGCCCGTCTTCGTCCGCCGTGTAGATGGAGCGAAGCGCGACGGCGCGGTCGAACTCGGGGTAAAATTCCTGCTCCCAAAGTTCTTCGTTGGCCTCTGCCAGCTCTTGCCAGCGGTCGCTTTCCTGCCGGAACTTGGCGAGTCGTTTTTT